>Ga0224746_10018_pt1 | contig 23728 bp, 24 predicted proteins | sample LIM_F_Water_Bulk_FD_183000 | JGI IMG/M metagenome (GOLD analysis project Ga0224746, IMG submission 183000) | Enriched cells from gastrointestinal tract of the lab mouse from Pacific Northwest National Laboratory (PNNL), Richland, Washington... | ecosystem: Host-associated > Mammals > Digestive... | reverse complement strand
AGCCCCACCGGGTCGTGGGGGACATGGGGGACAATCAGGGCCAGCCTGACCCGGGGTTCCAGGCTGGTGATCCGCTTCAGCGTGGCGTGGTCTGTGCCAAAGACAATGCACATTTCGAAAAAGTCATGCCTGCGAAGGGCCTCCACAATCCTTTGCGCCAGAACAGGCATTGTGTCATGCATTTCCAATTCCCGGCTCTTGATCTCCAGAAGGACACCCATTCCCCGCTCCCTGCACCAGCCCAGGACCTCATCCAGCGTATTCAGCTCAAAAGCCGCCTTCAGCTGTGCCACGGTATAGTCCCGGACCCTGCCGAACAGAGGGGAATGCAGTCCAAGGTCAAGATCGTGGTAGATCACGGCCTGACCGTCGGCGGTCAGTTGGACGTCGATCTCGATGTAATCCACACCGCTTCCCAGTATCTGAGCGAAGTTTTCCAGCGTATTTTCCCGAACCTCCGACAAATGTCCCCGATGGCCGCCAATCAGGAGCCGCTTTCCGGCCCCGGAGGCGATGGTTTCCAAAAATGTCATGCCGCTATTGCTCCAATCCAATATTGACACCGCTCTCTGCTTCAAAAATGTTGTAGATACCGGTAATTTGCAGCCATACATAGGGGTTTCTGCCGGCAGCCAGCCGCTTATAGGCCACAAAACGCTCGTGGTCCTCAGGAACGGTAACCCGGACAAAGCTGTTTCCAACCATGCCGGAAACCAGAAGTTCCTTTCCCAGATTTTCAACAATCTGAAGCTTCATCTGCATGGACTGGGGACGTCTTTCCGTCTCAACGGACATCAGGTGGCTGCGCACGCCGATTTTTACATCCCTTCCGGCGTATTTCCGGCCTCCGGCCCTGTCCTTGGCCTCCAGGGCCAGCTCAAATCCGTCGCCGCAGACGCAGGTGCCGCCGGCATCCAGCCTGGCGTCCACGAAGTTCATGGGCGGGTTGCCCATGAACTTGGCAACGAACAGATTGGCGGGGTAGTGATAGAGGTGTTCCGGAGTATCGTACTGCTGGATCCGGCCGTTGTCAAGGATGGCAATTTTGTCGGCAATGGCCATGGCCTCCTCCTGGTCGTGGGTGACAATGATGGAGGTGATTCCCGTCTCCTGCTGAATCCGGCGGATCTCATCCCGTATCTCAATCTTCAGCCGGGCGTCCAGGTTGCTCATCGGTTCGTCCAGAAGCAGCACGTCCGGCTCCTTTACCAGCGCCCTGGCCATGGACACCCGCTGCTGCTGGCCGCCGGAGAGCTGGGAGGGCTTCCGCTCAAGCAGCGGCTCAATCTGGAGCATTCCGGCAATTTTCCGGGCCTTGGCATAGCGCTCCGCCTTGCCCATGCCCTTCTGCTTCAGGGGAAAGGCAATGTTGTCGATCACCTTCAGGTGGGGGTAGAGCGCATAGGATTGAAATACCATACCAATGTTCCGGTCCTTGGGCTGAAGATTTGTTACGTCCTTCTCACCGAAGTAGACCTTGCCCGAGGTGGGTTCCAGCAACCCGGCGATGCAATTCAGCGTGGTGGTTTTGCCGCAGCCTGAGGGACCCAGCAGAGCCACAAACATGGAATCTTCAAATACCAGGTCCATATCGTCCAGGGCCACGGTCTTGGGATCGTACTGCTTGCGCAGCTTTTCAATGCGGATCATATACCTTTACCTCCTGAGAAGCCGCCTTTCATAAGGGACTTTTGAGAAATAATGAAGAAGAGGAGTACCGGCAGCATATACACCAGCGCCATGGCGGAGAAGATGCCGTAATCTGCAATCATCTGATCGTTCAGGCTCAGGGTCCTGAGGTAGGTAGCCATAACGGGCACCTTGCCGGTGAGAATCAGCGTATTAAATAGCAGATAATTGGACCAGGCGCTCATAAAGGAGAACATCCCGATGGAGGCAATGCCGGGCTTCACCAGATGCACAATCACCTGAAAGAAGGCGGTAAGCCGGTTGCAACCGTCCACCAGGGCGGAATTTTCCAAATCCTGCGGAATATCATTGAAAAAATTCCGGATAACGAAGGTGGAGCCGGGCAGCCGCAGGGCAATGGCGACCAGCACCACGCCCGTCATCGTGTTCAGGAGCTTCATTCCCATCAGTATATAGAGGATGCTGATGAGCAGAAGCACACCGGGAAAGAGGCGCAGCAGCAGGAGCATCTTCTGCAGAACGGAACGGCCGGTAAACTGGATGCGGCTCAGAGCGTAGCCGGCCATGAGGCTGATGACCACTTCCGTCAGGGTAACGCAGGCGGTAAACAGCACCGTATTGGCAAAGGAGGGCCCCATGGCAGGCACGGTATACTGGCCAAGCACAATGGTCTCATAAAGAAAGCGGAAATTCTGCACGGAAAAGTGTCCGTCCACGAAAAAGGCCTGGGAGAAGAAGGAGACATAGATCAAGAAAATAGGCAGGCACAGAAGCACCATGGCAGCGATGGCAATATGCTCCTTCCGCATTTCATAGGCGGGCCGGGTTTCATTTTTATGCCGCATCGTTCTGCGCCCCCCTTTCCATCCGGGCATTGATGACGCTGATGGCAATCATCAGCACCAGCACCATAGCGATTAGTATCAGGGAGATGGCTGCACCGTAGCCGTACTTGCCGTTGATAAATGCCTTGTGGTAGGCCGAGAGGGCCCACACCTCGCTGGCTACGCCTGGACCGCCGTCTGTAATCAGAAGGATCGTGGTATAGTCGGTGAGCAGGCCAAGGGTCTCCCAGAGAGCAATGAACATGATATGGAAGCGCAGGTTGGGCAGAATGATGGACCTGACAACTTCCCATTCCTTTGCCCCGTCTACCCGCGCAGCCTTGAACTGATTCTCCGGGATGGAGTTGATGGCGCTGGAAAAAATCGTGGTTCCATAGGCAATGCTGGTCACCAGCTTGGCGATGATGACCACCTGCATGGGATAGTTTGCGATCCAGTTCACAGGAGAGCCGGCGCCGCTGACAAACATATAGATCCGGTTCAGCGCGCCGCCGGAGGTGGAGCCCAGAAGCCAAATCCACAGCACCGAATAAACCACCGCCGGGGTAATCATGGGAATCATCAGCACACCCTTGAAAAAGCTGGAAATACGCTCCGTCTTAATAAAGTGCGTGGTCAAAATGGCAAACATCAGATCAATCGCCAGGACAGCCAGAATACAAACGCTTACATAAACCGCGGTGTTTTTCAGGATAATCAGGGTGTTGGGGTCCCGGAAAACCCGCTCAAAATTTTTGAGTCCGGCAAACGTCCAGATAAAAGATTTGTCCAAATCGGTAAAAGCCATGACGACCGTCAGAACAGCCGGAAAAATATACAATATGGTGACCAGAACCAGGAAAGGAGACAAAAAGGTATATGCTTGGATGTTGTTTTTCCGCTTCATGTTATCAGCCTCCTTTGGCTTTCAAAACCACCGGAGGAGCCACGTCAGCCGGCGGCTCCTCCGGGTCGTTTCGCAATACAAGTTACTTGAAGATAATTTCGTCCGCATCCAGATTCAGCTCCAGCTGAATCTTCATGTCAGCAACGGCAGCCTCAGGGGTGATGGTACCCAGCTCCAGCTGGACAACCTCCGTGTGGAGCTGTGCGTTAAAGGTGTCCATTCCGGCTATGCTGGGCACCGCAATGGCGTGATCGGCCATATAGCCCACGTCGCGGACAATAGGGTTGCTCTTGATGGATTCCAGCTCATTGGCAGCCTTGATGGAGGAAAGGGCGAAAATGGTGTCGGCATGGCCGGCCAGGATGTCGTAGGAACTGCCGGCCAGCTCAGCCAGCAGGTCCTTGCAGATGTCCGGATATTTTGTAGCAGCGCTGATGGCCGTTCCCTGGGGGGCGGCGATAACGAAGGGAGCCTCGTTGTACTGGGAGGCGGGGAACATCATGAAGGCCACGTCCTCGGCAAACTGCTCGGGATCCTTCTCCACAGCCTCGGCCACATACGTGGCGGAGAAAATAGGTCCGTAGTAAGCAAAAGCAGTACCGTCTCCGGCCATGGTGTTGATGGCGGGCCAGCCCTGCTGGCTCAAATCATGGGGTGTGATCTCCCAGGTATTCGCGGCGTCGTAGATGAACTGGAAGAAACGCAGCATGGCCTCCTCGTCGAACACCAGAGTACCGTTCTCATCGTAATACCGGCCGCCCAGGGTCTGAAATACGTCCAGAAAATCAGGGCCGTTGCCGGGGCGGTGGGTAAGCCCCCACTGGCAGGAGCCGTCGGCTTTCACATCCTTGCAAAGCTGGACGAAGTCCTCCCAAGTAAACTCGCCGGAGGCAACTTTGCCCGGGAGGGCGGCGGCTTCCTCCGGAGTCCAGCCGTGCCGGACCAGGACGCTCTTGTTATAGTAAATAACCCGGACAGGCAGATCAAAGGGCATGGCGTAGACGGCGCCATCCACAGTAAAGGGCGGAAATACACCGTTTACAAACGCATCGGTTTTCAGGTCGGAAAGATCCAGCAGCATACCGGAGGCCACCATGTTGGGCACGTCACTGGCGGGGAAGATATCGGGGCAGTTGCCGTTTTTATAGGCGAAAATCAGATTCTGGCTGTATTCGGTCCAGTCGATGCGCTGGTAATCCCGCTCAAACGCAATGTGAATCGGGCGGCCTTCTTCCGCATAACGCTTCTCCAGCCGCTCGGCGGCGGAGATGACAGCCTCGGGGATGGTCGTGAAGTCATAGTTGTGGCCGATTTTCAGGGTAATCGTCTCCTGCTGGGACTCTCCAGGCTCTCCTGGAGGTGAAGCCGGTGTGGTGTCACGGCCGCCGCAGCCGGTGAGCAGCGCGGATGTTATGACCAGAGTCATGAGAGCTGCGAGAATGTGTTTTTTCATGTTTGGTTTCTCCTTTTTCTTGGTTGGTTGATGGCTCATTGGATGGACTTCTTCCGAACAGATCTCGCTTTATCTGAATTTGCATCTGCTGCAAATGAGATAATGGAGGATGGCCTGCGCTGCCTCGCAAATCTTCTGACCCGCCTGCGTGCGGACTTCGTCAAATTCTTCCGGACAAGCCGAAGAACAGCGGAAATATCTGTATTTTCCCGCAGAGAACCGGCTTTAATTGAATTGCATTATACAGGGACGGACGTTGCTTTGTCAATAATTTTAACTGAAATTTTACTTAATATATGTTTTGAACAAATTGCGTAGAAAATCTCGTACAAAATGCACAATCCCCATCCCTCCGGCGGGAGGCAGCTGCGTGCGCTGCCTCCCGCCGGAGGAATGGGGATGTATTCCGATGCTCTTCTCAGTCCTGAATTAAAAGCTTAGGGGTAATTACGGTGGTAATCGTTTCGGTTCTGCCCTGAAGCTGCTCCAGCAGCATCTGAATCGCCTTTTTCCACAGAATATTGGGATATGCTTTCATAATTGCGTACTGTCCCGCCGGAAGCTGCGTGGACTGGATATCCTGGTAAATCAGCAGGCGAACGTCTTTTCCACTTGTAATTCCAGCTTCCCGCAGCGCCTGGAGTACACCGGCCGCAACAATATCCGATCCAATAATCAGCGCCGCCGGGACGCTTTCCTGCGCGATCATTTCCTGCATCATACGGCAGCCTGCGGCCTGAGTAAAATCTCCGGTTTTTACCTGAGAAGGCTGATATTTCCCCAGTTTTTTGATTAGGGAAAGGGCATGCTCGTTTCTTTTCAGACCAATTGTATACCCGTCTCCCTGAAAATACCCGCCGATGTATCCTACGCTGTCCGCACCGGCAATATAAGGAAGCGCCCGCTCCCAGGCCAGGTCCAAGTTGACCTGGATGCAATCGCTGTCCTCGTTCCGCATACCGCCGTTGATAAAGGTAATGTACCGGGTGGATTTCCGCAGCAGGGAAATTTCATCGGGCGTTAACTCGCCAAAGGCGAAAATCCCGTCAACATCCGCGATTTCTCCCGGCTCCATGCGGACATATTCAATTTTTTGTCCAGGCGCCGCTGTCTCGGAAAAGAATTTCAGCGCGTTCAGGTTTTCATCCTGCTCAGGATTTACGATGACTTTCCAATCAGCAACGCCAATTCTCAGCGTATTGCCCAGCTTTTTCCTGCGGCGGGGTGATATGTAGCCCAATTCATACGCAGTTTCAAAGATTGCCCGCTTGGTTTCCTCACTGACGGCAATCGTTTCGTCATTGTTCAGAACGCGGGAAATTGTCGTGGCAGAGACGCCGGTTCTCTTTGAAATGTCCTTCAATGTTACCATATACCGTTCCTTCATTCCAGCAGATTGATCTGCCAATAGTCGTGAATGCTGCGCAGAAATGCTATACGCCACATCATCTTACGGCGGATTTTTACGGCCGGAAGATACGATTTTAGAACCTGTATTCATCACCGGGGGATGCCGGAAGGACGAGGATTTTTCTCATCAGACAAGGAGATTTTCCCGTGAAGCGCCGCAAAACGGCGCTTTTAGCGCTAAGCCCGCCGATGACGGGCACACGGATAGGGCCGTTGCAGAATCTCATATGGCGGGAATGAGACCGGCCAGACGGCGTGCTGCGGTTGTGAATACAGGTTCTAAATCACCGAGCGCCGTGGCTCCAGCAGTATTTTATCTCAAATTACTCCTGGATTTGCACATACTGCGCCAGGGGATACGGCAAACCGCCTTCCCAAGAACAGTTTCAATATACCATATTTTCCGGCAAATGGAAAGGAATTTTCTGATACGGTATTTGACTGCGGCTGGACCAAAGCTCCACCTTCTTTCCTTTTGGCGTTTTTATAAAAATCTTGAGCAGCAGCTTTCCGCTTATTGCATATATTTTCTTGACCAATTATGCAACACGTCAATTATAGTGGCTGATTTTTGACTCTTTTTGGTTAAAGCGCCATACACACAGGAATTGCCCATAAAAAACTGTCTAGTTTCCGCCCAAAAAACTTCGTCAATTTATACAAACCAGACAAATAAAAAAAGCACGATATATAAACAACAGGACAACAAACGGCTAGCTTTTCTATGGAAACCCGTAATATAATGTAAATGAAATGGCCGAAACGAGCGGCCGCGCAAAATTTCCATCATCAAATCAGGAGGTTGAACAATGAAAAAGAAGACACTTAGCCTGTTCCTTGCACTGGTCCTCTCCCTGTCCCTGCTGGCCGGATGCGGCGGCGGAGACGAACCGAGCAATCAGCCCAGCGACAACAAGGAGCCCAGCACTGCCCAGCAGCCCAGCGACAGCCAGCCTGCCGACGATCAGCCCAGCGATTCCGGCAAGCAGTATGACGGCGTGAACCTGACCATGTGGTCCATGTGGAACTCTGACGAGCCCCAGGGCAAGGTCATCCAGGAGGCCGTGGCTGCTTTCGAGGAGCAGACCGGCGCCAAGATCAGCGTGGAGTGGAAGGGCCGCTCCGTCAACGAAATTCTCTCCGCTTCCCTGGAGTCCGGCGAGAAGTTTGACATCTTTGAGGACGACTATCAGCGTATCGCCAACATCTATAAGGACTTTACCTACGACCTAACCGACATGGCCGCAGCCGTCAACTACGACAGCTTCAGCTACGCCTGCTTCAACGACACCGTGAAGGAGTGGGCCGGTTTCCTCAACTCCATTGCCGAGCAGCCCCAGGTGGGCGGCATCTTCTATGACAAGGATGCTTTCTCCAAGGCCGGCGTCACCGCCGAGCCTAAGACTTGGACCGAATTCCTGGATGTGTGCCAGAAGCTGAAGGATGCCGGCATCGCCCCCATCGCTCAGGACAGCGCCTACGCCGACTTCGCTTTCTATCACCAGCTGGTCCGCCACCTGGGTGAAGACGCCATCACTGAGCTGGACGCCAACGGCGGCTGGGCAGACTCTGAGGGCGCTGTCGCCGCCGCGCAGGAGATTATTGACCTGCGCAACGCCGGCTACTTCGCCGACGGCGCACCCGACGAGTATCCCAGCAGCCAGAATAAGATCGGCTTCGGCCAGGCCGCGATGATCGTCTGTGCCAACTACGTCACCGCCGAGGTCAACAACGCCACTGGTTCCCAGATCAACTGGGGCCTGTTCAACTATCCCTCCGTGGAGGGCGGTGCGGAGCCCACTGCCGCTTACGCCGGCACCAACTCTCTGGCCATCACCAAGTACAGCGAGAATCCTCAGGCCGCGTTTGACTTCATCATGTTCCTGACTACCGGCGAGTTCGATCAGAAAATGGCAGACACCGCCGCCCAGATTCCTGCTGATGCCCGCAACACTGCCCCCTCCCATCTGAGCGGCACCATCGAGACTCTGCTGTCCGCTGATTCTCCGATGACCTGGTGCAACGGCTTCAACGCCCGCGACGACCTCAAGACCAGCCTCAAGTCCACCATCGTGGAGCTGTACGAGGGCAAGTTCGCCACCGGCGCAGACTTCTGCAAGGCTGTGGACGCCCTGTATTAAGCCATGTCGCAACAGCAGGCGGCGCCCCCGGCGCCGCCTGCTTCTTCTAACCTGAATGAGAAGGAGAAAGCAGCATGAGAAAAAATAAAAGCATGATCTTCTGGTTTTGCCTGCCTGCTGTGCTGTCACTGCTGATTATGTTCGTCTACCCCGTGTGCCGCACGGTGCTGATGAGCTTCTTCCAGGTGGAGAGCCTTACTGCCGGCGTGGCGGATTGGAGCTTCTTCGGACTGGGCAACTATAAGAAAATTTTCAGCAGCCAGAGCTTCCTGGTCTCTATGCAGAACATGCTGGTGATCTGGATCGTGGGCGGCGTGTTCACCCTGCTGTTGGCCATGCTGATGGCGGTGACCGTCACCAGCGGCATCCGGGGCAAGAAGTTCTTCCGGGCCGCCATCTACATGCCCAACATTATCAGCGCTGTGGCTCTGGCGACTATGTGGATTCAGTACATTTTTAACTATGACTTCGGCCTGCTTAACGAACTGGTCAAGCTCTTCGGAGGAGACAAGATCAAGTGGCTGGGCAGCGATATGAAATTCTGGGCCATGACGGCCTCCTTTATCTTCGGCAGTGTGGGCTACTATATGCTCATCTACATCAGCGGCATTGAGGGCATTCCTCAGGACCTCTACGAGGCCGCCACCCTGGACGGCGCGGGAAAGGGCAAGCAGTTCTTTTCCATTACCCTGCCCCTGCTGAAGGGTGTCATCAAGACCTCCATCACCTTCTGGAGCATCAACACCACCACATTCTTCCTGTGGACGAAGATGTTCTCCCCTATTGATACGGAGCAGTCCACGATTGTTCCGGTCGTCTATCTGTACGACATGGTGTTCGGCGGAAAGGGCGTCGTTACCCGGGATGCCGGCGCTGGCGCTGCGGTGGGCGTGGTGCTGACGCTGATTATCATCGCCGTGTACCTCATAACCAACCGCCTCTTCCGAGGCACTGACCTGGAATATTAATTAAGGGAGGAGGAGCGACTATGCGTAAAATTAACTGGAAAAAAGAGGCCCGGCTGCTGCCCGGCTACCTCATCGTCGCGCTGTGGGTGCTGTTCACTGCGGTGATGCTGTTCTGGATCCTGGGGGCCAGCCTGTCTACCTCCCGGGAGATCTTCTCCGGCGAAGTGCTGAAATTCGCGTCCGGCTTCCATTGGGAGAACTATGTCACCGCCTGGCAGGTCCAGAACGTGTCCGTCTTTTTCGGCAACTCCCTGCTGTACTCCGTGGTATCCTGTATCGGCGTGCTGGCCATTGCCGCGCCTGCGGCTTATGTACTCTCCCGCTGGCAGTTCCGGGGCGGTGCGGCCCTGCGCATCGGCCTGGTGGTGGCTATGAGTGTACCCGTCATTATGATTATCATGCCCATCTATGCCCTGGCTACTCAGTGGGGCATCAAGGGCCGGCTGCTGCTGGTGATCCTGTATATCCTCATGCGGGTACCCTACACTGCCATTTACCTGCTGGACTTCTTTTCCACTCTCTCCCGCACCTATGAGGAGGCGGCTTATCTGGACGGATGCAGCGGACCCAAGACCTTCCTGAAGATTATGCTGCCCCTGGTGCAGCCGGCTGTGGTCACCGTGACCATCTTTAACTTTATGTCCGTGTGGAACGAGTTTTTCATGGCTCTGATCTTTACCACCAGCGAATCCACCTATCCCGTGGGCGTAGGACTGCTGAATATCATCAATTCCATGAAGTATACCGGCAATTACGGCGGCATGTTCGCGGCGGTTATCATCGTGTTCCTGCCCACCTTCCTGCTGTATATCTTTATGTCCGAAAAAATCATTGCCGGCGTCACTGGCGGCGGCGTTAAGGGCTGAGCCCGTCTGGAGGAAACTATGAGCGAACAGCGTAATACCGGCCGCGTAACCATCCCCACCGACACAGACGTAGTCCCCGAAACCCTGGAACTGGTGAAGCGCTGGGGGGCGGACGCCATCCGGGACTGCGACGGCACCGATTACCCCGAGGAGCTGAAAGAAGTAGACGCAAAGGTCTACTCCACCTACTACACCACCCGCAAGGACAACGCCTGGGCCAAGGCCAACCCCGACGAGGTCCAGCAGTGCTACATTATGACGGGCTTCCACACCGCCTCCGGCGGACCCCTGTCCATCTCCCTGATGCAGGGCATCAGCCGGGAGTTGATGGAGCCCAACACCCGGGACGACGTCAAACGCTGGTGGGAGGTCATGGACCGCACTGCGGGGGAACCCCTGCCGCCCGATGCCTGGCGGTACGACGGTGAGACCGGCTGCGTGGTCATCGACGCCCCGGAGGCGTTTCACGACTATACAGTGAGCTTCCTGGCCTACCTCATCTGGGACCCGGTCCACATGTACAACGCCGTTACAAACGACTGGAAGGACTTCGAGCATCAAATCACCTTTGACGTCCGCCAGCCGAAGACCCACGAGTTCACCATGAAGCGGCTGCGGAATTTCATTGCGGACCACCCCTATGTGGACGTGATCCGCTACACCACCTTCTTCCACCAGTTCACATTGGTCTTCGATGAGCTGAAGCGGGAGAAATATGTGGACTGGTACGGCTACTCCGCCAGCGTCTCCCCCTACATTCTGGAGCAGTTTGAAAAAGAGGCCGGCTACCGGTTCCGCCCCGAGTTCATCATCGACCAGGGCTACTACAACAACCAGTACCGGGTGCCCAGCAAGGAGTTCAAGGACTTTATGGCCTTCCAGCGCCGGGAGGTGGCGAAGCTGGCCAAGGAGATGGTGGACATCACCCACGAGCTGGGCAAGGAAGCCATGATGTTCCTGGGGGACCACTTTATCGGCACCGAGCCCTACATGCCGGAGTTCGCCTCCATCGGACTGGACGCGGTGGTGGGCAGCGTGGGCAACGGATCCACCCTCCGCCTCATCTCCGACATCCCCGGGGTGAAGTATACCGAGGGCCGGTTCCTGCCCTACTTCTTCCCCGACACCTTCCACGAGGGAGGCGATCCCGTCCGTGAGGCCAAGGAAAACTGGGTCACCGCCCGCCGGGCCATCCTCCGCAAGCCCATTGACCGCATCGGCTATGGCGGCTATCTGAAGCTGGCCTGCCAGTTCCCGGACTTCATCAGCTATGTGGAAAGCGTCTGCAAGGAATTCCGCGAGCTGTACGCCAATATCGACGGCGGCACGCCCTACTGCGTCAAGCGTGTGGCAGTCCTCAACAGCTGGGGCAGGGCCCGCTCCTGGGGGTGCCACATGGTCCATCACGCGCTGTATCAGAAGCAGAATTATTCCTATGCCGGGATCATTGAGGCGCTGTCCGGCGCGCCGTTTGACGTGGCCTTTATCAGCTTTGACGATCTCAAGAAGGACCCGCATGTCCTGGACGGCGTGGACGTTGTCGTCAACGTGGGCGACGGCGATACCGCCCACACCGGCGGCGCGGTCTGGGAGGACCCGGAGATCACTGCGGCCATCAAGGCGTTCGTCTGGAACGGCGGCGGCCTGATCGGCGTGGGCGAGCCCTCCGGCCACCAGTATCAGGGCCGGTATCTCCAGCTTGCCGGCGTGCTGGGCGTGGAGAAGGAGACAGGCTTCACCCTGGGCTACGACAAGTACAACTGGGAGGAGCATCCGGACCACTTCCTGCTGGCGGACTGCACGGGTCCCGTGAACTTCGGCGAGGGCAAGAAGTCCATCTACGCCCTCCCCGGCACGGAGATCCTGGTCCAGCGGGACAAGGAAGTCCAGCTTGCGGTAAACCGTTTCGGCGAAGGCCGGGCGGTATACCTCTCGGGGCTGCCCTATTCCTTTGAGAACAGCCGCCTTCTCTACCGGGCTATCCTCTGGAGCGCCCGCGGAGAGGAAGAGCTGCACAAATGGTTCTCCTCAAACTTCAACGTGGAGGTCCACGCCTTCCTGCAAAGCGGCAAATACTGCGTGGTGAACAACACCTACGAGCCCCAGTCCACCACGGTCTACACCGCCGGCGGCAGCTTCCCCCTGGACCTGGAGGCCAATGAGATCCGGTGGTATGAGATCAAATAGGGAGCGCCGTCATGAGACATATCATCACCGAGGAGTTTTTGCGGCGGGAGCTGGACTCCTGCCGGGAAAAGATTGACCGCCTGCTGCCCCGCTTCCAGGACTGCTTTCCGGCCGCCAACACCGAGGGCCTGGTCTATCCGGCGGAGTACGAAAACTTTGAGTGGACGACCTCCTTCCTGTCCGGAATGCTATGGCTGCTCTATGAGCATACCGGAGATCCCGGTTATCTGCCGGTACTCCAGAAGCACCTGGACAGCTTCTTCCACAGGGTAGAGGACCCCGGCTATCTGGACACCCACGATCTGGGCTTCCTCTACTCCCTGTCCTGCTACCCCGCGGTCCTGCTGCGGAAAGATCCTCGGGCGGAGGAGTGCTTCCTCAAGGCGGCCCAGGCGCTCCGCCGCCGCTACTTTCCCCAGGCGGGCATCATCCAGGCCTGGGGCGACCTGGAGGACCCGAACAACCGGGGACGGATGATTATTGACTGTCTGCTTAATCTGCCTCTGCTGTACCAGGCCGCCCGGCTCACCGGAGACCGGACCTATTGGGAAATGGCCTACAGCCACGCCAAACAGGCCCGGAAGTATCTGGTCCGCCCGGACAGCACCACCTACCACACCTATTACATGGATGTGGACACCGGCGCGCCCCGCTTCGGGCGGACCGCCCAGGGCTACAGCGACAGCTCCTGCTGGGCCCGGGGGCAGGCCTGGGGGGTATACGGCTTCGCCCTGAGCTTCCGGCATACCGGAGACCGGAGTTTCCTGGACACCGCCTGCAAGCTGCTGGATTACTACCTGGAGCGCCTGCCGGAGGACGGAGTGTGCTATTGGGATCTGTGCTTTACCCAAGGCGATGAGCCCAGAGACAGTTCCGCCGCCGCCATTGTCTGCTGCGGCATTCTGGAGCTGCTCAAGCACCTGCCCCTGTTCCACCCCCGCCGGGAGGCCTATGAGGAGGCGCTGGTACACACGCTGCGCTCCCTCTCCGAGCGCTATACCACCTGGAACATGCCCGGCGCCGACGGCCTGCTGCTCCACGGCGTCTACTCCAAGCCCGACGGCCGGGGAGTGGACGAGTGTACCATCTGGGGAGATTACTACTATATGGAGGCCCTGTTCCGCCTGCTCTACGGCGGCTGCGGCTATTGGTATTAAAGCGATGACGCATTCCGGACTGTCCATCCGCCAAAATCCCCTCAGAACCCGTGCCGATGTGGAGGAAGCCCTCCTTCAGATATTGGAACCGGTGAAGGATCGCTTTACAGAGGGGTGCGCCGGGCTGCACCTGGGGGACTTTGCCGCCCATTACGGGGAGGGGGCCGCCCATATGGAGGCCTTCTCCAGGATGCTGTGGGGTCTGGCCCCTCTGTGGAGCCAGGGCGGAGGCATGGAGTGCCTTCCCCTGTTCCGCCAGGGTTTAGTCAACGGCACGGACCCGGACCATCCGGCCTATTGGGGGCCTGTCCGGGACTATGACCAGAAAATCGTGGAGATGGCGGCCATTGCTGTAACGCTGATGCTCTGCGGAAAAAAATTGGCCCTCTCTTCCCAAGAGGCCAAAAACCTCCACCGCTGGCTTGCCGGCGTGGAGGGACGGGCTCTTCCCCAGAATAATTGGCTCTTTTTTCGTGTGCTGGTCCAGGCCGCTTTCCGGCGCATGGGCTGGGATTGGGACCGGCGGCAGCTGGAGGAGGACCTGGCCCGGCTGGACGGATGGTATCTGGGAGAGGGATGGTACTGTGACGGCCAGCCCTCCCAGGTGGACTACTACATCCCCTTCGGAATGCACTATTACGGTCTGCTCTACGCCCATTTCATGGGGGAGGAGGACCCGGTCCGCAGCCGCCGCTTCCGGGAGAGAGCGGCCCGGTTTGCCCGGGATTTCCTCTACTGGTTTGAGGATAGCGGCCGGGCGGTCCCTTTCGGGCGCAGCCTGACGTACCGCTTCGGCCAGAGCGCCTTTTTCTCCGCTCTGGCGCTGGCCGGGGTGGAGGCGGTCCCCTGGGGTGTGATGAAATCCCGGGTGCTGGGCAATCTGCGGAACTGGTTCGCTCAGCCCATTTTCTCCCCCGACGGCCTGCTTACCGTGGGCTACGCCTACCCCAATCTGTGCATGAGCGAAAATTACAACGCTCCCGGCTCCCCCTACTGGGCCCTGAAGACGTTTCTGTGTCTGGCCCTGCCGGAGGATCACCCCTTCTGGCAGGCTGGGGAAGAGATTCCCGTCCTGGACTCTTTGCGCGCCCTGCCGCAGGCCCGGATGCTCATTGCCCGGTCCGGGGAGCAGGTGCAGCTGTTTCCGGCGGGGCAGAGCTGTGTCTGCCAGCTGGGACAGGTGGGGCCAAAATACGAAAAACTGGTCTACTCCAGCCGCTTTGGTTTCTCCGTCCCCCGTGGGGACAGCTTGGAGGAGGGCGCCTTTGACAGCTGTCTGGCTGTCAGCGAGGCAGGAGAGGATCACTGGCGGACGCAGCGGGGATTTGACGCCTGGACAGTGTCGGAGACCCAAACCTGGCGGCGCTTCTCGCCCATGCGGGGGGTGTGGGTGGAGGTCACGGTGACCCCCTGCTTTCCCAGCCACCGCCGGGACTATATCATTACCACGGACCGCCCCATTGACGCGGCGGACGGCGGCTTTGCCATACCGGCGGAGCATGCCGGGCTCCGGTACCGGGAGGACATGGTGGAGTGGTCCGGGGAGGGCGTTACCGCCCGGTTCCCCTGGGGTGTCAGCGGCATCCGCTGTGAGAAGGGCGGCGGAAGGCCGGTGCTGGTCAGCCCATGGCCCAACACAAACCTGCTCGCCCCGTTCACCCGTATCCCCATCATCCGCTGGCGGCTGGAGCCGGGTACCCACCGGCTGACCACCCTGGTAACAGGCAGTCTGCCCGGAGCCTGAACATTCTGCATTTCCCGGGGAGGCTCTGATGAAATCTCCATGCGCATCTTCACGCCGGAAACTTCCGCCGGCACGCGCTGATTTCATCAGAGCTGACAATGGAGGTATATATCGACCGTTCGCTGGTGGAAGGTTAACGACAGCAAGTCCATCAGTATGCGCTCCTACAGCGCTTTTGACTCACAGGGGCTCTCTGGAGGCAGACGGGGAGAGCATGGTTGAGGACCTGTATGTTGCAGAAATGAATTCGATCTGCATGTAAAATAGAAATGCCGCGATTCTCTTCCGATGTTGGGAATGAGATCGCGGCATTTCTGTAAACTGTTTCAGGCTTCCCACAGGCATAGGTGCAGAGCCACACATCCATTTTCCTTAAACGGCACACCCTCCTGACGAAGACGTTCCGGCTGTTCAAGCCATCCCGGCACAGTCCTCCCGGCATGATTGACTATCCGATGGCAGGGGTATTCTCCATACTGCTGGGCCGTACTGAGAATTTTGCCCACCAGCCGGGCGTTCTTCTCTCTGCCAGTCAAACGGGCGATCTGTCCGTAGGTCGCCACTTTGCCTGGTGGAATCTCCTCAACTACAGAGAGGATTTCGTAAATCAATCCTTTATCCATCACAAATTATTCAGCCATACCTTTATAATTTTTATTATGAATTTATCCACTTTTATATTCGACATCCTCGAAATTCGGTAAAGTTCGACGGTTAAGCTATGGTGTGGACAGCATTGTCGTCTTTGGCGGGCGACAGCCCGCCTGCATCCTCCGCCTTGCCACACCATATTTTCCCTCGCCTCCTTTTTACCGATTCTCAAGTGCGTCGACTATATAACCATGAGCGCATCCAGTTGAAGACTGGAGAGACGCCGCTTACGCGACGCCTCTCCGCTTAAAACATAATATTTCCTGCCAGGGACCTTCTGCTTATTGTGCATTTTTACTGTTCAGTTCACAGGAGAGGTCCTTCTTATTGCAGGCGGTACACCGCGCAGGCGTGGGGCTGCAGCCGGGCGGAAAGGCCGGTCTCCCGGAGGGGCAGGGCCGCGCCAGTCCAAAGTTCCGTTCCGGCGGAGGCGGGAAGCTCCAGCTCTTCCCAGGACGCCCCCACCGGAGCGGGTTCATCGGAGAGATTGAAGAGGGCGGCGTACCGCGCCCCCGTCCGGAGGTCCGACCCGGTCCAGACTGCCTTATCCCCGTCCCGGAGGATCTGCCGGGCTTTGCAGGGCAGCATGGCCAGCACCTCCCGGTTGGTCAGCAGGGACAGGGTCCATTCATCCAGCTTTGTCAGCTCCGCCCCCAACATCAGGGGGGAGCCGAACAGGCACCACAGGGTCACCATGGTTCGCTGCTCGTCCCGGGTAAACCGGGTGGAGCGCTCCTCGCCGAAGCCTTTGCCCAGCCGTCCCAAAGGCAGCATGTCGCAGTCCGGCCAACAGCCCAGCTCCACATGGTCCTGCCACAGCTCGCAGCGGTAAAACATGGCCTTCAGGAGGGGCCAGTCGTCCCAGAAGTCGTCGGTGATGCGCCACATGTTCGCGTGCTTTTTATAGTGCCACGCCTTATCCGGCAGCGCCGGGCCCGGGGACAGGGACAGCACCATGGGCCGCCCCTGCTTCTCAATGGCCCGGGAGAGCATTTCGATCTCATGCTTCCCGGCGTAGGCCCTGGGGCTGTACTCCTCCAGGTTGTCCGTGTTGCAGATGTCGTCGCATTTGATGAAGTCCACTCCCCAGGAGGCGTACAGCCCGATAATGGAATCATAGTAGGCCTGCCCGGCCTCCCCCTCCCGCAGGCCGTACATATCCGGGTTCCAGCGGCACACGGAGGCGGGGTCCGCCGCCAGGTCCGCTGTCAGGGCGCTGCCCTTGATTCCGGTGTGGGCGTGGGCGGCGGAGCGGGGGATGCCCCGCATGATATGGATGCCGAATTTCAGCCCCAGGCTGTGAACGTACTCCGCCAGGGGACCGAAGCCCCGGCCTCCCGCAGAGGAGGGAAACCGCTCCGGGTCCGGCAGCAGGCGGCCGTATTCATCCATCTCCACCGCCCCGAAGGGGATGTACTGGAACCGGTCCCGCATGGAGCCGGCTTTGTGGGCATACCACTGGATGTCCACCACCACATACTCCCAGCCGAAGTCTCGCAGCTTGTCCGCCATCACCCGGGCGTTGGCCCGGACCCGGTCCTCGGTGACGGCGGTGTCGTAGTAGTCATAGCTGTTCCACCCCATAGGCGGGGTAAGGGCGCACAGATTCTTGTTCATGGCCGCTTCTCCCGCTGTCCGGTCAGAAAATGGTGATGGTCCAGCGGTTCTCATACCGCTGGCCGGGCTCCAGAGAGAGAAGGTCGTTCTGCTGGGCCAGATCCTCCACCACGTCCTGCCTGGAGGGCAGGCTGGCCCAAGGCTCCAGGCACACGTAGGGCGCGCTGGTTCCCGGCTGGTGCCAGATGCCCAGATACCGCATCCGGGGGCAGGAGAGGGTCAGGCCCCGGGTCCCCTCCCCGGCGGAGAGGGTCATGGTGCGCTCGAAATTCTTCAGAATAACGGCGTCGTGGTCAAAAAGGGCGTGGCGCAGGGGCAGGGTCGTGCCGTTTTCCAGGGGATAGGCGGCGTCGCGGCCGCTGAGCATGTAGCTATCGCTGAGAAGCACCTGACAGGGCTGGCTGGGCCGGGCGAAGGTGAGGCGGTAGTCCTCGAAGTTCTTCCCCGCCTCCAGGGGCACCCGGAAGCCGGGGTGTCCGCCCAGGCCGAAGTACATGGTCTCCCCGCCCAGGTTCTCCACGGCATAGACGATCACCAGGGTGCTGCCCTCCAGAACGTAGGATATATCAAACCGGAAGGCGAAGGGATAGCTCTCGCGGCTCTCCGGGGTATCCGTCATCCGCAGGGTGAGGTTTTCCACGCCCTGGTCCACCGGGGTGAAAACGGTGCGCTTGGCGAAGCCGTGGCGGGTCATCTCATAGGTCTTCCCGCTGTATGTATAGCGGTCGTTGGTGAGGCGGCCCACGTAGGGAAACAGATTGGGGGCGCGGCCCGCCCAATAGGCGGGATCGCCGTTCCAGAGATATTCCGTGCCATCGGCGGCGGTGATGGACATGAGCTGGGCGCCCAGCCCGTCGATGGCTACGGTCAGGGCATCGTTATGGATGGTATACAGCATCAGGGGATCCTCCCTTGCAGAATTTTGCGTGGTGATGAAGTGTATGGGCGCGCCGGAGGACCGGCAGCTCCTGAACAGCATGATACTAGACTATTTTCCAAATTGCAAGGGGGGCATGGAAATAACCGGGAGTATTTTTTCGCCCGGCAGGCCGTTCGGCATCAGCCGAATGACGCCCCTTCACGCAAAAAAGCGGCATAACCGCTTTTTTGCGTGAAGGGGCGGAAAGAAATCCTACTCCAGCACATACCGGGTCACGCCGAACAGCCGGGCCAGCCGGAGCTTGGCTGCCATGCTCTCCTCGCTCTGATACCAGACGGTTGCCGTCTGATAGGCGTTGGGGGCGTAAATACAGTAGGCGCTCTCATACCGCTCGGAATAAGAAGCGGCGGCATCCTTGTTCTCCAGCACCTTCTGGACTTCCTTGGCGGAAATCAGCTCGCTGCCCGCCACAGGGCTGCCGCCTGCATCCGTAATGGTGCGCACGCCGCCGGCCATCAGGCGCAGGGCGGCGCCGGACATATCGTCCCCGCCGGTCTTCATCCGCCGCAGGGTGGCATACAGCTCCGGCAGGGGCTCCAGAGGCGTGATGGGCATCTCATCCCCTGCCTGGGCGATGGGGGTGCTGATGGTAATCAGCCGGTAGTCTCCGGCGGCGGAGAGCTGGGTGGAGGCAGCGGAAAGCTGGTCGTGGACCCGCACCAGCACGGCGGCGGCCTGTTCCCGGGTGGCAAAGGCGTCGGGCTCAAAGCGGTTGCTTCCCGTGCCCCCCATGATGCCCAGGTCGTAGGCCACGGTGATGAATCCCCGGTTTACCGCCACGTCGGTGAAGGGGACGCTGTAGCCGTCCGCGGTCCCGGCCAGGGAGGTGTACCCCAGGCCCCGCACCAGCATGGAGGCCATCTCCCCCCGGGTCAGCTCCTCCTCGGGGCGGAAGGTGTGGCTGGAGGCGGCCACCGCGTCGTTGGCCAGGACGGTCTCCACGGCGGCGTAGTACCAGCTGCCGGGCGCCACGTCGGTGTAGGAGGGCTGTCCGGGGCGGACCTCCTCCCAGCCGAACAGCCGGGTGAGGGCGGTGGCGAAAGCCGCACGGGAGATCGGGCGGCCCAGACCGAACTTGCCGCCGCCTACACCCTGGAAGAGGCCCAGCTCTGTGGCCCGGGCCACGTCCGCGGCGGCCCAGTGGTTTTCGGGGACATCGGCGTAGCTCCCGGCGGCCTGCGCCTCGGGCAGGAGGCCCAGAGTCAGCAGCCCTGCCAGCAGCCATATCATGAGACGTTTTTTCATAAGTCACTCCTCGCTTCTTAGAACCTGCATACAAAGGTGTTGAACGTCGTCTGGGCGGATCTTTTACCCATCCAGCATCCCCCACCTGTGAATACAGGTTCTTAATGGGTGAAAGCTATTTTAACAGATTTTTTCCCGGGAGTCAAATGTTCAGACAGGATGTCCCATTTCCCGGCAAAAGGTTGGCGGATTGGGGGATATTCGCCGGGCCGTGCCGCGGGGCGCGGGGCGGAGGGAGGCGTTCACAAAATGTTCATTTGACAAATCTACTGTTTTGTAGTATAGTCCTTTTTAGGATTTAATCCCATTAAGGAGCGAGACCGATGGCGGACAGAAACACCATCCAGAAGGAAATCATATATCAAACCCTCTGCGGCCTGCGCTGCCACCCCACCGCCTCTCTGGTATATGACCATGTCCACCGGGAACACCCCACCATCAGCCGTTCCACGGTCTACCGGGTGCTGTCCCGGATGGCGGAGGAGGGAAAAATTCTGCGTCTGGACCTGGCGGGGGACGACAGCCGCTATGACGGCGAGACCTGTGCCCACAGCCATATCCGGTGCCGCCGCTGCGGCGCCATGGCGGACCTCCCTCAGCCGGAGGTAGGTCCCCCGGAAAAGGACGGCGGCTTCCTCATCGAGGCCTGCGCCGTGATGTACCGGGGATTGTGCCCGGACTGCCGCCGGGAGGCGGAAAAACTCTGTTAGCTACGCCGGCAAGGCGTCTATAAAATTTATGCAGGATATTTATTTGAAAAGGAGATTTTTACTATGAAGAAGTGGGTTTGCCCTGTTTGCGGTTATGTTCATGAGGGTGACGTGCCCCCCGAGAAGTGCCCCCAGTGCGGTGTCCCCGGCGCGAAGTTCACCGAGCAGAAGGGCGAGATGAGCTGGGCTGCCGAGCATGTGGTGGGCGTGGCCAAGGGCGTTGACGAGCGGATTCTGGACGGCCTGCGCGCCAACTTCAACGGCGAATGCTCCGAGGTGGGCATGTACCTGGCGATGGCCCGCGTAGCCCATCGGGAGGGTTATCCCGAAATCGGTCTGTACTGGGAGAAGGCCGCTTACGAGGAGGCCGAGCATGCCGCCAAGTTCGCCGAGCTGCTGGGCGAGGTGGTGACCGACTCCACCAAGAAGAACCTGGAGATGCGTGTTGAGGCCGAGAACGGCGCCACCGCCGGCAAGATGGAGATCGCCAAGCTGGCCAAGGAGCTGGGCCTGGACGCCATCCACGACACGGTCCACGAGATGGCCCGTGACGAGGCCCGCCACGGCAAGGCGTTCAAGGGCCTGCTGGAGCGTTACTTCGGCTAAGACGCGGAGGGGTGCTGCGCTATGAAGATTCGTATTGACAAGGACATTGTGGAGATCATCCCCGAACATGCTTCCGAGGCTGCGGAGCTGGAGGCCCTCTGGATCAAGATGGGCAACTGCACCGGCGGCACCAAGCGGCTGGAGCCCATGGGGACCTATATGAAGGCGGAGGACAAGTCGGCCAAGTTCCACATTGAGGGACTGACCGCCGAGGAGGTCAAGGCCCAGCCCACCGTGCTGGCCCCCTATGACACCGACGTCTACTGCTATCTCTGCAACCGCACCGAGCATATCAAGGCCGGAGAGCCCATCCCCGTCTGCTGCGGCAGGCTGATGGAGATTCTGGACTGAGCCAAAGAACGAGAGGGGAAACGGGGAAACCTGTTTCCCCCTTCTTTTCGGAAAAGGTATAGCCTATTGACAGAAACGGCGAGGGGCGGGATTACTCCCGCCCCGGTTTCGTCTATGCAACTCTGTGCTGTTTCGTCTTTCCGTGTCGATACAGATACAATAAAACATCTACCGCCATAACAACGGCGGCAAGCACCAGAATAACAATCAGTTTATTTGACCGATATGCGGCTGAGAATTTGCCCTGCAAAAATAAATCAACCGCCGTTCGCAAACCACAAGCAAAGCATTTTTCGTCCGTGAAGTTGCATTTGTATTGAAAGGGAGCGAACCATTGAATGATAATCCCATTCACTACGAATGCGAAATAGAGACTAAACCGAACTTCACGCCAGACTGTACTTTTCTCGCCTATCATTTATAAGCGCCCTGCAAAAACTTGATGCCCGCAATAATTTGTAAAAGGACGGGGACATAAAAAATCAACCCCCAAATGCACATGACCAAATAGAGGATATTGGGGAAAGCTGCGTGCATTGCGATCAGCCCAGCAATTGTCAATACGATATAGATATAGCCAAGCAACTGCTGTAATGTTTTTTTCTTTCCCTTGGCAATCAGCAAGCCAACCACGAAAGTCGCAATGATAAGCGCAATCCAAACAAAAAACCAACCTTCGCTGGGCAAGCCACCGGGATGAAACGTCACGTCCTCAGAACTGATTACCACTTTCTGTTGCGCTGAACCCGGTTCACCTTCATCAAAGAACAATAGGTAGGTAAAGAATGCCGCGATGATTACATTTCCGATTGCTGCGATATTGTTGAGAATAAGACCGGCTGAAAAATGGGAGCGGCGTTTGTCTGAAATTAGCTTATCTGATGTTTTCTCTGTGCTGTCTACCGGACACCCGCACTTTGGACAAATCACAGCTTCGTCCAGCAATTCATTTCCGCATTTAGAACAATATTTCAATTTGTTACAACCCCCTACATAATGCAAGATTGAAAAGTGTACCTCACTTTACCACCTTGTCCTCCGCCCGGAGCATAGTTTCTTTCATGGCCTGTCGAACTGATCTGTCACATAGGTTTCCGCCGTCCACTTTGTCTTGGAGCCGCCGCAAGCATGAGTGCTTAAAACCTTTTCATTTTTCAGTTGCCTCCTGTAATACAGAGTGATAGTCTTAACGACAGTTAATTGTATCATACTTTGTACCTCTTTGTCAAGCTATAATTCATTACAGATTGAGAGGTGCGGCAATATGAAAAGTGAACCCTTGAAGATCAAGAGGCGCGGCGAGGACGGGAACAAGGTCATTACCGTTCGGATCAGAGAAGATACCCTTGACGCGCTGGACAAAATCGCAGCGGAAACAAACCGTTCGCGCAACGAGTTAATCAACATCATTCTTAGTCATGGGGTGCAAAATCTGGAAATTGAGTAGCCAAACAGGGGATAAAAACACAATTATTTTCAATGATAGCACACATGACACGGGAATACAATTAACTGGCTGCATAGTATTCCAACAAAAGGCACAAGGAGGATTTTTGCGTCCTTGTGCCTTTATTTTGCCGCATCCGCCGTTTTCGGCTGTTTCCGCCGTGATTTTGTGTCGGTCGGGAAATCCGCCGGGAAAACCGGCACTGAAAAATCAACATGAAATTTTCCCCAAGTCATCCCACCGGCAGCCCGTTGCTACCCATTTTGCATCCGTTTTGTCAGTCAGCAGTTCTAAGAGCCTGTTTAAAATCTCCCCGCGCACGTCTTGGCGGTGGATTTTCCGCCCGGACTTCGTTAAAAACCCTTGCAATCCGTCAGGATTGCTGCGGCTTTTTGCCTCGCCGGGCAAAAAATCAGCTCACCAAGCCGCACACGTTGAGATATTAAACAGGCTCTAAAAGTATTATTTTTTCATAAATACGGCCCGATATAGTTAATAGCATTTTGAGCGATATCCCACGGCAGGAGTGCATATAGTCGAAGCAGTTGAAAATCGGTAAAAAGGAGAATGTTATGCCCATTGAAACCATCCCGCAGCCGGAGCTGCTGCCGGTATCCGGCAGCCTCCGCCTGCGAAAATATGGCGGCTGCCACACCTTCGCCCTCTCCTGGTATCTGGACCCGGAGACCGTCTGGCTGGTGGACGGCGGCAGAGACCTCTACACACCGGAGCTGCTCAACAAGATGTACGCCCATCAGGATACCCACGGGGAGCTGTACTTTATTGAGGCGCTGGAGGCGGACGGCTGGCGGCCTGTGGGAGACGTATGCCTCTCCCCGGATGACTTTGCCATC
>Ga0224746_10015_pt1 | contig 24829 bp, 16 predicted proteins | sample LIM_F_Water_Bulk_FD_183000 | JGI IMG/M metagenome (GOLD analysis project Ga0224746, IMG submission 183000) | Enriched cells from gastrointestinal tract of the lab mouse from Pacific Northwest National Laboratory (PNNL), Richland, Washington... | ecosystem: Host-associated > Mammals > Digestive... | reverse complement strand
ATCGCGGACCGCCTTGCGGATCGTCTGCGGCGTGATGTTGTTCTCTTCATTGTATTTCTGCTGTATCCCGCGTCTTCTGTCCGTCTCCGAGATCGCTTTTTTCATGGAGTCCGTCATTTCATCCGCGTACATAATAACATGGCCATCCGCATTTCTCGCCGCACGCCCTATTGTCTGTATCAGAGAGGTCTCCGAACGCAGGAATCCTTCCTTATCGGCATCGAGTATCGCTACCAATGATATTTCAGGAATGTCCAATCCCTCACGCAGCAGATTGATCCCTACAAGTACGTCAAAGACGTCCAGCCTCATATCGCGGATAATCTCCGCCCGCTCTAACGTATCGATATCGGAATGCAGATATTTCACACGGATTCCCACATCATTCATGTACGCCGTCAGATCCTCGGCCATACGTTTTGTTAAAGTGGTAACCAATACTTTATGCTTTTTCTCAACTTCTTTACGGACTTCCGAGATCAGATCATCGATCTGTCCTTCCACCGGTCGCACATCCACCTCCGGATCCAGCAGTCCCGTCGGTCTGATGATCTGTTCCGTACGCATCAATTCATGCGCCGCCTCGTATTCGGAAGGTGTTGCCGATACGAACAGCATTTGATCGATGTGATTTTCAAATTCCTCGAAATTCAAAGGTCTGTTATCCAATGCCGAAGGCAGACGGAACCCGTACTCCACCAATGTTGTTTTACGCGAACGGTCGCCGGCATACATTCCGCGGATCTGCGGCACGGTCATATGAGATTCGTCAATGATGATCAGATAATCATTTTTAAAATAATCCATCAAGGTAAAGGGGGTTGCTCCCGGATCCATGCCGTTCAAATGTCTGGAATAGTTCTCGATGCCGGAACAAAATCCCGTTTCACGCAGCATTTCCACATCAAAGTTTGTCCTCTCGGCAATGCGCTGCGCCTCTAAGAGTTTGTCCTCGCCTTTGAAATATTTCACGCGTTCTTCCAACTCTGTTTCGATATTTTTGCAGGCCGCGTTAATCTTTTCCTGCGGCACTACATAATGTGATGCCGGGAAAATAGCGATATGCTCCAAAGTCGCATGAACCTGTCCCGTCAGCGGATCAGTCTGAGCGATCCGGTCTATTTCATCGCCAAAAAATTCTATCCGGATCAAATATTCACCGCCCTGCGCCGGATACACCTCCAGTATGTCTCCGTGCACACGAAAACAGCCGCGGTCCAGATCCAGATCATTTCTGTTGTATTGGATATCAATCAGCTCCCGAATAACCTGATCTCTGTCTTTGGTCATACCGGGACGTAAAGATACGATCATTCCCTCATAATCTTCCGGACTTCCCAGACCATAGATACAGGATACGCTGGCGACCACCACAACATCCTTCCGCTCCGCCAGAGATGCTGTCGCGGACAGCCTGAGTTTGTCGATCTCATCATTGATCGACGAGTCTTTGGCTATATAAGTGTCCGTAGACGGCACATAAGCTTCCGGTTGGTAATAATCATAATAGGACACAAAATATTCCACGGCATTTTTCGGAAAAAACTCCTTGAACTCTCCGTAAAGCTGCCCTGCCAGTGTCTTATTATGTGCAATGACAAGCGTCGGCTTATTTAAAGCCTGAATGATATTGGCCATCGTAAATGTTTTACCGGAACCGGTTACACCAAGGAGCGTCTGAAACTGATTGCCTGCTTTAAATCCATTCACAAGCGCCTCTATCGCCTGCGGCTGGTCTCCTGTAGGTTTATACTCCGATACTAATTCAAAGTGATCCATCGCAATTCCCAGACCTTTCTCTCACGCTGCGGCATTCGCTCCGGAACGCTGTCGGCAAAACGCTGCCAGTCCGGACATAAAAACCGCAGAGTAAACTTGTTTCCTTTTGAAAACCTGATTTTCATACCAGTCTTCCTGCTATATTATTACCTGAGTTTTCATTATACTATAACAATAAAAAAAAGTACAGAGAAATATCGAACTTTTGTTCTGTTTTTCTGATGATATGATAAACCGGTAAAGAAAATATTTCTTCTTCCTATATTATTCCTATATTATCCAAAAAGGCTTTGTTTTTATAACAAAAGCTGATATAATGCTAATACATAGGACAAAGAAGATCGTGTCCTGTTTTATTGAGCCAAAAAACAGGATGCCGAAGGAGGACAATTTACATGGACAGCCAGAATAAAAAAGGGAACCACACAACACGCTTTTTGCTCGGAAGCTTTTCACTGCTTCTGCTGATCAGCGCAGTGGCCTTTTTATGTTTGAGCTTCTATATGAACAGTGCCAGTGAAGAAGCCATTATTAAAATGGGCAATCTATATATGACAGGTATCAATGAACAGATCTCCACGCATTTTGAAACTCTGATAGATCTGAAACTGGAACAGGCCGAAACCGTCGTGGATGTTGTTCCGGTTGAAATGAGCAGTAAGGAAGCACTGTATGAAGAATTGGTTTACAGGACCCATATCAGAAACTTTAATTATCTGGCGCTCTGTTCCGAAGAGGGCAATCTGGAAATGCTTTACGGAGAACAGATCAGCCTTTTCGATCCCGATCCGTTCTATGAATCACTGCGAAAGGGAGAAAAGAAGGCAGCAGTCGGTCAGGATGCATCCGGCAACTCTATTGTCCTTTTCGGCGTTAATGCAGACTACCCGATGCAAAACGGCGAAAGCTGTACGGCACTGATCGTAGCGCTTCCTCTGGATTATATCAGCACTATGCTGAGTACGGAAGAGGAAAATGTCCTGATGTCCTCACATATCATCAGACAAGACGGCACCTTTATCGCCAGCGACTTAAGCGACAATTACACTGACTACTTTGCCAGCCTGCATGAAAGATACGCTCAGGATTCACCCGGTAAAATAGAATTATACGTTACGGAGCTTTCCACCGCTATGCAAAATAAAGAGGAGTATTCCGTACTGCTTAATTTTGATGGAAGCAGCCAGCAGATATATTGTAATCCTCTGCCCTATTCGGAATGGCATCTGGTAACTGTGCTGCCCTTCGGTGTTTTGAATGAAACGATCGATACGTTAAGCCAAAAAAGAACAACCTCCACCATGCTGGTCTATGCTATTATTTTAGCCATACTGCTGATCATTTTCTATGTATATTTTAAAATGACCCGTCAACAGCTTGTAGACCTAGAGGCCGCACGGCAGGATGCTTTACGGGCTACGAAAGCCAAAAGCGAATTTCTCTCAAACATGAGTCACGACATTCGTACCCCGATGAATGCGATCGTCGGAATGACGGCTATCGCAACGGCACATATAGACGACCGGGAACAGGTACAGCACTGCCTTAAGAAAATCGCTTTATCCGGCAAGCATCTTCTCGGCCTGATAAATGACGTACTGGATATGTCCAAAATTGAAAGCGGTAAGATGACGCTGACCGCAGAACGCATATCTTTGCGTGAAGTAGTCGAAGGCATCGTCAATATCGTACAGACACAGATCAAGGCAAAGAATCAGAGCTTTAACGTGCATATTGACAGTATTGTAACAGAAGACGTTTATTGCGACAGTATCAGATTAAATCAGATACTGTTAAACCTCCTTTCCAATGCGATCAAATATACCCCGGAAGGAGGAATCATACAATTATCGTTATACCAGGAAGATACTCCTGACGAAAAAGGCCCCGACTATGTCCGGACACATATTATCGTCAAGGACAACGGAATCGGAATGAATGAGGAATTCCTACAGCATATTTTTGATTCCTATTCACGGGCTGACAGCAAAAGAGTACAGAAAACGGAAGGCGCTGGACTCGGCATGGCAATTACCAAATACATTGTCGATGCTATGCAGGGCGATATCACCGTACAAAGTGAACCCGACAAGGGCACGGAGTTCCATCTGATCCTTGATTTTGAGAAAGCTGAAATGCAGGAACTTGATATGGTGCTTCCTGCATGGAAAATGCTGGTAGTTGATGATGATGAAATATTATGCCGAACAGCCGTCGATGCACTTAAATCCATTGGTATACAGGCAGACTGGACATTAAGCGGTGAAAAAGCGATTGAAATGGTAACAAAACATCATCAGATGCGGGATGACTACCAGATTATTCTGTTAGACTGGAAACTGCCGGGTATGGATGGCCTCTTAGTCACCAAACATATCCGAAAAATTGTGGATTCGGATATGCCGGTTATTCTGATCTCCGCATATGACTGGAGCGAATTTGAAGCCGAGGCGAGAGAGGCCGGTATCAGCGGATTTATTGCCAAACCGTTGTTTAAATCCACTTTATTCTATGGTTTGAAAAAATACATGAATATCGATGAACCGATTGAACAATTGGCTGAACATACTAACTTATCCGGCCACCGCGTATTGGTTGCCGAAGACAACGACTTAAACTGGGAAATATTGCATGAATTACTATCCGATATCGGCATGGAATTGGAATGGGCCGAAAACGGCCAGATCTGCCTGGAAAAGTTCCAGGAATCCGAGCCGGGATATTATGATGTTATTTTGATGGATCTTCGAATGCCCATTATGAACGGTTACGAAGCAACCCGTTCCATACGTGCATTAAGCCGTCCGGACGCTCAGGCCATTCCGATCATCGCCATGACTGCAGATGCCTTTTCCGAAGACATCCAGCGTTGTCTTGACAGCGGAATGAACGCCCATACCGCTAAACCGATCAACTTTGACGAAGTACTTTCTTTATTAAGTAAATTTATTTTAAAATAACAAAAAAGTATCTAACGGCCAACGCCGCTAGATACTTTTTTTGTTATATCATAGCTTTTTATTTTTGTTTTTCTGCTCCCATTCCGTATCATCCATCCAGTCATTTCCAATGTCCCACTCATCATCGTCGATCCAATCGTCTTCCGCATGGTCATCAGCAAATCTGTCTGTGGATTTCTTTACAGGCAGCTCCGGTTCATGCCAATCCTGATCCTCTATCCAATCATCTTCATCAGCATCTGTTTCCATCTGGCTCATAACAGGTTTTGCCTTCGGAGCCGCATGTCCGGTATTTTCAGCATCTCTTCTGTCTCTCAGTGCACTATGCTTCCCGGCCTTATTTCTGTCTTCACGCTTACCGCTGTTATGAACGGCTCTGTCATTATCGGATTTATTATCTTCCGCAGGTTCTTCTTCCTTCTTGGGTCTATCGTCGTCTTTAAAGTCTTCCTCATCCTCAGATTCATCTTCTTCAAAGTCTTCCTCGTCCCCGGAATCATCTCCCTTTTCAAAGCCTTCCTCATCCCCGAAGTCATCATCTTCCTCATCCTCAGATTCATCGCCATCTTCAAAGTCTTCTTCATCCTCGGATTCGTCATCATCTTCCATGCTGTTCCGCTTCCTGTAATAAAAGAATACTGCATATCCTATCACTACCATGACCATGAAAATGAACACTCCTAACATGATCCAACGTATTACGGATCCTGTCTCTTCATCTTCTGCCACCATTCCGGACATGGAATAATCACTTACAATGATAACATAAACAGAAGCATGATCCATTTTAAATGAAGCGATCCCGTTTGCATCAATAATACTGTCGCATAGAAACTCAAGCGCCGATATCTCCGGATCAAAATAGAACAGATTGGCATATCGTCCGCTATTTTCAGGATTCAACGCAACATTCAGAATGGGTTCAAAATCAAAGGCTCCATCATGTGCCAGGGTAATTTCTATGTATTTGTTTCCATTCAGAATTTCCGCGATCAACTCACGCGGAACTCTGTCCGTTCCCAGTATGACACCCATGTCTACTTCCGTAAAAGCATCCATATCAACAGAATCGATATCAATCCCCCAAGTGACATAATCTCCCATATCAAGCCGGATATCAATATTCTGTTCTTTGGCCATCTGCAGCTTCTCCGATGTCAGAATCGTAGTATCTTCCATCTGAATCGTAACGGCCGGTTTATACGGAACTTCTTCCTGACTTTCCTCTACCACCGTGACCGGTGGAATGATCAGCGTACCATCCGCCGTATCGCTGCTGCTTTCTGTTACATGTGTTTGTCCTGTACTTCCTCCAGCGCCGGACAGGACGGCTCCGCCTGCTGCATTATTTCCGGCCACAGAGCTTCCGGACGAAACGCCTCCGGCTGTGCTCCCAGCCACTGTGTTTCCGTTCGAAGCATTGCCGCCAGCGGTGTTCCCGGCTGTACTGCTTCCCCCTTGTTCATTTCCATTCGAATTGCTTCCTGCCGGTGTACTTCCACCCGGTACGTTCCCGCCTGCTGCATTTCCATTCGTACCGTTTCCTGCCGCTGCGCTTCCATTCGGCGTGTTCCCTCCGGCTGCATTTCCATTCGCACCGCTTCCTGTCGTTGTACTTCCATTCGGCGTGTTCCCTCCGGCAGTACTTCCATTTGAGCCGTTTCCTGCCGCTGTACTTCCATTCGATGTATTCCCGCCCGTTGTACTGCCGTTTGAGCTGCTTCCTGTCGTTGTGTCCCCGCCTGCTGTACTTCCGTTTGAGCTGCCTCCTGTCGTTGTATTCCCGTCTGTTGTGCTTCCATTCGATGTACTCCCTCCTGTTGTGCTGCCGCTTGAACTGCTTCCCGTTGACGTATTCCCGCCTGCACTGCTTCCGCCTGATGTACTTCCGCTTGACGTGCTTCCTGTTGATGTATTCCCGCCTGCTCCGTTTCCGCCTGACGTACTTCCGCCCGATGTGCTTCCGCTTGAGCTGCTTCCCGTTGACGTATTCCCGCCTGCTCCGTTTCCGCCCGGCGTACTTCCGCCGGATGTGCTTCCGTCTGACGTATTTCCTCCCGTTCCGTTTCCGCCTGACGTACTTCCGCCCGATGTGCTTCCGCTTGAGCTGCTTCCCGTTGACGTATTCCCGCCTGTTCCGTTTCCGCCCGATGTACTTCCGCCTGAGCTGCTTCCTGTTGACGTACTTCCGCCCGTACTGCCTCCGCCTGAGCTGCTTCCGCTTGACGTGCTTCCCGTCGACGTATTTCCATCTGTACTGCTTCCGCCCGATGTACTTCCGTTTGACGTGCTTCCTGTCGACGTATTCCCGCCTGTTCCGTTTCCACCCGACGTACTTCCGCCCGACGTGCTTCCGCTTGAACTGCTTCCCGTTGACGTATTCCCGCCCGTTCCACTTCCGCCTGTACTATTTCCGGTCACTCGTACGATAACCGGAATATGGCTCACCGTATAATAATTTTTTTCATCCGGATTGTAAGAAACATAATAGGTATATTCTCCTGCCTTCGTCAGCTCCGTTTCCGGATCGCTTTCCCACACGAACCCGCCGGGAAGTACAATGCTTCCCAGTTTATCGCCGGGATTTCCTTCCAAATTCTCCGGAACTTTGCAGACCGGAATGGACTTCGTTACGGTAAAACTGATCTCTTTGGTAATCGTATTATACTTCGTCGTATCTGTCGGTGTATAGACCGCAGAATAGGAAAAAGTTCCTACCGCAATCTCCGTACTGCCTTTAGACCATGCCCAGCCGGCCGGCAGCGCAATATCGGATAATTTCAGACCTTCCTTATATGCCAGCGGCGATATAACCGGCGTCGTCACCGTCGGATTCGCCTTTACTACCGTAACCGTGCAGGCCGCCGTATTGGCGCCGCTTCTGGTACAACTGATCGTTGCAGTACCCGGCGCTATTGCCGTGATCTTACCCTGCGCATCTACTGATGCAACCGAGGTATTGCTGCTGAAAAAAGTCATATTGCTGACATAATCTACTTTAGAACCATTCACATAGGGAACCAGTACCGCCGTTTTATTTACTTCCAGGCTGCTTATCGTTGTTTTATCCAGTGTGATCGAATCCGTCACCTCAGGTTTTGAGCAGGCTGAAGCAGGCATATTATTATATACCGGAATCTTAAATACGAAACTGTTTTCCAGCGCACCGGCATTATTATAGGCTTTCCTTATGTTTGACGCCTCAGAATCCGGCGCCTGTATGTTCTGCATGTACTGATGCGTAAAATTTGCATGCTGCCCGTTGGAAACATTAAATTTTTCCAGATACAGCGTGTCCTGGCCTTTCAGGATATAATTAGCTCCGATGACGGAGGAACCGCCGTAGAGAGATTTGTATCTTGTATTCCAGCCCAGATCTTTCGCTTTCTTTAATCCGCTTTGAACAACCTGTGCGTCCGTCTTTCCGGAAGCGCCGACGTTAAAGTAATTAAAATACCCTTCATATCCCGGATATGTACCGGAAATCAGCATGGAAGTTCCTTTTGAACCCTGTTCCTGTAATACCCTTGAAGCAAGATGGAAGGGACTGATCCCCAGGCTCTGTCCGATACCGGTAAAAGCCTGTGCATAAGTCTGGCTGTCTCCCGGTATCGACGACGACATAAAAGAATTCTTCAAAATTTCCTGCACCGCATTCGTCGTATGATAGGAACTGTTATAGGTTAATTGTTCAAACTGGAAAATAGACGGATCGGTCAGAAAATTTCTCGGATCCATATAGTATTTCAAAATACCTTCCGAAGCGTAACTCCACCCCTGCCCGTAAACACCGTTTTGCCAGGAACCGGATGTGCTTGAGTGGATCAGACTTTTGTCTCCCATCTCTTTTTTGATCACCGTATTCCAGTCAAGACCGGTATCCATTCTGACAAAAACCCAATTGGGATGTTTTTCTTTCAGGGCATAGAGCGCGTTCTGATAAGAAGCCGGAAACTGCTCTACATCAGGGTATCCGGCAGAATCCGTAAACGTCATCGGCAGATCGGTCAGGTTCAGCCACGTTTCTTCCCAGGCCATAAAATCCTCATCGGACGTCGCCAGGAACTCTCTTTGTATATACCCTTTGTATTCCGCTCCGTTTTGATAGAACAGAACCTGATACCAGACAGCTCCCTCTTCGTCAAGACCTACATCCGTAATCTGCACGGACTGACCGCAGACTGCCGTACCGATCGCAGCGCTGCCCGGAGAAGGATTTTCTTTCACCTCATATCTATCGCACAAAAAAACCAGCGCAAGAATACTTTTCTTTTTTAGAATTTCCTGCAGGCTGCTCCCTGCGCCCTGCAGGTCGCTTATGCCCTCACCGCCTGCCGGCACTTCCACGGTAATACTGGGAATTACGATACTGCTGACTGCGGATTCTGCAATCGGATATAACGTCTCATCCCATTTAGGATAAAACGTATATAAGGAAAGCATCGTATTGTCAAAGTCCTCTTCACATTCCCATGTAACGGCTATGTAAACTTCAGTATCTTCACCTTCCATCTGTACCGGAATCGTTTCGGGCAAAGCACCCAACAGTTCTTCCAGCGCCGGCTTATACATACATTGCAGATATCCCTCTGCTGCCGGAAGTTCTACAAAGCTCGTAATATATTTTATTGTTTGTGTATCGTCAACCGGCTGCTCCGTCATCTCAATCGTCTGTGCCGCCATAACAAAGCTCGGCTGCCCAAATCCGATCGTCAGCGCCATCATACAGGAAAATAATCTGATATGCCGTCTCATATGCCCGGGTTTTCTCATTCGTATCAAATCCTCCTATTCGGACAGCATTCCGGTCACTTCTTCCACCGCCCGATTTAATTGGTTATCGATCCCCTCATCATAATAAGCGTCTGCGTCAAACTCACACTCAATATCCGGTTCGATCCCGATATTATGAATATTGTTTCCTTTGGGGGTATAATATGCACTGACCGTCAGTTTTAACGCCGTACCATCAGTAAGCGGCAATATCCGCTGTACGATGCCTTTCCCAAACGTGGTCGTCCCGATCAGTGTTCCGGTGCCGTAATCTTTCACGGCGCCGGCCAGAATTTCCGCCGCACTTGCAGAATTACCGTTTACCAGCACTACTAACGGTATCTGCAGTTCATTTTCCCCTTTACAACTATATTCAACCTTTTCTCCTGCCCGGTCTTCCGTATATACGATCAAACCTCTTGGCAGGATCTGTCTGGCAATATCCACGACGGCCGAAAGACTTCCTCCCGGATTACTTCTCAGATCCAGAACAAGTCCTTTGGCATCTGATCCTTTGATCACTGCCAGCGCTTCCGCAAACTGGTCTACCGTCACATCATCAAATTCGGTGATCTGTATATAACCGATCTGGTCATTCAACATTTCATAGTTCACTGTCGGAGATTCGATCTGTTTTCTGACTACGTCCACTTCCAGGTAGTCCTCTTCGCCCTCCCTGTAAAGCGTAAGATGTACGGTTGTACCCGCTTCCCCTTTGATCCTTGATACAATCTCCGTGAGTTCAAGTCCCTGTGCCAGTTCCCCGTCTATCTGATAAATAATATCATTTTCCCGCAGACCGGCCTCCTGTGCCGGCGTATTCTCTATCACGCCGTTGATCTTACCGAATCCTGTCGTCTTATCCAGGCTGATATATGCTCCGATGCCGTAATAAATACCTTCCGTTTCCTGCATCAGCGCCTTCCATTCATCCTCAGTATAATATACGGAGTACGGGTCTCCCAAAGAGGCTACCATCCCGGCATACATGCCCTCTATCATACTGTTTACGTCAATATCTTCTTCTTCGAAATAGTACTCGTCGATTACTTCCTCGATCACTTCCAGCTTGGCGACCGATTCGTCATTGACAATACTTTCTGCAGCCGTCCCTTCCGCACTCGTCTGCTTCGCCCTGCGCAGTTGATAAATGTCGGTAATACGGATACCGACATATATGCAGCTCGCGGTGAGCGCGCTGATCACTACACCGGACAGCAGACCGGCAAGAAACATCCCTTTTTCTTTTGCGGGTTCCGGTTCCTGCTGCGGTACATTCGGATACAAATTATTTGCCGCCCCCTGATTCATTTCGTTATTACTACTATATCCATTATTATCCAAAATCATTCATCTCCATTTACTTTAAATAATTCCATGGACTGACATAACTTCCGTTCAAACGGACGCTGAAATGCAGATGATTACCTGTTGAACGCCCGGTACTGCCGACTGCGGCAATCGTCTGTCCTTTATAAACAGACTGCCCCTTCGATGCATACAGCGCCGAAGCATGCATATAGATCGTATACAGGCCATCTCCATGATTTATCATAATATAATTTCCCATCGAAGAACTGTAATCGGCCGCGACCACATCTCCATCATACGCTGCCAGAATCGGTGTTCCGTATGCAGCCGCCAAGTCAACGCCGTTATGGAACTTTTCAATACCAAGCGTCGGGTGGATACGGTTTCCATAATCATCCGATATTCTCTTATAACCCGGACACGGAAATGCGAACATACCTCCGTCATAAACACGGGCGTTCGCATTTTCCGCCGCAAGTCTTGCTTTTTCTTCCGCAACGGCTTTCTCCAATGCTGCAATTTCCGCGTTCTCTGCCGCGATCATATCTTCGTATTCTTTGATCGCCGCTTCCTTATTGGAAATATCGGAAGAAACGGATACGATCTGAGACTCTTTCTCTTCGATCAAAGAAGTAACTGCCGCCTCTTCTGCCTCTACGGCAAGCTTCGCTTCATCCAGAACCGCTTTCTCGGCTTCCAGTTCTTCCTTACAAAGCGCAATCATTTCTTTCGTTCTTACATACTCATCCAATTGATTCCGGTCATAGGCAGATAAGGCTTCAATATAATCCGCTTTGTTCAATGTATCTGCCAGACTGTCGGAAGAAAAAATGAGCTCCATATAGAGGGAATCGCCCTCTTCATACATAAACTGAATACGTACCTTCATAGCCGCATACTGCTCTTCCTGTTTGAGGATTGCCGCATTCAGTTCTTCCGTCGTCGTTACGATCTCGGATTCTTTTACTGTGATTAAATTATTATATTCATCAATCTTGCTCTGTATGTCGCTAAGCTGTGTATCCAACTGTGTAACATATGCTGTCAGGTCATTTTTAGACTGTTCCAGTTCTTTTTTAAGAGCCTCTACATCCGTCAGATTGGATTTCAGGTTGGCAACATCTTCTTTCGCCGCTTTGATCTCCTCTTCCTTTTGCCGGATGCTTTCATTGGTGACCGCCTCTGCAGTCCCGGCCGGAAAAACGAGCACTATTCCGATACACGCTATCAAACATAATAATTTTTTCATACTTTTCATTCGGATCCGCTGCCTTTCGTTTAAGACAAATCACTTTCATGCCGTTACACTCTAAGATGTTTTCTCACCGTGCTGATACTTCCCAGAAAACCGATCCCCACGCCGATCCCCAGAGAGACGGGAAGCAGCACGCTGAAAATCTCCTCTACAGAAAGGAAGCTGAGCAGTCTGGTAAGCATGGAAAACCGCTCCAGAATATACTCCATGACCACATTATATAAAACATAAATGATACCGAGCGGAATCGCTGCTCCGATCAGTCCGATCAGCATGCCTTCTATCACGAAAGGCGATCTGACGAAGAAATCCGTCGCTCCGATATATTTCATGATATTGATCTCTTCTTTTCTGACGGAAATACCGATCATGATCGTATTGCTGATCAGGAAGATCGACACTGCAAGCAAAATGGCAATGATACCGACAGACACATAAGCTACCAGGGCATTGACTCCGGTCAGCGTCGTCGCCGTTATCTCGGAACGGTTTACCCGCCTGACGCCGGGAATGGATTCCAGATAAGTGACAAGTGCAGACTGCATGGAAACATCGCTTAAATAAATCTGATAGTTGGCGGAATTCGCTAACGGATTCTCCGTAAATCCATCCGCGTACTCGCCCAGATAATCCTGCTTAAAGCTCTGCCATGCTTCATCCGCCGATACGAAATGCACATTCGAGACTTCCGTTCGTCTGGCGATCATCTCCCCGATTTCCTGTATTCTTGTATCCTCCAGTCCCGCATCAAAAAAGACGGTAACGGAAACACCCTGTTCCGCATTTTTTACTATGTGCTGGAAATTAACAACAATCGCATAAAAAAGACCGAACAAAAACAAACATGCGCCGATCGTTGCGATCGAAGCAAGCGTAAACCATTTATTCCGGAAGATATTCCGAAAACCCTGACGAAGCGTATAGAACAACGTATTAATCCTCATCGATATATCCTCCCTTTTCCTCGTCGCTTACAATAACGCCCTTTTTCAGGGTAACGACCCTCTTTTGCATCGCATTGACAATTTCCCTGTTATGCGTCACGACAAGGACCGTTGTTCCGTTCTCGTTAATCTGCTCTAACAGCTTCATAATTTCCCACGAATTCTTCGGATCCAGATTACCTGTCGGCTCATCTGCCAGAAGAACAGTCGGTTCATTGACAAGCGCTCTTGCCAGTGCCACCCTTTGCTGTTCACCGCCGGAAAGCTGTTTGGGTTTTGCTTTATACTTGCCCGCAAGTCCCACAATAGCCAGAATGCTGGGCACGTTTTTCTTGATCTCTTTGTTGGATTTTTGTATGATCCTCTGCGCAAACGCCACATTTTCATATACGTTCCTGTCTTTTAAAAGACGGAAATCCTGAAACACGATACCGATATTACGCCGGAATTTCGGTATTTTCCGATGTTTGATCTTAGACAGATCATATCCCATGACATTGATGTAGCCGCTTGTAATCGTCAGCTCCCGCAGCAGCAGCTTGATCAATGTAGATTTACCGGATCCGCTGTCTCCGACAATAAATACAAACTCGCCTTTGTTAATACGAAGATTGACGTCCTTAAGCGCCGGCGCTCCCGTTGAATAAGCCTTACTGACGTCCGTCAGCGTAATGATCTCATTGCTCTCCGACGCCGTCCTTCTCCGTCTTCCCTTCCCCGATGCACTCGTTCTTTCGCCTCTGCGATTACCTCTTTTTTCTCCCACTTTAATAACCATGCCTTTCTCTCAGCGTGTAATATTTCTAAAATGTACAGAATATTCTAGTACTCAAAATTCTCCATATATTTCATATATTTAACGACCATAAGCGCGATCTTGAACGTGATTGCATCCTCAAACACTCTAAGATCCAGTCCTGTGCTTTTCTGCAGCTTGTCCAGACGGTATACAAGCGTGTTTCTATGGATAAAGAGCTGCCTGGATGTTTCCGATACGTTCAAGCTGTTTTCAAAAAACTTATTGATCGTCGTAAGCGTCTCCTCGTCGAAATCGTCAGGACTTTTTCCGTCAAAGATTTCCTTGATGAACATCTTGCAGAGCGGGATCGGCAGCTGGTAGATCAGACGTCCGATGCCAAGCTCGCTGTATGCAATCACATTCCGTTCTCCGAAAAAGATCTTCCCGACATCGAGCGCCATCTTGGCTTCCTTATAAGAGCGGCTCACCTCTTTGATCTCATTCACGATCGTACCGTAGGCGATCCTTACATTTTTCATATGTTCTTTCTCAAGGAAGGCTGCAATATTCGCCGCCGTCTTCTCGATCTCTTTGCTGCTGTCTCCTTCTGACAGATCTTTGACGATGATAATATTGTTTTCGTCTACCGCCGTAATAAAATCTTTACTGTTGCTGCTAAAGTATGTCCGCATAACTTCCAGGACATTGCTTTCCTTCGTATTCTCCGTCTCAATAATAAGCGCTACCCTCTTATCGTCCGTCTGAATATGTAACTTCTTCGCACGGCTGTATATATCTACCAAAAGCAGATTGTCAAGCAACAGATTCTTGATAAAATTATCTTTGTCGAACCTCTCTTTGTAAGCGATAAGCAGATTTTGGATCTGGAACGCCGACATTTTGCCAATCATATAGACATCATCACCGACACCGCCCGCGATCAGAATATATTCCAGCTGCTGTTCGTCAAATATCTTAAAAAACTGATATCCCTGTATCTCCTGAGAATCCGCCGGAGATTTGGCAAACTCCGCCGCAGGCTTCCCGCATTTCTCCAATTCCTCAGCCGTCATGGCTACTGCTTTGCCATCAATGTCCATTACACACAATTCAACTCGTGTAATTGACTTCAATCCGTCTATCGTGTTCTGTAGAATCTGATTTGAAATCATAAAATACCCACCCTCCAATATACATTCGCTACCCTTACCGACAATTCTACATAAAATAATTTAGCAAATTGTACAACATAGCAACAACGATTTTCTGCAAAAATCCGCATCTGTTTTTTATTTTAATCTATTTTAACAAAAAAATCTACCTTAATTCCTGACTTTTTTGTGTAATTTTTAAATATTTTGTCAAATTATTCCATAAAAAGGTGTTAGACAAACTACACAAAAAAAGCAGAGAACAAATATCTCTACTTTTTATACTTACTGACCTGTCTGTCAAACAGAAGATTCAGGAGCCGTTTCCCCATTTTGGAAATCGACATCTCTTTTCCCTCAACACAGTCGAAGCTTTCCGGCAGTCCCATCCAGATTATCGTATTGATATACGGCCGGCACTTTTCCAGCCACTGCCGCTGCATGGAAAAAGGCATTCTTGTAATGATAACGGTCGGCGCTATCATATTGATCTCATTGACCACCTTCTCCTGATCCGCCTCCATATCGATCGCCATCGTACCGGCTATGGTGACGCTGTTCTGCAATTCCAAAAGCTCGTATTTTAATGCCTCCGCATGTTCTTCCGTATCGGAAATGGTCAGAATGGACCTGTGTACATTGGCAATGCCTTTTAAAAATATCTTCAAGTATTCTCTTTCCTGTACCTCACGGTATCTGCGCCTGGAATTGATCTCTGCTGCCTTCAGGATCTCCGTATCACTCCACAGCGTGAGATCCGCAGATTCTATCCAGGCCTTTTCCGGTTCATCCTTGACCGCTTCCAGAAGCACTGATGTAGTCAGATATAAAATAATATGAACCGCTCCCTCATTCAGAAAACGGTATGTCAGAAACAGCGCTTCTCTCGCATCACGCTCATACAGCTCAATCCCTAAAATATTAACGTTTTTCATATGGCTTTCCCATAACTAATATGATATACTGTGTACAGTAACTGGTAAATCAGAAAGGGTGGTGTAAAGTATGGACATCGCAGAATTATCTATGGCAATGTCGGCATCTCAGGTAAATACAGCTTTCGGTGTAGCAATGCTTGCCAAATCTCTGGACGCCGCTACGGACACCGGTGCGCAGATTACCAATATGATGGATGCTGCCGCTATGGAACTCTCCGTCAATCCGAATATCGGAGCCAATCTTGATATGTACGTTTAATCACCATGATTCAAAATGCCGCTGTTTAAAACAGTGGCATTTTGCGTTTCGCCGCTTCTGACATTTCCGATGCCTTCACGCTCCGAACAAAAATCCCCGCTACAGGAACCATTCCAGACTCATAAAGGCAAGACATAATACAATGGCAATAATAAGCGAAACCGTAATCAGTTTTTCTTTCTTTTCTTTACGGCAGGTCCATATACTTCTAAAATGCTCCTCCCGGTTTTCATTTTTCGCAAGCCAGACTAAAACGCACATCGCGATCGATGTTGAAATAACGGCTGCGATCAGATAAGGCCCGATGATCATAAGCAGATCATCCGTCGTCAGTACCGCCTCAGCAGACACTTCCGGCCGCAGATAAACCATAAATACGGTCGGCGCATTAAACAGCATATGCGCGATCACGGAAGACCACAGGCTTCCCGTCGCCTCTACTACCAGCGCAAACATAATTCCTATCGCGACCGCATAAGCCGCCTGATTGAAATTCATGTGCATCAGCCCGAATAACAGCGCAGAGCAGATGACCGCTTTAAATACCGATACAGAGTTTCTATATCCGCCGAATACAATACCGCGGAACACAAGTTCTTCGCAGAACGGTCCGAACATGGCTATCATAAAAAGCATCACCGGAAACGGCATCAGCATGATCGTATCGCTGATTGCGTCTACCGTGTTCTCCACAAACAGCATGGAGATCGCATTGATCGCCGACGACAGCGGCATGATCAGGATCGTATACAGGATGACCATAAAAAACGATGAGATCTTGATCTTATGAAATCCCAACTGATCGCTGATCCTGATCTTTACCGGCATTTTACGCCGCGACAGCATCAGGGCGGCGAACGCGGGTACAAGCAGCATCAGCTGGCTGATGGCCAGATTCGGTACAATCCCGATATCCGCCCATATGTCAAATCCCAATGCCAGCACAAGTATCCCCACCTGAAATGCCAGATTGATCAATATGATACTTAAAAAAAGCCTGTTTACTCTTTTGCTGTTCATCCGTAGTTTAACCTTCCATCATGAATTCTACTAATTTAAATGCGTCCTCCGATTCATATGCGATAATTTCCAGTTCATCAATGGTGCCATCGGAAAAAAGATTCGCAAGCGACACATACTGGGAAAGTTTGGATTTCAGATTCAGTCTGTCTCCTTCTCCCGTTACCAGTTCCACTTTTCCTTTGCAGCTGTCAACTACTTTGAAAAACTTTTCAATGTTGGTAATGTTTTGAATTTTCATATTCTCCTCCTCTACCGCCTGGCGGTATCTCCTTCCATTTTACGGAAGTTATTTGCAGAAAAATCCTGCATATGATAAATTATACTCTTTTATACAAAAGTTGCAAGTTTACAGATACTTTAACACAAAAAGTTCATAGATTCTCTTTCATTTTCTTCTGATGAATTTCTCGCCGATCATGATCTTATTCTCTTTTAAAAGATGTCCCACAGCCCTTTTAAATTCATTTTTACTCATCTGCATCTCTCTTTTGATCACTTCCGGAGATGCCTTGTCGGAAAAAGGCAGGACGCCGTCATAGCTGTCAATGATGCGCAGTATCTTCTCCGCATCCGCTCCGATCTGCAGATAGGCTTTCTCACGTATACTCAGATCCAGCCTGCCATCGTCTTTTACGCCGGTTACCCTTGCCGTTATGACATCTCCGATCTTCACGCTGCCATACAGCTCCTTTTTGGGGATCAGACCGGAATATACGTCATCCACCGCTACAAATGCGCCGAAATTGTCACTGATCTCGTATACGGTTCCTGTGACTTTATCATCCTTTTGATAAGTACTGTCCTGACGAAGATACGGATAGACATTCATTGTTGCACAGAGTCTTCCGCTTTTATCAATGTAAAGCGCCGCAAGACACTCTTCTCCTTCTTTCACCGGTTTCGTCTGCTCCTTAAAGGGAAGCAGCAGGTCTTTCTCCAGCCCCCAGTCCAAAAAAGCGCCGATCTTTCCCGTCTGTACAACACGCAGTCTTGCAAGGCCGCCGAGTACGATCGCCGGCCTTCTGGTCGTGGCGATCAGACGGTCTTTCGAATCACGGTAAATAAACACTTCCAGTTCATCTCCCGGTTTTGCACCCTGAGGCACTTGTTTCATCGGAAGCAGCACTTTGTCCGTTTCTTCTCCATCTGCAGCCAGATATACGCCGAAATCGACCTTTTTTACAATTTTTAATATTTGTACTTCACCTAATGCTATCATTGTATTTTCTTCTCTCCTGTAAGTTCAACAATACTATACGGTCTGCCGTCTTCCCCGCCGAGCGCCACCGTATAAAGTGTTTCCTCGTCATTCACTGCCACAAACGGTATGATCCGGTCACCCAATACAGCCTGTTTCTTATATTCCGCACGCATCTGCCGTATGCTGAAATCCTTCGGTACGTAATCCATGGCGATCCGCACATGCTGTCCGTTATTAACATGCCCGTTTGTATCCAGATGATGCATTTTGACCTGCATTTCCTCCTGACTGTGCCCGGCGGATGGTGCCGCGATCTTTCTCGGCGCATAATCCATCGGCAGCCTTTCCGACAGCACATATCCTTCCAGCATATCGGCAGGCGGTTTGGCAGGCGTCATTTTTTCCGTATCCATCAGGCTCCATATGGAGTTGGCATAGGCAAGGCGTTCTCCTTCCGACGTCTCCATCCAGAAGTTTCTGCATCCGATAAATCCTCTGAATTCATACGGCGCCGTTCCGATGATAATATTTTCACATAAACGGGGATAACGTTCGATCACGATCTGCCACGAAGACATCAGCCATACCATATGCCTTTCCTGCAGATATTCTATGCCCAGTCCGATATCTTCCGAATGAAAAGTAGAGCAGTCCTGAAAATAATCCACCAAAGACTCCAATGTCAGATTCCCATTCACACCGATCTCACTATAGCGCACTCTGCTCTTATAAGTATACATATAAATATCCTCTTTTCTGTTCCGTCATCAACAATGGCTGCCGCAGATCCTGCAACTCCCCCATATGTTAATAAAAGCCTCAGTGAATCACTTCACTAAGGCTTTGTACTGGGCTACAAGGATTCGAACCTTGAAATGACGGAGTCAGAGTCCGTTGCCTTACCGTTTGGCGATAGCCCATTAACATTACAACTTGGAATTATACAGTATCTTTAACAGAAATGCAAGTCCTATTTTTAAATTTTTTCAAAAAATTTTAATTTTTATACGGACTCCCTTTCTATCATCCTGCACGGGATATAAATGACCTGTAAAGCCTCTTCTGTCCTTTCTCCCGCTTCCAACAGGCCGATAAGCGTCTCTGCCGACTGTCTGCCGATCTCGCGCAGTTGGATCTCATTGGTCGTCAGTCCGGGACGGGAATATTTGGACATCTCTCGGTTATCATATCCTACTACGGCAATATCCTTTCCTACCACGAGATTCTCTTCATATATCACATCATAGGCCCCGGCCGCCATCAGGTCATTCATGCAGAAAAGAGCGGTCACGCCATCCTGCAGCAGATATTTTGCGGCCCTGTATCCGGATTCCCGGAACCAGTCCCCATACTGCACCCACTGCGGATTATATAAAATATTTCCTTCATACAATGCCTTCTGGTATCCTTTGAGTCGGCTGCGCGTATGCAGATTGCCTTCGGCGCCGGCTATCAGGCCTATCTTGGTATGTCCCTTGGCAATGAGATATTTCGTCATGTCATAACCGCCCTTTTCATCGTCTATTATGATGGACGGATATTGCTTCTTTCCGGATAATCCGTATGCAAGTACGAGCGGTATCGGCAGCTCATCAGGAAAAACGTTGATGACCCTGCAGTGCCCCGCCACATAAAGCAGGCCATCCACACGAATGGACAGCGCTTCCCGCAATACGGGTTCCAGTACATTTTTCAGTTTGGTTTCATCTTCAAACCAGGTATCGCTCCATTTATCATACAGCCGGAGATTCATTAAAATGCTCCTGTATTCATGGTCGTCGCAGTATGCCATGATCGATTCAACGATCGGGACAATACCGAACTGGTTTAGATCCTCCGTGATGACGCCTATAATATGGCTGTTTTGTTTACGCATGCTCTGTGCAAAAAAATTCGGCTGATAGCCGAGTTCTTTTACCGCCGCCATGACTTTTTGTCTTGTCTTTTCGCTCGCATTGGCCTTACCGTTTAAAATATTGGAGACCGTGCTTGGCGATACATTGCATACTTTGGCAATTTCTTTTACCGTTATCACGCTGTATACTCCTTTTGGCCTTCCGCATTTATAACGCGGAAGGCCTCTTTGTGAGTATTATAGAATTTTTCTGTTTTACTGTCAATAAAACTATCCTGTACTTTATACTTTGAAAATACTGATATTCTTCTCTATTGCATCTGCCAGTTCTGCAAGCTCTTTTGCCGCATCGGCAACTTTCTTGACCATATCATTGACCATTTCCGTAGATGCAAGAGATTCCTGCGCTCCGGCGGCATTTTCCTCAGCGATCGCCGTCAGGCTCTGTACAGCGTCTACCACGCCGATCCTTTCCTCATCCATATCGGAAATATTCTGGGTAATATTTGCAATTTCCTGCTGTGTCACAATAACATTCTGAGTCACTTCTTCAAAGCAGCTCTTCGTATCTGCAAGACGTTCGCTCTGCAGCTTCATGATTTCCTTTACATCGTCCATGATCTGTACCGCTTCGGAAGATTCCTGCAGGAGTACGTCTATCACGGAATCGATGTATTTTGCAGAATCATTCGACTGTTCTGCAAGCTTTTTGATCTGTCCGGCTACGACTGCGAAACCGCTTCCCTGTTCGCCTGCTCTTGCCGCTTCTATGGACGCATTCAGAGAAAGCAGATTCGTCTCTTCGGCAATGGAAGTAATGAGCTGTGCGGCGTCTCTGATCTTCAAAACGGACTCATTGGTCGTAAGTGTCTGCTTGTTGATCTGCTCGACGGCATTCTTAGCCTGCTCATTGATATCTCCAAGTGTCTGCAGCGTTTTAATCGCTTCTTCACCCGAACTGTTGATATTTTCCGCTACGCCGTAAAGCGTTGAGGACTTGTCTTTCGTTTCCGCGATCTGGTTACCGATATGGACAACGCTGTTGGAGGCACTATTCGTCTCGGAAGCCTGATTGCTTGCTCCCATAGCGATTTCATGGATCGCCGATTCTACCGATTTCACGGTATCAAACGTAACGGCAGAACTTTTGTTCATTTCTCCCGCAGTTTTTAACAATTCCCGGCTCTTCTCCTGCAGTTCCACAACGACATGATATGAGGCATCTACCAATACTCTGGTTGCATCCGCTATCATTCCCACTTCGTCTTTTCTGCCGCAATATTTATTCAGCTTTTCTCTGCCTGTAAAATCCAGTGTACCAATTTCCTGTATGATTCCTGCCTCTCCGCTGATATCCCTGGCGATCATGGATACACTGCCCCATACCGTAAGCGAGATCACAACAAGAACGACAATACAAAGAATCGCCAGCATGTTTGTAAGCGCCTGAACCGATTCAAAAGCGATATCCCAATCCGACAGGGCTACAAGCACCCAGTCCCTTTCTTCCATATAATAAATGGCAGATATCATTTTCCTGCCGCTCTCGGTATCCATATATTCCAAAGAGCTTTCTTTATTCTCTGCATTTTTCGCCAGTTCGATCATTTGCAGGACGTCTTCACTCTCGATCGCCGCCCCGATCAGTTCGTCGTTGGGGCAGAATATATAAGTGCCCGCTGCAGCGTCCAATAACATATAACTGCTTCCTTCCCTTTTACCGGAAAGCTCATTCAGCGTATCTCTTAAATTTTCCGCAAAAATTGCCGCTCCTACATAGCCGACCGGCTGACCGTCCTTATTATTAACAGGATAGTACATGGAAATAACCTGTGCTCCGGTCGCTTTGGAAGCCATAATACCCGTATTATACATTCCGCCTGCGATCGCATCCTGGAGCTGTTTCAGCGCATCGCCTTCCCGCAGAGTCACTCCGATCACGCCCTGTACATGAGAAGCAACTACCGTAGAATTATAATCGGCGGCATATATATTCTCCAGATTGTCTCCCGTCCCCGCATACCTGTCCGTGTATTCCTGAAGCTGCGTGACATTGCCGGCGTCTCCGGTATCCTGCAGGGTTTCTATCATTTTAGGCGCCTGCGCATACCCGATCAGATAAGTTTCTGCCTTATCTACATAACTTCTTACGATTTCCGCCTGTGTCTCTACGGAATTGTTAAGCTGGGACATGATAGAAGCCTTCATAACTTTCGTCATCTGCCCGTTCGCCACAAACCATAACCCGAAAAGACCGACCGCCAGAATTCCAATGGTGATGATACTGATTTTTGTTGCAATCTTAATATTTTTCATAGTGTTTCCTTCCCTTTCTGTTCTTTTGTAAGTTTTGAATGGAAAAGACAGTATATCCACCCGTCGTAAAACGATTTATATAATGCTCATTTTACTTTTTTTATGCAGTAATTTCAACCATATTTTTTCTTTTCTTTACTTTTAGGCAATTTTGTACTTATATCAGGACTTTTTGGTACAATTTTAGGCAATAAGACAATATATTTACCTGATTTTTCCTGACTCTTTCGGCCCTGTGTTTTTATCGGTTTCAATCCAAAAAACAGACAGAAGATTGCTCTTCTGCCTGTTTTCATCCGCTTAAATATTCAGATTTCAAACATCAACTCGCCATAGGTAGGAATCGGCCACATTTCCTTATCAACAATCATTTCCAGTTCGTCCGCAGGTACACGCAGTTCTTCCATAACCTTTTTCACAGTATCTTTATAGAAAAATGCCTGTTCTTTTGCATTCTCCATAGAAGACGCCTGTTCTTCCACTTTCTTTAACTCCATATAAGACGCCTGCATGGATACCAGTTTTTCGCCGACCGATCTTAAAAGCTCTGTCTGCATGGATGCATCTACGCCCGCCGCTTTCACTGCATTAACCGTATCCGCCAGCATCCTGGTATATTTGACCACTGCCGGAATGATCTGTTTTCCTGCCATGTCGATCATCGTCAACGCCTCGATGTTGATCGTCTTGGCATAGGTCTCATAAATGATTTCTTCGCGGGATTCCAGCTCTACTTTCGTAAAGATACCGAATTTCTCAAACAGACGTACCGCTTTGTCCGTTGTCAGGGTATCCGCCGCTTCGATCATGGACTTGATATTCGGAAGTCCCCTTCTCTTCGCCTCTTCTACCCACTCGTCGGCATAGCCGTTGCCGTTAAAGATGATCCGCTGGTGTTTTGTCATATACTCTTTGATCAGATCATGGATCGCGATCTCTTTATCTTCCTCTTTCTCCAGTCTGTCCGCCGCTTCGCAGAATGCTTCCGCAACAATCGCATTCAACGTCGTATTCGGACTGGCAATAGAATCTGCAGAACCGACCATGCGGAATTCAAATTTATTTCCCGTAAACGCAAACGGCGAAGTCCTGTTTCTGTCGGTAGCGTCCTTCTGGAAATCAGGCAGCGTCTTAACGCCCGTCAAAAGCCTGCCGCCCTCTTTAACGGTCGTGGCAAAACCGGTCTCAATCAACTGATTCACCACATCCTCAAGCTGCTCGCCAAGGAAAATGGAAATGATCGCCGGCGGCGCTTCGTTCGCCCCCAGTCTGTGGTCGTTTCCGACATCGGAAGCAGACTGACGGAGCAGATCGGCATGGGTATCCACCGCTTTCATGATACACGCCAGTACCAGCAGGAACTGAATATTTTCATTCGGCGTTTCACCGGGATCCAAAAGGTTTACGCCGTTGTCCGTCGTGATAGACCAGTTATCATGCTTGCCGGAACCGTTGACGCCTGCATACGGTTTCTCATGCAGAAGACATCTCATGCCGTGTTCAATAGCCACTCTTTTCATTGTCTCCATAACAATCTGGTTATGATCTACCGCAATATTGGCAGTCTCATAGATCGGCGCCAGCTCGTGCTGTGCGGGAGCCACTTCGTTATGCTGTGTCTTCGCGGTAACACCGAGTTTCCAGAGTTCTTCATTCAAGTCTTTCATGTAAGCGCCGACACGTTCTCTGATAACGCCGAAATAATGGTCTTCCATCTCCTGTCCTTTCGGCGCAGGCGCTCCGAAAAGCGTACGTCCGGCAAACATCAGGTCCGTTCTTTTCATATATAGATTTTCGTCTACCAGGAAATATTCCTGCTCGGGTCCTACGGAAGCCACGACCTTCGTCGCCTCTGTGTTGCCGAACAGCCGCACGATACGCAGCGCCTGCTCGCTCAGAGCCTCCATGGACCGCAGAAGCGGCGTCTTTTTATCCAGCGCTTCTCCCGTATAAGAACAGAATGCAGTCGGAATACAGAGGATCGTGCCGCATGCCGACTCTTTTAAGAAAGCCGGCGACGTAATATCCCACGCCGTATATCCTCTCGCTTCAAAGGTAGCGCGCAGACCGCCCGAAGGAAATGAAGAAGCGTCGGGTTCGCCTTTGATCAGTTCCTTTCCGGAAAACTCTGTCAGCATCTTCCCGGACTCATCCGGATGCGTTACGAAAGCATCATGTTTCTCAGCGGTAATTCCCGTAAGAGGCTGGAACCAGTGGGTAAAATGCGTAGCGCCATGTTCCACCGCCCAGTCCTTCATCGCTTTGGCAACGACATTCGCGGTATCCATGGAAAGCTCTCCGCCCTGATCCATGACCTTTACTACT
>Ga0224746_10013_pt1 | contig 25198 bp, 21 predicted proteins | sample LIM_F_Water_Bulk_FD_183000 | JGI IMG/M metagenome (GOLD analysis project Ga0224746, IMG submission 183000) | Enriched cells from gastrointestinal tract of the lab mouse from Pacific Northwest National Laboratory (PNNL), Richland, Washington... | ecosystem: Host-associated > Mammals > Digestive... | reverse complement strand
GGATTTGAACCCAGAACTGTTGTGATCAACGAATTCTGGACACTGGTTTAGGTTTATCCGGCCAGTGATTCAGCCTCCACTGGCGTTTTTTATCCGTTGTAACTGTGTGGCCGCTGTGTGACCAGAGTGCCTAAAAATATAAAATAGGACTCCCTGCAAGTAAATAAGAGAATTAATCTTAGAGTGAAAGGTAGAGTAGTGTAAAAGTACGCTTTAATAATATTAATATAAGATAAATTGGGTTTGCTTAGTGCTTATATTCCTCGTTGGCGTAGCGCTGAAGCGCTGAAGCGCTTAAGTCTGATTTGGATAATTTAGCATTAAAACCATACATTGCCTCGTTGTTGTCTAGCCTGTCTACAAAATAATATTTTTTCTTGAAGTTATAAATTGTTTCTAGCGTGCTAGAAAATACAGGAACTTCATAATAGCTGATTGGGTGCGATTCTTCTAAGTCAACAAGTTCACCGCGGTTGTTGCGTAGATCCGTTGCTAAGATCTGCCAGCTATCTTCGTCAAAATAGAATCGCCGCATTGCATGTGGATGGCTAAACCCCTCGCGAAACTTTGCATCCACTACCCATGCACGGTGTAACTCGTGACGCAGAAACTCTGGGTTAATGGTGCTTTTAAGAAGGATTTAATCATAAGGAAGACCCTTTTGATGTGTTTCATAACTGTTGTAAGGAGTCAACATTTAAACTTTACCAAGCAAAGTCCACTTGTAACGATTTGAAGCGCCTTTATATATTTCAACCATGTCGGCTGCTGCTAGGCCATGCGTGTCGGGCTGTATTGCGGCGTATGCAAGTTCTGGTAAGCGTCTTACGCGTCGATCACTTCAAGCAAAGCGCCATGCTTTTCTTATTGATAGGATTTGATCTAGAGTTTCTTGTACAGCAAGAGAGGTTCGTACAAGTTTGCTAGGCGAGGTAATTACATATTTGTAGTAGAATATAGTGTTGTCTAGTCAATTGCGGAGGATGATGGTCGACTGAATTTCAAGGAAAATAAAACGTTCTCAAAGATCTTTAAAGGAATCCATGATCTTGAACTGCGTTATGGTGAATCTGGAGTATTTGTTCGCGGGAAATATTGGTATGACTTTGAGTTAAAAGATGAGCACCGCGAACTATACGATATTGATGATAGCGATCGTAAAGCAGGAGCCCAAGCGTCGGGGGGGGGCAAATTTTGGATGCCTTCATTTACCATAATTACTATATAAATGAAATTAATGGATCTGTTCGTGTTGGCAAACAGGTGGTAAGTTGGGGGGAGAGTGTTTTCATTCAGAATAGTATCAACACAGTTAATCCTTATGATATAGCTGCATTCCGTCGGCCCGGTGCGGAAATTAAGGAGGGGCTGATACCTGTTAATATGGTTTATGTATCGCAATCACTGGGCGAACAACTATCAGTAGAGGCGTTCTACCAGTTGCAGTGGGATAAAACAATTGTAGATAACTGTGGCACATTCTTCTCCACATCTGATGTTGCTGCAGAAGGTTGTAACGTTGGATTAAGCATGGCTGGCTCTGACTATAATCGAGATGATCCAGGATATATATATGTAAAAAAGAAGAACGACCGTGAGGCTCGCGATAGCGGTCAATATGGTGTAGCACTGCGCTGGCTCGCAGAAGAACTAAATAGCACCGAGTTTGGGTTGTACTCAATTAAATATCACAGCCGAAGTCCGCTAGTTAGTAGTTATTTAACTACCGCAAATCCATTTACAGCACCGGCATATGGTGGTGGTGATTCAGCAGTTCAGATTGAGTACCCAGAAAATATACAGTTATACGGAGCAAGCTTTCAAACAAACGTTGGTGTAGCAAGCGTGTCGGGCGAGATAAGCTATAGACCAAATCAACCACTACAGATAAACGCCTCTGATTTGGTTTTAACTTCATTTAATACTGGCCCTCTATTACCGACTCAAATACAGAGCTCTTTCATGTCAGGTGATTATCTTAAGGGCTATATGCGCAAGCCAGTAACACAGGCCCAAGCATCGCTTGTGCAAAATTTTGACCAAATATTGGGTGCCAGCCGTCTGATTTTTGTAGGCGAGGTTGGATATAACCATATAGCTGATATTGGTGAAGGTAGTGGTGACGAAGTTCGTTTCGGTCGTGATGGGATTTATGGCGCAGGTGAGTACACCCAGCAGTCTCCTCTCGGAGCTGGCCTCTGTGAAGCTTTACTTAACTCACGTGCAAAAGATTGCAACAGCGACGGCTTCTACACTCGTAATTCCTGGGGGTATCGCCTAAGTGCTAGCCTTGAATATAACGGAGTTCTATCAGGCATAAATCTTATTCCAAGCATCGCGTGGTCGCAGGATGTTCGAGGGTATAGCCAGAACTTCAATGAGGGCAGTAAGGCAGCTAGTATCGGACTAGGGGCTGATTACTTAAATACTTACACAGCAGGGATAACATACACTGATTTCTTCGGTGGAAAGTATAACTCACAGACAGACCGTGACTTCGTATCGCTCACATTTGGCGCAAATTTCTGAAAGGCACAAAAATGACTAAGTTAATCAGTTTAACAATTGGCCTAGCGCTTAGCGCTTCTATCTCGGCTTTTGCTGCAGTCTCACCAGAGCAAGCTACGGTTTTGGGCAAGTCGCTCACGCATATCGGAGCAGAGAATTCGGGTAATGAGGACGGAAGTATTCCTGAGTGGAACGGAGGGCTGCCTATCGATGCCGGCATTATTACGAATGGGTTTCGCCAAAACCCCTATGCTGACGAAAAGCCGATATTCGTAATCGATGGAAAAAACCACACCCAGTACCAGGACAACTTGAGTCCAGGTCAAGTAGCGCTGTTTAAGCGTTATCCGGAAACATTCAAAATGCCGGTATATGTTACTCACCGTTCGGCAGGATTACCAGAATTCCTTATTAGCGATATCAAGACCAATGCACTGAAGACGGTATTAGTTGAAGGAGGGAATGGATTGGAGAATTTCAAATCAGCAATCCCATTTCCAATACCTCAGAATGGCCTGGAGGTAATCTGGAATCACATAGCTCGTTATCGAGGGGGCAAAAGTAAGCGTCAGACATCGACTGTCACTCCTCAAAAGAATGGCGACTTCGTGCCAACTAACCTAGTCGAGTCATTTTCTTCCGCGGATCAACTGCAAGATTATGACCCCGCAGTATCTAGCAATATTTTGTTCTACTATATGTCTAGAACTACTGAGCCTGCTCGGTATGCAGGTAATGTACTGCTCGTACATGAAACGCTTAACCAAGTAAAAGAGCCCCGAATGGCATGGTTCTATAATTCGGGGCAACGCCGAGTTCGACGTGCGCCACAAGTTGCTTATGACTCACCAGCAGAGAGCACAGAAGGTCTCAAAACTGCAGATGGCCTAGAGATCTTCAATGGCTCGCCTGACCGTTATGAATGGAAACTTGTAGGTAAGCGTGAAGTCTATATTCCTTACAACAGTTATCTTGCAGGATCACCAACGGTTGACTATAAAACACTGCTTAAGCAAGGCCACCTAAATCCTGATTACACGCGTTATGAGCTACATCGCGTCTGGGAGGTGGTCGCTACTCTCAAGAATGGGCAACGCCATATTTATGCTAAGCGACACTTCTTCATCGATGAGGATACTTGGACAATTGCGGTGGCGGATCACTACGATGGACGTGGCAATTTGTGGCGTGTTGGAGAGGCGCATCTTCAATATTTTTATGACGTTAAGGCCACATATCAGACGCCAGAGGTGATCTACGATCTGCTCGCTGGTAGATACGTTGTTACTGGCCTGATAAATGAACGACCTAATGCATACGACTTCAGTTTCACTTCGAAGAAGAGCGATTACACACCATCTGCTTTACGAAACATGGGTATTCGCTGATTAAGATTGGGCCACCGTCGGTGGCCCTTTTATCATAGAATGCCAAGATATTTAGCTCTCGAAACTGCTTGGGTTCTGCGTTTTACTTCCAGTTTTCCGCACAATTTTTGGACGTGACACTTCACAGTAAATAGCGAGATATATAGTTGGTCGGCTATTTCCTGGTTCGAATGCCCCATTTCTACTAACCGGAGCACTTGCGTCTCTCTGGGGCTGAGTAAAAAAACCGAAGGTTCTCCGCTGAACAATCTGACCATCTTGTCATTACGGTATTTAATACTATCGATCGGCAACCGGTAGTGCAGGCGCTCGCATTCGTTAACCGCACGATTATAAAGTTTCTTAGCCATAATAGTGTCGCTCCGTTCAAACGCTATTTCTGCTTGTACGAAGAGACCATCACAAAAAATTAGTAGCAAGCCGTTGGTAAAAGCCATTTTTATCACAAGCTGAATCCTCGCTTCAGCCTCTTCAATCAAGCCAGACTTTAGTTCTGCACGGGCTAGGAGTAGTTGTGTCTCGTACAAGAAGTCAGGTTTTGCATTCGCTTGGATGACATCGGGGTTATGCAGGGAACCATGTCGGACAACTAAATTTTCGAGTATAATACGAGCTGGCGATACATCTCCGCGTTCGATTAAAATTTCGGCTCGAGTTTTATCAATAACACTGCGGTATGTTGTCTCCTCGACAGCTTGATCGTGCAACCATCGCTCTGCGTTCTGCACATGTTCCTCTGCTAGTTTAGTGTCCCCCTTGACTAGGGCGATTGACGCATACCCTAAAAAGATTTGATAACCGAAAACTTCAGAAGTCTGAAAGGCGAGACTCTGAATTTGCTCAAATTCCTGCTTTGCCTCGGTGATCCGTCCCATTCGAAGCTTGAGTGTTGCTTGTAATAATCTCAACCTTAAATACAGAGTTGATTTGTGGTATTGCGCGTGCTTAATATTATCTGATTGCTGCTCCAGAATAATTAATGCGTCATTTATGTGCCCTTTCACCTCTAATAGCTGCGATTTGTAAAGGGTTATGAAACATTCAGCTTCTTGGCATCTAATACTTTGAGAATACATTAGTGCTTTACAAATTAATCCCTCAGCTAAATTGAACTCAACTCGGAAAAGCCGATGTTGGATTAATACTGCCCAAGACATTGAAGCGATCAGCCAATTTTCATGTGAGATATTTTCAAGAAACTGACTGCACGAGTAGTATGCCGCTTGGGATTCGCCCGATAAATGCTGCGCTATTCCCTGTATGCCTCGACAGTATGTGGTTAAATCTAGTTGTTCAACAGCACTTGATGAAGGTAAAGCTTTATCAAGTATGGATAAGCTATCTTTAGCTTCTTCAGGTCGTAAAGTTATGATGCAAGAACATGCATATAATTTAGCCAGTTTCGTGTTACTTTCAACTATCTCTACCGGCAACCGATTTCGATAATTTATTATCTTTCGTGCTATTTGCACTTCTATTAAATCATTTATATTGACTACCTCAAGTAGCGCGGCAGCTTTTACAGGCTGCTCCGCTAGAAGAGCTTGTTCTATTGCTAAGTGATTCTCTCCCTTTCGTATATAATATTGATACACTTTAAAGTGTAAGTCACGTATTTGCTCGTCTTGTAGAATTGGAGCTAATAGCTTAGCTATTGGGCGTATCAAGCGGAATCCTTCATGTCGTCTATCAGAGGAAACTAATACTGATTCTTTTTCAATGAGCGATGTTATTATTTTATCTGACTTAAGAGATAGACCAAATAACTCGTAACACAGACCTTCATCGAAGATGGGTATGTTGCTCAGAGATATTAGTTTTTCGATTTCTTCTGTGTTTAGTTCACTCAAAAGCTCGTGTTGTAAGTATTCAAACAATAGTGACTGAACGTCAGCCCCTATCCGTAGGTGCAAGATTATCTCAGCACACCATCCTCCTGAGCGGATAAAAATATCTTTGGCTCGTAGGGCCGAAATTCCTGCGGAGCACAACAGGTTATTAGTTTCATCGCTATTGAATGCAAGTTTATCAAAGTTAATCTCAAGTAGATTTCCATCCAGAATTAGCTTCGGAAAGTTGAGTCCAGGCCGCCGCCGAGCTGTTACCCACCATGAGATATTGTCTCCATGCGATGCGAGCAGTTGACTGAATGCTTTATCAAAGCTCTTTTCGACTCCGCACGGAAAATTATCTATCATCAGCCACAGTTTGTGCTGGTTACGACAGAGAGAGGTCTGTAGGCTGGTTTCTGTCCAGGGCCCAGAATCTGGCCAGATAGCATCAGCTAATTGATGTACAAATTCGTCAAATGTAAGTTTTCTTCCACTTAATGGTACCCAAATTACTTTGCAACTTGCGGTGCGGGCACAATCGGCCATTAAAACTGTTTTTCCATAACCCGCAGGCGCAACAAGAAGCCGAAGGCGACAGGAAGAAGCTTGAAGCGATTTAACTAGCTTCAAGCGTTTGACGTGGGGGTGCGGCATCTTGGGTAAGTTTGCAGCTTTAATCTGCGTCGCGAGTTCAGAAGTTATTTCGGTTTTTTCTTCATGCTCGTGTGTGTTGTCTTTTTCGTAAGATCTTGTTTTAATTTCGCAGTTCATAGTGAATATCACATAGCAGTCATAGTTAAATGTCATTCTATCAATATACTAGAATCCTTCTTTGATTCTGCCCACCATAGACATTGATAGTTTGCGCCACATCGTGCGTAGGCAGAATATGTAGGCAACAGGTTAAATTTTTCTTATGCGTTTACGGTTTATTTAGATAGATTCTTTTGAATTATATATCCTACTTCAGCTATCGCGTCTCGCGATTCAGGCATCCAATTTCCGAAGCTCTGCCACACATGCCACATGCCTCTCCATACTTTGACCTGAACATCCACCCCCGAGATTCTTGCAAGGTTCGCTAAACGCAATGAGTCGCTTAGTAGAATTTCGTCACTACCGACTTGGATGAAAATTGGCGGTAAGCCTTTTAGTGAGCCAAAGAGTGGTGATATTTCGGCACTCTCTAGCGACATTGATCCTGCATAATCTAACGCCGCTTGAGCCACAAAGTCAGTGTTACTGAAGAATGGATCTTTTTTGAGCATTGTTTTGATTGATTCACCACTCAGGCTCAGGTCTGTCCATGGCGATAGACATATCAAGGAGCAAGGAAGCCGCTTGGATGTATCCCTTAAACGCATTGCAGTCGCTAAAGTTAAGCCACCTCCAGCAGAGTCCCCAATAATGATAATGCGGTCTGCTGGAATACTATGTTCAGCCTGAATCCATTCAAATGCTTTGGTAGCGTCATCGATTGCTGCAGGGTATGGATGCTCAGGTGCCAATCTATATTCAACTAACAAAACCCTTACTTTACTGCTTTTTGCAATATTAGAGGCTAGAGATCGGTGAGATTCTAACGACCCTGAAACATAAGCTCCGCCATGTAGATACAGCACAGCTTCATTGGCTTGTTCACCTTCCGGAATAAGCCATTCCGCTGGGCTTGCTCCCGCCACTGTAGGTTTAATATGAACACCTTCAGCATTTTTAAATCGACGCGAGTTTAGATCCAATGATTGACGTATATCATTAATTCCAAGAGGCTCGTGATTTTTTAGTGTCCTTCGCATAAAAAAACGAATTATATTACTTCGAATACTAGGCATGTCTCTGATATCCATTTCGATTGATGTTGAGTGCAACCGTATCTGATTTTTTAATCCCAAAATGTAACCATTACCCAGGGCTAGCAATACTATCGGTGTAGGAGTGCGGCTCCTGATTGTAAATAGTAAAAGTGTGTGTAATGAGTGTCTCTTGGTATTAATTGCGTGCTCGGTCGGGTTTTTATTTTCTTACTGTAGGTGTGTTTCTTCTAGTGCAGTCGGTCATGTTATAAGAGGGTAAATGCAAGGGTTGTAAATTTTTATGTTTGAACTAGAACACCGGCTTTTAGCCGGTGTGATGTGTGGTTATATATTGTATGAAATGTAAATCATAAGATTTTATTTGGGTTTCCGGTTTCAATGTCGCCTATTTGTTCTGTATCGCTCGTAGTTGTGCGCCAAGTTCTGATTGGAGTATGTCCTTCCCTTGTCCAGTCTGGTGGCATAAAGAAATGCTTTATTCTTTCTGATACTGGGCCTGGAGCCATCGCATCTCGAAGCACATCCACTAATTCGTGAATATTTAAAATTAATGGATTGTTTGACTCGATTTGATTCGTGATGCCGTAAATGACTTTTTCTTGTTCCGGTTCAAATGTGCCGAATAATCGGTCAAATATTATGAGAGTTCCACCGTAATTCTTGTCAATGTATTTAGTGTTTTTTCCATGATGTACTCGATGGTGTGATGGAGTATTAAATATAAATTCAAACCAATTGGGGAGTTTTATTATTATTTCAGTATGTATGAAGTATTGGTACGCTAAGTTTACAGCTATAAGAGACCCAATTACGGCTGGAGGAACACCCAGGTAAGCGAGAGGTGCATAAAATACCCATGTTCCTACAACAGAGTTCAACATGCTTTGGCGTGCAGCAGTCGAAAAATTCATATTCTTACCACTGTGATGTGGTACATGCGCAGCCCAAAACCATCTAGCCCGATGAGATACTCGATGGAATACATAGAATGACAGATCGACTGCTAGAAATAGCGGGATGGCAGTCCAAAGATTAATGGTAATATCAAAAACACGATGCTCGTAGAAGAAAGTAAGAGCAATACCTCCGGTTACCATTGCCACAAGTGCTTCTGCTCCTAGATAGCTGAATCCTAATGAAAAGTTTGTGACTATCTCTTTCCAGTTAAATGATCTAGTGTCTCCATTTATTTTCTTTACGGTGTATTCAGTCATAAATGCAATTATGAAAATAGGTGTCATGGCTATTAAGAACAATCCTCCCCAGTCAACGTTATTGCCCATAAAAGATTGAATAAGAGAAAAAATACCTTGCTCTATATTTTCGTACATTATTAGATCACCTCTTTTTGTTTGTTTTTATATAAAAATGTAGTTGCTATAACTGCAGTTATAATCTCAAGTACTAATAGGGAGTTGTTTAGAGTGGAGGGTATGCCATCTATTAATAAGCCGACTGTTCGGCCAAAAGCTAGGCCTGCAGTTATAGCGAATAAGAAAATAAGCGAAGGTGTTCTGAATTTATTTTCTATAGCCCCATAAATAAATAGGAGCCCGAATGCAATGTGCATGCCGCCATAATTTGCATATAGTTCATTTTTCGCATTGGTTGTGTTTATACCAAGATCAAGGGCGGCGAGGGCTTGAATTGGGTCACTTAATGCATTTGCTCCAATAGCAAAAAATACCAAACCACTTACAAATAAATATATTTTGCAGCTCATTTTTAGTGCATCCTATTTGGTTTTGATCTATTATGCATAAGGCCAATGGAGTGGTATTGACATTTTCTTAAATAATTTTGCATTGTCTGCCATATGAAAAAAAACAACCTAGAAATAACAATAGATTCGTCCGCGATTGGTCTTCTGACTGTCTTTCTCGATTCGCAGCCGTCAAAGCCACTTCAACTCAATGAGCGGTTAATTATCCTGCGAAGAGAACGCAGGATACCTATAGAGATCTGGTGGTCTCTGTTAGATGATTTTCATGATCATTTCCCAATTGCTGGCCTTGGGCTAAAAATTGGCCAAGGCCTACAGGCTCATCATGCAGGCCTCCTCGGATATCTAGTAATGCATAGTTCCACTTTGGGACAAGCTTTATTACGATTTCATAGATTCCAACCACTTTTGCATAACCTAGTACCGACTGAGTTTAAGCTAGAAGATGATCGGCTAATTCTTGCTTGGGGTACTGCAAGAAAGTCTACGGGACTATCCGATGAGATTTTTGGGGTGGCTCTTTTAAAATTACTTCGTGATATAACCGGCGACGATTCTCTGAAGCCTTTACTCATCAGGCAACAGTGGCCAGAGCCACCGAATGTCGATTTGTATAAAGAATTTTTCTGTTGCGATTTTGAATTTAGCTCGCCGGTTAAAGAAATTCATTTCCCAAAAAAAATTACCTCACTACCCATCAGTACTCAGGATCCCCACCTATTAAGGTTGATGGAGAATCAAGCTGCAGCTTTGATTGAAGCGTTTCCGTGCCATGATAATTTTTTTGATTTGGTTAAAGATGCGATTTTAAAAGTTTTACAAGATGGCCCTCCAACAGCTGCTGCTGTCTGTAAGTATCTCGATACATCTGAGCGTACTTTCTATAGATATTTGGGAAGTCGGCGTATTAAATTTTCTGATATTGTTCGCTCTGTAAGATTTGAACTCGCTAAGTCGTATCTCGCAGATAGTAATATCTCATTAAACGAAATCGCAATGATTTTAGGATATGCTGACCAGAGTGTTTTTACTCGAGCGTTTAAGCAGTGGAGTGGTGAGGCGCCACTAAATTGGCGTAAGAAGAAAATGTTTATTTAAATTAATAGTATGTTGCTATTTAGTAGTTCAGCCTGTCTTGAAAATCCTTTCGTTTAATTCAGTCCGCGAAAGGCTGGCTGTCTGTCGCTTGTGCAGTTTCGTACCTGCATTCGCAGAGCGTATATCCCTCAGTTTGCTCAAATGGCGATGGTGATTATGTCAACTCATCTTTCTTAAGTCTGCCACCTTGCCGGCCTCTCGGCCCATGTGATTGAATTTAAATCACCCTGGCCTTTAACATTGCTTCTATTGTTTTAGCTAGAGTCTCGCTAACGCGCTGTGGTTGTGCATGCTTCTTACTCGATTTGTATTAGGGTAAGCAACTCGACACGCTACTCACCACGGAATTGGTCTTCATGTTGGTATTGACTTTCAGACGATTTTTCTCCGATCGGACAAGTCAATTACAAACGCTGGTGCAACAGCCTTTACTGTCAGTTCGAGACACATATGCCCGTTTTGTCTAAAACTAGACATTTATAGATGGGTTGGCCGATGCTTTTTTCGGTAGCTAGTAGTCGCGTTCACCCTACTGAATCACCTAGCATGCGCACTACGGAGCTTGCCTGATGAGAAAGAAATATGGAGAGCAACAGGATTTGAAAGGGTTGACTAAAACTCGGTACCCCAGCATATATTGAGAGTCCCAGCGTTGGTGGTGCCTTTTGGTCTTTTTCGGCATTCTCAAAGTCTCAAGAGAGCGAATTACTCACTATGACCTGAGTAGGCCCCTCTATCGAAGGCAGTGTTAATCCTTAGGTGATACCTGGATACAGTATCGTTTGTCTAAAACGCCGTAGTGTCCGCCTTCGGCCAGAGGCTGACCATGGGCATGCTGCGGCTCCATCAGTAATATGCACACAACCCATGTCGCTTTTACTCCTTGCCTCATGTCGCGTTTCCAGAGCGCCACTCAAGCTAAATAAGGAGTTGTGCATAGACAAGGAGCTTTACCAGATACAAGAGACACCAAGCATTGCGCAGGGTGCCCCTCCTATAAACTTGCTATCCCTTTTTGAGTATATTTGCCGTAGTACGGTTATTGTTTCTTGGTTTGCGCGGAAGTGTCACAGGTCTCTAGGCGGTTACTTTTTAGGTACTGGCAATCAAGACTAATGAACATCTCTCGTGAGGTGCAGTAGCGCTGTTGATACTGGAGAAACAGCGCGTCAATTTCTCCGGTTGCATAGATAGCGGCGATGCCACGTTCGAATCGGTCGCGCATTGCTTCATCGAGAAAGCCGAACCAGTATTGGTTCACTGCCGGAAGGATGTCGTGATATTCAAACGACTCGAATACTTGGCTGATTTGCGTCGGCGAGCTTTCGTTGGCGAGGTTAAAACAGAAAATGTCTGGCTGCGAAATAATCACGTCGGCACGATTTAGTGACAGCATTCGTGATGGCATATGCAGTAGTTCTAAATAGGCGCGATTGTGATTGGCCATAGCAGCAAACTCGGCGTCTAGATACAGGCTTGCCTCCTGGAAAGCCACAACCCGCAGTTTACCTAGGTCGGCAATGCTGTTTAGCTTTAGGTGTTTATTTTTGGAGGTGATGGCCTGGTTGCGAAAGGGCATTACCGGCCAGTGGCTTTTACGTTGGTGACTTTGTTGCCGGGCTTGTCATCAGTGAGCACATCCACCAATCCTGACTTGAACGCTAATGCTGTGCGCTTCGAGGATAGAAAGACGAACGTGACCGGCGTCGATTGGCTGGCAAAGGCGGCCCGAATAATTTCGACCTGCAGACTCGAGCCGGAATCCGGCAAGGTAAAGGGTTGCGTTGCATGATCGACAGCGACCATGACGGTTCTTTCACCCGCCAAACAGGTGCTTACTGCGATTGTCAGCAAGATGATCGATGCGCAAACCGAGGTCAGAGCTAGGCGGGGCAGCAGCATCATGGCGTTATTATCCAGTGTTAACTGAAACCAGAGCGCAGTTCATTTGCGCAGGAGCAGGAGCAGGCAAGGCATTGGCACGCAATACTATTTCACTGACCAGCGACATCTATGACTCGGGCTTATAGCCGATTGCTTGGAGGCGTGTGAATCGCCTCGAATTTTGTAAGCACATCCGAGCGACTGCTTCTGGCCGGGGGGCGGCCTGTCACCATAGGCTGGAGTCGGCCAAAAGCAGACCATCAGAAGTGTCTACGAAACTCGGGGCGATTCAGAGTGGGTACCTTAGTGCTTGAGGAAAAACTTCGGGTTAGGTGTTGTCTGGCGTGACTTAGCGCAGACTCCAAACTGCTCAAATCAATCAAGACGGCTTTTCTGTGGCTGCGTAAAGAGAGCCCTTGGTCGTCCTCAAAGCGAAGGCTTGCGGACAAATGTACGCCCACGTTGTTCGCCTTTTCGCAGATGTAGCTGCGAGGGTGTTGATCCTTGCAGATATCTTTCAGAAGAAATCGTGTGGCGCTGAACAGGCTTGCTCTGTCGATGATCGACAGAGCTGTTTCGGATATCTCTATTACTTCACGTAACGCGCATATACGGGCATCAAAAGCGTTCATCAACGACTCCATACGCTAGATAGATTTTTATCCCGAGCAATCTCCTTGGGTTGCTGGATAGAGTACCTTCCCGATCTACGGTTGTGCTGCTGTGACGAACGCCGGGTAGGCAAAATTCAAAGGGATCGAAAAGGTAGTGCGCGCATGGAATATCACATTTTCAACATTGATGAGCCGTACACCAACACCTGGTGGCATGAGCTTCGCACTCGAAGTGTTATCACTGCAGGCTTCTATTCAGAGCCCGGTGACCGTGGTGACGAAATTCTCCATGACATGGCTGAAGGCGACTGGCTGATCGCCTACTGCAACCGTCGCGGTTATGTCGGCGCTGGGGTCGTTAAGCCTATTGAGACCTATGTCCTCCATGAAGAAGGTGTTCTTGGATCGCAGTCGAGCAACCGCCATGAGCGCGGTGTTATTTGGCTACATGCTGTTGATGATGTCGCTCATGCAGTTCTTCTGTCGGAGCTGCGGATTCCACGCCATCCGGCCACCCAGTCCACTCTCATCTGGCCAGGCATTCCACGGCCATCTGGCCACCTGTTCCAGTATCTCAACAACAGCACAGCCAGTCATCGCGCATTTGCGCTCGTAAGCATCGAGGAGGCTCTTCTTGAATTCCCCCTGCCCCTCACGCATCACTACAGCGCGAAGCTCTCGAACCCTGGCATCCTCGTCTGATTCGATGGCAGCGATTGGCTCATCGCCCACAAGCTGCTGAGCCTTAGCAAGTGCCTGCTCAACATCGCTCCTTTGAACCAGAATGGCCAGGAAGAGCGCTCCGTCTGGACTATTGACATCCCAGATCCCGTCCGTAGCTGGGCGGTAGAAGTCGTAGAAAACCCGACGCCCAACAGTCGTACGGAAAAGCGCGTCCTTGGGGTTCCCTTGATCGCTCCTGAAGTCTTTGCGATTGGGATCATAGTGACGGCGGTTCGCATCATTCACTGTCAGCAGCCTGACATTCTCCTCGGTATCACCAAGGCGCTTCTGAGGGTAATGCAGGCTCAACCAGCGCTGTATATCGCTTACCGAGCATGGCCCTCCCAATGCCCGTACAGCATCAAGCACAAGCCAGTATTTTGCACGCTCTCGTGCCCTACTTCGATCCGCTAACAGCTCGATGATTTTTCCAGCTAAAGCAACGTCTCGCTCACGCTCTTTTGTCTGCCTAGGAGCGGATTGCTGAAGCTCCGACTGCGGATTCCACGGTCATCTGGCCACCCATTCCATGAGCATCTGACCACCGATTCCACGGTGATCCGGCCACCCATTCCACGCGCATCCGGCCACTGATTCCACGGCCATCCGGCCACCCAACCGGGTAGGCAGCTACGCAGGATTTCTTCACTACCATCGACCTCTTTTTCGAAGCAGAGAGGTTGTCGTGGAGCGTTTATCCATGCGTAAGATTCGCGAAGTACTACGTCTCAAGTTCGAGGTCGGACTATCGGCTCGCCAGATTGCGGTCAGCGTGCAGGTCGGTCGTGTCACCGTCGGCGACTACCTCAATCGTTTTGCCGCCAGCGGCCTCACCTGGCCCTGTTCGTTGTCCGATGCCGAGTTGGAGCAGCAACTGTTCCCGCCGGCCCCGACGGTTGCCAGTGAGAAGCGGCCTTTACCCGATTGGGCATGGGTGCATGCCGAACTGCGCCGCCCCGGCGTAACCCTGGCGCTGCTCTGGCAGGAGTACCGCCTGAGCCAGCCGCAGGGCTTTCAGTACAGCTGGTTCTGCGAGCACTACCGGGCCTGGCAGGGCAAGCTGGACGTGGTGATGCGCCAGGAACATCGCGTCGGCGAGAAGCTGTTCGTCGACTACGCCGGGCAGACGGTGCCGGTGATCGACCGCCACAGCGGCGAGATCCGCCAGGCGCAGGTGTTCGTCGCGGTGCTCGGCGCATCCAGCTACACCTTCGCCGAAGCCACCTGGTCGCAGTAGCTGCCGGACTGGCTAGGCTCCCATGCCCGCTGCTTCGCCTTCCTCGGCGGCGTGCCGGAGATCGTGGTGCCGGACAACCTGCGCAGCGCGGTGAGTAAGAGCCATCGCTACGAGCCGGACATCAACCCGAGCTACCGCGATATGGCCGAGCACTATGGCGTGGCGGTGGTGCCGGCGCGGGCACGCAAACCGCGCGACAAGGCCAAGGCCGAAGTCGGCGTGCAGGTGGTTGAACGCTGGATCCTCGCCGCGCTGAGGAACCGCCAGTTCTTCTCCCTGGATGAACTCAACAGCGCTATCGCCGGGTTGCTGGAGCGGCTCAACCGACGACCGTTTCGCAAGCTGCCGGGCTCCCGGCAGTCGGCCTTCGAAGCTCTGGATCGTCCGGCGCTGCGCCCCCTGCCGGAGCAACCCTACGTCTACGCCGAGTGGAAGAAGGCGCGGGTGCACATCGACTACCACGTCGAGGTCGATGGGCATTACTACTCGGTGCCGTATCAACTGGTGAAGAAGCAGCTGGAGGTACGCCTGACAGCGCGCACGGTGGAGTGCTTCCACGCCAATCAGCGGGTGGCCAGCCACCTGCGCTCACCGCACAAGGGCCGGCACAGCACACAGGCCGAGCACATGCCCAAGAGCCATCGCGAGCACGCCGAGTGGACGCCACAACGGCTGATCCGCTGGGCTGAGCAGACCGGGCCGAACACGGCCAGCGTGATCAGCCACATCCTCGAACGGCGCATCCACCCGACTCACGGCTATCGGGCCTGCCTGGGCATCCTGCGCCTGGGCAAGACCCATGGCGAAGTGCGTCTGGAGCTGGCCTGCCGACGCGCCCTCAGCCTCGGTGCGTGCAGCTACAAGAGCCTCGAATCGATCCTGCGCCAGGGTTTGGAAAACCTGCCGTTGGCTCAAGCCAACCTGCCCCTGCTGCCGGACGACCACGCCAACCTGCGCGGCCCCGGCTACTACCACTGACCCCAAGGAATCCCATCATGCTGCCCCATCCGACCCTGGACAAGCTGCAAACCCTGCGCCTGCACGGCATGCTCAAGGCGCTGAACGAACAACTAAAAACCCCGGACATCGACAGCCTGAGCTTCGAGGAACGCCTCGGCCTGCTGGTCGACCGCGAGCTGACTGAACGCGACGACAAGCGCCTGAGCAGCCGCCTGCGCCAGGCCCGGCTCAAGCACAACGCCTGCCTCGAAGACATCGACTACCGCAGCCCGCGCGGGCTGGATAAGGCGCTGACCCTGCAACTGAGCGGCGGCCAGTGGCTACGCGACGGCCTCAACCTGATCATCAGCGGCCCCACCGGCGTGGGCAAAACCTGGCTGGCCTGCGCCCTGGCCCACCAGGCCTGCCGAGAGGGCTACAGCGTGCGTTACCTGCGCTTGCCGCGCCTACTGGAGGAGTTGGGCCTGGCTCACGGCGACGGGCGCTTCGCCAAGCTGATGAGCAGCTACGCCAAGACCGACCTGCTGATCCTCGATGACTGGGGGCTGGCCCCGTTCACCGCCGAACAGCGTCGCGACATGCTGGAGCTACTGGATGATCGCTACGGCCAGCGCTCGACCCTGGTCACCAGCCAGATGCCGGTGGACAACTGGCACGAACTGATCGGCGATCCGACCCTGGCCGACGCCATCCTCGACCGCCTGGTGCACAACGCTTATCGGATCAATCTGAAGGGGGAATCGATGCGCAAACAGACGAAGAAATTGACGACGCCGAGCGCCTCAGACTAACAATGCAACCCCTGCGTCGCTGCGCTCCGACTGCCCGGCCGGATGGCCGTGGAACAGGTGGCCAGATGGCCGTGGAATGCCTGGCCAGATGAGAGTGGACTGGGTGGCCGGATGGCGTGGAATCCGCAAGCAGCCGGTTTGGTTGCTGAATCGCACCGCTCAGTCTGTCACTTACCTGCGTAGGCAGTTGTATGCATACGCCAGCACGGACGAAGGTATTGATGAATACCAAACCGCTAGCAATGCCTTTGCTGATGGTATTGCCGCTTCTTCGGTGATCGAGCCAGGAGGCAGGCTCCAGATTGACGACTACTCCATGAGTTTTGATGGCGATTTCGTCAGTAATCGTCGAGTTATTCTGCTGATTGATGGCGCACGCAGTGAGTGGTTTACGAGTATCTCGAAGCTGGGTGGTTACCTTTGGGATGAAGCGCTGCATGGGTTGCATGCGTTGAAGAAGGTGAAGGACCTCTGAGTGTGTTGGAACTGCGGACTATAGGATTTTCAGTCCTATGATCGCCTCTGCAGTGCCACGGTTGAAAAAGCGCGGTCTCCAGTATCGAGACCGCGCTCACGCTTAATCGTCAGAACTGTTCAGCGGAAAGTCCATAGAGGGATGAGCTACTCGCTCGAATGCAGGCTTCCAGTCCTAAGTTTGTGGCAATAGGCGGCTGAAAAAGAAATCGGCGACTGCCAGCTTGGCCCCATAGAGACAGTCGTCTTCGGTGCGGCGAGTGCTTACGGAAAACGCCATTCCTGCCCAGACATAGGCGTAAGCCACAACACACCGGTGCAGAGCTAACTTCATTAGGGGTCATGTGCGCTTGGCTGCACAGCCATCCGCTAGGAGGGAGAGAGCCGAGGAAGTTCGATGTGAAAGCCTGTGAGGCCCTCTACCGAAGTGCACCAGATGCGGCCTTTGTGGGCCTCGATGATGGAGCGGGTGATGGCAAGGCCGAGGCCTGCATTGCTCGGGCCTCCCTCGCGCCGGGCGGGATCGACCCGGTAAAAGCGGTCGAAGAGCTTCTCCAAGTGCTCTGGAGCGATTGTGCCGCCTGGGTTTTCGATGCTTAGACTGGTTGTGTCCGCTGTCTGGCGGATCCGCAGCGAAATCGTCTTCCCCTCAGGCGTATAGCGCAGGGCATTGGACAGCAGGTTGGAGATCGCACGATCAAGCATCAGCCGAATATCACGTGGGCTAAATTTTGGGATGGGCTGGCCGTTCATTTTGGCGTGGTCAGTAGCGAGCCACTCGCTCACAGCATGAGACAAACTGGACGCGTGAATTGGCTTTTGTCCACCAACACTCCAAGGGTATACGGCCCCTGGAGGCTGCAGGGCACGAACCTGTTCGAGTACCTGCAAGGCCCTGCGGCTTAAGGGAACGAAGTGTGCACGTTTTTTACTGCCACGCCCTTTGCTATCGATGATCTTCAAATACTTCTTTTGAAAGTTGTAGCTGGTCCAGGGCTCACGAATAAACTGGAGGGGACGCTGCCCTGCAGTAGCAAAAGCAAAGTGAAAGACACGCGCCATAATCGCACCAACCGAATCGACCTTTGTAATGGTGTGCCAAAATTGCCTCAGCTCCTTATCAGTCAGAGCGCGCTCGCCAGGTTTTGACGTGTTCGGGACAGTCACTGGATCCGCAGGATTCATCTGAAGCCCATAGCTTTTAGTACTGCTTCGGTCGATATGATGCTCAGCTTTTAGACCAAAATTGAAAGCAGCAACGAGAAACGAACGAACCTTGCCTGCCTGACGTCTAGCTCCCCTGCCCCAGATTGGTTTCAGCAGAAGATTCACATGCTCCGGCCTGACATCCTTGGCCTTCATATTCATGATGTCGAGCCGTTCCTCTTGGCCTTCCTTGCTCACAGCTACAACTTTCTCGCCTTCCAGATCCTTAGACAGCACACGCTCGAACTCCTTGATCTGTGCAGCTGAAACATCATCACGGCGACGGTCTTCGATGTAATCCCGGAACAATTCGGACAAAGTGCCTTTTGAAGCCTCTATTGCAGCAAGTCGCTGCTGCTCATGCAGCTGGCGCTGGCGTTCTGCTTGCTCGACCTCTTCCTCGGCAGCACATCTGGCTAGGTAAGCCTTGATATCACCATGCTCTGCCGCGATCTTTGCGTAACGTACCGCTTGCTCGCGAAGTTCAGTAAGTGAGAGACCGGGGCTCTTGGGTGTTTTCTTGAAGACTCCTAGCTTGATCTTCTGGCCCCCGCCATCGCGGCGGCGGTAGTACCCTTCAACAGCTCCTGAAGCACGGCACTCGAACAGGATTGATCCACTACCTCGGCCTGGCAGTGAATCGGTGGCAGTCTGACCAGGCTTAAGCGCCTTCAGCTCCACATCTGTCAGAAATTTCCTACTACTCGCCTTGCCCGATGCCTCTGCCATTTCTGCGTACCGTTTTGCGTACCGTTTCTTAGGGCATGACCGGCCATACCCAGAACCAAGGGGAAACACCTAACCCCTTGAATTTAGGATAACGCGCTAAATCGGCTTTTTTCGGGAGACGCTGGGAAACGACCAGAAACGTGCTTTTTACCGCCTCATAATCCTTTGGTCCACGGTTCGAGTCCGTGTGGGCCCACCACCTTCAAAGCCGCGCACTGCGCGGCTTTCGTGTTTTTGCACATCTCGTATGTAATGCGCCTATAGCCACCCAGCCCCCCGGAAAAGCTACGCAGCTATTGCCCACAAGCCAAACTGTAGCCCAAGAGCCACAAAAAACGATTACCAAGCGAATTTTGTAGCCCAAAAGACACAAAAATGAATCAGACTGCTTGTATAGCTGTAGCCCACGAGCTACATTTTTCCGCATTACATGTATTTATGATGCCCAGGGGCTACAAATGACCTCTCTCTACGACGTTTCGGAAATGCTGAAACAGGCGCGCGGTGACGCGAAACTGAGCCAGGAAGCGCTGGCCAGTCGTGCTGGCGTCTCGCGCACCACCGTAGCCCGTATGGAAACCCTGGCCAAAGGCGATATGAGTGTCTCGGCGCTGGTTCGCCTGTTGGAAGCGGCAGGTTACGACCTGAAGCTGGTCAAGGCCGGACACCAACGCACGGTCGAAGACATCCTCGACGAGCAACGCTCAGGGAGTGCTTGAGCATGATCCTCGACGTCCACGTCAGCTCACGGCGGGTGGCCAAACTCTCTCGGGAGCGCGATGAATATGTGCTGAAGTACCTACCGGGCACAGCAGCGGAAGACTTTGTCAGCCTGACGATGCCGGTACGAGAAGAAGCTTGGCGCTGGCCGCGCGACCTCTTCCCGTTCTTCCGGCAAAACCTGCCCGAGGGGTATCTGCTGGGCGTTATCCGCGAAGAATTTGGCCCGCTGCTCGATGGTACCGACCTGTCCCTGCTGGGCGTGGTGGGCGGCACCGGCATCGGCAGAGTCTCGGTCACGCCAGAGGGTGTTGAGCCCGGCGTCGAAATGGCGCCGCTGGAGATAGAACAGCTGCTCAAAGCGGAAAACACCAGCGAACGGTTCGCCGCACTGGTGCGGCAATACGCTCGGGTCGCCGTATCGGGGGTCGTGCCAAAGTTCATTGCCACCGACGCCATCGACCCTCGTGAACCGCTGGGCAAGCCGACCCTGCGCACAGGCTTTCACATCATCAAGGGCTCTGACGAAACCACCCCTTTTCTGGGCTTCAACGAGTTCTACACTATGCGCGTACTGGAGCGACTGAACGTCGTGCCGGTCGCTGCCTGCCGCATGTCTGAAGACGGCAAGGTCCTGGTAGTAGATCGCTTCGACGTGGACGAACACGGCATCCCCCGTTATGGCGTTGAGGATGCCTGCGGGCTGCTGGGTTTGCCGCCCCATGAAAAGTACGCTCCCACCACCGAGCGGGTTTGGAATGCCACACGCGCCTACATCCCCGCTGACCGCCTGCAAGCGCAGCGCGAGCACCTGGGCTGGCATCTGCTCACCAACTACGTGGTACGCAATGCCGACTGCCACGCGAAGAACATCGCGCTGTTCTACTCCTCCCTATCTGACGTGGGCTTCACGCCGGTCTATGACCTGGTGACCACTCAGGCCTACCCGCGCTTTGCCAGCAACCCGCCAGGCCTGTCCGTGGGAGGCAGACAAACCTGGACACCGGGTCGATCCCTGGAAACCTTCTTCAAGTCCGTACTGGGCATTGGCCCGAGCAAATACGCGGCCATGCTCGAGCAACTCTGCGAGTCCGCCGTAGAGGTCGGCAAGGAAGTCATCGAAGCCGCAAAGAACGAGCCCGCCTGGCGCGACGTAGCCAAGCATATGGTGCATGCGTGGAACGAAGGCATGGAAACAGTCCGCAGCCCCAAAGCCGCCCCGCACTTTCGTGGCCTCGATAGCGCCATCGAAGACGCCGGCTTCTCCGGCCCGCGCAAACCTGAGCGCAGCAGAGAAGTGATTGGCCGCTCCGAATTGCTGGCGAAGAAGCGCTAACCAGCAAGCGACACGACAGTCCAACGAACATCAGGTGAGAAGACCGTGAGCCAGATAGTCCTTATTCGGCTCACCAAATGAGCCGAATAGGCGCGCTAATCGGCTCATGAACAAAAACTCCTGCCAAATGACCCGGCCTGGACCGGGCAGCTGTCTTGTCGGCCGCGCTCAGCCCTGCGCAATGCCCCCAAACCTGGCGTAACCGCCCAACGGCCATAGGACAATGGTCGCGATCCCCGAGAAGGGTGCCTCTAAAAACGTAGGCGAGGCAGTCAGCACAAGGCAAAAGCAGGCGAGGAACGGTCGGAGTCGCGGGCGACTGTACTTTTGTACATGAGCATTCCGAGCCTGCTTTTAACGCAGTGATGACAACGCAGGTAGTTTTTAGGGGCTCCCTTGAGCCATTGAGAGCAATAAGCCATCATCCAGATCAGTGCCAGGCAACTGGATTTCGGCACGCCTGCTCGCTCGTACAACGAGCGCCACTCAAGCGGCTTTGCTCACGGAAGAAAATATGGACGTCGGCCTTATTCTTCGCCCGCTTATAGACAGCCTGTTCTGGTTGATTCCAGCAGCCCTGCTGATCGGCCTGCTCAAATCGCCCTGGGCCAAGGGGCAGATCGGTGAACTGCTGGTACGCCTGTTCGCCCATTGGCAGCTGGACAAACAGACCTACCGCCGCCTGCACAACGTCACACTGAATACGCCAGACGGCACCACGCAGATCGACCACGTATTCCTCTCGCCTTACGGCATCTTCGTGCTGGAAACGAAGAACATGAGCGGCTGGATCTTCGGCAGCGAAAAGCAGGCGCAGTGGACGCAGAAGCTCTACAAACGCACCTTCAAATTCCAGAACCCGTTGCGCCAGAACTACAAACACCTCAAAGCCCTGGAAGCCACCCTTGGCGTCAGCCCAGAACACCTGCATTCGGTCATCACCTTCGTCGGCGGCAGCACCTTCAAGACCGAAGTGCCGGCCAACGTGACCCAAGGCATCGGCTTTATCCGCTATATCCAGTCATTCCAGCAGCAGGTATTCAGCGAGTCTGAAGTCGACGCCATGCTGCACACCCTGCATACCGGCCGCCGCGCGCCGACCCTCGCCACACATCGCGAGCATTTGCAGAACCTCAAACGCCGTAGCGATCCGACAGCCGAGCGGCAATGTCCGAAATGCGGTAGTGCGCTGCTGATTCGTACCATGAAATCAGGGGCGAAAGCGGGACAGCAGTTCTGGGGATGCTCGGGTTTTCCGAAGTGCAGGACGATGCAGAATCTTTGAGAGATAGAACATGGAGGCCATTGAGTCCCACGCGCAAGAACGAATCTATCCCCTGCTTTTAATACCTGTTTATTGCCTTCATCACCATGAGGGCAGGCAATTCCTCGAAGTACATTAGAAACCTCGAAAGGAGTAGCAACATGGCAGTACCACTGGATGGCGTGTTGAGTCAGGCCCAGCGCGAGAGTTTGGAAATTGTCAGCTTCATCTTCCACATCATCGACGCAGATGCTGGAGAGGATGAAGACGTTATTTTCCTCGACGAGGTGCAACTACAGGCCGCCCAAAAAAAGTTCTTTCTAGATCGGCTGCGTGATATCGCCGAAGGCACGCAATATGTGTTCAAGCAGGACGCCGTACACCTGAAAGAGAAGTGCCAACAGCTGGTTGAGGCGCCGGATAGATTCATCGAGCTTTCACGCCAGATCACCACAGATTTTTCCGGCCGCCACCAAGGGCAAATGTCGGCTGGCGTATTCATCGTATCCATTGTGAAGTACCTAGCGGCCGCACATGATTGGAGGCAGCTAGTTTTCCTAGTAAAAATGGACAAGCAACCCTCGTTTACTTACAGCTACGAGGAAAAGGATGGTCGAAGAGTCGCTGTTATCAATGAGGTTCAAAACTCTCTCAATGAGAGTAAGCACGCCATTCAAAAGAGCGCCTTGATAGATGTCTCTGACCAGTTTGCATGGGATGTACTAGCTTTTGACCGGGTGAAGAAACCGGGATTGGGTGACTACTTTAGAGCTTTCCTCGGGGTAACAGAGCGCCAGCAGGACGCCGTATTAACAAGGACAGCTCATGGCCAGGTACGGAAATGGGCGAAAAAGCTGGCCGCTGAACATCTACCACCCGGGGAGGATCTGAATACCTTTGCGGGAAGGTCGCTCAACTACCTCAATGACCATGACGTCTTTGATACAGACGATTACCTCAACGCTGTGGTACGTGACGAAGATGCTGATCGTAAAGCATTGCTTATGGGGTCTTTGCGGGAGGCTCTTGCCGAAGCTGGCGTCGCAGGGCAACAATTCCGCCCCCAGCCCGCTTCTTTGCGTACTAGAGAGCGAAAGCAGGTCTACCAAACGCTTGAGGGTGTCACTATTTCTTTTGAAGGGAGCGCCGAGGCGGTTGGTATGGCCATCGAGCAGCTAGGTAATGGTCGGGCCCGAGTTACCATTGAAACGAATCGGCTGGACGCCAAAGGTTGAGGAATCATGCCCGCTATAGCGGATCTACTTAAAGCGACCCTTGAATTGCGTGGCCATGCCACGCAATTCTTTGATGAGAGCTTTCGCCTAACGGTGGAGGGCGAGTCGCTGAGTGGGGCCGTGAAAGCAGCTCTTCAACAGATTGATTCGCTAGCCAGACAACTCAATATTGAGGCACCTATTGTCATGATCTCGGGTGCGGCAGTGGATACAGCCGAACTGGCATCGGACACTTTCGATGACGAGCCATGGAGGTTGGTCTTTGGCAAGTCTCCACTTGCTCAGAAAATGTGCGCCCGGGACGACGAAAATACGCTGTTGTTCTTCACGACTGACGGCTTCCTGGAATGGGTGGGGCGTCTTGATCCGTTCCAATACCCCGGTAAAAATGAGCCTGACCTCGCTCGCCCGACGACGATTCGAGTCAACGGACTGACCGCTGCATTTGGTGGACCGTTGCTTTGGGTATTACCACCGACGGAGCAGGTGTCGAGCATCCCGACCAACAAACTACCTGATCAGTCAGATGTCCATGGGTTGATCCACACCAATGCAGTGAAGCCTCTTCGGGTTTGCCCAAGCGCCTATGCACTGACCTGGGGAGATATCGGCAGCCCTACGGCTCAGCCTCTGGTTCGTTTGAGTGCATGCGCCCTAGCTGCGTGCCTAGTTCAAGAGCTTAAGCACACTGACGATGGCTATGACGCCACCCTTCGGGGTACCAAACGGCTTTCATTGCCGCTCTACGACAGCAGACAAGAGGTAAGTGCTGAGGCTCTTTCCCAGCTGGCAGAAGCCGTCTGCTGGGTCTATGAGGAGCGCCCCGAGACCCGCCTCAGACTTGTCATGGATCGACTGTCCATTGACATCGAGCATGGCCAAACGCTTTTAGCGGGAACAGAGAAATACCTTGCAGTAGCACTACAACAAGCCCGCGACAGCTACACCTTTGTGATTCTTGACCGTAAGGATGCCTATCACAAAGAGGTTCGCGAACTCATGAAGGACATGAAATCCCAAGCTGATCTCTACGCTTCCAAGGTCCGGGATCTGGTGAGCTCGCTTACCCGAGACATTCTCAGCGTTTTGGTTTTCATTGGGTTTTCATTCATAGGTAAGTTCGATCAGAGAAACATTCACGTTCTGCTAGAAAGCACCGAGCTGTCCCTGCTGGTTAAATTTCTGGCGGGCTACTTATTGCTTTCTTGCGTTCTTCAATTCATCTCGCATCTCCGAGATGCAAGCCTTGCTTATGAAGAGAGCAGAACCTGGCTTGATGTGCTACAGCATTACTCCTCTCGATCTGACAAGCAGGATCGATTCCTCACACCGATAGACAGGCGCCGAGTAACTCTTTTCGTCGCGATGGGAATTATTGGCGTGATCTACGCCATCCTGATTCTGGTTACTTGGAACCTCCCCTTTACAGTCGAGCTGCTGCTAGCCCAGTAGCAAGAGGTTAAAAGTCCCGCTCGCCACACACCACCCATCATGACGTCGTATTCGTTTCTGGCGCCCATTCACCAACTCAATCGAGCTCGCCAGTCATCGTTTCACGAACAATCGAGGACAGGCCACGTTTACCTCAGGCTGAAATGCGACTCCTGATGACAGATTCGCTAGCACAAAGCTGCACATGAATGGCTCAGCGCACACCTGATC
>Ga0224746_10001_pt2 | contig 25268 bp, 18 predicted proteins | sample LIM_F_Water_Bulk_FD_183000 | JGI IMG/M metagenome (GOLD analysis project Ga0224746, IMG submission 183000) | Enriched cells from gastrointestinal tract of the lab mouse from Pacific Northwest National Laboratory (PNNL), Richland, Washington... | ecosystem: Host-associated > Mammals > Digestive... | reverse complement strand
CAAAGACGACAACCTTTAGTGGCTCTCATCACAATATAGCACGGTGGAACTCATATTCTATCAGTGGATTTAACCAGTATATTATTGATAACAATTACAAGATGGTAGGCTGGAATATTAGTGTTTCCGGGAAATATGCTGTTGCCAACGAGGGAAGCGTTATCCCGGCTGATCGGCTTTGGACATTTGAATATACAGCCGGAAATGATCCTACCGTCAAGGAAAATATCCAGTATTTTGAGAATATGCCTGTCACAATCTCCTGGTTTGCGGCACTTCCGGATGAACTGACAGACTATAATTCCGTGGATACCGAACTTAATTGCGTGACAACATATATCCCTGGTATCGGTAGCGGTTTTAAGACACAGAATGATTCATTGGATGTTTCTTTGACGTACTGGCCTAAGTATGGGGTGAACGCATGACATCGGGAGTACTTGGCGTAAGGCCGCAGAATATTAATTTTATTGCGGCAGGAGCGCAAGGTAATAAACCCAGTTATCGAGCAGGTTGCACTGGAAAAAGTGTGGATACATATATTTCCGATTTTGGGGAGTATAGAGTAAAACCGGAGACTAAAAAATTCACGCCTGAGATGGCTGAGTCCCTGGCGAACAAGTACGATGTGAAAAATATGACCCGAGATGAGTACGGAAATCTCCTTAAAGAGCTGCGAGATTCAGGGGTTATATCGTCTAAAGACTTCAGCGTTGGTTTTGGCGGAGCTGTACCTTATGGTGGGCCATCTGGCCTTACGATTGGTGCATCTGATGATCCAAGTCTGGATTCCTGGCCTGATGGCAAAGAGAAGGTAGATTTTACAAAATTGCTTCGCTCTTGTGCGCATTATTGTAAAAATTTTTCCTACTCGAAAGATGATGATGGGAAAGGCGAAGAAATTTGCAAGTCGATGTCTGATTCATATGATCGGTTATTAGAAATCTTCGATCAAATAGGAAGGGCATCAAAACAAATTAAATGAATTGAAGGGAGATTATTATGAAAAAGCGTTTATTAGCGGGCCTGTTGGCTGCAATGATGATGGTGTCCATGTTGGCCACAACTGCTTTCGCCGCGGGCCCGGTGGCAGATGAGGAGCCGGAGGTTTATTCTGTCACAGTGAGTGCTGCTGATCTGCTGGCTTTTGGCGAGAGTTCAATGTCAAAGACGGTTGCACCTTCTCTTGGACTGAACAGCGGAAGTGAATGGTCTTTACCTGTGACAGCTAGGTTCTCTACTATTCCCACTGGTGCCACTGTTGTAAAAGTCAAGGCTTCCTTGGGGAAACCTACTTCTTCTGGTCCGATTACTGCTGTGATTAGTGTTGATAGATTTAGGCTTACAGCACCGGACGGAAAGTCTGTTGATCTTGCCCGTTCTACTATGGCTTCGGAGACCACTGCTTTCAATGGAAATGTGGCTAAGGGGAATTGGCAACTGAGCATTTACGGTCAGCATGTTGGTTCCGGCTATAGTGCGATTAAGTTCCCCAATGCGACTATTACCATTTATTACACGGTTTAACTCAGATGCGAATTGGTGGAGTAGGTAGTCCTCTGGAAGCAGCTAAGTGGGGCGAAACACCTATAATTAAGAAAAAAGCTGTAGCCGCTTCCCAAAATGCAATGACAGACGATTTTGTTGAGAAACTCCAGGAGTTAGCGCGGAAAGATGCTCAAAATGGTGTTTACATGAGCAAAGAAGCGATTAACCTCCGTCATGCACAGATGGGCAAGTATGTTTCTCCTGACCGTTCTGCTCCGATTGCACAGATGTCCCAGGAGCTGAAGAAAGCAGCGCAGGAGCATAAAGAGGAACAGGACCCTACATTGGAATTTCTCGACAGAATGATAGCACAACTCAAAGGCAAAGGAAAACCGAGCCGCATTGTGAAATCTTTCAGCGGGCTGGCTGGCGGTTGTTCCGGGGACCTTAACAGCACCCCTGAGAGTCAGTCCGCAACCGTATATTCACCTGATGGGGAGCAAATTGCGCACTATAATTCAGGCAACATTGGCGGTTGGATAAATTTAACTACCAGAGCAGAAAATCAGTTCCTTGGGGATTCCAATGATGCTTATAAGCAAGCTTGGGATGCTGCGCGTGCGGAGATTAAGAATGCAGCGCAGAAACAACCAGTGGCTTGCGAAGGTGAAGCTGCGATTTTTGATGTTCGTGCCTGATAAGGTTTAGGTTTGCCGTCCGGCTGCCCTTTTTCAAAGGGCAAAGAGGACTAGGGAGCCGCCCGCAGGCGGCAGGGGCAACGCCCCTCTGGAGTTGGCCGGTTGGTAGCAACCGACCAGCTCCAGCAACTTCCTGCGGGAGCGCACAAAGCACTTTCGCACTGATGCCCCAACGGGGTGGCGGTGTGAAAGTGCTTTTATTTAGAAGCTGTACCAATAGGGGGCGGTGCATAGCTTGGCGAGAAGATTTTTCGCCTGGCAAGGAAGAAAGGCGCAGGAAGCCTGACGGATTTCAAGCCTTTCTGACACGCTCCGGACGGAAAATGTTCCGTCAAGATATGTGCCGAAGCCTATTGGTACAGCTTGTTGCTTTCTCACCGAGAAAGCAACAAGCTGTTATTTAATATGTATGTCTTAGGATGCTGGCAATGGATATATCCACCGTTTTCTCTATGAAAAAGCACCACCTATGCTATTTATAGGCATAGGCGGTGCTCCAACTTTATACCTCCACAAACAGTCCAACCGGACAGACATCCGAAAAGCCGGGGGTGGAGATGTACCAGCAGGCCGGACCGGTTTCGTTCCAGCCTACCTCCGGTACTTGTGTACAACCCTAACAACGTATGCAATGCGGGTGCCTCCCCGGTCCCAAGCCCTGCGGGCTCGGCTCCGCGTTTCAGCGGAGAACGCACAAACAATCAATTACAAAAACACTATACCACAATATCCTGTGGATGTTAACGATTTATTTTCATTATATTGTATTTCTGCTTTGTAAAAGCAGAACGCCAAGGTTTGCATCTGTTATCTGCCATTGTTGATATATAAATTGCCACCGCTCCTACTGTAAATATTCTGATGCAGAGGACGCAGAGTCATCGCTACTTTGCATCTACCATTATTGTTTAATTAGCGTCCAAAACCGGTAGGCTACTTCGTTATATATAGTGTAAGGGACAGACTAAAGACTCGCAGGTAAGCAGGTAAAGCATGTTAGAAAGTATTGTTGATGTTATGTTGCTTTTCTGTAATATTGCGACTTCTTAATAAGTTAGGTAGGTGATAACCAAAATTTTTCTTACATCTTCCATAAAGAAATTGTACGTAATATAAGGAGGTTTACCCATGAAAAAATATTCATCACTCGCTTTAGCGTTGGTCATGGCGTTCTGTTGTACGAGTGTGGCATTTGCTACAACGCAAAACAATGCTCCATCCTATGACTCATGCATTGCGGATGTAGTGGATGCCAGCGGAACGGAATATTTGTTCGATCCAGAAACAAACGAGTACCTTCCCATTTGTCATGTTGAAGACGAGGTGGCCGCTATTTCTTTAAAGAATGGACATGACTACGAATTTGAGACTAAGTTCGAACAAAAGCGGTTGAGTGATGCTTTAATGTCAAAAGGCGTGATGCAAGTAGATTCTGAATCGAATACTCCCATCCCTGGTGGGGTAGGGTATGGCGCTTATTTTACATCAGACTTCCAATCTGATTTTACAACAGGTACCACATTATTCTATAACATAATCTGCCCATCCAAAGCAGGTGGCGATGTTGATGATCACCTCTATTTGACGAGTACTAATCGAGCTGCCAAAGGGGTTGAAGCGTTTATTTCTTATTACAAACAAGATAATCCTTACTTCAAAGTTTATGATTGGGCTCGGTCAAGCACAGATCGTTGGCAGGTATCAATGACATATGATGACTTAGCTGATTACCTAACAACGAAAACTATTAGTGGAGTTAACAGACAGTGTGTTACAGTTCAGAACCGAACTGCACAATCATCTTCGACTGAATGGAAGAACATTGTCTGGCTAAAGAACTATAAAACGAATTCGTATGATCAGGTATATACATATACATACAAGGCAACATTGTCTGATCAACGTGATTCGCATTATGGTTCATGGGGACCAATAGTAGAAACTTTTCAAGATTCCTACAATAAGGATACAAATATTATCGGATTCTATAATATAAATTTGATGTCAAAGACCACAGCCTATTCAAACAACACTTGGCAAGAGTGGGAGCTGTTAACTGACGAGGTTAGCTATATCAGAAATGATAAACTTGGATTTAGTACCGTATTCCTATCCCCTAACTACACATTTGGCGTTCATTAAAGTGAATTTGTAAACAATTTGACTTATGCATGGGACTCTAAATAGTAGGAGTGCAGTACATGAAAAAATGGATTATCCTTGCCTTAATAATCGTTTGTTTAATATCATTAGTTGGATGCCGTCCTGATAAACAAACGCCTCAACCTAATCCCAGTGGGAAAATTGAGCGTACAGAAGAGCCGGATACATACCCCCCGACCAATATTGATCCGGGATATGACTTGGACGAACCCGGTGAACCGCCCAAATAGGAATGGCAGATCAGTTTCGTCCTCTGCTCAAGGCGATATTAGGACATAGTTTGTCTTTTCATTGTATGCTGCGGTTAACCATATATCTTTAGCTGTACCTTACACACAGAGAAGGGCGCTGGATTAAATCTAGCGCCCTTCTCCGCAAATACAGCCCTCTATTACTCTACCATATCCAATTGTACCATACCCATCCAGTTGATACAGTTGATGCAAACTCAGATTTCTACAAACAGCCCCACCGGACAGACATCCGAAAAACCGGGGGTAGAGATGTACCAGCAGGCCGGGCCGGTTTCGTTCCAGCCCACCTCCAGCGTGATGTCGTGCCAGCCGTCCGGGAACAGGGCCCGGAAGCACTCTCCGGCATGGATGCCGTAGCCGTCCAGCAGCAGGCGGGGATGGGGATCTGTGTCATTGGGACTGGGGAGTTTAAGCTGACTGATCTTCTTTGCCATAGGTGTATCCTCCTCTTTTTGTGTCGTTTTTAGATGGTTGTAGAATAACACATTTTCTGCGGTTTTATAGTCGAACCTTGTCAAACACGCTGGAAAATAATTTGCTTGCGCAAATACAGATTCGCAACCGCCGCTGTGATCTGCTCCCGGCTTTTCGCCGTCAGCATCATATCCGCGATGTTGTCGCTGGTGGTGTCGTCATCATTGTAGAGGGCATCCATCAGCTTTTCATCGGTGGAGATGTCCCGAACCCCCAGCTCGGCGCACTTGATCAGCTCGGCGGTGGACAGCAGCGCCTGACGGGACAGCGCCATCACCTGGGCCTCCTGCTCGTTGGGGTGGTCTCTTTGGAACAGCGCCTTGGCTTTGGAGACAGAGACACCCTTTTGTACCGTCAGCTTCAAAAACGCCGTCAGTTTCAGCGGCAGGCTCTCGGACAGCGGGACTACATACAGCCCGCCCAGCAGGTCATACAGCGCCTCGAAGTCCGTCTCGCCCGTCCCGGAAGCCACCAGCCCACGAGTGCAGAGACGGCCCAGGCAGTTCTCCAGCGTCCGCAGGGCGGGAATGGCACAGTCCTGGTCCAGCTTGTGATACTCTGCCTCGATCTGGGTGAAGTCCAGTAGCCGCCAGTTGAGGGCAGTCCAAAGGGCCATCTCTTGAATGTCCACACAGTATTCCTTTTGGTTGATGATGATGACCGGGTAGCTCCGGCCCAGACCGCTGCTTCTGCGCTGGAAGTGGCCCAGCGCGGTATAGTAAGTATGAGAACTCATAAGAAAACCTCCTGAATTTTTGTGATACTTTCTTTTACGGATTTGTGCTGCCGTTTTCAACAAGGAATAAATCTTTTTTCAGCTTCTGGGCCGCCCTGGAGATCCATGCTCCTACATGGTTGGGCTGGACGCCGTAGAGCTTGGCAATGTCCGTTCCGCTGTACCCGGCGATCTTTAGTTCCAGTGCCTCCACACCCAGCCGGGCCACGCCGCTGTACATCCGCTTGCCATACTCCAGCACCTGCTCCACATACAGGCTGCTCTCACCGTCCCAGGCCGCCGCACCGCGCTGGGACGCCTCAGCATTCCAATCCTCCAGGGATACCACCGGCGCTGTCCGGCTCTGAATTTTCCGGCAGTAGTCTACCAGATGGTTGCGGATGACCGAAGTTGCGTAAGAATGAAACTGCGCCCCCTGCTGTTCGTCGAAGGTCTCCGCCGCCCGCCAAAGGGCAATACAGCCCTCTTGGTAGAGATCATCGTACTCCAGACCGCACACGCCTGAATTGACATGAATGAAGTAACGGATGACCCAATGAACACAATTCAGATGATCCTCAATCAGTTGATCCCGTCTGTTCATAGCTGCACCTCCTATGCTGCGCGCCAGCCGGCGCTGGTGAAACGGCCGCACAAGCTGATGACCTGCTCACAGCGGTACGCCGAGAAGCGGCCAATATGGGCTTCGCTCTCCGGTAGACTGAGCTGCACCTGGAGCCAGCGGTAGGCTTCCTTGCGGGTCATAAGGCCCTGCTCCCAGAGCCGGTTCAGCGCGATATGGGCCTGCCGCCGCTTCTGACGCAGGGACCGGTCTGCCAGCGTACCCATAGGCAGGTGGCTGTCCCGGTGGGCGGACACATAGGCATCGCAGGCGGGGAAGCGGGCACAGACGTAGACCTCCTCGCCGGGGGCGGCGTGCTTATGCACCAGCGATGCTGGCCGAAGGAGTGCCTGGGAACCGCAGTAGGGACATTTGATATTGATGCGTTTCATAGAATACCTTCTTTCTTTTGTGAGTTTTTTATGGGTACGAGAGCCGCCGCACAGAGGCATACCGCCTCCAAAAGCCACTGATAACAGCCGCTTTCTATGCAGGGAACCTTATTCGATTGTGTGGGTGTGCTAGGTTTATCCGGTTTTCAACTCTCACTTCAATACGCCCCTCGAAATCAAAAAATGGGCCCTTGATTTCGTGAACTTTTTGTAAACAATAAAAGAGCCAGCCCGAACAGGGTTCAGGCTGGCTCTTTGTAAAGTGATGTAAAGATTTAGTGGTGATGTTTATATATTTACAGCTCCTTCACAGAGCTGCTTCAGCGAATGCCCCTCGGCCGAAGGACATTGCCACAGCAGGTACTTACCATATAGGGCCTCGAAACCCGCCTCGGTGAGCTGGCCGCAGCACTCAGCGGGATCAATCTGCACTCCTGTCAGCTCGTAGAACTGCTGAACTGACAGAATAACCGGTTGGCCGTCCTGGTCAGCCGCCAGCAGATAACCGGGGTTGTCCGTTTCTCCTTGGCCGGAGATATGAACGGTGTTCCTCCAGTTGCCGGAGCAGGCGGTCAAAAATAGGTATAGCTGTTTGGTGGACGATGCCATAGTTTGATTACCTCCCATCTCAATAAAAGACTTGTAATAGGACGGAAAATTGTATATAATGAAAGCAAGAGAACGGCAGAAAAGGGGTTTATCATATGGCGGATATGAAATATACGGCAAAGGACAGCGTATTTAGCTTTATTTTCCGCCAGCCGGAGAACACCCGACATCTCTACCTGACCCTTCACCCGGAAGATGTCGATGTGACCGAAGCGGACTGTAAGCTGGTTACATTAGAACACATTCTTACCAACGGAATGACCAACGATCTTGGATTCCAGGTGCGGGACAAGTTGATTTTGTTGGTCGAGGCCCAGTCTAAATTCTCAATCAATATCGCCCTGCGGATGCTGCTCTATCTGGCCGCAACCTACAAAGAATATTTAGAGGAGCATAAACTTGACCTGTATGGGAGCAAGCCAGTTTCTATCCCCCGGCCTGAGTTGTATATGGTCTACACAGGCGCGCCGCGCCAGCTGCCGGAAATTCTTCGCCTGTCCGATATGTATGATGGGCTTGGAGGGGCGGAAGTAGAGATCAAAGTTCTGCGGAATACTGGAGCGGGAAATATTGTGGATCAATATATCCGTTTCTGCGAAATATCCGATGAACAGCGAAAGCAGTACGGCTATACAATGAAAGCAGTAGAAGAAACCCTGCGGATATGCTGTGATGAAAATATTTTGATGCCATTCCTGGCATCACGCCAGAAGGAGGTGCAGGACATCATGTTGACTTTGTTCAATCAGGAACGCATAACTGAAATCCACGAATATAACTTGATGAAGGACGCCAGACAGCAGGGACAGCAAGAAGGCCAGCAGGAGGGCCTTGAAAAAGGTATCCGTGCAATGGTCCTCACGCTGAAGGAATTTACGGCGGATAGAGCGGCTGTTGCTCAAAAGCTAGTGAAGCAGTTTGAATTGCTGCCGCAGACCGCAGAGGAAAAAGTCGCGCAATACTGGGAATCGTGAAATCAGTAAAACAGGGCCATACCTGATATGCAGGGTATGGCCCTGCTTTCTATCCAATGAGCCAGAACGGGCCTCCCGCTCCCGCTCGCTTGCTGGCCTCATTCAGAATGATGGACAGATCCCACAGCTTCTCGCTCCGCCGGTAGCTGGCAGGGTCAGCCACCAGAATCTGTCCGTCCTGCACACCCCGAAGGACAATGAAGTGCCCGCCGGAGGTAAAGTGTCCCTTGGTCATAATGGCGACCACCAGCTTCCCATCACTCAGGGCATCCAAGATGCGCTGCGGCTCCGAGGCAGTACACCCCTCCACGTTCAGCCCCCACGCCTTGGCCGCATTGGGGATCAGGGAGTGATAGGAACCGCTCTTGCTGCACCAGCCGCCGTTTTTGTAGGCCCACTCCGCCATTTCAACAGGGTCAACGATGTCATCCGTTAGAGAGGACACCACGATGGACATGGAGGTAGGGCCGCAGCCATATCCTCCGATATTGTCAGTCCCATAGGGTTTATTGGCCCAGCGTTCGTCCAACTGGTTGAAGTAGACCACCTCTGTGGCGCCGTCGGTAAAGCGGACGTTCCCCAGAGAGCCGATTGTTGTGCCGCCGTACTCCGTGTACTGAAACATCCCATCACCCAGGAACAGGCTGAGGTTCTGGGCATAGTCTTTGGCTATCGCTTTCTGGTCGTCGGTCAGGTGGAATACCGTATCGGCAAAGTAGCTCTCCCCATTGTAGGAGAGGGTGTAGATGTACCAGGTTTCCTCCTTCGTCTCCACCACGTCCTCTGTATCTGGATCGTCATCCTCCACCGTCCGAGTCTCGCTGGTGCGGGTGTAGGAGTAGAGGCTGCTCTTGCCCTGCCGAAGAACGGCCTGCATATCCGCCAGGGAAATAGTGTCCCAAGTGTCCCCCTTGGCGGCACAGTATTGAGCGATAAAGGAGTTGGTGTTGCTGCTCATGTCGGAGGCGTAGGGGTTGACGACCTCGTAGTTATCTCCGCCAGTGGCAGCAAAGTCCTGGGCGATCCGGGCCTCCGCATCGGTGATGCCCTCGCCCAGAATTTGATTGACGGCAAAAGCGATGTCGTTGGTGTTCTGGACGATGGAGGCATTGTCATTAAGAATGGGCTGGCCGGCACTGCCGCTGCTGGTCAGGCCGCCGAAGATCAGGGAGGGCAGCATGAGGACGAACAGCACCGGGAGCATGAGCAGAACAACGGCGGCGGCAAGGAACTTTTTGCCATGGTGTGCAGCATATATAGCAGCACCCGCCGCCGCACCGTAGGGCCCACCTACCGCTGCACCCTTTGCGGCGGCGGAGATGGCCTTGCCAGTTTTGATGGCTCCATGGATGATTTGGGCAGTGCTGGCCGCTTGGGACAGACTGCTTTTTTCTTGGTTATTCAGGACTTGGAACCTCCTATTGTGAATTCGGGGATTTACTGTTATAATGTCGCAGGTGATGATACCACTATGTCCCAGTATGACCAGCCGGTTCGAGTGCCGCTGACAGCAGAATAACCGGGGCTATGAAAAGCAGCTGTCAGGCATAGACCGCCCGCCCAATGGCGCCAATATGTTGGGCGAAGCAGGCCAGAAGCAGCGGATTAAAGATGCCGCAGGCCCCGGACACAATCATCTCCTCCGCTTGCTGCTGGGTGAACGCAGGCTTATAGACCCGCGGATGTACCAGAGCGTCAAATGCGTCCGCCAGCCCCACCACCTGTACCCAGGGCGTGATGCTGTCTCCGGCCAGTTGGTCCGGGTAGCCGCTGCCGTCCCAACGCTCGTGGTGGTGGCGGCACACATCACAGATCAGCGGGAACGCCTCGCACTCCCGGAGTTCCGGTATCTTCTCCAGCAGGTCACAGCCTTGAGTAGTGTGGGACTTCATGATGGAAAATTCCTCTTGGGTCAGCGAGCCGGGCTTATTGAGGATTTCCTGGGGGATGGCCCGCTTACCTACATCATGGAGCAGGGCCAGGGTGGAGTATAGCCGGATCTCCAGCGCAGACAGGGCCGGGATAACAGCGGCGGCAGAACAGACCCGCAGCAAGCTGTCGGTCAGATCCTGGAACTGTACGCTGTGGGGCGCGTGGTCAATAAGCAGCTGCTCCCGGCGCAGGACGGTAAAGGTTTGTTCCATATTCAAAATCAAATCACCTCATTCATGATAAAAGAAGTGCGGCATCCACTTAGGGAAGCCGCACTCTTTTTATAGCGGCAGATGGCCGTTATCTGTATTTTAGAGTTGTATATTGGGAAATTACTTGTTATAATGCAAATATAGCAAGCAGACAAAATCAGTAAATGGAGAGTTGTCGAGTATGGGCCATCAAGAAAGCCTGATGTTTTGCGATACGAAAAAAGATATGATCCGGCTGTGTAAGCTCCTCAATAAAGTTGCGGCCGATCCCTCAGAGAATGGGTTAGAGTATGCCGGTCTTGATATATATGAGGTTGCGCGGCTCAAACAGGACGTGACTGCACAGCTTCCCTGGCAGGAGCGTGGCCCCATTTTTCCAAAAGGCTGCTACTTTATCTGGTGGGGCGGGGAGCGTTATCCCCAGGAAGACGATGACTTTTTATTTGCTCACACTACCAAGTTGCTATATCCCTATTGGAATACAATTTTTGTGGAATACATCGTTCCGCAGGCCACCGAACTGCTGAAAGGGATTGAAAAAGGCCGCCCCGGAGATTTGCAGGAGAATGAATGGATACGCACCTTCCGTCCGGGGGAAGACAACCAAATATCTTTGGAACTGGTTGAGCAGCTTTAACGCGATTGAATAAGAGGGGCGGTCCTCTTTTCGAGGACCGCCCCTTGCGAATGGATCAATAGCCCGTCTTGGGCAGGGAAGGATTGGGGGTCAGCTTGCGCACAACAGTGACCCAGGTGGCCTGACCAGTCTGCCAGGTGCCCTGGTACTTGCCGCCTACGTCGGCCCGGTTGATGATCTGGTAGCCGTTGGCGATGGTGCCCAGGACCTGAACCGTCAGTGTGGGATTGCTGGTGGACTGGAAGCCCACAGGAACCTTGCCAAAGTCCAGATAAATGTCCGTAACATACTCCCCGGCCTGCATGGGGATGGCGTTCAGAGAGAACGAGTAGCTGCTGCTGGTGAGCAGGTTGGACGCCAGCACCTGATAGGTTCCGGAGTAGTTGGTCTTATAAAGAATCCGGTAGTTGAGCCGGGCGCTGTAAGTGCCGGTAGTAAATACCGTAGCCCTGGCCGCATCGGTGGGAATGCGGTCATGCCAGTAGTAGCTGTCCAGAGGCACGTTGCTGGTGTTCGCCACCGTGAAGTCGTAGCGCATCTGGCTTCCGGTCAGCACCTCGGCGTTGCCCCGTTTGGTGATGACCACACCCAGGTTGGAGGGCTTATCGTAGTCGCTCACCTTGATGATCTGGCCCGAATACTCCAAAGTTTCGTCAAAGGTCTTGCCGCTGACCTGCCAATAGGCGGGAGCGGTTACCTCAACAATTTTATACCGGCCTAACGGCAACGGCTTGGAGGCGGCCACGCCGCGGGCATCGGTGGTGATATAATCCACTACTTTGCCGCTACGGGCCTCGCTGATCTCGTACACCGCACCCTGGAGGGGAGCGCCGGCGGGTGTGCCGGTGACCTCATTGTACTCGGCGGCAAACTTGTGAATCTGGAACTGACCTGTGATGGGGGTGTTCTGCCACTCGATCTCAATGGTCTTGCCCGGCTGGACATAGACGGTCTTGTATTCCTTGTCCAACTCGTAGCCGGGGGCCGCCTCCAGTTCACGGATGAACAGCTTGCCTTTGCCCTGCACAGTGAGGTCGTCGATGTAGATGTACCCCTCATTATCGGTGGAATATTCCCCGATGGGGTTCTTATTCTGGTCATAGAGCAGGAATTTTACATCATAGATTCCCTCGCCGGTGACACTGTTCACCTTATGGATGATGATGCCTGAGAAGGGGGCGTTGGTCACGGTCAGAGTGGTGGTCTTGCCGTCCTGGATGGTAAAGTAGTGGGGGGTGCTGTCGATCTTGAACCCCTCCGCCGCCTCGATCTCCACAGCATAGAAATCGCCGGCGTCCATGGGCAGGAATACCCGGCCATTATCCCCAGTAGTGATGGTATCCACCAGCCCGCCGTCCATCTCTCGGATCTCAAAGGTCACGCCCTTAATGCGCTGGGACTTGTCCGACTCGGAGACCTTGATCAATTCCAAACCACCCACAGGGGTGTTGTAGAAGGTCAGGGTCTGCACCTCGCCGGACTTGATCTCAATGCTCTGGGGCGTGGAATCCAGAACATACCCGTCCAATGCCTTGGTTTCCTTGGCGGTAATGACGGAGCCGGGCTTCAGGTCGGAGATGGTAATGCGGCCATACTGGTCGGTTTTGTAGATGCCGTTGTTCGGCCCTACAAAAGCGCCGCTGCTGTCCGTCACCAGGAACTCCACCCCGGCCAGCCCCTGGTCCTTGCTGCCCTCCACCAGCTTCTGGATCACCAAAGTCTGAGTGGGGGTGTTATAGAACGTGAGATACTGGGTGTCGTCAGGATTGATCTTCACCGTCTGGGATTTGGTGTTGGGGTCAATAATGTACCCCGGAATTGTCTCGATTTCCGTTGCGATAACAGTGCCGGTCACGCCCTGAACATTGATCTGCCCGTTGCCGTCCGTCACATAGATGCCATTGGTGGACACCTTGCCGCCGTCCTGGTCCACGTTGGTTCCGTCGGCGTAGGTCAGCTTAAAGCGTACCCCGGCCAGAGGCTCCTTGGAGACGGCATCCAGTTTCGTGATAACGAGTCCGCCTGCCTTTTTATTCCAGAAGGTCATGGTCTGCGCTTCGCCAACCTTGATCTTGATGCTCTGAGGTGTGCCGTCCAGCAGGAACCCTGCCAGCGTCTTGGTCTCGCGGGCCGTAATGGTCACGCCCGGCTCCAGATTGGAGATGGTGATGCGGCCGTCCTTATCGGTGTAGTAGTAGCCGTTGTTGGGGCCGACCACCGCACCGGAGCTGTCGGTGACCAGGAACTCCACACCCTTCATGGGCTGGTTCTCCGTGCCCTCCACATATTTCTGGATGACGAGGGTGGTCATGGGGTCATTCTCAAAGTCCAGGTTATTTCCGCCGCCAGTGGAGCCGCTGGAACCGTTGCTTCCGGTGTTGCCGCCAGTAGAGCCGCCGCCGGAGCCGCTGGTCAGGGTGTTGCCCGTCCCGTTTCGGACCACAATGGTCTGAGGTGTGGAATTGAGCACATAGCCCTGGGGAACCTTCGTTTCCGTTACCACGATTGTGGAATTAGGAATGAGGCCAGTGACGGTCACGGTCCCGTCCTTCCCGGTGGTGAATTTGCCAATCAGGCTGCCGTCGCTGTACTTGACCGTAAATTCTGTGTTGGGCACAGGCTTCCCCGTGACGGAATCCACCTTCGAGATGGTCAAACTGCACAGCGGATCGTTGTAAAAGTAGAGCGTCTGGGTGTCATCCGGGCTGACCTCCACGGTCTGAGTGCGGTTGGCCTCATGGATGGTATAGCCGTCGATACTCTGCATCTCAGTCACTACCAGGGACCCTACCACACTGTTCAGGACAATCTGTCCATTTTCGTCCGTATAGTACAGGCCGTTGGAGCTGATTTTCCCATCCTCATCCGGGAGGAAGCTTCCGTTGGTGGTGGTGATCTTAAAGGTAACGCCCTCCAGCGGGACCTTCTTATCCACAGAGCTGCGTTTATTGATAATGAGGCAGCCTGTCTTGGCGTTCTCAAAAAGCAGGCTGTTGGCAACGCCCTGCTTGATCTTGATGGTCTTGGGGGTGGGGTCCTTGATGTACCCGTTGGGAGCCTTTTCCTCAGTCACAATGACGATTTGCCCAGGCTGGAGGCCGGTGATGGTAATGAGTCCGTTGCGGTCGCTGGTGTACCGGCCGTTGTTGGTGCCGATAGCCGCGCCGTCTTCATCGGTCACGTGGAAAACCGCGCCGGGCAGCGGGGTCTTGTCCGTACTCTGCTTCAGGATGGTGAGGGAATTATCCCTTTTATTCCAGAAGGTGAGGCTCTGCACCTCGCCGTCCTTAATGAGAATCTTCTGGGGTGTGCCGTCCAGCACGAACCCCTCCACCGTCCTGATCTCTCTGGCGATGACGGTGGTTCCCGGCTCCACATCGGACAGCACGATCTCGCCGGCCTTGTCCGTGTAATAGATCCCATCATCAGGGCCTACCGCCGCGCCAGAACCGTCGATCACCTTAAAGGCCACGCCAGACAGGGGTTCAAAGTCCGTGCCCTCGATGTACTTTCGGATGATGAGGGTGGTTCCAGGCGTATTATAAAAATGGAGCGTCTGCACGTCGTTGGGGTTGACTACCACCGTCTGGGTCTTCTCCGCCGGGTCAATGGTGTACCCAGGGATGGTCTTGGTTTCGGTCACCACCAGCGCACCCACCACGCCGTTGATGGTGATTTTGCCATCCCGGTCCGTCATGTAAATGCCGTTGCTGCTGATCTGGCCGTTTTCATCGGGAACGAACTCCCCAGTGGCGGTGGTCACCTTAAAGGTAACCCCGGCCAAAGGCTTGTTGGTGACAGAATCCCGTTTGTCGATGACCAATGTACCCGCCTTGGAATTTTTCACGATCACCGTCTGGGTGTCGCCATTGGCCCCAATGACCACATTGGTGCTGGGAGAATCCATGACATAGCCCGCCGGCGCCTTGATTTCGGAAAGTACATAGGCCCCCGGAGCGAGGTTGGTGATCCGGATTTCACCCTGGGCATCGGTGGTGAAAATGCCGTTCTGGGTGAGGCTGCTGGTACCAATCACACCGTCCAGGCCCACCTCGCAGCCTGCGGCGGTGGTCAGCCGAAATTCTGCGCCGGGGAGCGGCTTGTTGGTGGCAGAATCCCGTTTCTGGATGATGAGCTGGCCTTTTGGCTGATTTTTCATGGTCACGCTGACCGTTTTCCCAGCCTGAATCATGATGGTTTGGCTCTGTGTATCAATGAGGAACCCTGCCGGGGCTTTGGTTTCCGTGATGACCACGCTCTTGCCAGGCGTCAGACCCTCGATGCGCACCTCGCCATTTTCATCGCTCCGGTAGACGCCATTGGAATCGCCAATGAGGCTGCCGTCCGAGTAGGCCACCTTGAACTCCGCATTCGCCAGCGTGACGCTGGGGTTCACCGAGCACACCTTCCGAATGAGGAGGGAACCAGTGGGCTGGTTGCGGAACTCCAGGGTCTTGGTCTCGTTGGACTCGATCTTGACCGTCTGAGGCACATCGTCTAAAATGTACCCAGGCTTCGTCCGGGTTTCTTTCACTACCAGCGTGGTTCCCGGCATGATGTCGGACACCAGGATGGACCCCGCGCTGTCGGTGGTGAAGTATCCGTTGCCGTTACCCACAACCGCACCATCGCTGGTGGTGATAAAGAACTGAATATCACTCAGCGGCTCCTTGGTGATACTGTCCACCTTCTTGACCAGGAGGGAACCGTACTTGCTGTTGGTGAAGGTGAGGGTGATGCAGTCCTGTTCCTTGCCGCTGATGTAGGCCGTCTGCGGCGCGGTATCCATGACGTAGCCGTGCGGGGCAGAAATTTCCTCACAAACATACGTTCCGGCATCCAAGCCGGTGATCACGATATTTCCGTTGCTCGAAGTCTGATACTCCCCGATAATCGTGCCGCCGCTGCCGGAGGTCCCGCCCAGGTAACGGACGCGGAACCATGCGTTCGCCAAAGGCGCCCCGGTATCTGCGTCAATTTTCCGGATGACAAGGGCGGATTTGGGAATATTTTCAAATGTCACCTCAACGGAGGTGTCATGCTCAATGTAGATGGTCTGCTCGGAGGGGTCCTTGAGCATGAACCCTGCCGGCGGCTCCACCTCGACGATTTTATACCAACCGGTGTCCAGATTGTCCAGGTGGATGATACCATTTTCGTCGGAGTAGTAGTAGCTGTTGGTCAGCTGCTGGTAGGTGCCATTCTGGTTCTTATCCTTGGAAACCCAGATTTCAAATTTTGCGCCCTTGATTCCGTCCCCGACGATACTATCCACCTTGTAGATGGTGAGGCCAGGCTTTTTTTCGTTCTCTATGGAGACCTCAGTGGTCTTACCGGGCCGCAGGTAGACTTCATGGGGGGTAGGATCAAGGATGTACCCTGCCGGCGCCTGTTTTTCGGTGATGATATAGTATCCTTCCGTGAGGTGCTTCTGGGGGACGGTAATCTCACCATTCGCATCTACCGGGAAGTCACCGATCTTCACACCAGCCTTGGTCTTGACCTCAAAAATAGCGCCGGTCAGGTGTTTGCCCGCAATATCCACCTTCACGATTTTCAAGGTGGGCCGCTGGTAGTTCTGGAACTCCACCTGGGCCTCCTTGTTGGGGAACAGGGTCACGGTCTGGGGCGTGGTGTCCAGAATGTAATTCTCCGGGACACTCTGCTCCGTGACGGTATAGACCCCAGGCAGGAGGTCGGTGATGACGACCTTGCCATCCGGCCCCGTCGGCTTGGTGGTGATGGTGGGGCCGTCCGCGCCCCGCAGCGTAAAGGTCACGCCGGGGATGGGGTCGTTGGTGTCCTTGTCCCGTTTGCTGATGATCAAACTGGGCCGCTTGTCATTTTGCAGCCGGAGCTCAGCGGTCTTGCCCGGGGACAGCTCCACATGGTACTCAGTGGTGTCCAGAATGTGATTGGGCAGAGTGGCGGTTTCCTGCACCGAGTAAATTCCCGGCTCCAGGCCCTCCACCAGAATCTCACCCCCGTTTGCCGTGGTGCGGTCTATGGAGTGGCTGGCGTCCCCAATGGGGGTAATCTTAAAGGTAACACCATCCAGGGTAGTCCCGTCCGCGCTGGTTTTAATCAGCCGCAGGCCGGGCTTTTTTGTATTCGTGAACACAAATTCGGCGGTGTCGTTGGCCCGCAGGTGGATGATCCGCTGGGCGTTGTCCACCACATAGCCGGGACATTCCAGCTCGGTCACTTCGTAAGAGCCGGTGGGGAGGTTGCTCAAATCAATCTCGCCGTTTCCGTCCGTGACAAACTCCTGGGGGCCGTAGCTGCCGTCGATGGCCCGGATGCTGAACTTCACACCGGGGATGGTCTTGGAGGGATCGGCGCTGTCCACCTTCACCAGCTTCATGCCGGGCTTGATGTCATTAAAGAAGAACAGCTCCTTGATGCCGCAGCCAGCGGTCAATTCAATCTCCTGGGGGGCGGTGTCCTTGATATGGCTGTCATCCCCGGTGTCCACCTCCACTGCCCGGTAAGTACCCGGTTCGATGCCGGTCAGCAGGATCTCACCGCTCTGGTTGGTTTCATAGTGTCCGATGGAGACGCCATCCCGGAAAATCTCAAAGGTGACGTTCGCCATGGGCCGATGGCTCTGCCGGTCATATTTCACGATCTTCAATCCGACCTTCGCCAGATTTTTGAAGACGAGGGGACCGGCGGGGATAGGATTACCGTTGGCGTCCAGCTCCAGCTTGATCTGCTGGACCTCAGTGGTGGGCTCGTAATTGGGGGGCGGAATCAGTTCCGTCACGGCGTACTCACCGGGCTTGATATACTTACCAGTGGCCTCGGTGGGGTCCCACCACTGAACACTGTCCAGCACGCCGGCTTCATCGGTGTCAAACTCATAGACGCCGTTGGTGACAGAGGAGAACTTGAACGTAGCGGGGCCGACGCCAGTATTAGTCAGAGCGTCCCGCTTGAACAGGAGGGCCTTCCCCGGTTCGGGGATGCCGCCGTTCTCGATCCCATTTGCCGGTCCAACCTGGACCGCGCCCGCCGCCGTACTGTTTTCCGGCGCTTTACAGGTTACGGTAAAGGGAGAGGCCAACGGGGTGCAGCCCGCCGGTGCTTTGGTCTCCTTGACATACAGGGTCACGCTCCCGCCGTCCTCGACGATATTGGGAACAGAGGTGCTGGCAGTGCCGTCAGATCCAGTGGTCATCACGGCCAGGGGCGTTCCGCTGCAAGAGGAATCGGCATATACGGAGAACTCTGCACCGGAGAGGGGCCGCTTATCCGTGGCGGCGATTTTCTTGAGCTTCAGATAGATGGGCATCTTCTCAGTGATAGTTGTACCGTTGGTAAAGGTCACCTTGGACGCACCGCCGCTGCTGGTAAATTTCTTGCTGGACATATCAGCAGTGCCGCCCGTGCCAGTGATGTTGGTCAGGTAGGTGGGATCGTCCTCCACTACCTCAAACCGGAAGGAAGCGTCCGCCTCAAACTCAATACGGATGGTTTCATCGGCCTTCAGCGTAAATTTCAGGCCGCTGCCAGTGCTTGTGACCTGGCTTGTGCAGTCTGTACCGTTTTTCTTTGCGGAGAAGCCGGCAGGACTGCCTGCGGTATAGGTTACAGTAAAGCCCCAGCTCTCCCCGGCGGGGATGGAGCCCCCGGCTCTCTTGGTCACCTCCAGGGACGCCCCTGTGGGTTCGGGCCGCTCGAAGTTAAATGGATTGAGAATATGAAGACCATAGGAACGGCGTTCAGAAAAGATGGTATCCCGAATTTTCTGAGGGGAAGTAATACTGTCCACAAAACTGTCCGCTTCCCGGAAACCGTTGGTGGAGTGAAGCTCTTCACCAGTGGGGACACCATTACTGTCCAGAGGATACTCCACAAACTGATTATCTTTGGACTGCCGCATCCATTGCGCCATGTTCTTGATTGTAGAGGTCTGATCCCAAATCAGATTGTTTTTCGAGTACGGCTCATTGTTGTACAGGGTGTAAGCCATCATCTCACGTAGGGTATAGGCACGTCGAACGCCGTCCGGGTCTACAAAAACGCCGCCCGTCTCAATGATGACCCGGTACTTGGTGCGCAGATTGCCGTTGGAATCGTGGACGTACTCAGCCCACTTTTTTATGGCCTCCTCTTTGCTCCAGCCACTGCCGCTGCTGGTCGTGCTCAGGCGGCCCAGCAGATACAAAAAGGCATCGTTTGGTTTATAGACCTTGTAAAGATTGCCGGGAGTCACGGGCTTGGGGTCGGTGCCCCACATGGAGGTATAGTCGCCGTCCACCCAGCCGGTGGACCACTTGGAGCTGTTGCAATGGAACATTTGCTCCTTCTGCGCGTCCGTGATTCCGGTAGCCGCCTGAAACTCATCGGCGGTAGTCACCCACTTCTGATTGTAGCCGCTGGTGGCGTCGTAGGCGTAAACGCCGCCTGTTCCGCCCGCCATCAGCTGGGCAGCGTTCGAGCCTTTGCCGTTATACTGCATGGCGCAGGAATTATACCAGGTAATCCGGCGGCGGCAGGTGTCGGCATCCCAGTTTTCGATGCTGCCATTGCCCCAAACAACATTCAGCGGGGTCCCAACGACATGCCAGGTATTAGGGTCGTTGTTGTTAATGTCTTTGACCACGCCCTCCGGGAACTCAATGAGGGTAAACCGGAGGAAGGTCCGCTCCGGGTCGGTGGTCCAGGCGACGTTGCTGGTGCTGGGCTTCTGGCCGCCGGGACTGCCGGGGTTCAGGCCGCCCGTGCCCCCGTTGGAATAGGCACTGCCGGCATTGGCAGGAACCCGCCGGAAGCTGCTGCCGCTCAGTTCCGTCAGCGCCGTATAGGGAGTCGTGCTGTAGGCACGGTCAATGGTGTAGCAACCCTTGGTGTTGACCGCTTCCTGACCGGAGTAGCTGCCCTTCGCCATAATTTTTTCTGCATTAGGGTCATTGAAATGCCACCACTCGCTGGCAAGAGGGATCAGGCCCGCAGCGGTGCAGTAGCTCTGGAGCCGCTTGGCCCCCTCAGAGGCGGCAAACCGCTCCGTCCAGTTCTCCAGATCACCGGGCATAGTATAGGAGCTGGCCGGGGTCTGATAGCGGATTGCGCCCGAACTCAGCTCGTGCATCCGGGTGGGCATCTCGTACTCCGTCCACTCCTCGTACTTCCGGTAAGTAGAGCCATCCAGGGTGTACTCATGCAACTCCGCAGGGTCGCCTTTGGCAAGGCTCATATCCACGGCCAGCCCGGCCTGATGGTTGGATGTGCCCTTGGCGATGAACCAGCCCTGCTCGCGGGCATAGCCCATAGCAATGGCCTTGTCCATGTCGGCGGACACACCGCTGTCGCTGTCCCACAGCGCGGCAAAACTGTCGCGCACTGCGGACTGCACCACGGCGGGCCGGAAGGTCTCATAGATCACCAGCGTCTCGCCGTTGGACATGGCGGACTGCTGGACCCTTGCCAGCCGCTCGGCCAGGGTGAACATACAGGGAACAACGTACTCGTAGCGGCTCAGGCGGGAGCTGAACTGCCGGGCGCTGGGATAAAACGATTTCCCGGTCACATCGGGGATACTCTTCCCTTCCGCAGCCTGGAAGATGCTGCCACCGCTGTTGGTCAGGTTGTAGGCGATGCTGGGAATAACGTCTGGCAGATTAACGAAGATGCGCTCCTTATCCACCCAGCCGGTCTTTCCCAACTGGCCGCCTTCCCAGGCCGTTACACTGCCGTTGCTGTCGGCGGCAAGGCCCACCTTGACCCTATCGCCGCCGTTATAGGCCAGAATGGCAAACGGGATGGGCTTGGCGCCGTCCGAAGCAGGAATGGCGGCAATCTGCGCCCCATCGTTCTCGGCGTTGTAGACTGGGAGAGGGAAACAGGTCCCATTCCAGCCGGTAGCCCCAGCGATATTGACCTCGAAATCGCCAGTAGCTGCGTAGACAAAGGTGCTGCTGGCTGCTCTGGGGGACGCTCCCTCTGCGGCAAAAGCGGTGGCCGGGAGCATCCCCATGATGGTGATGACTGCCAGCAAGCCGGACAAGGTGCGCTTCCAGTTGGATTTGATGCTCTGGGAGAGAGTTTTCAACATGAATGCGTTTCCTCCTTTATTCGTTTTGAGCATAGAAAAAGGACTGCACGAAACCGTGCAGCCCTTGGGCTGATGGTATTGAATTGACAGGCCGGGACTATTCATCCTGGGGATCGGTGGTTTTTGGGACATAAATCGCTTCCTTTTTATTGGATATGTTCTGTCAAGAGCCTGTGGGCCATGCGTTCACACTATTTCCTGTGTGGGGCACAGTGTCCGGATAGCGGGTCCAGGCTTCCAGGCGGTAGGTCTTGCCTTCCTCGCTGTAGGAGTCTAAATTGTCTCGCTCATAGGGGTCCTCTTTGTCCGGCCACCGGATAATGCCACCGTGGTTGCCGTCTGTGTAGTGGAACGCACCAATCTCATTAGGAGTTTCCAGCGCGATGACCACATGCCAGATAGAACCGGTGTCGTTCCGGACCCGGAATAAAATATCTCCCGGCCGGATCTGCGTGAGATCTTCCACCCTGCGGCCCGGATTGGCCTTGTCGCCAAAAATGAGAGAACTGACCATGGAGGCGTAGCCGCTGCACCCGTAATACTCGCTGACCCAGTAGACGTCCATAACATGGTTGGCTGCTGTGCTGGGGACCTCGTTTTTATGGGTTCCAGGCGTATTGTGCGTCCCCCAGACCATGCCGTGGGGCCAATCCTGTTCCAGCTGGCGCAGAAGCTCCAGCACATTTTCCTCGGTGACAGGCTTCCCGTTGGACAGAAAGCCGTCCCCGGTGCTGGGGGGTACGCCTGGACGCGCGCCGGTCTGGGCGCGGTAGATCAGCACCGCCATGTCGCCTCGGGTGATGGTATTGGCGTGGGCGGTAGATTCGTCGATCCAGCCCAGACCGGCGGCATAGGAGCAGGCGGTACTGTAGTTCCAGATACTGCCCTCTCCATCCTCCACACCGCAGACCCGAAGGATAACGGTGCAAGCTGCCGCCGGATTTACCGGATCTGCCGCCCCATAACGCAGGGCGTCATACCCGGCTACCAGATTATTTCGGACGCAGTAGCCCACAAAGAGCTTCGCCCAGGCCGGTACATCTGTAAACTTGCAGCCCTGCTCGTAGTAGCCGGTGTTGGCGTACAGCTCCTCCAGCCCGCCCCGAAGCCGGGTCAGCAAGACGGCCAGCTCGGCGCGGTTCAAACCGGCATCCAGGTTCAGATTTCCGTTTTGGTCACCGGCCATGATGCCCCGCTCCTGCACATAGGCCGCCGCCATCTCCAATTCGGAGGGCGGAGCTGCTGCTGCGGGAACCGCCATGCTCAGGCAGAGCACGCCCGCCAGCGCCAGGGATAATAATTTTTTCCTCATTGAGAAAACCTCCATTCATGTCATTATACACTTTTATACGAAACGAAACAAAGGTTTTCAACAATATCCATTTACTTTTTTTCTATGGCCTGAACCACAACCCGGCTTTCGGGGTGGTCAGCCAGGCAGGTAGTGATGGTGATACGGTTGTCTGCGGTGGACTGAAGATAGCTCCAATCGGTGTTGGAGATGACCGTTACCGTCTCAACCGCATAGGTGCGGGTCCCGTAGACCGTGGTGTAGGTGATGGTATCGCCCTGCTCCAGATCCTTGATGGAGCCGATGACATACTTGCTACCCCGGTTGTGGCCGCACATAGCTACATTTCCATCCCAGGCGGAGGTAGAGCTGTAGTGCCCCAGCCCCTTTTTCATGCTCTCAGCGGTTTCGCCCTCCCAAACCTTCATGTTGATGTTCAGGGAGGGAATCTTCACCGTGCCGATATGGCCGTCCTTATAGGCCATGCCCTCCACACTGGTGTAGGCGGGCTGCTGGTAGGTGGGGGTGGTGGGGAGCGTGGGAACGGTGGGATTGACCGCAGAGGTGGAGCCGCCAGCGCCGGTTCCCTCGACCAGCACCGTAATGGGGCCGCCACCACCGGCCACGCCGTAGCCGCCCCCGCCCGTACCTATGGTCTGCTGGAGGCCGGGGAGGATGGTACGCTCCATCACGCCGGTCATGGTGGTGCTCTGGACGCCGTACTCCAGCTCGGGCACCTGGTAGTCCACCACGTTTTTCCCGCCGTAGTTGTACTGGGAGCCGTAGACATCCTCATAGCTGGTGCTGCCGTAGAAGTCCTGGGGGGCGTCCGTGGTAAAGGAGTAGTCCGATGCGAAGGCCGGGACTGACAAGGACAGCGCCGCCGCCACAGACAGCATCAGACCCGTGATTTTTCTGATATACTTCAAGTTGGTTCCTCCATTTCTTCCGTATGGTTGTCCAAAGGAAATTCATGCCAGTCGCTGGGATTGTCCCGAAGGACCATATACCGCTGAGCCCCGCAGGGGTGGTTGACGGTAAAAATCTGATTCAGCAGCTTCTTTGCCAGCGGCTTCTTGATTTCTACCGCAAGCATATGCGCGGAACCGATCTGATCCTCATTGACCTGGATATCCGGCTTTTCCGGTTCTACCCGGAACTTGGCAATCAGCTTATAGTCCCGCGGCTGGTCGCCGGGGACATAGACATAAACGTTCTTGCGGTGCAGGTACAGCCAGGCACCGCCTCCGGCCAGCGCCGCCAGCAGAGCAATCACCAAAAGCGTCCCGCCAATGGCGGCTGCGTTCCCGCCGGACAGGGGACCACCCTGCTTGACCGGCTCGGTGGGCTGTGGGGGCTCAGGTACGATCTCCGTTCCCACATAGACCACCGTGTAGGTGATGCTCTCGATGCCAGAGGCGGTCACGGTCCCCTTGTACTCCGCTGTAGAGACATAGCCGGTGGCAACCTGGTAGCTGGTGGAGGCGGAGTAGGTCGCCACCGCCTGATAGCTGGAGGGAGCCAGCACGTCGCCCACCAGATCGGTGCCGATGACCTGCCACTCCACATTGGCGAGGGTCAGCGTCTTCCCATCCTTGACGGTAGTGGCCGGAATATAGGACATATCATTCCGGTCCAGCGGCCCAATGGTCTTGGTGGTGGTCACTTTCCCGCTCTTGGAAGCGTAGCCCGCCGCCTCCGTGGCAATGGTGGTGTGATCCAGGGCCAGCTCACCGGAAAATTCCCCGTCATCGTAGGGGATGCTGGGGGCCAGCTGCTCCAGGACGGCATTGAGGTCCTTTTTCCCGGTTTCCACCGTCACCGTCTCGGTCACAGCCTTGGTTTCCAGAAAGGTATGTTCGTCCTTGGTGGTATAGGCCCAGGTATAGGTGAAGCCGTCGTAGGTAAACGACGGCTCCTTCAAGGTCTCGGGGTCAGTGCCGGGGGGAAGCTCATAGGTCTTGACGATGCGCTGCTGGCCGTCTTGCGGTGCAGGTACAGCCAGGCACCGCCTCCGGCCAGCGCCGCCAGCAGAGCAATCACCAAAAGCGTCCCGCCAATGGCGGCTGCGTTCCCGCCGGACAGGGGACCACCCTGCTTGACCGGCTCGGTGGGCTGTGGGGGCTCAGGTACGATCTCCGTTCCCACATAGACCACCGTGTAGGTGATGCTCTCGATGCCAGAGGCGGTCACGGTCCCCTTGTACTCCGCTGTAGAGACATAGCCGGTGGCAACCTGGTAGCTGGTGGAGGCGGAGTAGGTCGCCACCGCCTGATAGCTGGAGGGAGCCAGCACGTCGCCCACCAGATCGGTGCCGATGACCTGCCACTCCACATTGGCGAGGGTCAGCGTCTTCCCATCCTTGACGGTAGTGGCCGGAATATAGGACATATCATTCCGGTCCAGCGGCCCAATGGTCTTGGTGGTGGTCACTTTCCCGCTCTTGGAAGCGTAGCCCGCCGCCTCCGTGGCAATGGTGGTGTGATCCAGGGCCAGCTCACCGGAAAATTCCCCGTCATCGTAGGGGATGCTGGGGGCCAGCTGCTCCAGGACGGCATTGAGGTCCTTTTTCCCGGTTTCCACCGTCACCGTCTCGGTCACAGCCTTGGTTTCCAGAAAGGTATGTTCGTCCTTGGTGGTATAGGCCCAGGTATAGGTGAAGCCGTCGTAGGTAAACGACGGCTCCTTCAAGGTCTCGGGGTCAGTGCCGGGGGGAAGCTCATAGGTCTTGACGATGCGCTGCTGGCCGT
>Ga0224746_10012_pt1 | contig 25428 bp, 37 predicted proteins | sample LIM_F_Water_Bulk_FD_183000 | JGI IMG/M metagenome (GOLD analysis project Ga0224746, IMG submission 183000) | Enriched cells from gastrointestinal tract of the lab mouse from Pacific Northwest National Laboratory (PNNL), Richland, Washington... | ecosystem: Host-associated > Mammals > Digestive... | reverse complement strand
AATGTTGCTGCCATCAGGATAGACCGATCCAACTTCAAATTGTCCTCATAACAATTTGCACCAGGAGAACGGCTCTCCTGGTGCAATCAGCTTAAAGGCTTTCGTAGGAAACCAGTTCGCTCACCGGGATACGCATTTGGTTGTGCCGTTCCGGGTCAGCAAAGTTTTCTCCGGCATAGCCGACGGCCAGTATGTTGACCGGCTCCAGATTGGCGGGAAAACCGAACTCCCGGCGCAGAACATCCGGCTTGAAATAGCACACCCATACGCTGCCCAGGCCCAGCTCCGTGGCCTGGAGCATCATGTGATCGGTCAGGATAGAGGCATCAATGTCCCCGGTCTGCTTCTGGTCAAAGGGCCGCACCCACGCTTTGTTGTGGTCGGCGCAGACGATGATAGCCAGGGGCGCACCGTAGATGTTGGTGGCTTTGCCGATCTTCGCCAGCCCGTCCTCGCTCTGGACGGCAATCAGGTGAACCGGCTGGAGGTTGGCGGCGGTGGGGGCCACATGAGCGGCCTCCAAAATTTTCTCCAGCTTTTCCGGCTCCACCTTCTTGTCGGTGTAACTGCGGATGGAGCAGCGAGTTTTAGCAATCGTAATAAAATCCATGATATGTTGTCCTTTCTGAATGATTTGATAGCTGACAATCAGGAATGCCATCTGCTATGATTTTAGCAACATCCAGAAATCTTCACAAGATTGCACTTTTTAGGTAGGTACTTCCCAAAAAGATAGTCCTTTTCTAAAGGAACATACCATGATATACTTGGTGCGAGGTGAGACTATGAAGCAGACACAGTTTAATTGTCCTGTTGAGGCCACGCTGTCGTTGATTGGCGGGAAATATAAGCCGCTCATCCTCTGGCACTTGGTAGACCGGCCTTTGCATTACATGGAGTTACAGCGGCGTATCCCCAGCGCAACACCTAAAATGCTTTCCCAACAGCTTCACGATCTGGAAGGATGCGGGATGATCCATAGAGAGGTGATCCCGGAGAAGCCGCCGAAAACGGTGTATTCCCTGACGGCCTTCGGGGAAAGCATCATTCCCGTTATAGACGCTATGTGCCAATGGGGGACGGACTACCTGGACGGGTTGGATGTGCAGCCGCCATGCTGCGGCGCATAATTCTTATCGCAGCAACGGCATACTGCCGGTCAACTTATTGACCTTTTTCTTCGGGCCACAGATCGCAACACCAAAATATTGCAGGGTACTTTCTGGAACGTGGCCCATCTTCTCAACAAATTCGTCATAGGTCTTGCAGCCCTGGGCCAGATCGGAGAAGTCCACCACCGTTAAATCTTGAAAATCAGGCTGGTAGAGCTTTTCCCGTATCTGTTTGATGATCTCCGGCGAACCGCGCAGGATGGGCACAGGAAATTCGATGATGCCAAGATGTTCGTTGCCACTTTGGTCGGTCACGTCGGCCCCTACTACCTCCGGCATTTTCTTTCCCAAGGTGATCCCCATGATCGCCGCCGTGTTCGCAATAATACCCAGGGGTAGGCTTTCGTCAATCACCATGACGCACTTCTCACTTTGCCAATCCATTTTACTACGCCTCTTTTCTCAAAAATAGTTTGCTCTCGGACAGGAGCAGACCCGCCAGTGTCAAAGCTGTTCCGACAGCAGCTAGGGCGGTGATTTTTTCATGGAGGATTGCCACGGAAGTCACCACTGTAATAACAGGAACCATATAGATATAAACGCTCGTTTTGACCGCTCCCAGCGCCTTGACCGCGAAATTCCAGGTGACAAAGCACAGGGCTGATGCGCCCAAGCCCAAAAAGAGAATGTTGAACAGGTACACAGGATTTGCAAACCTTGCCAGTTCCAGCCTAAAATCGAACAGGAACAGAGTTGGGAGCATGAACAGGATGCCATAGCAGAACACCCGCCGGGTGGTGAGAATGGTGTGGTAGCCGTAGCCGCTGATTTTCTTTGTCAGCACAGAATAACAGGCCCAAATCAGCGCGGCCAGCAGCGCCAGCAAGTCCCCAGTGGGGTTTAGTTCCAGCTTGGAGCCGTTGAAGCTGATTAAAGCGATCCCGGTCATAGCCACTACAAAGCCAATGAAAAAGCTGGTATGAGGCTTTTCCTCTTTCAAAAACAGATGGGATAGAATGGCCGTGAAAAACGGAGCTACGGAGATAATCACCCCGACATTGGAGGCCATTGTGTAGGTAAGTGCGATATTTTCCAGCAGATAGTAAAGGCATATCCCGCATAGGCCCGCGGCGGCAAAGGTCAATTCCTGTTGCCGGTTCGTCCCTTTCAAAGGTTGGGGATAAACAACCAACAGGGCCAGCAGTCCCATGACGAAGCGGAAGAACAGTATCTCTACCGGCTGGAAGTCGGTCAGCAGAATTTTGGTGGAGATAAAAGTCGTTCCCCAAATGATGATCGTGAGCAGGGCGGAGAGATGGCCCGCTGTGCCATTACCCTTCATGCGGCATTTCCTCCGTATCCTTGAAGATGTCCCGATAGATACCGGGGGCCAGTCCAATAAATCGGTTGAAATAATTGGAGAAGTGGCTTTGATCGGAAAAGCCGGTTTGCAGTGCCGCCTCAACGGGGGGAACACCTTGCTCCAACAGCTTTTTAGCCTTGCCTATGCGAATGTTTTCCAGGTAGCTGTACGGTGTGACGCCTTTTGAGCGGGCAAAGGCCCGGAGCAGGGTGGATTTGCTCAATCCGGCGCAGCGGCAGATCTGATCCAGATAAATCCGCTGGGTATAATGCTGCTCCATAAAGGCACAGGCTCTTTCAATTTCCTCCCGACACTCCGGGACGCAGTTCTCAAAGGGCTGGCCGTATTGCTGGATTAGCAGAGAAATCAGGAGCAGCAGATTTTCCTCTTTGCCAAACTCATTGGAGCCTTTCATCACCAGTTCATGGAGCGGGCGCAGATAGCAGGTGACTTCTTCATCAAAGATTACATTTTGGGAAAATCCGGGCAGCTCCCGTCTACCGGTGACTTCCTCCGCCAAGTCCAGCATGACCTCCTTGGTGATGTTGAAGCCCCGGTAATCCAGCGTCCCGCCGTCACTCTGGGCACAGGCGTGGTTGTCCCCTGGGTTAAACAGAAGAACATCGCCCCTTGTGATGGCGTACTCCTGGTTTTTGCAGGACAGGACACGTTCCCCGTCCTCCATGAAGCCAATCACATAGTATTCATGGAAATGGTTCGGAAAAGGCTGTACGATGCCCTCAAAACGGTAAGCCTCAATGTGTAGCTCGTCATCGTAGACCACCGTTCGCACTTCTTTTTTCATGCGGTGTACCTCCTTGTCCGTCCCATTATAACAGCCGAGGATTGAGCTGGCTTGTAAAATATCTTCATTTTTCGCAGGACTGACAAAACAGCGCAGGGATGGGTCAGCCAATCCCTGCGCTGTTTTGGTTCACTTCGCCTTTTGCTCCGCTACTGGAATTTGATTGATAAGCAAAGCAATCACGATACCAACCGTAGTATCGGCAATCCTGTTGAGGCCAAACATCAGGGGACTTTCATCGGTTCCATGCGTCACCGTTATGCAAAGAAATACAACGCACATCAAGAATGTCCCCTTTTCCTGCTTTATGAGTACAGAAAAGTTAATAAGCGGGATAAGCAAGATTGACAAGCACAAATATCTCAATATCTCGCAAGGAATTAAATATATGTTCTTTTCAATGAGCAGGACGGTCATTCCCCACACTCCGCCAATAATTGTTGCGATTTCTCGGTTCAATGCTTCACGCAAGCTGTCCTTTGGGGTGCGCTGGATGCACAGGATAGCGGCAATCGCGGCATAGAACGCTGTGTTAGAGTTTCTGACTGTATCGACCAGGAAGCACAAAAAGACAGCGATAACGGTTTTTATAGTGCGGCCCCCCACCTTTAGGGGGCTAATTTTCATATTTACCCTTTAGAGTGTATTCTGCCAGAATATGGCCGTCCATTTCCCGATAGAGTTCATTCAGTAGAAATCCTCGCCGCAAATCCAGCAGCTTGTCCAAAGCATATACATGAAGCTCATAGATGTGCGGCTGATCCGGCGGGGTCATTCCGCCATAGTAGGAGGACAACTCCGCAGACTGTTCACCGCCCTGAATGCTCGTCCAGCTATTCCGGCCCTGAATGAAGTCGGTGGCCGTCTGGCTCTCGTTGTCCTTGATCTCAAGACGGGTGATGTTCGCAGCCAGCCAGTGTATCCAGGCAAAGCCGCCTGTCACCGGGTAGGCGTCCTTATCCTCCAAGACAACAGCAATCGAAGCTGTGCCGGAAGGAGCATCTTCTACTCTAAAGGGTACAGAATAGGTAGGAATATGGTTCTCGTTGAATTGAGTTCCCCGGCCTCCATACTGGGGCTGGATTACCCCGTCAATAATACCGCTGCTGGTAACTTTCATTGTGATACCTCCAATTCAATGTTCTGCACATAGTATAGGAGGCATTCAGTGAAATGTAAATTACCCACTTTTTTGTGGGTGTTAATCGGGGACTACCCCTTTTTTCTCCAAGATATGCTCCATTCCGTTGGCTTTCAGATAATCAATGCCGATGTGCTGCATGATCCGCAACGCTTCTAATATCTGTTCGCCCATATCGGAGGTCAAGGAGTATTCCACATGAAGCGGATACCCTTCAAATGACTTCTTTTGGACAAATCCATAATCAATCAGTTCTTTTAACTGCTCCAAGAGCATCTTTTGAGTAATGCCGTCTATATCCTTTTCCAGCTTTGCCAATGATGTAGCGCCTAAACGGAGCCTCCATAGTATGATGGGCTTCCACTTACCTTTTATCATATCGTGGACAAGCTCTAAAGGGCAAGTGTACTCTGTTCGCATTTTCATACAGATGTGTCCCACCCTTTGCACACGTCCACCCAAGAGGTAAAGCCGGAATATTTCTCTAATTCTGCAATCGTCAGCTCAATGGCGCTGTTGCTGCTGCCGCAGGCGGGGAAAACTGTTTCAAACCGCTTTAAGGAATTGTCGAGATAGACTGTCACGCCCTCATTGACCGCAAACGGGCATACGCCGCCCACTGCATGGCCGATCAGCGTTTCCGCTTCGTCAAGGGTGAGCATTTTCGCCTTCGTGCCAAATTGGGCCTTATACTTGGGATTGTCGATTTTGGTGTCACCAGCTGCGACGATCAGGACAGCGTGACCATCCACCATGAATGAGAGCGTCTTTGCGATTCGGCAGGGTTCACAGTTAAGGGCCTGTGCCGCCAGCTCCACGGTGGCGCTGGACACTTCAAATTCCTGCACCTGATCCGCCATACCATACTGACTGAAATATGCTTTTACTTTTTCAATGGACACAACAAATCCTCCTATTCAATTTCAGAACCACATAGCTTGTTCATCTCTAAACTTTGGAACCGGCCCATCCTGATATGGGTCATAACGATGCTCATTACAGCCAAACTCCTGCAAAAAGCAAATCATATCCTCCGCCGTCCACTTCACAAGGGTCATCCCATCAAAGGCTTCCACCCTGCCGTCATCCATCGTATTCTTAAAATACCATTCAACGATAGTCTGATCCTCTTTGTGGAAATACTGTTTGATGTTCCACTGGAGGACAGTTCCGCGTGTATTCCATTCCTCAAACCAGTGCTTTACTTTGGCAGCACCCTAATACTGCGGCCCCCAGCTTTCGATGTAAAGAGCATCAGCAGAAAATATATCCTCTATGCCGAGGTCTTTCTTTTGCAGCCACATATCAAACCATAGTCTGATGATCTTTTCCCGTTTATCCATACTGTCCTCCTATACCCGCTGCCAGAGCAGCATATTATTTTCAAACAGGCCGTTGATTCTGCTGGTGTCCTTTAGCCATGCCAGATAGGAGCGGACTGTGCTGCCCACCAAAACATACTGCTCAAAGTTCATTGTCAGCCCGTAGTCCGAAAACAGTTTTTGCAGGATTGTCTCAAAGCAAAGCGGCTCCCGGCAGATGCCAGTGATCTTGTCCGCAATCTCCAACACCTTGTCGATGTTATACTGTGCCAGCTCTGTCACATCCTCGGAGGCCGCAGCGTGAGCCGGGACAAACATTTTTGCCCGCAGGGATTTGACCATTTCCAGCGTTTTCAGATAGGCGGCAACATCGTAGATGAAACCAATCTGATACTTATCCAGCGTTTCCCGGCTGGACAGGCAATCCGCCAGATAGACCACATCATCCGGAGTCCGAAAGCCCACCATATCAAAGAAGTGCCCCGGCAGGGGGATAATCTCAAAGCCCTCCGGCAAGGATTCTTTGGTCAGCTCTTGGGCGTCGCTCTCCTGGGCCATGAGAAATTTGTGCCGCAGTTCCTTACAAGGATAGCCACCGTACAAAAAGGACGGCTCCAGTATGGGGTGACGGGTAAAGGCGCAGTCAATTCCCGGCGCATAGATCATGCACCCGGTCTGGCCCTGCAAATACTTATTTCCGCCGATGTGGTCAGCGTTGGAGTGGGTGTTGTAGATAGCGGTAAGCCGCCAGACGTTGGCATCCAGAAGCTGCCGCACCTTACGCCCCGCGTCCTTATCGTTTCCGCTGTCAATCAGGCAAACGTCCTGCTCGTTCAGCTTCACCAGCCCAATTTTTGCTGGACTTTGAATATAGTAGCTTTGCTCCGAAACTTGAATCAGTTCGTACATAATTGAAAATCCTCCTATGAACGTGTATTGTCCAGTCTTTGCACTATTTCCTCAACATCAATAACTTTGTAACCCTGTTGTTTCAATGCCTGCGCGAACAGTCCCATTCCTGGAATCAGTCTGCCGCTGAAACTGCCGTCATAAATCTGATTGACGCCGCAGGTGGGACTTCTGGATTGAAGAATCACAAAATCAATATCTTCCTCCTGTATCTCGGCCAATGCCCGCGCCACGCCCTGGCTATATTCCGAATGGATGTTATTTCCGTTTTCGTCCATAACAATGCCGTTGACTATTTCAGCACAAGGACGGGGTACTCCCAGGTCCGCCAACATTTCCGGGCAAATACAGACTACCTCTTTATCTTTCAGGAAGTCTATAACAAGCTGATTTTTGTTGTTTTTCCCGTTGTATTTGCAGTTTTCACCCATGATGCAGGCACTAACAACTATTTTCATGCTTTTAGATACCTCCTGAACGATTTGGATAGAAAATCGTGTTATAGACCGCACACCCATCCCCGGACAAGTTCTGATAGACATGGGGTATATCGGCCCGGAAACGGACGGCCTGCTTCTCACTGACATTTACCGTTTTGTCTCCCAGGACAAGCCGCAGCGTCCCACGCAGAACAAAGATGTGTTCCTCCACACCGTCATTGTGCTTGTCCGAGGAATGGCGGCAATCCGGGTCAAATTCAATGTAGAAAGTTTCCACACTCCGCACCGGGTCATAGGTGAATAGAGGATAGGCCCGCATTTTTCCGCCGTCCCCTAAAATCACATTGGCCTGATCCGGGCTGACAATGGTGTATTCTGCCTGTGGCCCTTCCAGGAAGTAGGACAACGGCGTTTTCAGCCCCGTGGCGATCTTCCAGAGTATTGTCACCGTGGGAATGGACTGACCGCGCTCGATTTGGCCCAACATGGGCTTGCTTACGCCAGTCAGAACCGAAACATCATCCAGGGACAAAGTTCGGGTGGTGCGTAGACTTTTCAGCTTCTCGCCAATTTTCAAATTCATAGCTTCCATTTATATTCACTCCGTATGTTTTTGCGCTTTTATAGTTTATTATAGCATACAAGACGGATAAATGGAAGTCCGAATGAAAAGTTCTTTCCAGGAATTGAATTACGGCTGGGCCTATGTTATAATTCAAACGATAAATTTTTGGGGGAAAAGGTGTTTTGATGAACGAATACATAACAAATCGGGTACATGATTTGTACTGGAAAGAAGATATAAATTGTGCAAGAACAGCCCTCGTCTGTTTAAGCGAATTATTTGAAATTACCATTGAGCCGCAAACAATTCGGTCTGCGGTTGGTCTGCATGGTGCAGGCGGATATAGAGCGCAATGTGGTTTGGTGGAAGGTACGCTTATGTTCATAGGTATTTATCTTCATGGGTTGGGAAAATCAGAAGATGAAATTGTAGCTGCCTGTTATAATTTTGCGTCTGCCTTTGAAAAAGCATTTGGATCATTAAGATGCCTTGAACTGCGTCCTTCGGGTTTTTCAGAAAGTGATCCGCCACATCTATGTGAAAACCTGACTTGTAATGGAATAGAGTTTGCGTACCAATATATTTTAGGGATTGCGAAACAATAAATAGAATTTATATGTTTATCGGGGAGTTGCCTGAAAAGGCGGCTCCCTTGTCTTTTCCTCTTATGATATAATGTCCAAAACGAGTTGCGCCGTCCAGTCACGCTCTCAAACCGTCCAGTCACGTCAACCGGCTTTATTCCAGCGGCCATTTGAACGAATAAACACATATGAGGAATATCAACATGATAAAAATAGCGATTTGTGATGATGAAGCCAATATCCGCGCCTATCTCTCGTCATTGATTGGGGCGCAATCCTGCCCCTGTGAGATTGTGGAGTACGCTTCTGCCGGTGACTGCCTTGCAGACACCCAAAAAATTGATTTGCTCTTTTTGGACATAGAGTTGGCTCCCTCCAGCCTGGATGGTATGGCCTTGGCCCGGAAAATCAGGGAACGGGCGACTGTGACACAGCCGGTCATTATCTTTGTGACCGGCTATGAGCGGTATGTGTTCGATGCCTTTGACGTGGGTGCGTTCCAATACCTTCTGAAGCCGGTGAACGAGGAAAAGTTTGCCCAGGTCTTTGCCTGCGCCGTGGAGCAGATCGCGGCCAACCGGGAAAACCCGCAAAAAGGCCGTGTGCTGACACTCCAATCCGCCAATACCAGCAAAACCGTACCACTGGACAGCATCTACTACATCGAAAGCAGCAATCACAGGGTCGAGCTGCATTTGAAAGATGGCGAATTTGCCTACTATGCAAAAATCGGGGATCTGGAGTTGGAACTGCAAGATCAGTTTTTCCGCATCCACAAGGGCTATCTGGTCAACCTCTCCTATGTGGCCGGGTACAGCAAAACGGAAATGACACTGACAAATGGGGAACGGCTTTTGCTCTCAAAGTATAAATACCAGGACTTTGTAAAAGCGTATCTCCATTTTTTGACAAAAGGAGCGGGCCTATGAGTGAAACAGGATTCCGCATTTTCAACAGTGCTTTTTCTGCTGGGGCAGAATTGACCTACGCCGTCCTGCTCACCGCCTTTTTCAAGCCCTTTATCCCCTCCCAGGGTCGGAAGCGGCGAAGGCTGCTCATTGTATTTTTCGTTTACATCCTGTTTGAGATTGTCTGCAACCGGGCCGCGCTCCCACAAGGTTCTTTTGGGCTGATTCTGACGGCGTTGCTGCTAGCGGTATCAAAGTGGATTGACTTGGAAAAGCCCTTTGTGTTCCTCCTGACGCTGCTCTATTTCAATGCCAGAATTTCCAGCGGCCTGATAGTACAAAGTCTGTACTTCATCGTGGAGCGGTCAGTCCCCTGCCGTCTGGAACCGCCGGAGGCGGTCTTTCTCCGTGCCGCCCTGCTGGTCATGCTGTTCCTGCTGTCCCACGCCTCCATGCTGGCCGTCATGCTCTATGCCATCCAGCGTCAGATACGGAAACAGCGAATGACGCTCCACCGGCGGGAGCTGTGCTATATCAGTTTGGTGCCAACGGCGGGGATTTTGTTCGGACAGGTGATTTCCCGGCTGCTGATTGAGTTCAAGGACGGCGTTCTGCTCCAGCTCTATGAGCGTCACCCGGCATTTCTGGCGGTAATCCCGGTGCTGGCTCTGCTGTTCTACGCTGGGGCCTATTTGACCATCGCCTTTCAGCAGGGCATGGCGGCGCTGCGGGAGGAACAGGCCAACTATTTCGTAGAACGCCAGCAGACACAGGCGATCCGGGCGCGTATCCATGAGGCAGAGCAGTTTTATACCCGCATCCGTCAACTGAAACATGAAATGCGGGGCCACATGACCAACATCAAGGTGCTGGCCAGTCAGGGCAAGTATGCCAGCCTGGAGGACTATATCGCCCGGATGGACGAGAATATCAGCGACTTTGAATTGACGCTTCAAACGGGAAACCCGGTCACGGATGTGATCGTCAACGATACACAGCGGCGGAGCCTTGATTTGGGCATCCGTTTCCAGGTGGATTTCCATTACCCGGAGCCGGGGGCCTATGACGCCTTCGACATGGGTATCATCCTGCAAAATCTTCTGCAAAATGCGTTGGAGGCTTGCGAGAAGGTCAGCGAGGGTAAACGGTTTATTGTACTGACTGGAAAGAGAAAAGGACGTTTCTTTCTGATAGAGGTCAAAAACTCTTTCGTGGGTGAGGTGGTATTTGGGCGGGACGGCTTGCCTGTCACAACGAAAAAAGAGGACATTCCTATGCACGGCATTGGCTTATCCAACGTGCGCCGGGAGGCGGAGAAGTATATGGGAGAATTGGAACTGAAAATAAATCAGCGGGAATTTTCCGCAACAGTTCTATTGCAGGAAAGGAGCAGTTTATGAGCGGCATGATTGATTGCAGATATTTGAACAGGATGTATAGCCCCCTGCCCGAAAACCGCACCGTTCGGAGTGCGGCGGGACGGACTTCCAGTTTTCTGGATATGGCTGTAAAGACTGGCAAAGGTACGGCTGACGTGCTGGAGGTCAGCGGTAAGCCGGAAGTTTCCGAAACGGATGAAACGTCGAATGTGGACGCCTATATGGATCATCTCAAAAAGAAATATGGGCGGGTGACAATCGAAAGCATTGGGAAGGATCAGGCAAGCCTTGAAAAAGCGGGCAAACGCATGAGTGGCAATGATGTTGTGATCGCTCCCAATATCCTGGAGGAAATGGCCGGCGATGTAAACAAAGCCCTTTATTATGAACAAAAAATCGACTATTTTTTCAACACCGTTATCCCCCAAGGAAATGCGATTTGTGCCGCACAGGGCTTGGTTTTTGAGCCTTGCGGAGTGGTAGTCCACGAGGACGGAACCGTGACTTATATTTGCGGGTGCAGTGATTCCCCGGAGCGTGTGGCCGAAGTAAACAGGATCAATGCGGAAAAGGCCAAGAAAAAAGCGGAACAGCAGCGGCAGTATCAGGAGCAGGCTGCTGCGGCGGCAGCGGAACGCAGGGCGATGTGGGAGCGTACCGCACAGGCCGAGGCGCTGGAAAAGTCCTTTTCCAATATCGGTGATCTGCTGAAAACGCGGATGGTATCTGCCCCCGCAGTCACGCCGGAGATTTCTTTACCGGCAGGAGCAAATATGTTTTTCCTCGATATGTGATGTAAAGGAAAGGGTGATATAATGAGCAACACAATTCAGCCAAGTTATGGGACGCAGGCATATAGCGCCCCCACAAAGGCCCGTGAAGCCAAGCAGACCGGGACGCAAGGCAACGGTTTTCTTGATATGGCGGCGCAGGCCAGCCGGGGCAGGACGGACACGCTGACCACCGGCATGAGCGGTCTTATGGGTATGGCGGGTTTGCCTGCCCGCCTTATGATGGATTTGTCGGTGCGGGCTACCGGGCAGGTTCAGACGGGGAGTGTGGATGCAGCAGAAGCAACAGAGGCTCCTTCTCTGGAAACCATGCTGAAAGCCAAATACCCCAACATCCATTATCACGTCTTTGATGCCAGCAGCGGCTATTGGAGGACACGGAACGACTACCCCCATTACCTGTTGTATCAGGACGGGGACAAAGCAAAGGAAACGCTGGAAAATTGGCAGCCCACCGGGGCCAATCCCTTCTATGGCTCCATTGATGGCAGATTTACTGCTCCAAAGGAGATTCACGCCCTGGGCAACGTCCCGCCTGGGAGCAAGGCGGTGGTCATTCATCCCAAAGTACAGGAGCGCATGGAGCAAGACCCGGCCTACGCCCAGGAGATCTACGCAAAGATCGACACCTGGTTTGCCTTTGACGTGGCGCGGAACGAAGCCATTATCCCCGGAAGCACAGCGGGGATGTCCCAGGCCGTTGCCATCGGAGAGGACGGCAATATCTGTAATGCCTGTTCCAGCAGTCCCGGCAGGATCACCTACTCCAAGAGCGGTTCTGACGATGAAGAAAGCTGGTGGGATTTGCGTATGGCCCGCCACGCCGAGTTTATGAAGTTGGCGGTGGAAAAACAGATTGAGCGGCACATCCAGGCATCCCAACTGGCCGCGTCCGCTGCGGCAAAGTCCCAGCTTGCCGCTATGTTGACGGGAGGAAATCTGCGGGAAATTTTCGGCAGCGAGATCGCCGGTATTCCTACTGAAACCGTCTTGGCGATCACGCAGGCCCAGGTTTGGGGCGGCGGAGCGATTTTCTGATTATCCCTCTCAAAATAAAGCGAAAGGACAAGGCTCGGGGGCCTTGTCCTTCCGCTTTCTGTTCAGATACCTATAGCAGCCTGTTATCCCTTATACGTTGGGTCTAAGTTCGCCTTTTCCTGCTCGGTAAGAAGATCGTTCCAGTTGATCTCAGGTTCGCCATATTTCATATAGAGCCAATAGGAGCCATTGATTTTGACAACGATGTTTTCACCATATTGATATACTTCACAGCCGATAACGGGATGATTTGCCTGGAAATTTTCTTTTGGTATTCCGTCCGCGCCATCCCCCTGGTAGTTGGTAACATCACTTAAAATCTTTCCGAGATAAACAAAGTCATCTTTCTGCTCTGGATAGCCTTTTTGGTCGCTGGATTGAATGTAAAGTGTATCATTCACATAAACCATAGGGGCTGCGTCAGCTACACCTTGTTCGTTTCCATCCTGATTTGCAAGGGAAAAGTGAGCAATGGCGGCGCACACCAGGACGAGGCAAGCAGCGATAGCCCCCCATTTCAACCAACTGGGCCTTTTCGCATGTTGAGTGGGTGAGGCTTCTTCGATGTAATCTGCGTCCACTTGGCCCAAGGCTTTTAACAAACGCTTTTCTTTCATAGATCAAAACCTTCTTTCTCCAATAATTGCTTCAGTTCCTTCCGGGAGCGGAGCAAAGACATCTTCACTTTGCTCTCACTCATTGAATAGCCTTTCGCAATTTCTTTGATTGTGTTCATATACCAATATCTACGCATGAATATTTTGCGACTGTCCGTTGAAAGTGTACCCAGGAACCGATTGAGCAGTTCTGTCAAAGCAAGATCATCAACAACCTGTTCCACATTTTCGGAAGCCGGGATACAATCGTTTAATTCTTCCAGCACAAGCGGTACTTGCCCGCAACCACGTTTTTCCGCGCTGTATTGCTCCCACCTGTTTAGCGATAGATGCCGGGTAATCGTACCCAGGAAAGCCGCAAATTTGCTCGGACGCTGGGGTGGTATTGTTCTCCACGCGTTGAAAAACGTATCGTTTACACATTCCTCGCTATCCTCATGGCTGTGCAGGATATTAAATGCGATAGAATGGCAGTACCTCCCGTACTTCTTCGCAGTTTCGGATATAGCAGTTTCAGCGCGCGCCCAATACAAAAGCGTTGTCTGGCAGACCAACCTGCCCCAAAAAGCTGAAGCGGAGCTCCATCTCCCGGATCATCGCTTTATCTGAAAAATCATTCGCTAGGAAAGACTGGGGAACAATCAGAGCCAGGATGCCCAGGGGCTTCAACAATTCATTCGCCTTATGACAGTAGTACAGCTGAGACAGGACCTCCTTGCTTTCCTCGGTCCACCAGCGGAGGTTGAACGGAGGGTTGCCCACCACATAATCAAAACGCACCTCCGGCTTATAGGTTCGAATGTCGCCAAGGGTGATATTGGCAGCGGGAAACAAATATCGAGCCACCTTGCAGGCTTTGGTGTCAAGCTCACACCCGTAGAGGTTGGACTCTACAGGGGAGAAATTGAAAAAGCTGCCTTTTCCACAGGTGAGGTCTGCCACCAGGTCAAATTGGGAGGGCTTGAGGGCTTCGGTCACCAGCTGGCAGAGATCCGGCGGAGTGAAGAATTGCCCATTCTCGATCTCCTTTTTCGCCTCACTGTAGCTATAGTAGTTATCAAAGTCCTTCCGGTCCAGCCCATGCAGGCCGCCGTCTCCGGTGTAGGCATTGTAGATATCCTCGCCAGTGATGCCGGCTTGGGCAGCAGTGCCACTGTCGATTAAATACAGCACTTTTTCGTTGAGCGTCCTGCGGCTCTCTGCATCGGACGGCCCAGAATGGTATTCATATCTGTCCACAGAACCGCGATCTGATAAAAGCCTTCCGCCGCGTCCTGGTAGATCTCCTGCTGACGTTGGCAGAATTGGCGGTCTGCCTCGGTCATGCAGTCAGCCGGACGAATCTCCACCACCGAAAATTTTTCCAATAAGTCCATGTTGCATCCTTCTCCTTAAAATGACCCGGGGGACTGTCCATACAAAACGGACATGTACCCCCAGGCGCCTGTTCAGATGGCGGCGTCCCTTCCCCAGTGATGGAGAATGGACGGCTAGTAGGGGAAGTGCTCCCCGGTAGAGTAGTTCCACTCGATGGTGCCGTCCCCATACTGGATCACGCCGTGGGCGGCCAGACTCCAGCCGTCCTTGACACGCTCCATATAGGCTGCATGATCGCCCAAAGACAACGCTCGCCGCTGCTGTTCATCGCTCATATAGAGCCTGTTGCCGGTGCAGCGGTATTCTCCGCCGCCGCGGTTGTGGTAAATCTGGCCGACAACCGGGATGATGTACTGTTTGTCCATCCTTCGGTCCCCCCTCTACAGCTCAAAGCTGCAATCCAGGAACTTACTGGCGTCTTCGTACCCGCTGTCCTGCAAAAACTGGCTGATGTCACACAGAGCCTTCAGGTAGGGCGGGCGGAACTGACACACCTCAGAGAAGTGCAGTGTTTCGCCCGCCGAAGGAATGACCTCCACCAGACCGTCCAGCATACCCGGCTTTGCCGTGCGCAGATTCAGCAGGGCGTCCATCAGCGGAATGCTGCGGTCGCCCGTTACCCGCAGTATCGCACCACCGGACTGTCCGATTCGGTCTTTTCTGCACATAAAATCGTAAAACTTTTCCATGATAGATACCAACCTTTCTGTTTTTGGCTGTCCACTGATATGCACAGTGCTAAAAATTCTTCTTCTTCGCCATATCAGGTGTCTACGGCATTAAAATTCTTTCCATTCGGTAGTTTCCCCGGTTTCATCGTCACGTGCCATAATCAGGCGAACGTTTGGTATTGACGGCTGCACGGTAAGCGAGCCCTGTTTATAGTCTCTCTCTGCGGAGCTCACGGCGAAGAAGAGATTATGAGCTTCCACAGGAAACGATTGCGCAACATGCTCCTCAATCGTTATAGTGTACTTTCGCAGGCCATAGTGCTTATCCTTTGCAAAGGCACTATCAGGCTCGCAGTCCTCCGCCACAGCCTTGATAATCTCCCACTTGAAATGCTCTCCGTACCGCTCCAGACGGATGCTGTCTTTCGTCCTGATCGTATAAGGATTACTGAACGCATTGTGTCCCACCGGAATATCCAGAAGGGCGGCAAACTTCTTGTACTTCTTATCCATAGCTGCCCGAGCGGCTTCCAGCTTTGCGAATCCGCGAACAGAAGATTCAAAACCACCTTGTCTGCTGTCGCCTTCGTACAGCAGCAAATAATTAACCGCACTCATTTCAAACCACCTTTCGTTGCTTTTCTCTGAGCTTTTTGCAGAGTTGCTTGCTGACGCTATATGCTTTCAGCGCCTTAGACACAGACCGCAGTGCGAGGCTGTCTTCATCCAACTGGGAGTCTGGAGTGTTTAACCAGAAGGCTTTGTGCCCAAAATCTGTTGGGATGGCCTCCAGATAGAGATAATCCATACGGGTTTTGGAGACAAGCTCCTCGATCTCTGTCATGCGATTCGCAAGAGCCGCCGGCTGAAATTCCCTCCAGACATGAAATCGCACCTTAAAAAGCCGGTTTTTGTATTTCAGGATTGCGATGATCTGTCCAAAACAAAGTTTTCTGGGTTCCCAGCCAAGATAGGCTTTCAAAATCTCAATGCTCTGTCCTCCATCCTGCGGGATCTGGATTTGCTGCATACCCAGATAGTTGTCCGGATATTGGGAGGCAATCAATCTCTCGATGTCAACACTCTCCTGGATTTTTGCCGTTGAAATGCGATTGAATTTCATTGCTTTCTCCTTTGTTTTTACACATAAAGTATCCAACGGATTTTTTCACCCGCAGGATAGCTGGATATATCCCGTGGCCGGGATGGGCTGTCCCATCCGCCAGCGGATGCTTGGGTCATACCGTCTGGCTGGAAACCCACTGCCCGAAGGCTGCTTCCGCTCTCCGATGGGAGCGTATAGGTCAGGAAGCGGCGATAGCCCAGCTCACGCCCAATGCGGATGGCGCGGGCATAGAGGCAGCTGCACACATCGGAATACCGGGGATCGGTACAGCAGCGGTTGATTTCCAACGTCTCGCCGTCCATCTGATGCCGGGCCTTTGGTATGCCAGCAACCGCAACCCCTACCGGCTCCGGCTCTCCGGGGACGCGCAGGCAGACGGAAAACTTGTGGAACTTTGGGCCGGCGTTGTGCCGGTGGTACTGGTCAATATAGGCGCTGGCCTCCTGGAGTGTAATGGGGACGGCCTCCAGTCTGGTAATCAGACTGGAGGTAATACCGTCCACACGGTAGAGACGGCCATAGCCGTCCTCCGTATCCGTCAGTACATAGTCCCCGCACTTACACCGCACAGCAAGGGTTTCCTGTCTGCGCTTATCCTTCAGCCGTATGGGCTGGGGAGGCAGAGCAGACAGAAGGCTGTCAATGTCCACTGGCAGCACCGGGGCCGCTTTCAGCACCGGGTTCTCTAACGCCCATCTGGAATCACTGGTGTGGAATGCCCGCAGATGATAGGGCATCCTCCAGCATAGGGCGTCCATCCTATGATCAAAGGCGGCGGCGTCCAGGGCAGGGGAACAGCGGTAGGTACGCCCACCTAACTGGGCCAGAAACACATGGTAATTTGCCCAGCACGAGGTCATACCACCACCCCGCTCTCCTCAGCCGCGCTTTGATATGCTTCCTGCTCTGTGGGCTTGACCTTCCAATTCTCGTGAGCGACCGCCTGGACACACGCCAAAAACGTCTGCTCCAGAAACGCCTGGGGCAATTCGACGGTAAACCAGTGCTTGTCACCAGTTCTGCCGATATAGTAGACATTGCCGGGGTGTGTCTCAGATTCTTCAGTGTCAACCACGATGTAAAACTGACGCCGCTCGAAATCGTAGTTGACACATACGCCAAAGCAGTTGGGATCGAAACGGTCTGCGTCAATCTGCCGCGCATTAGCCTGTATCGCCTGGGGCACATTGGAGACGTCTACCCAGAAGACAATCACATCATCTTCAAAGATGTCGTAATGCTCCACCTGCACCACGGTTATGGCTACGTCCGCAGACTCTTCCGATGGGCCAGAAGCGCGGGCGGACCTAGCTTTGTCCTTGGCCGCCGCTGTGCGCTGGGCCTGGAGGTAGGCCATAGCCATCGCCTCGCCGCCCACGTCGCTGTCGCGCTGCTTCCGATGCCGCTTTTTCTGGCACCGCTCCACAGCCTTATCGTAGTTGTAGCCGATACCGGCTTGGTATTTCTTTGAGATCTCTTCCAGCTTATCCGCATGGAGTTCATAGACGGCCCGGTGGTAGCCCCGCAAGTTCCACTCCTCACAGACCATACGCAGCATCCTGGCATAGTCCCGCAGAGCGTTGACAATCTTGCAGATATCGCCATAGCAAGTCCTGATCTCATAGGGACCGTCTAAATCCTGGAAGCAGATGTTCAGCTCCGTGCCTAGGGCATCCAATTCAATCGGCAGGGCGGCCACCGGCTCAAATTTCTCACGGGGAAGGCTCAGGTTTTCGTCGCTCATACATATTCACCTCACAATATACTCTTTTTCGGTTCAGCAGTTCAAAATCCATTCCAAATCTGCTGCCCACAGTATTCAAAACACTCCGCGTCGTTGCAGTCCTCCGGCGTCAGGTCCGCGATCCGTTTTCGGCTCCTGGACATGAACAATGCGGATTTCATCGGCGGCATCGGCGTTTTATCCCGAAGCAGGTTGTCAACGCCTACAATAGCGGCGTAGGTCTCCGGTTCCAAGCCCAGGTCACAAAAGATGATCGCGTCATAAATTGGAACGTCTGGGTACAGGCTGGTGCCGGTTATGGCCTGCTCACAGGCCATCAGGGCCAGCGCCGTGGATTGCATTCCGGCACCGCAGGAGAGAATCTTCATTTTTGGTCTGCCTCCCGCTCCAATTCCCTCCTCGGTGTGTAGCGGTGGATCTCCTCGTTCACATATTTGCGGCAATAGTACGCCAGAGTATCGCCCAGCGCCTTCATCAGATCACAAGCTTCCTGATCGACACGTAGGGTTGTGAGGGTTCCAATCATCGTCTTCCGATTAAAAGAATTATCAAAAGAACCTTCCAGGCACAAATTGAGATCAATACGATGACCACTAATTTTTATGTCCGGGACCAGATTGAAGCGATAGTCCGTGAGATGGGTGTCCTCTTCTGGAACAGCTGGCGCACATTCGCTGGGGTAAATATCGTCCAGTATCGCTTCGGCTTCTGTAATGGCCCCAGCTGCCCGAGCTGTCTCCAGGATATGCTGAAATAATGTGCTTTTTCGGTCACGCCGGGGCTTGGCGTAGGGTTCCACTCTGGGATTACGGGCCAGCCAGTCTTTTACCACCGCCTGATCTTCTGCCCGGAACAGGCGTAGAAATTGCTTCCCGCGTTCCTCTGGCGTCAAATCGTCCTGCTGTTGATACCACTGGCACCGCTGTCTGCGAAATGTATAGTAGATACCAAATTCTTCATCGTATTTGTCATAAGGGCGATAGTGTTTCATTTCATGGTAGACATATGCCAGCAGATCGCCCCCCTTCATATCCGTGGGTACAGGGACGCCAGAGCGCATGAAACCGTCACAGCGGCTGCATTGGCCTGTGATATAGAGGACACGGCCCTCTTCATGGCATGTAATAGTGCGATACTCAAACGCCCAAGCAGTGGGATCAAAGTTCAGCCCATAGACGTTTTCCTTGATTCGCCAATACTCTTGATATTGGCGGCCGCAGTTACACCAGTTGATCTGTTTCTCGCTCATATGTCAGCCTCCTTCACTTTTTCAGGGAGAATGGGGTTTCCGTCGTCGTCCACAGGCCCCACTTTGTTGTCAATCTCATGCCCACAGTATGGGCAGACATAAAAGATGCGGCAGCCGCCGGGAATATCCACTTTCCCATATTTGGCTTCTTCCAGCGGCACAGATTTACCGCAGTTTTGACAGCGGCCAGGGTAATAAACCGCAATTCTCATAGCTGCCTCTTCCTATGCCGCATCTTCCGCTGCCTGGGCTGTAACGGCCTGGATCAGAGCGTTCACGCAGTCGAAAAACTTCTGCGAACACCGCCCGCCTTTAGAGCGGAAATACTGTAAATTCTCGCATTTTCCATCCTTGATGGTAGCATTAACCAGCTTGTCATTGATCCACCCCTGTGTTCGGAGCGGGACATCCACCTGGTACAGTCGCATCAGGTGATTCACAATGGAGTAAGAGCTAAAACTATAGCGGCTGCTGTAGAATTTGACAGTCTCATTTTTCAATATGCCGCCATTCTGAATGATTTGAATGGCCTCTGAAACCATCTGATTGGCTGCTTTGTTCTGCTCCTCACAGTACGCCTTTTCTTCCTCTTCAGCGCGGGCCTGGCGGGCTTTCTCCTCTGCCTGCTGTTTTTCCCGGTACACCGCGGAGAGCTCCACACATTTAGCAAGCTCATTCACCACCAGCGCCCCGGTAAAATCGGGGAAAGTCTGGCCGCTGGTCTCCTTCGATTTGAGGTAAGTGCTGACATAACCGTTCAACAGGTTCTGGATATACTCCGTCTGACGAGCGGGTTCGCTGCCTAACCGTTCAATTTCTTTTCGCTCCTCCGCCACTGCTGTGCCGACCGCCTCATGGCCGCCAGATTTCTCAGCAGCGTTGAGCCACGTCCCTCGATTTTCCTTGCCGCCATACAGCTTTTGGGCCGCAGGTTCAAAACCGCAGATGTCGGTCAGGTTAAAATCCGTCATACCGAGAGGGGCAAGATAGCCATTGATCTCCACATGGAGGAGGTATTTATCATTCTCTGCCTTGGGATAGTCCAGATCCGGTTTCCCAGCAGAGCGCCACAGCCGATAGGTTTTTTTGCCATCGGAGATTTCCTTTTCCAATACCGCCTGCATTCTACGGCCTTCACGGTTGAATTTTCCGCCATAAAAAAGCGGAACCATCAGTTTACTGTTTCCCATCGCCGTCCTCGCTTTCTTTCCGTTCCTGATAGAAGTCAAATTGCTCCAGTCCAGGGAAATTGTATTCGCATCCTTTACACCATGCGGTGTTCTGGTTCGTACAGGTTTCACATTTTTTCATTTCTACGCCTCCATTTTACTCAAAGCTGATGTAGTAAAAGCCGGTGTAATCATCACCTTCTCCGTTGTTATGATCCTCAAACGGATCAAAATAGCCCGTCGTAACCGTCATGGAGCTGTCACGGAAAAGGTCTCTCAAAAAATTGGCGGTAAATTCGCACTCGGCCTCCGATGGGCACAGGATCATTTCTCCATCCGACCAAAAGCCGGGATTATCTGCCGTATCGAAACTTCGCGGCTGTTGCGAGAGCTGTTCCAGAAGCATAGTAAGCAGCTTGTTCATCTTGCCCGTCTCCTCAGTGCTTGTAGTCCAGCACAGCGCCAATGCAGTAGCGGGCATCAGGCCGAGCCTTGCGCAGAAATTCCTCCAGGGGTATAGGCTCCAGGCCGTCGTCCCACAGCACATAATCGCCGTACTTTTGGGTAAAAGTCTCGATCAGGTTGAAGATCAGGCTCTGTACCTGGTCATGCTCATGGATAAACTTGGCCTCGTTGAGCTGTTGCAACGCCATCACAGCCTGCTGGAAAGCGGCAAACCGGCCCTCAAAGTAACGGTCCGCAGCTTGAGCGTCAATGGTGAACGTCTCGCCGTTCAGCTCGCCCAGCCGGTTCTCCTTCAGCCACGCGCCGAAACGGGCGATCACTGCGCTCCGGTCTTTCGCATCCTCCACAGTAACAGCGATTGGGAAAGCGTCCGGATGCTCATGGTATTCCCATGCCTTTGCCCATTCGTCCGCCGGGGCAGGAGCCTGAAGCAGTTCATAAATATAGTTGTGCATCTGTTTTTCTCCTCGAAATAGGGGGTGGACGGCTGATTGCGCAGCCGTCCACCGTCATCAAAATTATTTGTCGGGAGTTTCCTCCCACACATCGCAGTCATAGCCGTCCGGGGTGTCAAAGCCGATGACCCGCTCTACCTCCGGCAACTTGAGCCTGACAATTCGATAGTCGTTCCCACACTGACGATGGATAAAATCCACCTTCGCATAGCGCAGACTGTCAAAGGTCAGCATCTGTAATCCGGCATCCAACTCCACCTCATTCCGGGCATCTGTAAGGCACTTCTCAAGCCGCTGCCGGCCATATGTCTTTTCAACGCGGTTCTGGTTCTCGCCCTTGAAGCAGTAGCCATCGAAGCGGAACTGCCCGTCTCCTGTCCTGTGGAATGTCGTGTAGGTGGCGCGGTACTTCCCACTGTCGTCCGGTTCGCAGCTATGCTCCTCTCCGGACTGCACGCAGTCGGAGCGGAGCGTAACGGGAGGGACCACGTTCACGAAGTAATCCACAACGTCCTCCCCTACAGTATCGCCGGGAAAACAGTATTCGTCGAAATTAAGGCCGCTCCCATACCAACTCTCCATCGTTTTGACCGCAATGCCGCTGGTGATTTTATCCCGCTCCGCCAACAGCAGCTCAAGGATGTCGAGCTGCTGCTGGGCGGTGAGCTTCACATCGTCTCCGTCGTTGCAGGGAAACGTCTTGATCCCGCACAGGAGCAGGTCTGCGTCCACAACGCAGGTGGTGATGTACTGGCTGTGCTTGCTGATGTCAAACTCGACGGACTCCCTGCTGTCGCAGGTGCCGCGCAAATACTTATACTGTGCCATTTATCCGGTTCTCCTTCCGTATTTCCCAACGCTGTGTGTGGGCGTCAGGTTCGTAACTGAAACTGGCGTCAAACACGAATTTACCAGTTTTCACATTTTGAATTGCGTATATGTGCGCCAACTTCTATCTTGATTTCTGCCGGCCTATTGGCTAGGCCGCATCCGGAGACTGGTCAAGCACACTCGAATACAGGCATATCTGAGTTTCCGCCGGTGGTGCTTCCTTGGGTGCCTGCCGCTGCTGGAGCAGTTCGTCAATCCGATCCCCGCCCAGCAGCTTTTCCGCCCGGCGTTTCCATATATCCTCCAGGCCATCCCAGCCGTGAGCCAGGACCATAGCCTCAGCTTTTCGGATGCGGCGGGCCTTTGCCGCCTCACGCCTTGCCCGCTTCTGGGCCTTGGCCGCTTTCAGGCTGTCGGCCGCGTGAATGACCTCTATGCCGTTGGCGACATCCTGAAGATCCTGTAAAATGTCCCGCTTATCCACTCTTGCGGCTCGAAGATTGATGATCTCGATTTCCAGCGATTTGTCAAAAAACAGATCATGGTGGAATTCTGATCTGACACGATCTTCGATACGGCCCCGTCCATATTTGACAATGGCCTCGCACAGTGTCAGCGACGCGGTACTACCCAACAGCTTACAGCCCTTCTCCACGATTGTCTTCCGCTGGTCTGGGAATAGGCCCTCGCCTTTTACAGTCCAGGACCTTCGCAGATCGTAAAACACATTTCCTTTTCGCGTATCCAGCTCTTTTGCCAGAACATCGCAATAGGAGCAGCAGCCCAGATTGGCGCAGTCTATCGGGTCATAGAACGCCCTCCAGGTTTTTGTTGTCCGGCCATACCGACTCTGCTGACGGCATACGCGCCCGTTATGCTGGGCCTTAAATACTTCCCAGCGTTCGCCGGCTTCTTTCCACAAACGGTCATGGGCCTCATCAATACTGCCCTCATAGGTGTATGGTCTGTCTACCTGATGGCAGGCGCATTGATAGACCACATCATTCGAGTGCAAGTCGTACCGCTCATTGCACAGAAGCGGGTCCCGCAGCGGGCAGGGAGCGGAGGGAAACACGGGACAGCAAATCACTGGGTTCCCATTCTCCGGCCGCCAGTCAACGCCCTGGTAGGACATATAGCCGTTCAAAAAGTGTCTGCCGTCAGCCAGCAAACCGCAGGGTGTCTCCCAGACCATAGAACGTATCGCCTCGCCGGTATAGGTCCAGCCGCCATAGTAGTCCTTGTATGGATGTGTCCCCGGTGGGGTATCCTCTGGCTTCCAGCCCTCCGCCAATAGCCGGCGGGTAAGTTCGTTGACCTCCTTCATATCCCTGGACACGGGATCAGTCCGAAGTGGTTCTTCATGGTGCCTCTCAACTCCTCCACATCAATCCCATATTCTTTTGAAATACAAGCCTCACAGAAAATGGCTTTGTAGGCCAGCGCCCGGCTGCACCGCTTGTCCCAGGAGTTCACCTTCCCGCCGCAAACAGGGCAGGAGATGTCGGGATACCAGCGCAGCTTGGCTGGAGCTGAATAGTTGCGGTCATCCATTGGACGTTCCCAGGGGCCGGTCCGACTGGTCGGTGAAGCCATGGGCGATCAGAAGCGCGGAAACTTCGTCCGGTGTCGGTATGTGGTTCTGGCTCATTTGCGTCAACTGCTCCAGCACCGATACAAAGGTAGGCGTCCGGAACAGCGGCCACGCCTCATCGAACATCTCCAGACGTGGAGTCGACTTATTGCTGATCATGTGCCAGCGAATCGCCATCTCACACAGGCAGCCGCCCTGGACACACTGGATACCCAGCATGATTTCATCCACGCCGTCCAGTGGGACAACTTTGGCATAATCCTGACGAGAAAAGCAGGTAAAGCCCCAGAAATATTCTCCCCAATCATCTCTGGGGAAACAGGCGTTCAGCTCTGCGGTGTCCGCTGGGGACAGTGCGTAGATACGGTCTGCGGCCATCACGACCACCTCTGGCGTACAAGGAGACAGCGGACCCTCCGCAGTTTCCGGCACAGCAATAGGCTTGGCGCTGTCCGGCAGGGCGGGATACGGATTACCGTCCCCATCATGCACATCGTAGTGCCGGTCGAATACCTTGCTGTAGCCTTCCTTACCGATGGCGCCGCAGTCGGGACAAGTCCATTCATAGACACCCCCATCGTCCAGAGGTTTATCGTTGCCGTACTCCAGTTCACCGCCGCAGATGGGGCAGACACCCTCTTCGTCGGCGTCCTGGTTTTTCATCTTCATGCTGCCGCACCGGAGACAGCGGATCAGCTCTGCCGTCTCCAGCGAGGCCAGTTCTTTAGCGGTTGTCATAACCTCATGGAGCTTTTCTTTTGTGTAAAAACCACCAATGCTGGCTATGTAGCCCGCCATCAGCACCGATTCGTCCTCGGTTTGGAGCATCATGCGGCCATTCTGCCACAGTAGCTCCAGCGCCGTGAGCAAGGTCACGCGGTCACTGCGGGCCAGCTTGTCAAATCGCTCAAAATCCATAGCACACACTCCTCATATAATAAAATCACAGCAGATATGTCTGCTTTCTGTCAAAGGGTACGTTGGTACTGCCTACATAGGGCATGACGTGTCATCCAACTCGGGTATCACGATTTTCATCGGATCATAGATGCAGACCGGCTGGAGCTTCCAGTGCCAGTCCTCACTTGAATCAGTCAGCCAAGCGGAATCCTGGCGGGCTCCGTAATGTTCTTCCTCAAACACTTCTTTCGTGGCCGTGAAGTGCGCTTTCAACTGACTGGCATCAAGCTCACCTGTTTCAGCCAGTCGGGACAGCATATAATCCCGCGCACTGTAATAGGTGTAAAACAGCTTCGGCACCGAAATATTGCAGTCGCTGCACTCGATCAGCAGATAGCCAGCGATGCCGCAGTCCTCCACAACCCAGCCGTCCTTGCCGCCATGCTCCTCCTTCATAAGCAAATCCAAGCGGAGGTAGGGGTCAGTGCCGTCCAGACATCTCCCATAAATGGAATAGCCGCCCTTGCCGGGCTGGAATGCCTTGTTGTCACTGGAAATGATATAGGTACGGCTGCTCCAGGAATAGTCTTTTTTTGCGGTGGAGCCAAAGGAGGCAAACGTGATGCAGGCAATCAGGTGGGTTCCGGGGTGCTCCTGCTCATGCTGGGAAAGCAAATGTTTTAATTGCTTGTAATCCATAAATCACCAGTCCTTTCTAAATAAAAGGAACCGGCAGACTTCATTGGCATAGTCTGTCGGTTCCTTCGTTCATTTGTCCCGCAGGATTGCGGAGATCGTCATTCTGTAATGGCTGTCTTTCGACCAGGCAGCCCAAACACCGGCCACTGCTCCACATAGCTGAAATCATAGCAG
>Ga0224746_10008_pt1 | contig 27491 bp, 21 predicted proteins | sample LIM_F_Water_Bulk_FD_183000 | JGI IMG/M metagenome (GOLD analysis project Ga0224746, IMG submission 183000) | Enriched cells from gastrointestinal tract of the lab mouse from Pacific Northwest National Laboratory (PNNL), Richland, Washington... | ecosystem: Host-associated > Mammals > Digestive... | reverse complement strand
CATTGGTGCGGTTGGAGGTCACTTTGCCATGCTCCGACTTTTCAACGGTGACTGCGTAGGTGCTGACGCTCCCGCCTCCTCCGCCGCCATGATTGCCGCCGGAGGGAGTATCCGGCGTGGTTGCGGGAGCCGTCCATCCCACGGAGACCGGGGACAGGCCGGTAACGGTAAACTGGAGGCCGCTGGCCGTGTTGATGACGCGGGGCGTTTCAATATCTCCGGGCGTTTTGCCAAAATCGCTGGTGGTGAACATATGCACCACGGTGAAGGTATAGCTGCTGTTTGTTCCCGCTGGATAGGGCAGGGTGACGGTCAGGCCGTTTGCGGGGAAGTTTCCGGCAGTCGCCTTCGTCCAGGTAGTGCCGCCATCGGTGCTGATTTGTAGCTCCACATCATAGACGGCGGTGTTGGCTTGGGGAACGCCGGAATTGGCCTGTGTAATAGCGGTTTTCATGGCGGTTTCCAGCTTTTCGGGAGTGTTCAGCGCCTCAATGTTCTGCAATCCGGCAGGGACCTTGGAAATGCCGTCCTTCATGACCAACTGGAATTTTGTGCTGCCATCATCAGCGGGCGGATTCGGCAGGATCACCACTTCCTTTGTCTCCACGGTGCAGGTTGCATTTGCCCCGTGGTAGCTATCGTTTCCTGCGTAGGAGGCCGTGAAGATATAGTCTGCGGTGCTGTTGGGCAGTTTCGCCGTCCAAGTATTGCCCGCTCCCACTGTCACGGTGATGCCGCCAGAGCAGGTCACGGAAGCCGTTCCGCCAGCAGGCAGGCCGGAGAGGGTCAGCGTTACCGTGCCGCCGCCGATTAGCGGGGACGCGGGGGAGGCTGTCATGGACAGCACCGGCGTAATCTTCTCCACCCTGACGGTGCAATTTGCTGTCGCGCCGTTGTGGTTGCCGTCCCCGGCGTAGGAGGCGGCGAAGGTGTAGGACGCGCCGCCAGCAGGCAGCTCCGCCGTCCAGGTGTTGCCGCTCCCCTTTGTCACGGTGATGTTTTCATCCGAACAGGTTACGGTGGCCGAACTGCGGTCGGGCAGACCGGAGAGGGTCAGTGTCACCATGCCGCCGTTGGGCAGGGTGGCCGGGGACGGAGTGAGGATCAGGCTGGGTGTGGCCTTGCTGATTGTCACGACCACGGTGCCGGTGCTGGCACCATAAAGGTCGGTATTATTCGGAGTGAACGTAACTCGCTTCACGCCGCTGTCCGCTACATTGGTAATAGCCTGACCGCTGACAAAACTCCATGTTCCATCGATTGCAATCCCGTCCACCGTGGCAGTGCCGGTGATCTGGTTGCTGTTCACCGGATTGCCGGTGTAGATTACGGAAATGGGATTGACGTTCAGATTTGGGATTCGCACGTTTGTCACGGTGACGGTGATCGTCAGGTCAAACGGGTTGTAATTGGTGGATTCCGTCACGGGAATGGTGATCGTACCGGTGCTGTTCACCTTCTGGCTGTCATTCACCAGTTTGTAGGTCAGCATGGCTCCGCTCACGGTGGGAGTGCCCTCAAAGATGCTGTTGGTATCCGTAATGGTAATTGTCCCCAGCACATAGCCCTCCGGGAGCAGGTCGCTCATATCATAGGTCTTGTCTCTACCGTATTTGCAGGAGGTGCTGGCGGTCATTAGGCCGGTGTAATTTGCCTTGCCGATGGTCACATCCACTTTCACAGGGGCGGTCCCCTCATAATTGGTGGTGCCCTCTACCTTGTACCAAACTGTATAGGTGCCCGCATTGGTGCCGGTGGGGATGGTTGTGGAATAGGTTCCCATTTCTGTCAGGGAATACACCACTTCGCCAATACTGGCGGTTCCCGCCGTGACAAGGGCCTGGGCCGCTCCTGTGTAGGTCAGCGTATTGGCCGTAGGATCGCCGGTGACGGTGGCTTGCGCCTTGTTAATGGTCAGCGTTCCCGCTTCATAGGTGATATTGTAATTCGCTGTTACATCCCCGCCGCTGCTGTTCTTGATTTGAGCGGCGGAGAGTTCGATGGTGCCGCCGGGTACATTCCTGGTGCTGGCGGCGAGGGTAATGCCTCTTAAACTATCACCAGCGCAAAGCCCGGTGGCAGTTACCTGCCCTGTTCCCTCTGTGATGCTCTGGCCGTAGGTGATGGTCTGGTCGCTGGCCTTGATGGTCAGCGTGGCCGGACTGATGGTAAAGGTCGTACTGGCGGAGCCGGAATAATTCCCATCCGCTGTGGCGGTGACGGTCAGCGTGGACGTACCTACGTTGACGTTGTTCGTGGCGCTGATGGTGTACTGGCTGGCGTCAATCGTCACTCCGTTCAGTTCTACCGTCACATTTCCCGCTGCCGGGACAACCGCCGCCCCGGTATAGGTATAGCTGCCGCTGACGGTCACAGTTGCGCCGTCCAGCATGGTTTTCTTTGTGGTGATGGCCGCTCCCGCGCTGCTGGGGGAGGCGTTGTGGTTTTTATCCTCCTTCAGCCGGACATAGAAGGTGTATTCATGGTTTGGATCAAGGCCGGTAAATACGGGGCTGGTCTGCCATTCGCCTTCGTCCCTCTTGTACTCCGCGTTTTCGATGGTGTCCAACGTGATACGGTTGTCCTTGATGTTTTCCTCTACTGCGGTGGGAGCGGAGGGTGCGTCTTGATTCGCCTTGTTAATCTGCAGTATCAGTACCTGCTCAGTCTCGGCGGCGGTGTAATTGCCTTTCGCCGGGATACTTGCCGTTATGCCGTTGAATCCGGCATCGGTGGGCAGCACGAGTTGGTTGGTAAAACCAGGCCAAGTGTAATAAATCGGCCCATCGTAGGTTTCCCCGTTCACCAATGTTATGACCGGCTTGATGTCCGCAGGCTGGCCGGTGTAGGTCAGTACCTGATAGGAGGGATCCCATGCAATCGTGGGCGTGGCCTTGCCGATGGAGAAGGAAAGTTCTACTGTACCCTCGAACGATGTGCCGGTGACAGTGACTTTTGCCGTATCCCCGGCATCGATATTGTTGTCGTAGGTCACGGTATAGTTATTCGCCGCCGCCAGCGTTTGCCCGTTCACGGTGACGGTAACGCCGGGTTTCTGTTCTTTGCCGTTATAGGTCAAAGCCAGATCATCTGGCAGCGTAACCGCCAGCTTTGCCCCGCAGACGCAAGCATCCTGTGTAAAATCACACTTCTGCGGGTCCGACTGTGCTCCGCAGAGGGCGCAGGTCTGGGCGTGGGTGGTGGTCCCTGGGATATGGGTATACCCCTCGTAGCGATGGACACAGTCCACCAGCGTGACGGTTTTGGAAACGTTCTGTCTGTCCTTGCTGTAGGTGATGGTGTATTCGCTGTCGGACTTCTTTGCAACGTCCAGCGTCCAGCCGCTCACATCCGCCGTGAAGGTCTGGCCGCAGATGACGGCCTTGCCGGTGAGGGCGGCGCGCGCCTTGACCGCCTCCGACTGGTCCGCCGCCGAGGGCCGCAGATCGCTTACATCTGCGGAAATCATGTCCGAAGTGATGTTCCCGGTGGTGTAGCTCCCGCCGCCGGTGAGGGTGCAGCCGCTGAGGCTGGCCCCGGCGGGGATGTGCAGGGAGTACCCGGCGGGGATGTCGTGGGTTCCGGAGAGAACCACGTTCCCATAGACCGTCCCCACGCCTTTTTCAAAGAGGATGCCTCCATTGCGATTAAAATTGCCCGCAAAGTTGCCCACATTGCCAAAGTCCGCCATACCGCCGTTGATTGTGGTGCTGCCACTCATTATTGAAATGGACGGGCTGATAATTCGGCCTCCGTTGATCACAAGCTGTCCCGAAACTGAAATTCCAATACCTATAATACTAGTAGCGGTGATGCGGCCTATATCTGCGCCGGTAGACTGGGCGTAAATATTCAGCTGGTCTTTTTCCACGAAATTATTACTGACCGTTATCTGCCCCTTAAAATGACAGCCATCGGCAAGAATCAGGTTCACAGCTGTGCCGTCACGGGGAGTGCTGATTTGCCCTGTGACCTCTCCCTTCAGCACATACCAGCCACCGGACAGGGTTCCCGTCAGATTGCTGGTGAGGACGGTACACTCCGCCTTTTTCTCCGTGCCGTCAGCCTCCAGATAGGATACGGTCTGTACCCCGGCCTCCTGGGGCAGAGTCATCGTCAGCGTCACTTCTTCGCCGGAGCCGTCTTTTGTGTAGACAACCTGGTATTTGCTGGTGTCGCCGCCAACCATAGAGACTGTGGAAAGCGTCCAGCCAACCAGCTCAAATAGCTGGCCGGAATAGCGGAGGTCCGGGACAGCCTGGACCCTTACTGCCTCCGACTGATCCGTTCCGTTGTCGGCCAGCGTTCCGGCTGACAGCGCCGTATTCTCCGGCAGAATGGATGTATCATACCGCCCAGAGCCAGCAAACGTAGAGAGGCCCTGCTGAATCGTAAGCGCGCCCCCATTGTGGGTCAGTACGCCGTAGTTATCAACAACCGCTGAACTCGTCGAAGACGGATCAGGCTTGACGGTTACGCTGCCGCCGCTGACGGTCAAGCTGCCGTTCGAATAAATTTCAGTAGGGGTGCTGCTCAGACTGCCGCCATAAACAGTGAGATTACCCTTGCAGTGGATTCCTACAAACAACAGATTTCCTGGACTGTTTGGGTCCTTCCCTGCTGGCAGCGTCCATTGTCCCCCAGAGACGCTTTGGGCATACACATTCAGGCTTTTCCCGCTGTTCACGCCCAGGGTGGCCTCCAATGCGCACCCGTCCGCCAGGATGAGATGGCTGTTGGCCCCGGCGGAGATAGCTTTGCGCGTTGCCTCGCCCTCAACCACGTACCAGCCGCCGTCCCGCAGGGCTTCCGTCCGGTCGCCGTAGCCGCCGGTGATGACTGTAGCCTCCACTTCCCGCTCTGCGCCGGTTTCGTCCAGGTACTTCACCGTCTTAGTTGCGAGTTGAAACACTTCAAACTCTTTTGTGACCGTGACGTTCGTGTCGCTGTTCAGCGTGTAGGTAGCGGTATAGGTACTGTCCGTCCCGTCTTTTTTTGCCACCACAGGGCCGCTCCAGCCAGTGACAGTACAGGTCTGCCCGCAGACGGTGGGGTTCTGGATGGTGAGACTGGCCGCAATCTCTTCCTCCGTCATACTGGTGTTCGCGCTGGCAGGGACCTGTATCATATCTGCGGTCAGATTCTCCGTGGTGAAACTACCATTGAGGGAGATGGTCAAGTTTCCACTGCCGCTGAGACTTGCGCCGTAGGGGATATGCAGAGATTTCAAATTCTTTCCAGTGCCGATGGTAATATTTTCGGTCAGCTCTGCGCTGCCGTAGACGTTGCCCGCACCGTTGGAAGAGACGATGGCGTTCTGGAACGAAGGGTTCCCGTCAAAAGCGGTTCCTTTACTGTTGTTCGCCGCAATAAATCCGCCGCTGACGCGAACGGAACTGTTGTCGCCGCCCACCGCTGGCATCTGTGTTCCCTGATTTGACGCGTACACCGTGCCGCCCGTGATGGTGACTGTGCCGTCGCCGCTACTGAGGCCAGGTCCGTCAATTCCGGCGGTTGATTGATTGAACCCCCCACCAATGGCCGCGCCGCTGCTGATGTCTGCTTGGGGTAATTTGTTCATACTGCTGGTCGCGTTCACCCTGCCGCCGTTGATGATGACTAAGCCGTCTCCGCCTGCGCCCCCGCCGATGGCCGCGCCGCATCGGGTAGATCCGCTGGTAGACGCAGTTACCGTGCCGCCGTTAATTACCACGGCGCCATTTTTCTGGTTCGCACCGCCGATGGCCGCGCAGTCGCTTCCTGTGGCGGTAATCCTGCCGCCGTTGATGGTGATGGTTTGGTCGCTGTTCAGGGCGTGCGGGTCTGTGCCACTGCCTCTCGTGGCGGTCAGGCTCCCGGAGCCGCCGGACTGGGCGTAGATGGTCAGGCTGCCTTTGGCGTAGATGGTTCCGGTGAGGTTGCATCCGTCTGACAGGATGAGGTGGGCGTCCTTCGTGAAGGTGAACAGGTTCGAGCCAACGTTTACATCGCCCTGGGCAACATACCAGCCGCCGGACAGCTCCGTGCCTGCCATCTCCGCCGTGAGGACGGTGCAGTCCTCCGGGCTTTGCCGGGTGGTTCCGTCCGCGTCCACGTAGGAGACTGCCCCCGTCAGGGGCATGGGGGCGTTGGCCCCGTCCAGCGCCCCTTGCAGCGCGTAACAGCGGGAAAGGTCGATCTGCTCCTGTTCGTCCTCGGTCAGCACTGAAAACAGAGCGAGGATTTCGTCAAGCTGCCCCCGTACATCCTCCGCATTATCCTCCGTCACTTTATCCGGCAAGGCGGCGATCAGGGCCTCGACGGGGCAGGTACGGCAGACAAACCCGCAGGGCTGGCCGGGGTCGGCCTGGACATAGCCGCACTCGCTGTCATGGACGTGCTGGCAGTCCAGCAGGTTTTCCGTATCCGCGCCAATCTCGTAATAATCGCCGCTGTCCGTATCGGGGAGCGCCCCCAGGGTGTAGCACCCCGCTGTGTGCTGGTGGCCGCAGGGCTGGCCCTCGGCGGGGGCGGTGTAGCCGCAGTCCTCCGTATGCTCCCGGTGATGGGGACAGAGGGCGGGGTCTGCCTCCGCCGCCAGCGCCCAGGTGGGGCATAGGCTCAGGCACAGAGCCAGAGCGGTGATGATGCTTAATATTCTGCGTTTCATAGAACATCCTCCTTTTCCTTATAAATGCGTCTCACCGTGAGACGCATTTCACGGTCTATAAACGTCCCAAACTTCGCGCCGCAATGACGCCCGCACTCCCGCGTTTCGCGGGGGCTGTTCCCCTCGCGGCAGAGGAAATTCATTCCCCCCATGGGGGGAATGAGAAAGGGGCGCGCCCCTTTCTTAATCCATTTTCGTCGCAATTTTCTATTTCACAACATACACAAAACTTTCTAAAAAAACAAGGCCGCCCGACCAAAATGCAGGATTCGCTACCAATTAACATCCCCCGCCCCTTGACAGCGGCAATTTTCCCGGTTACGCTAAGTACAACCAGTATTGAGGAGGGCGGAATATGCGGATTGGAAAACGGTGGGTCAGTTGTCTGGCGATGGGCCTGTTCCTGCTGTGCGCGGCGGGGCTTGTGTGGCTGCTGGCGGCGGAGACGGTTCCCAATCAACAACCTGTGCGCCTGACGCCGGAGGCCGTGAGCGGTGCGCCGGAGCTGGACGGGCTGTACCTTTACGCGGGGCCGCTGGAGCTGGAATATACTCTCCCGGCACAGGCGGGAAAACTGCGCCCGATTTTGGAGATTCGGCAACTGTTTGCGGCGGCGGAGCTGCGGTTGGATGGCGCTCCCTTTCAACAGCTCCCGGCGGGCCTGGGCAACCTGTATGTGACTCTGCCTGGGGAATGGGCTGGTAAAACCCTCACCCTCATTATGGAAAAGGGGGAGGAGGACCCGGAGCCGTCCCTGTATCTCATGGACAGCGTTCTGCTCAACGAACAGGCCCGCGCGGATACCAGCCTCCGCGCCTTTCCCGCCGCCGCGTTCGGGGTGGTCTTTCTGCTGACGCTGGGCCTGTTCCTGTATGGCTGGCTGGAGGGGACCCGGCCCTGGCCCGTCCTGCTGCTCTGCGCCGCTGCCCTGGGCCAGACGGCGTACTTCTACCTGCAAAACTTCTCCCTGTTTAGCCTGCCGCCCGCGCTCTACGGGCTGGTGCTGTACCAGTCCCGTGCGCTCCTGTTCACCGCGCCAGCTTTGTATTTGATGCTGGGTATGAAAAAACGGCAAAAAGCCTTTGCGCCTTTCGCCGTCCTGCCTGCGCTGGTCTATTGGGTCGTGGCGGGATTTCAGACGGTGATCCCGCTCTTTTCCAATTTTGCCGTCCACGCCGGGATCGTGTTCTGTTTTACCATCGCCGCTCTGCTGGTCTGCGCCGCGCTGGAGTACCGGGACGGCAATCCGGTGTTCCGTCGTTTCCTGCCCTGGCTGGGAGGGGGCGTTGTGGCCATCGTACTGCTGAGTATGCTCCCGGAGGGGCGGACGGGTCCCCATGCGTCCATCCTGTGGGCGTTCCTGGATGACCCAATTCTCTGGATTGACACAGAGCTGTTTTACTGGAACAGCCTGTTGCTGGCCCTGTGTTTTCTGGAGAGCGCGGCGGCCTACATCCGGCGCAGGAGCGAACGGGAAACGGAATTGCAGGTGTTGTCCGCCCGTGAAAGCCTGACGCGGGAGCAGCTTGCCACCGTGCTGGAGAGCGCCGCCGCCCTGGGGGAGCTGCGCCATGAGGTGAAAAATCATTATTTGGTCCTGCAAAACCTGTCCCGCACGGGAGAGACGGAGCGGCTGGACGCCTATCTGAGCGAGTTGGTTTCCGATGTGTCCTCTATCCCCGCTCTGACTTACGCGCCCCATCCGGCGATCAATGCGGTGTTGACGGTCATGCTGGCGCGGGCACAGAAACAGGGCGTCGAGGTGGAGCGCCGGATCGACGTGCCGGAAACTCTGCCGTTCCCGGACACAGAGCTTTGTATGGTGCTGATGAATTTACTACAAAACGCGCTGGAGGCTAACGCCCTGGCCCCGGATGGAGCGCGGAAATGGCTGCGGGTCGATCTCCATATTCGGGGCGTCCATTTGTATATCGGGGTGGAAAATTCCCGCTTTGCTCCGGTGGACTATGACGCGGAGCGTGACCTGTGCCGCACAACGAAAGAGGACAAATCCGCCCACGGCTACGGCCTAAAGGCAGTTCAGGCCGTGGCGCGGAAGTATCAAAGCGAGCTGCTGCTGAAATTCCCGGATCATACCTTTTCCGCCGCTACCGCTCTGCAAATGCCAGATTAAAAAGCCGCCCTTTCTGTGACGATCCACAGAAAGGGCGGTTCCTATTGGATAAAAGCAACAAATTGTTTGGTAGCCTCCTGCTGATAGGCGCGGCTAATTGGAAGTTCTGTCCCGGTATCCAGAAGCAATCCCCGTGCGGTTCGCTTATGGACGTGTTTCAAATTGACAACAAAACTGTTGTGGCAGCGGCAGAACGTGTCCCCCCGCAGGCGGGAGAGCAAATCCCGAAAACTCAGATTGACGGCTATGACTTCTTCCGGCAGATACACGGCGGCTTTGTGGTTGACCGCCTCCGCATAGAGAATATCCTGGACCATTACCTTGCGTAAGCCGCCGTTGACGGGCAGCGCGATCTGCTCCGGGCGGTAGTTTTTCCGCAGATCCCATTCGATGGCCTTTGCCAACCGTTTCTCGTCCACCGGCTTCAAAAAATACCCCAGCGTATAGGTAGAAAAGGCGTCCTCCATATATTCCGTATAGGCGGTGATGTAGATGACGGAACAGCCAATATCGGACTCCCGCAGATAGTTGGCCAGCTCCACGCCATTTTCCTGCGCCAGCCTAATATCCAACAAAAGCAGATGAAAAGACGCGGGCTGGTTCCGCAGAGCGGTCAACAGCGGCCCCGCTGTGGAAAAGCTGGAAACGGTAAAGTCAATATCCCGCCGGAAATGGCGGTTCTCCAGAATACGGCAGAGCATAGTTTCATTTTCTTGCGCCATCAGCGGCTCGTCCTCGCATATCGCAATACGGTACATAGGCAGTCACCTCCCCGCAAAATTGTCAGTATCATTATAGCAGTTTTCGGTGTTTCCGTCAAAGGGCATCGCCGCCTGCTATCCGAGGGATTGAAAATGCGTCTCACGGTGAGACGCATTTATAGGGATACCTGGGCGCATAAGCGCCCGCCGCCTTTGCCTGACGATAACCGCCGCACGTTCCGGGAAACGCTGGCGTTGCCCATAACGAAAAAACCGGCGCAAGCCGGTTTTGGGGTATGTCCCCCTTAACCACCAAAAGCACCGACGGCCTTTGGCTGTCAAGGCCCGCGCCGGACGCTTGCGTCCGGCGCGGCTCGTCTTGGCCTTGACGGACAAAGGGCGGTGGTGTAAAATCTGGCACATTGAGGGGGCATACCCCGCATTGTGACGCTTTATCATGTTACAGCATCTCTTTCACCAAACGCCACGCCCGCTGTACTAACGCAACAGCTTCTGCAATCTCTGCTTTTCCGCTGCCTTTGGTGGCGTTGGCCCAATATGCAATCTGATTTACGTTGTTCCCGATTGCCGACAACTCCCGCAGCAGGGCGGCGTAGGTGTCGGGTGGCTTCGGCTGAATGTTTACGTCCATAATACTGTGCCGGATCAGGGTGCTGGCATTGAGGCCAGACAGGACACATTGTTTCAGTAAATGCCTATATTCTATATCATCCAACCATAGGCCGATAAAATGTTCGCGTTTTCGCATGGCAGTCTCCTTTTTATAATGCGTCTCACGGTGAGACGTATTTTCCGTAGACTGGGGGTTTTAAGGGGGGTGTGCCCCCTAACAAGGGTCGTTTGTGTTTAACAAATGACATACTTGCTCGGACAGCACCGCCTTTTGGCGGCGCTGTCCGCTGTGGTGCCGCTGGGTAGGTGATTCCTTTTTTAACGGCGTTTTTTCCACAAAAGTAATGCGTCTCACGGTGAGACGCATTTCCCCAACATCGTGCTGAACAGTAGAAAAACTGTAAATGCTCATAATACGTACTATTTGATCTGCGTTCCTCTCTTAACTCGTATCCATCCATCTCCAGTCGTTCCGCGATGGGGGTAGGGGGATAGATAGATTGATTAGTATGGATAAAATTAGTTTGGTTTTTATCAATATAACTTGGGTTTGCATTTGAAACCTCAAGAGGTCGATTTTCCCGACGCCTTGAAGTCGATTTTTCCGACCTCTGGATGTCGGAAAAATCAGCCGATGAAATGGGTGCGGCAGGGCCTTGGCCGGGTGCCTCCGTATCTTCCTGTACAGTGATCCGCTTGACAAAAACCCTGTCCGGCTTGCCCTGGCCCTGCTTGACGCGCTCAATCAGGCCGATTCCTTTGCTGGTATCCAACTCTGCCAATAACCGCATGGCCTTGTTTCGCCCGCAGCCTATGGCTTCGCAGACTTCTTTTACAGTGAAGTAAATATAAACCCGCCCGGTGTTGTCGTGCCAGCCATTTTTTGCGGACAGGCTCATGCGGTTCAGTAGCATACCATATAGTAGCTTGGCATCAGTGGACAGGGGCTTGAAATGAGGATGGGTGATAAGCTGGCGGGGGATGCGAAAGTGTGAAAACTGTATTTCTTCATCGCCGCAAAAATAGTCTGATAAAGTTACGCTCGGCATAGATTGCCCTCCTTTTTGAAAGTGAAAAACGCACGATTGACTTTGATTGTCAAATCGTGCGTTTTTCTGCTTGTTTCATTTTGTCACAAAGGTTTGCTTTTTCGGTAACTGCCTTATTATATGTTGTTTTTTGGCTTGTCCTTTATGCGTACTGACCTTATCCTTGAAAATTGATTTCCCTGCCGGAAAACCGTCCTCTTCCGCCGTTGAAACTCCGCCCTTTTTGTGGTATAGTGGAAAAACATCAGAAATGCCGGGGGGATTTGACACCTCCCCGCCGGACCGGGAGGCGCGCCATGGACGCACTGGAGCAGCTCGCCGTCCCCCTGCTGGAGTGGTTTCGGGACAACGCCCGGCCCCTCCCCTGGCGGGACGACCCCACCCCCTATCACGTGTGGCTGTCGGAGATTATGCTCCAGCAGACCCGGGTGGCGGCGGTGCTGGACTACTACAATCGGTTCTTACGCCAGGCCCCGGACATTCCCGCCCTGGCCGCCCTGCCCGAGGAGCGGCTGATGAAGCTGTGGCAGGGGCTGGGGTACTACTCCCGGGCCCGGAACCTGCAAAGGGCCGCCAAGATCATCGTGGAGGAATACGGCGGCGCATTCCCCTCCGATTACGCCGCAGTGCGCGCCCTGCCGGGGGTGGGGGACTACACTGCCGGGGCCGTCTGCTCCATCGCCCTGGGGCAGGCGGTGCCCGCCGTGGACGGCAATGTCCTGCGGGTATACGCCCGGCTCTGCGGGGACGGCGGGGACATCTCCACCCCCCAGATGAAAAAGCGGGTGGCCCAGGCGGTGGCGCAGGTCATCCCCGTGGGCGCGCCGGGGGCCTTTAACCAGGCGCTGATGGAGCTGGGGGGCACGGTCTGCCTGCCCAACGGCGCGCCGCTGTGTGAAAGGTGCCCCGGCAGGTCCCTGTGCGCCGCCCTGGCCCATGGCCGCACCGGAGAGCTTCCGGTCAAGGCCCCCAAAAAGCCCCGGCGGGTGGAGGAGCGGACGGTGTGGCTCATCTTTTGGGAAAACCGCGCAGCCCTGCGCCGCCGCCCGGGGCGTGGCCTTCTGGCCGGGCTGTGGGAGTTTCCCAGCGAGCCGGGGGACGGCCCGCTGCCCCCGCAATGGGGCGTTGAGGCTTTGTCCCAGCAGTACGCCGGGCAGGCCAGGCATATTTTCACCCATATTGAATGGCACATGACCCTGCGCACGGTGGAGGCGGGGTCGGACGCGCTGCCGGAGGGCTGGGTGTGGGCCGGCCGGGCCCAGCTGGAGGAAAAATACGCCCTGCCCAGCGCCTTTGAGGGGGCGCTGCGTGCGGTGAATGAGAGACTGAATGGGGGAACGTGACATGGCAAAGCTGTATTTCCGCTACGGCGTGATGGGGTCCAGCAAGTCGGCCAACGCGCTGATGGTGCGCTATAACTACGAGGAGCGGGGCCAGAGCGCCCTGATGGTGAAGCCCGCCATCGACCAGCGGGAGGGAACGCAGGTGGTAAATTCCCGCATCGGGCTCAGCTTCCCCTGCGTCTGGTTCGAGGAGCTGGAGCAGATGACGCACCCGGCCATCAAGCGGCACCAGTGCATCATCGTGGACGAGGCCCAGTTCCTCACCCACGCCCAGGTGGACTACCTGACGGAGATTGTGGACGAGCTGAACGTGCCGGTGATCTGCTACGGCCTGCGGGCGGACTTCAGCGGGCGGCTGTTCCCCGGCTCCGAGGCCCTGCTGGCCTGCGCCGACATCATCGAGGAGGTCAAGACCATCTGCTGGTGCGGCAAAAAGGCCATCTGCAACGCCCGGTTTGACGCCCGCGGGGTGGTGCTCCGGGAGGGGGAGCAGGTGGTGCTGGGGGCCAACGACTGCTACATCGGCCTATGCCGGCGGCACTGGAAAGCGGGCAATCTGGGGCCCGGCTGGGGCGCGCAGCCGCCGCAGCCGGGCGAAGCGTAACGAGGAGGCTCGGCGCCATGATCTGCACCCTCTGTCCCCGGCAGTGCGGGGCCCTGCGGGACGAGCTTCACGGGGAGGGTTTCTGCCGGATGCCCTCCCTGCCGGTGTGCGCCCGGGCGGCGCTGCACTTCTGGGAGGAGCCCTGCATCTCCGGCCAAACCGGGGCGGGGACGGTTTTCTTCTCCGGCTGCACCCTGGGCTGTGTGTTCTGCCAGAACCGCCCCATCAGCCGGGAGCATTTTGGCAAGACCCTGACGCCGGATGAATTATACGCCGTCTTTGGGCGGCTGGCGGACCAGGGGGCCGCCTGCATCGAGCTGGTCACCCCCACCCACTTCACCCACGTGCTGGCCAAGGTGCTGGAGCGCCCCGTACCCGGCGGCCTGCCAGTGGTGTGGAACAGCGGCGGCTACGAGCGCCGCCCGGCGCTGCGCACCCTGGAGGGCAGGATAGACGTGTACCTGCCGGATCTGAAATACCTCACCCCCGCCCTGGCGGAAAAATACTCCGGGGCGGCGGATTATCCCGAGGCTGCCCAGGCCGCTATCCTGGAAATGTACCGCCAGCGGGGCCCGGCGCGCATCGAGGGGGGGCTGCTGAAAAGCGGCGTGCTCATCCGCCACCTCATTTTGCCCGGCCACGTGGGCGAGGCCAAACGGGTGATGGACTGGGTGGCGGAAGCCTTCCCGCCCGGCGCGGTGCTGTTCTCCCTCATGGCCCAGTATACCCCGGTGGGGCCGCCGGACGGCTTCCCGGAGCTGGGCAGGCCCCTGCGCCCGTCGGAGCTTCGCGCCGCCCGGGCCTACATGGAGGGCCTAGGGCTGGCAGGCTATGTCCAGGAGCTGGGCTCCAGCGGGGAAGGCTTCATCCCCGCCTTCGACCTGACGGGATTGTAATCACCGCACTTCAAAAAACGATTTTTTCGCCGGACAAGGCGGTTTGCAAACACGCCCTATATAGGGCCAGACGGCGCGGGAGAACTTCCGTGCCGTCTGAGCTTGTGGAAAAAGCCTCGCAGAGTTCGCGCCCGCAGGCGCGAAGAAAATGAAATCCGTTTTCCCCGGCGGCCTGTGCGTCGGGGAAAACACTTCTCGGCCGAACAGTGCGCGAGTTGGCCGCCTCAGGCGGACAGTGAGTGCGCGCATGAGGCCGCAGCTTTTCCCGTCGGAAAAGGCAAAGCCTTTTTCGACGGACTGAGACGGCGCGGGAGTTCTCCCGCGCCGTCTTTTACATGCTCACAGCTCCCGCCAGCCCTTGCACACGTCCACCCAGCTCTCAAAGCCGGAATACCGCTCCAGCTCGGGGATGGACAGCTCAATGGCGCTGTTGCTGCTGCCGCAGGCGGGGAACACCGTCTCAAACCGCTTGAGGGATTCGTCCAGATAGACCGTCACGCCCCCGTTGACAGCGAAGGGGCACACACCGCCCACCGCATGGCCCACCAGCTCCTCCGCCTCCTGGGGGGTAAGCATTTTGGCCTTTGTGCCGAACCGGGCCTTGTATTTGGGGTTGTCCACCTTGGCGTCCCCGGCGGCCACGATGAGGATGGGGCGTCCCTCCACCAGGAAGGACAGGGTTTTGGCGATGCGGCAGGGCCGGCACCCCAGCGCCTGGGCCGCCAGCTCCACCGTGGCGCTGGACATGTCCAACTCCAGTACCCGCCCTTCCATGCCCAGGGCGCGGAAATATTCCTTCACTCGCTGAATTGACATTCTCTTTCTCCCATTTCACGTAAATAAGGGCGGCGGAGGATACCTCCGCCGCCCGAAACTGCTGTATGGCCCCGAGCTGGGCTCCCCCAGCACTTTGCCGCTTTTCTTTACTCCACGTTGAAGAAAGCCTTCTTGCCCAGGTAGATCGCCACGTCGCCCGCGTCGTCGCAAGCTCCATATCCCGTCCGCCTGCCTGGCGGCAGGCGGACAGTCATTTCGCTGCTCCTCCTTTCCCCATCGGACCCGCTTTGCTGGGCTCCGATGGGGCCCCCGAGCTGGGCTCCCCCAGCGCTTTGCCGCTTTTCTTTACTCCACGTTGAAGAAAGCCTTCTTGCCCAGGTAGATCGCCGCGTCGCCCAGCTCCTCCTCGATGCGCAGCAGCTGGTTGTACTTGGCCACGCGGTCGGTACGGCTGGGAGCGCCGGTCTTGATCTGGCCGGCGTTGGTGGCCACGGCGATGTCGGCAATGGTGGCGTCCTCGGTCTCGCCGGAGCGGTGGGACACGATGGCGGTGTAACCGGCCCGGTTGGCCATCTGGATGGCGTCCAGGGTCTCGGTCAGGGTGCCGATCTGGTTGACCTTGATGAGGATGGAGTTAGCCACGCCCTTGGCGATGCCGTCGGACAGGCGCTCCACGTTGGTGACGAACAGGTCGTCGCCCACCAGCTGCACCTTGGAGCCGATGGCCTTGGTGAGCATGGCCCAGCCCTCCCAGTCGTCCTCGGCCATGCCGTCCTCCAGGGAGATGATGGGGTAGGTGTCGGCGAATTTCTTCCACATGTTCACCAGCTGCTGCTGGGTCATCTTCTTGCCGGACTTGGGCTGGACGTAGCACTTCTCCTCGTCGTTCCACCACTCGGAGGAGGCGGCGTCGATGGCGATCATGAAGTCCTCGCCGGGCTTGTAGCCGGCCTCGGAGATGGCCTGCACAATGACCTTCAGGGCGTCCTCGTCCTTCTTCAGGTTGGGGGCGTAGCCGCCCTCGTCGCCCACGCCGGCGGCGGGGGTGCCGTTGTCCTTCAGGGTCTTCTTCAGCTGGTGGAACACCTCGGCGCACATCTGGAGGGCCTTCTTCCAGCAGCAGGCGCCCACGGGCATAATCATGAACTCCTGAATCTCCACGTTGTTGGTGGCGTGCGCGCCGCCGTTGAGGATGTTCATCATGGGGACGGGCAGGGTCTTGGCGTTGACGCCGCCGATATAGTTGTAAAGGCTGGTGCCCATGCTCTCAGCGGCGGCCTTGGCCACGGCCAGGGAGCAGCCAAGAATGGCGTTGGCGCCCAGGCGGCCCTTGTTGGGGGTGCCGTCCAGCTCGATCATGGCCTTGTCGATGGACACCTGGTCCAGGGCGTTCATGCCGATCAGGCACTCGGCCAGCTCGGTGTTCACATTGCTGACGGCCTTCTCCACACCCTTGCCCAGGTAGCGGTCCTTGTCGCCGTCGCGCAGCTCGCAGGCCTCGTGCACGCCGGTGGAAGCGCCGGAGGGCACGGCGGCGCGGCCCATGGTGCCGTCCTCCAGGACGACCTCCACCTCGACGGTGGGATTGCCGCGGGAGTCAATAATTTCACGGCCGAGGACATCAACAATTTCAAGCATCTGTTTCATGGGAATCAAGCTCCTTTCAATTTTCGCAATCTCATAATGGTGCAAACCCCTCTGTAGAGGCACACACCGCGCGCCCGAAGGGGATGGCCGGGGGCCGGGCGCATGGTGTGCGCCCCTACGCAAGAGGACGGGGACAGGTGGTTATTTTACAATCAGGGTCTCGCCCGTCATCTCAGCAGGCTTGTTCAGGCCCATCAGGTCCAGCATGGTGGGGGCCAGGTCGGCCAGGCGGCCGTCCCGCAGCTTCACGTCCGCGCCCACCACGCAGCAGGGCACCAGGTTGGTGGTGTGGGCGGTGAAGGGGGAGCCGTCAGCCTCCGCCATATGCTCGGCATTGCCGTGGTCGGCGGTGATGATGGCCACGCCGCCCATCTCCCGGGTGGCTGCCACCACCTGGCCCACGCCGTCGTCCACCGCCTCGGCGGCCTTCACCGCAGCGTCGAATACGCCGGTGTGGCCCACCATGTCGCAGTTGGCGAAGTTGAGGATCACCACGTCATACTTGCCGCTTTTGATGCGCTCCACCGCCTCGGCGGTGACCTGGGGCTGGCTCATTTCAGGCTGGAGGTCATAGGTAGCCACCTTGGGGGAGGGGATGAGGCAGCGGTCCTCGCCGGAGAACACCTGCTCCATGCCGCCGTTGAAGAAGAAGGTGACGTGGGCGTACTTCTCCGTCTCGGCGATGCGCAGCTGGGTCATGTTCTGCTGGGCGATATACTCCCCGAAGATGTTGTTCAGGCTCTCCTTGGGGAACGCGATGGCCACGTTGGGCATGGACGCGTCGTAGGAGGTGGTGCACACGTAGTTCACGTGGAAGAAGCCCTTTTTGCGCTCAAAGCCGGTGAAATCGGGGTCCACGAAGGTGCGGGTGATCTCCCTGGCCCGGTCTGGACGGAAGTTCATGAAGATGATGGCATCCCCCTCGCCGATCTCCGCGTTTTCGGCGGTGACGACGGGCACCACGAACTCGTCGGTGACGCCGGCGTCATAGCTGGCCTGCATGGCCCCCACCGGGTCGCCGATGAAGCGCTGCTCGCTTTCGCCGTACACCATGGCCTTATAGGCGCGCTCCACCCGGTCCCAGTTGGTGTCCCGGTCCATGGCGTAGTACCGCCCGGAGATGGTGGCGATCTGGGCCCCGTACCGGTCGCAGGCCTGCTTCATCTGGGCCACAAAGTCCTTGCCGGAGGTGGGGGGCACGTCGCGCCCGTCCATGAAGCAGTGCACGAAAATCCTGGGGCAGCCCAGGCCGTGGGCCATCTTCACCGCCGCCTCAATGTGGGTGATGTGGCTGTGGACGCCGCCGTTGGACATCAGGCCGTAAATGTGGACCGCCTTCCCGGCGTTTTTGGCCGCCAGCATGGCGTCCTTATAGGCGGGGTTCTCAAAAAAGTCCCCGTCCTGAATGGCCTTGGTGATCTTGGGCAGATCCTGGAACACCACCCGGCCTGCGCCGATGTTGGTGTGGCCCACCTCGCTGTTGCCCATCTGGCCGTCGGGGAGCCCAACGTCCAGCCCGGAGGCGGACAGCCTACAGGTGGGGTTCCCGGCGAAAATGCGGTCCAGATTGGGGGTGTGGGCGGCCTTGATGGCGTTGTCCCCCGCCGCGGCGGAGGTGGACAGCCCATAGCCGTCCATGATGATTAGGGTAGTGGGTGTTTTCATAAACATACCTCGTTGTCACGCTGCGCACCCTCCGCAACGGCGTCTAAGCCACTCCGACTGCGCGCGCCGTTTGCCGGCCCTGCGGGCCGCCAAGCCGTCCACTTCGCTTCGTGTCTTAGCCGCCTGCTCCCGGGCGCTCCGCGCTTCTTATTCCTGGTTGGCCGCGTTAATAATGGCCATGAAGTCGTCGGGCTTCAGGGCCGCGCCGCCGATGAGCCCGCCGTCGATGTCGGGCTGGGCCAGCAGCTCGTGGGCGTTCTTGGCGTTCATGGAGCCGCCGTACTGGATGGTGACGGCGCGGGCCACCCGGGCCCCGTACTGCTTGCGGATGATGGTGCGGATGTGGGTGCACACCTCGCCCGCCTGCTCGGCGGTGGCGGTCTTGCCGGTGCCGATGGCCCAGATGGGCTCGTAGGCCACCACCACCCGGCGCACCTGGCTCTCGTTCAGCCCCGCCAGGGCCACCTTCACCTGGTAGGAGATCAGCTCGTTGGTGACGCCCAGCTCCCGCTGCTCCAGGCTCTCGCCCACGCACACGATGGGCCGCAAACCGGCCTCCAGGGCGGCGTGGACCTTCTTGTTCACGGTGAAGTCGGTCTCGTTATAGTACTGCCGCCGCTCGGAGTGGCCGATGATGACATACTTGGCGCCCACGTCCTTGAGCATCTCCACCGTGACCTCGCCGGTAAAGGCGCCGCTGGCCTCGTAGTGGCAGGTCTCGCCGCCGATGGACACCCGGGTGTCCTTGAACAGGCGCACCGCGCCGGGGATGTTCACGCCGGGGACGCACAGCACCACCTCGCACCACTTATGGCGGCCAAGCTGGGGCTTGATGGCCTCGGCGAACGCCTTGGCCTCGGTGAGGGTTTTGTTCATCTTCCAGTTGCCGGCGATGATGGTCTTGCGGTACTTGAGGTTCATTTGTGGAACTCCCTTCTTTTATTTGAAAAAGTGTGTTTATGCGTCCAGCAGGCAGGCTACGCCCGGCAGCTCCTTGCCCTCCATGAACTCCAGGGAGGCACCGCCGCCGGTGGAGATATGGGTCATCTTGTCGGCGTAGCCCAGCTGCTGCACCGCCGCCGCGCTGTCGCCGCCGCCGATGATGGTGATGGCGCTGGTCTTGGACAGGGCCTCGGCCACGGCCTTGGTGCCCGCGGCAAACTTCTCAAACTCGAACACGCCCATGGGGCCGTTCCAGATGACGGTGCCCGCGTCGGCCACCGCGTCGCAATAGAGCTTCACGGTCTCGGGGCCGATGTCCAGGCCCTGCCAGCCGTCGGGGATCTGGCCGGCCTTGACCACATTGCTCTCGGCGTCGGGGGCGAACTTGTCGGCGGTCACGGTGTCCACGGGGAGCAGCAGCTTCACGCCCTTGTCCGCAGCCTTCTTCACCATGTCGTTAGCGTAGTCCTTCCAGTCCTCCTCCAGCAGGGAATCGCCCACCTGGCCGCCCTGGGCGGCGGAGAAGGTGTAGGCCATGCCGCCGCCGATGATGATGGTGTCGGCGATCTCCAGCAGGTTGTTGATGACACCGATCTTGGAGCTCACCTTGGAGCCGCCCAGGATAGCCACGAGGGGGCGCTTGGGATTGGCCAGCGCGCCGCCGATGAAGTCCAGCTCCTTCTGGATCAGGAAGCCGGACACGGCGGGCAGGTAGTCGGCCACGCCGGCGGTGGAGGCGTGGGCGCGGTGGACCGCGCCGAAGGCGTCGGACACGTACACCTCGGCCATGGCGGCCATCTTCTTGGCCAGCTCCGGGTCGTTCTTGGTCTCGCCCTTCTCAAAGCGGGTATTCTGGAGCAGGAGGATCTCGCCGGGCTTGAGGGCGGCGGCCTTGGCGGTGGCGTCGGGACCCACCACGTCGTCGGCCAGGATCACGTCCTGGCCCAGCAGCTCGCCCAGGCGGGCGGCCACCGGCTCCATGCGCAGCTCGGCCAGGGACTTCTTCCACTTCTCCTCGGTGATGGACGCCTCATCCTTGCCCTTCTCCAGCTGCTTTTTCTTGTAGCTGTCGAAGGTGGCCACCGGCTTGCCCATGTGGGAGCAGGCGATGACCGCCGCGCCCTGCTCCAGCAGGTACTGGATGGTGGGCAGGGCGGCGCGGATGCGCTTGTCGTCGGTGATGACGCCGCTGCCGTCCTTGGCCATGGGCACGTTGAAGTCGCAGCGAAGAAGAACCTTCTTGCCCTTCACGTCGATGTCCTTGACCGTCTTCTTGTTGTAATTCATGGTAATCTAGCTCCTTTCAGTATTACAATTTGAAATGTTATCAGCTTAAAAAACGGGCTCTGCGGGCCCTCCGCTCACGACGGCTGCGCGCTTCCCGCCTGTCACGCTGCGCCTGTTCGCCACGCGCGGCTTCCCTACGCCTCGGGCTGGCCTCTGGGGCCTGCGGCCCCATCGTCTGCCCTTGCTTCGGTCCATCCGCGCTGCTCACCACGGCTGCGCGCTTCCCGCCGCCATCTCCCCCGTCCCGCTCAGCCCCGGGAAGCCCTGCTGTCTCAGGGCCTCATAGGCCAGCACCGCCACCGAATTTGCCAGATTCAGGCTGCGGGCGTCCCCGCGCATGGGGATGCGGATGCAGCGCCGGGCATGGGCCAGCCGGAACGCCTCGGGCAGGCCCGCGGTCTCCTTGCCGAAGAACAGCCAGCACCCGTCTGAAAACCGGGCCTGGGAATAGTCCTGGGGGGCCTTGGTGGTGGCCAGCCAGAGGTCGTCCACCTGGTTTCGGGAAAACAGCTCCTCCAGGCTTTGGTAAACAGTGAGGTCCACCATCGGCCAGTAATCCAGCCCCGCCCGCTTCACCGCCTTTTCGCTGATGTCAAACCCCAGGGGCTCCACCAGATGGAGGCGGCAGCGGGTGGCGGCGCAGGTACGGGCGATATTGCCGCAGTTCTGCGGGATTTCCGGCTCAACTAACACGATATTGACCATATGTTCCCCCAAATCCTCTCTCGACCATGCACATTATAGACGCTTGCCAAAAAAATAGCAAGAGAAAATGTGGCGAAACCGTCAAAAATTTACCCGTTTTTGCTGGCACATTGAACAGCATCCCTCTGATTTTCCAGATTTTTAGAAACAGGGGCCAGAATTCCCCGGGCCGGGCGGAATTTTTTATCTCCCGTGCAACCCTCCGGCCGGGCGGCGGGTATTGTCAATAGGACGGGCTGAATTCGTGCGGCCCGGCGGCAGAGGTTGCCATTTCCCCCCGCCTGTGCTACAATAGCGGCAAATTGCCGCGGCGGCGCATACAAACGGGGAGGATGAGCGTATGGACACCATGATCATCGGCATTGCCGGGGGCACCGGCTCGGGCAAGACCACCTTGACCCGCAGGCTTCAGGACGCTTTCGGGGCGGACGTATCCGTAGTCTACCACGACAACTACTATAAAAAGCACGTGGGGATGACCTATGAGGAGCGGGCGGCGCTGAACTACGACCACCCGGACGCCTTCGACACCGGCCTGATGGTGGACGACCTTCGGAAGCTGGCGGCGGGGCAGGCCATCCGCAGCCCGGTGTACGACTACTCCATCCACAACCGCTCGGAGGAAACGGTGGAGGTGCGCCCCACCAAGGTGGTTATCGTGGAGGGCATCCTCATTTTCGCCGATCCGGCCCTGCGGGAGCTGATGGACGTGAAGATCTTCGTGGACACCGACGCCGACGTGCGCATACTGCGCCGCATCCTTCGGGACGTGAAGGAGCGGGGCCGTTCTCTGGACTCGGTGATCTCCCAGTACCTCAACACCGTCAAGCCCATGCACGAGCAGTTTGTCCAGCCCTCGCGCCAGTACGCCGACATCGTGGTGCTGGCCGGGGGGCACAACCTGGTGGCGCTGGATATGATTACCCAGCGCATCCGGGGCCATATCGAGAACCGCTAGGCGCTGTTTGAACATTGACGGTGTGCCCGGCGGCAAGGGATTCTTTCGCCAGACAAGGCGGTTTGACGCCAAAATACTTTGTGTATTTCAAGTCAAATCAACGGCATATGGCGGAAAAAGACCTGTCGTTTGGGCATGTTGGCAATTTTCAAACGAGCCCTAGACGCAAGGAAATCCGCCAAACCGGGCAGACTATAGGACGCATGGCGCGCCCTCCGGCCTGTCCCGGCCCGTGCGGTCCGGCGTTTTGGTTCCCACAGCGCAAAAATTTGATTATTTTAAGGAGAATGCCGTTATGAAAAAGCTCGTTTCCCTGTGCACTGCCGCCGTGCTGTGCCTGACCCTGCTGGCCTCCTGCGCCCCCAAGCCGGACAGCAGCAGCCCCTCCCCCAGCCCCGACGCGGAGCCTGTGGATCTGGCCGCCTTTGCCCAGAGCGTCCAGGAGAACCACCAGTTCGCCTCCCTGGAGAAGGCCGACCCCGCCGACGAGGAGCTGGGCGCCATCATGCTGGAAAACAACTACCCCGGCCTGAAGGACATGGACCTGGAACAGACGGAGGTCTATCTGCCCATGATCTCCTTCAGCGGCGGCGAGCTGGCCCTGGTCCAGGCCAAGAGCGCCGAGGACGCGGCCAAGGTGAAGGAGATCTTCCAGGCCCGCGTCGACGCCAAGGGCACCGACGGCCCGGGCAACTACCCCGAGGAGGTGGAGATGTGGCAGCGCAGCGCCCAGGTGGTGGAAAACGGCAATTATATCATGCTGGTCTGCCACGACGACGCGGACGCCATTGTGGAGGAGTTCAACGCCCTGTTCGCGTAAACGGCGCGGAGCAGGCGGCTGCAAGGGGCTTGGAGCGCAGCGAAGCCGGGCGGCGGGGCGCGCAGCGCCCCGCAGGCCGGGCCGGAGTGAAAGCGTCCCGGCGTCCAGCCGCCTGCACAGCGCAGCAACATAAGCAATCAAGCTATTAAAGGAGTTCTGTGACATATGAAAAAGCGTATTCTTGCCATGACCCTGTGCGCCGCCCTGGCGCTCTCCCTCCTGGCCGCGTGCAGCGACCGCGCCGCCCAGGAGAGCGTCATCCCCACCGATCCCGCCGTCACCGACGGCCCCCTGGGCGATCCCGACCCCGCCCAGATCTACTCCGACATCATCTCGGGCATGATGGACGCCTTCGCCTCCGTCATCTCCAACAACCTCAACGTCATCATGAAGCTGCTGGCCTCCGTCACCATCCTGATGACGGTGCCCAACATCGTGTTCAGCTTCTACGGCATGAACGTGGGCTGGCTGCCCTTCGCGGGGAGCTTCTGGCCGCCGCTGCTCATCTCCGTGGCCATCATCGTGGTGGCGGGAATTGTGCTGAAGAAGAAGGACCTGCTATAAAACGAATGTTACATGTGAAACGCTCCAACCGGGCGCGGAAATTTTCCGCGCCCGGTTTTGCGTATCTTGGGCGGCCTTTCCGGCAGGTTGCGTCCGCCCCCCTTGCCAAGGGCGGGGCCGTCGTGTATGCTCAGGGTGCAGCTGCGAAAGGAGGATGACGCCCATGAAAGTGACCGTGGAGGAGTGCCCGGAGCTGGAGCAGACGGAGGTGAGCGTGCGCTGTCCCCGGCTGGACGCCCAGACCGCCCGGCTCATCGAGCTGCTGCGGCTGGCCGGCGCCCGGCTCACCGGGGAGAAGGACGGTGAGACCTGCATTCTGGACGGGGCGGAGGTGCTCTACATCGACACCGTGGACCGGGGGACCTTCCTGTACACGGCGGGCGGGGTGTATGAGACCCGGCTGCGGCTGTACGAGCTGGAGGGCCAGCTGGCAGGGTGGGATTTCGTCCGGGTGAGCAAGTCGGCCATCGTGAATTTTGACCAGGTGAAGTCGCTGCGCCCCGACTTCGGCGGGCGGATGCGTCTGACCATGAGTAACGGCGAGGTGGTGGTGGCCAACCGCCAGTACGTCCCCGCCATCAAGGCAAAGCTGGGATTGTGAAAGGAGCGGCGAGATGAAAAAATTTTTTGACGTGGTGATAGCTGTGAAGGAGCGGGCGGCGCTGAACTACACCGCCGCCATGTGTATCTATCTCTTCTTCCTGTGGGCGTTCCAGCAGGAGGGCGCGTCCCTGTCCGCGCTGTTCTCCCTGCTGCTGGTGGGCGTGATGTCGGGCCTGGTGCAGGTGGTGGCGTTTTCCGGCCTGCTCATCAAAAAACTGGCTTACGGCTGGCGCATGGTACTGTTCTTTGTGGTATTCGGGGCCATCCTCACCGTCTTCGCCGTGGGCTTCGGCTGGTTCCCGGTGGAGAACGCCTGGGCGTGGGTGAGCTTTGGGGTGGCGTTCCTGCTCATCTTTGCGGCCATCGCGGGGGGCATCGAGATCTACTACCGCGCCAGCGGCCGCAGGTGGGACGACCGGCTGGACTGGTACCGCAGGAACCGGGACAAGAAATAAACGAATCCCCTCCGGCAGCCGCCGGAGGGGATTTTGCAGGCACGGGCCCGGTGCGCAGCTTCTGTGCGCCGCCGGTTTCCATCGAAGCCGGGGGAGCGGGGTTACATCCCCAGCTTGAACAGGTTCTGGTCGGTGGAGAAGTTGGCCGCGGAGTAGAGCACCAGCACCTGGCCGATGCCGTTGTCCGCCACGTACTGCTTCAGAGACAGGTTGTTATACCGCAGGTCGAACAGGTGGACCTCCTGGAACTCCTCCGCCAGGAAGGGGGCCAGGGAGTCGGCGTAGGAGTCCCGGATTACCAGCAGCTTCCCGCTGGCGGCGTCGGGATTTTTGATGACGCACAAGGGCTGGTTGCCCCCCAGGAAGTAGGCGTACTTGTCTTTGACCGCCAGCTTTTCCGGGTAGTACAGCCCGCCCTCGATGGGCGCGCCCTCGGGGTAGCGGGTGACGGTGACGTTCCCTTTTGTGCCCCCCTCGGGTATGACGGTGCAGATGATGTCCGGCTCCACCCAGCCCGCCCCGGAGGCGGAGTAGGTGGTGCCGTAGAAGCTGCCGCTCACCTCGGTGTAGGACAGCCCCTGGTAGGACAGCCCGTTCAGATCCTCCGCCGCTATCGGACGGACAAGGTCCATCCCCGACATCAGCCGCTGGAACGCAAGCCGGGCTCCCATGGTAGTCCAGTGGTGGTCGGTACGGTAGAACGCGTCCCGTTCCCCGGTCAGCATAGTCCGCAGGTCGATATACGTCACCCTGTCCCCGCAAAGCGCCTGGGCCTCCTCAATGGTGGAGCCGTCGTCCACGCTGGGGGCGTTGGGGGGGAGGAGGTCCGCCAGGACAAAGCTCTTGTCCGGCACCAGGGAGAAATACACCGGCACGTCCAGGTTGGCCCCCAGCTTGTTTACAAAGCCCACCTTCTGCTCCAGCTCATCGCCGGAGGGGGCCTTAAACTGGGCGAACAGGGTTTGGCCGTCGGTGCCGAAATAGACCCCGTTGTTTTCCTGCTTGCCCAGCGCCCGCTCCGAGAGGGCCTTGAGCTGAATCCACTGGTCCCGCAGGGGGAACTGGTCGGTGACATAGTCCTCAAACTTCTCCATAAACTCCCCCGAGCGCAGGGTTTTCAGCGTGGGGGCCTTGAACTGGGCCAGATAGCGGTTCTCCTGGTCGGAAAAGTCCCGGCTGGGGGAGAGGATGAGGGCAATCCCAAAGCCGAAGATGAACAGGCAGAACAGCGCGGTGATGAAAGTGGAATATTTTTTGCTCATGCCGACACCTCCTTAGAAGCGGAAATACAGGAACGGGTTATAGGTGCCGTCCACCAGGTAGGCGGTGGTGAATACCAGTCCCGCCAGCATCAGCACCGGGAAGGCGGCCAGCCGCGCCCGCTCCGGCAGCCTGCGCCAGAGGATTTTGCCCAGCGGCGTGGCGGCCGCGATGGCGATGGCCAGGATGGGCAGGTAGTTGCGCAGATAGTAGAGGAAATCCGCATCCAGCGCCCCCGCCCCAAAGCCGAACATGGCGGCCAGGTACGGGCCCATGGCGGAGAAATCCTCCACGGCGAAGATGGCCCAGCCCACAACGGCGATGACAATGCCGTACACGTGGGCCAGCCACCCGGGGATCCTGTCCAGCGCCTTGCCCAGCCACAGCTTTTCCAGCGTGATCCACACAAACCAGTACAGGCCCCAGAGCAGGAAGTTCCAGCTGGCCCCATGCCAGATGCCGGTGGCCGCCCAGACAATGAGCAGATTGAACACCATCCGGCCCCGGCTTACCCGGCTGCCCCCCAGGGGGAAGTACAGGTACTCCCGAAACCAGCTGCCCAGGGAGATGTGCCAGCGCCGCCAGAACTCGCTGGCCGACTTGGAGAGATAGGGGTAGTTGAAGTTCTCCAAAAACTCGAAGCCCAGCATCCGCCCCAGGCCGATGGCCATGTCCGAGTAGCCGGAGAAGTCGAAGTAGAGCTGGAGGGAGAAGGCGGCGATGCCCAGCCACGCCCCCAGGGTGGTGAGCTGGCTGGAGGGCGTGGCCAGATACACATCCCACAGCGGGCCCAGGGCGTTGGCAAGCAAAACCTTTTTACACGCGCCCACAGTGAAGCGCTGGACGCCGGAGGCGAACTTCTCAAAGGTGTGCTCCCGCCGCTCCAGCTGGTCGTCCAGGTCCTTGTACTTGATAATGGGCCCGGCGATGAGCTGGGGGAACAGGGTGACGAAGGCGCCGAAGGTGACGATGTTCTTCTGGCAGCGGGCGTCCCCCCGGTACACGTCGATGGTGTAGCTCATGGTCTGGAAGGTATAGAAGGAGATGCCGATGGGCAGGGTGAAGGGGATGGAGCCGCCGGGCAGGGGGAGGCTGTCAATGACGGGCAGGAAGCCCAGGCCCGCCGTTGCCAGGCTGCCGGCGATGAAGTTGTAATACTTGAAGAAGCCCAGCAGCAGCAGGTTGAACACTACCGACGAGGCCACCGCCATGCGCGCGCCCCTGTCATTGCCCGCCGCCTTGCAGCGGGTGACGATGCGCCCGTGGGAGTAGTCGATGGCGATGGAGAGGAACATGATGAGCACGTACACCGGCTCGCCCCAGCCGTAGAAAATCAGGTTGACGATGAGCAGCACCGGATTGCGCCAGCGCAGGGGGGAGATATAGTAGAGCGTGAGCACGATGGGGAAGTAGAGGAAGAGAAAATACGGGCTGGAAAATATCACGGGCCTTCACCTCGCCGGAAAGATTTTGGGGCCGATTTTGAAAGGGGGAGCGGCAGCGCCGCTCCCCCTGGGTATTCGGTATCAGAAGAGCGCGTTGAATGCCGCCACAATGTCGTCGCAGTTCTCGTGAACCACCATCATGACGTAATTCCCGTTGGACACCACCCGTGAGTTATTGGTCCACTGCTCGGTGGGCCCGGGATACCACGCGCCGCCGGGGCCCTCGCCGTCCCCCACCATATAGTCGATGCGGGCCTGGAAGATGGCCTTCACGGTGTCCACATCGGCGCTGTCCTTCACCTGCACCAGGCCGAACTCGCCGTTATTCATGGACATCATGGTGATATAGACCAG
>Ga0224746_10006_pt1 | contig 29574 bp, 31 predicted proteins | sample LIM_F_Water_Bulk_FD_183000 | JGI IMG/M metagenome (GOLD analysis project Ga0224746, IMG submission 183000) | Enriched cells from gastrointestinal tract of the lab mouse from Pacific Northwest National Laboratory (PNNL), Richland, Washington... | ecosystem: Host-associated > Mammals > Digestive... | reverse complement strand
ATTGTCGGCGGCATGGCCCAGGGGAAGCTGGACTTCGCCCGGCGAGAGCTGGGCGTCACCGCCTGGAACGAGGGGACCCTGGGGGAAGCGGACTGTGTCCGCAATCTCCAGCAGGTGATCCGGGATACGCCGGACTGGCAGGAGGCGCTGGAAACATGGTGTGCGGCCCACCCCGGCGGTGTGCTGATCTGCGACGAGGTGGGCTGCGGCGTAACCCCTCTCGCCCGGGAGGACCGGGACTGGCGGGAACAGGTGGGCCGGACCTGCTGCCGCCTGGCGGCGGAGGCGGAGGCGGTTTACCGGGTGTACTGCGGACTGGGGGTGCGGATCAAATGACGGTTTTTCTGCTGCGCCACGGACAGACCCGGGGCAATCTGGAGCGGCGGTACACCGGCTCCACCGACGAGCCCCTCTGCCCCCAGGGGAAAGCGGAGCTGGAGGGCGTCCGGCCGCCGGAGGCGGAGTACGTATACGTATCTCCCATGATCCGCTGCCGGGAGACGGCGGCGATTCTGTACCCGGGAATGGAGCATATAGCGGTGCCCGGCTTCCGGGAGACCGGTTTCGGCATTTTTGAGGGGCATACCTACGAGGAGCTGAAGGAGACCCCCGCCTATCGCGCCTGGCTGGACACCGCCGGGGCGGTCCCCCCTCCCGGCGGAGAGAGCAAGGCGGCGGTCCGGCAGCGGGTGACGGAGGCCTTTCTCTCCCTGGCGGCAGGCCATGGGCCGGAGGACCGGGTGGCCCTTGTGGTCCACGGGGGAACTATCATGACCCTGCTTGAGGCCTTTGAAGCCAGCGGCCGTTTTTATGACTGGCAGCCTCCCAACGGCGGCGGCTGGCGGTGCCGCTGGCGGGACGGGGTGCTGACGGACGTGGAAAAATTGTAAAAAAGACCTCCGGCGCGGTTCTTTTCTCAGAGCCGCGCCGGTTTTTGTGCATCGACTATAAAATTTGTGCGTTCCCCCTTGACAAGCGCGTCTTATATGATTATAATGTACTTATACGATGAGTACACACAAAAACAAGGAGGGGTTTTGTGGACATTATCATCAGCAGCAATACCAGCAAGCCAATATATGAGCAGATCACCTCACAGATCAAGGCCATGATTATGAGCGGCGAACTGCAGACCGGCGACCCGATTCCCTCGATGCGCGCATTGGCAAAATCAATTCATGTGAGCGTTATAACGGTTCAAAAGGCGTACGAGGATTTACAAAGGGACGGCTTTATCGAAACGACGGTTGGACGGGGAAGCTTTGTATCGGCACAGAATAAGGATTTTTATCAGGAGGAGCAGCAGCGGCGGGCCGAGGAGCATTTACAGGAAGCTGCTGATATCGGCAGAACCAGCGGCATTTCTGTGGAGAAGCTGATCGAATTATTAAGGCTGTTTTATGAGGAGGATTGAGTATGCAGAGCAATGCCTTGGTGGTAAATGACTTAACGAAAAGATATCCGGACTTTGTCTTGGATAAGGTTTCTTTTTCCGTTCCCTGCGGGACAATCGTTGGGCTGATCGGCGAAAACGGCGCGGGGAAAAGCACGACAATAAACGCTGTTCTTGGTATGATAAACAGAGATTCCGGAAGTATTGAGCTTTTCGGGGAAGCAGATACACAGTCTAGTGACAGCATCCGCAATCAAATCGGGGTCGTCTTTGACGGAAACAACTATCCCGACGTCCTTTCTGCTCAAAAGCTGAATCGTGTTCTCAGAGAAATATACCGTACATGGGACGAAAGGAAATTTTTCGACTTATTGAAAAAAATGTCTTTGCCAGCGGATAAAAAAATCAAGGAATTTTCCAAAGGCATGCAAATGAAGCTCTCCATTGCGGCGGCCCTGTCGCACAATTCCAGGCTCCTGATTTTGGACGAAGCGACCAGCGGCCTTGACCCGGTTGTCCGTGATGATATTTTGGATATGTTTTTGGAATTTGTGCAGGACGAGAGCCATTCCATTCTGGTGTCCTCGCATATCACAAGTGATTTGGAAAAGGTCGCGGACTACATTGTTTTTATTCACAAGGGAAAGGTTGTATTTTGCAAATCCAAGGATGAGCTGCGGTACAAATACGGAATCATCCGATGCGGCACCGCCCAATTTGACGCTATTGACAAGGAGGAGGTAATCGCATACCGGAAGCAGGATTATGAGTGGGAAGTCTTAGTTGCGGATAGAGATCAGGCGCGCAGGAAGTATCCAAAAGCAGTGATCGACCCGGCTTCGATTGATGAAATCATGCTGCTCTATGTAAAGGGGGAAAGCAAATGAAAGGGCTGTTGCTGAAGGACTATTATTTGATTCGGTCTGTTCTCTATGTTATACTCGCGGTCTTTGCCGTCGTCGGAATCGGGATGTCTTTCCTGACCTCCACATGGGTGCTGACGGTTCTTGCAACCGTTATGCTCGGAATGATATCGGTAACGACAATCAACATGGATAAAAACTCAGGCTGGAGAAAGGTTTCTCTGGTTTTACCGGTACCCAGAAAAGCGATTTTGGACAGCAAATATATTTTGTACGCATCGCTCAGCGGAGCCGGCCTGCTTCTGGGGATCATTTTAAGTGTTGTGGTTTCCATATGCAAAGGTTCTCTTGACCTTTATTCCATGGCACTGTTTGCCAGCATCAGCATTGCTATGGCATTGCTCTCTGGAAGCATGACCATACCGCTCACCTTCCTTTTCAGCGAAGAAAAAAGTATGTTGGGCCTGATTGCTGCATATCCCCTTTCCGCCGCAGTATTTGCGGGGGCCGCGCTTCTGATGGATAACAGGATCGCCGCATGCGGTCTGGTGGCCGCCGCAGGAGCAGCGCTCTATATTCTCTCTTGGGTCCTCTCGAGAAAACACATTGTAAAGAGAGATATCCGCTGATATCTTTTAATACAGGCCTTGTCCGTAAAATATCAAACCGCCCAGGCCGTCAAGTCATAAACTTGACGGCCTGGGCGGTTTTGGAACCAGGGCATCCATATTGATACTGCGGAACCAAAGGACGCGGCGGCGGACATATTCAGCTTCCGGTCCGGACGGTTGATTCCCCCGGCTCAGCATCTTGCCGCCGTCCGCTCCGCCGCTGCCCGGTCAGGATTTTACCGGCGTGCCGCAGGCATCGCAGAAGCGCGCGTCCGCGGGCAGCTTTTTCCCGCAGCTAACGCAGAAAATCACATCTCCGGACGGCGCGGCTTTTTTCTGACTGCCCAGAATCTGATTTTCTTCCTCCTTGATCTGCTCCAGGCGATCCTTGAGGCCGGTCAGCTCGATCTGGATGGCCTTGATTTTCTGACAGGCGGCCTCCAGCTCCTCCTGGTCCGTGCCCCCGGACAGCCAGCTGTTGTAGCACTTTACTCCCAGGGCGCTCAGCTCCTGGTCCATGGTTTTCTGGGCGGTGGCGATGGCGGTGCGCACCCGGCTGCTCTCCACGATAGATTCCGATTTCACGCTGACTGCCGCCACTCCCTTATCCAGGGTGTCCTTGATGGATTTGAACATTGTATTGCCTCCCCATGCGTTTCTCCGCATCAGCCGAAGTAGCAGTAGTAGGTCTCGCTTCCCGCGACGTTGTTGACCCAGAAGGTATTGACATCACTGGCCAGCTTTTCGCTGTCCTTGCCGGTCCACAGGCGCAGATCGCCGTCGCTGATATACAGCACCCGGTTGGCCCCCAGATAGGCGATCTCTGCCAGGTCCGCCTCATCCGTGATCCGTGTGCCCTTTCCGTCCTTCATGAGGTACAGGGACCCTTCACTGATGTCCTTACGGTTGTTGTATTTCTGGTCCTCGACTTTGAAAACGGCGCCGCTGTCCGCCAGGATGGTCACCTGGCAGGCGTCCTTGGCCACGGAGGTCTTCTCGCCATTTCCATAGCGCATCAGCTCGCCGGAGGAAGAATCGCTGTCCACATCGGTAAAGTAATACAGCACATCCTTGCCCTTCCAGGTCCCCACGGAGAGGCCCCGGTATTCCTCGTCGGTGATGGTGGAACCGGGGGTCAGCTCGTTTTTGTTCAGAGTATAGGCCTTCAGGATGCTCTCGCCGTCCTCGTAAAGGGACAGGACCGCCTCGCTGCCGTTGAGGACAAACAGACCGTTGACTTCGCTGTCCTCATCCAGCTTCATCGGGGACTCCACGCCGCCGATATTCTGGTACCACTCCCGTTCGGCCGTGCCCATGAGGTTGTAAACCTCATCCGCGTATGCCAGATCTTTCAGGTCGGCCACCTGGGATACCTCCTGCTCGCTCTTGGCATAGATGTAGATGCCGTCCGCCAGGGAGCTGGTGGGCGTATAGGCCAGCCCCTCCGCCAGGGTGGTCTTCTCCCCGTTCTCATAGCGGCAGAGCGCGTAGGTCGTGACGTCATGGGTCGTCGCCTTCATGTACTCCCGCATGTAGTTCCGCTCCGCCACCTGCTCCCAGGTTTGATAGGCCGCGTTGTAGGCATCCCAGTCCACCGTCCAGCCCCAATAGCCCCAGGTCTGGAAGTCGTCGGTATCCGGCTCCTGCTCGCTGGCGTCGGCGACAGCCAGGGAGTCGCTGACGAAGTCGTACAGGGTGTGGCTTTCCGTCTCCGCAGTCAGGTAGGTGAAGGACACCTTGCCCCCGGACACCGCTACGCCAAATACGCTGGCTGCGCCGGACACCAGCTTGGTCTTATCCCCGCCGGGGACCTGACTGTAGACGTCATATGCCGTGGAACCCCATTCATCAAGTGGCTCCCCGGCCTTTCGGTAGACCAGAAGATCGTCCCCGAAGTAGTCCAGCTCGTCGTAATCCTTGAGAAGCTTCTCCTTCTCTCCGTTCTCCTTGATTTCCACCCGGTAGAAGGTCCTGGAGCCGTCGGAGGAATCCGTCTCGGAGTAGTAGGCGTAGGTCTCCGCAGCATTGACGCTGTAGCTGCCCAGGCCGCTGGCCAGCTTATAGCTGTCCTTGCCGTCGTATAAACGCAGCTGCTTGTCGCTGCCGCTGCCCCGGAGATACAGCGCGTTCCCGTTGCTCAGCAGATCATAGGTGGACACGTTGGAGGAGATCTTCTCCGGAGAAGCGTCCTTCCTGCCGATTTTGGACACCTCGATCCGGAACAGGTCGCCGTTTCCGGTAGAGCTGTCATACTCCATGAAGTAAAGATATTTCCCGTTGGGGGAGAAGCGCACCCAGCTGGCCAGATCATCCGTCAGCTCCTCTGCTTCAGTCTTGGCCTTCAGATCCTTCCGGAACATCAGCTCTTCATCGCCGGTGCGGAACACCACATTCTCCTTCCCGCCGCCCATGGAGGGAAGAAGCGTCACCACCGCAACCACCAGCGCGATGACCGCCAGAACGGCCGCCAGCAGGATCAGCACTGTGCCCCGGCCCTTCTTCCGGCCCAGGATCGGGGGCTTTCCGCCCTCCTGGAACCCCGGCTGGGCAATGGGCTGCACCTCCGGCACGGGCGCCACCGCCACCGGTACGGGCGCCGCTGGGGGCTCCAGCGCCGCCGTCAGGTCGTCCACAACCGGCTCCGGTCCGGACTCCGGCGGGGTATTCTCCCGGGGCTCCTCCGGCTCCCGGGGCTCCTGGGGCACTGACGGAACAGGCTCTGCCGGGGGAACGATGGGCTCCGGCTGCACCGGGGCCTCCTCCGGCCGGGAAACAGGGGTTCCGCATCCGCTGCAGAACCTGGCATTTTCAGGAATCTCCCTCCCGCAATTCTTACAAAACACGCATCCATACCTCCTGATTTTTTTTCATATGCAGATTGATTCCAGACTATACCGTTTATTATAACAGACTTTCCCTATAATTCAACAGAATTCTACATTTTTCTCTCAAACACGCTCTCTCCGCAGCGGACAGATGGGGAAAAGGGCTTCACCTGACGGCCGCGATATGGTATACTGGTGAAAAACACGAAAACGAGGAAGCTCCATGAAGAAACTTGTTGCCGGCATCCTGGCCCACGTGGACGCGGGAAAGACCACCCTGTCCGAGGCCCTTTTATATAAAACCGGCGCCATCCGCTCCCTGGGCCGGGTGGACCACCGGGACGCCTTTTTGGATACGGAGGACCTGGAGCGGGAGCGTGGCATCACCATCTTCTCCAAGCAGGCGGTGTTCTCCCTTGGGGATCGGGAGGTCACCCTTCTGGACACCCCGGGGCATGTGGACTTCTCCTGTGAGATGGAGCGCACCCTGCAGGTTCTGGACTGCGCCGTGCTGGTCGTCAGTGCCGCCGGCGGGGTCCAGGCTCACACCCTGACCCTCTGGCGGCTGCTGGAGAAGCGGCGGGTGCCAGTGTTCCTGTTCATCAACAAGATGGATCTGGCGGGCGCGGACCAGGAGGCCCTGCTGGCCTCCCTGCGGGAGCGGCTGGGGGAGGGCTTCGTGGACTTCGGCGGAGACCCCGAAGCGCTGTACGAGGAGGCCGCCACCGCCAGCGAGGAGGCCCTGACGGAGTATCTGGAGACCGGCGCGCTGTCGGACGCCGCCCTGTCGGCGCTGATCGGGCAGCGGGCGGTGTTCCCCTGCTGGTTCGGCTCGGCGCTGAAGCTTACGGGGGTGGACGAATTTCTGGCGGGGCTGGCCCGGTACGCCCCCCGGCCCGTCTATCCGGAGGACTTCGCCGCACGGGTGTATAAGATCGGCCGGGACCCACAGGGGGCACGGCTCACCTATGTGAAGATCACCGGCGGCAGCCTGCGGGTGAAGGGTCTCCTCTCCGGCGCGGACGCCCGGGGGGAGCGCTGGGAGGAAAAGGCGGAACAGCTGCGGGTCTACTCCGGTGAGAAATTCCGGACACTGGAGGAGGCGGAGGCAGGGACGGTCTGCGCCGTCGCCGGACTGACCGCCACCTTCCCCGGCCAGGGTCTGGGCGGGGCGGAGGACGGCGCGCCGCCGGAGCTGGAGCCGGTGCTGAACTATCAGCTCCTGCTGCCGGAGGGGACGGACCCCCACACGGCCCTGCAAAAGCTCCGTCAGCTCTCAGAGGAGGACCCCCAGCTCCACATCCTCTGGAACGAACGCCTCCAGCAGATCCACGTGCGCCTCATGGGACAGGTTCAGCTGGAGGTCTTGCGGCGGCTCATCGCCCGGCGCTTCGGGCTGGAGGTGGACTTCGGCGCGGGGGGCATCCTTTACAAGGAGACCATCGCCGCCCCCGTGGAGGGCATCGGACACTACGAGCCCCTGCGGCACTACGCGGAGGTCCACCTGCTGCTGGAGCCCCTGCCCCGGGGCGGCGGCCTCCAGTTCGCCACGGTATGCAGCGAGGATAAGCTGGACGGTCACTGGCAGCGGCTGGTATTGACCCATCTGGCGGAAAAGGCCCATCTAGGGGTCCTCACCGGGTCCCCCATTACGGATATGCGCCTCACCCTCACGGCGGGCCGGGCCCACCTCAAGCACACCGAGGGCGGCGACTTCCGGCAGGCCACCTACCGGGCGGTAAGACAGGGGCTCATGGGGGCTCAGAGCATACTTCTGGAGCCCTGGTACGATTTCCGGCTGGAGCTGCCCGGGGAGTGCCTGGGCAGAGCCATGAACGACATACAGCAGATGGGGGGCCGGTTCGATTCCCCGGAGGCACTGGGGGAGACGGCCCTGCTCACCGGCAGCGCCCCGGTGTCGGAGCTGGGGGAGTACTGGCAGACGGTGGCCTCCTATACCCGGGGCCGGGGACGTCTGAGCTGCGCCCCGGGGGGCTATCAGGAGTGCCACAACGGGGAAGAGGTCATCGAAAGGCTGGCCTACGCCCCGGAGGCGGATCTGGACAACTCCCCGGACTCCGTCTTCTGCGCCCACGGGGCGGGCTTCCCCGTCAAGTGGGACCGGGTGCCGGAATACGCCCATCTGGAGACCGGACTGGATCTGGAGGAGGATGAGCCGGAGAGTGCGCCTCCGGCCTCCTCCAACCCCCGTCCGGCGGTCCCCTACCCCTCCTCGCAGGCGGAGGAGAAGTCCCTCCAGGCCATCTTCGAGCGGACCTACGGACAGGTGCGGCGGAAGGGCCCGGACCCTGGGGAGGCCTTCCGCTCTGCTTCCAGGCCGCTGCCCTCCACGGAGAAGCGGACGGTGCCCTCCCGGGCCCCGGGGGCGGAGTTCCTGCTGGTGGACGGGTACAACATCATCTTTGCATGGGACGAGCTGAAAAAAATGGCCGGGACCAGCCTTGAGGGTGCCCGGCATCTGCTGATAGACCTGCTGAGTAATTACCAGGGGTATAAAAAATGTGTCGTAATACTGGTTTTTGACGCTTATAAGGTCAAAGGCAACCCCGGCTCCGTGGAGCATTACCGGAACATCCACGTGGTCTACACCAAGGAGGCGGAGACGGCGGATGCCTACATCGAGCGGGCCACCTATGAGATCGCCCGGGCCAATCCGGACCGCAGGGTCCGGGTGGCCACTTCGGACAATCTGGAGCAGCTCATCATCCTGGGCCACGGTGCGGTCCGGGTCTCCGCCCGGGAGTTTTTGGAGGAGGTGGAGGCCGCCGAGGGACGGATCTCCCAGATCATCCAGCAAAATAATCTCCGGGGAAAGGACTTCCGGCAGCTGAAGCACCAGATCAAGAATCAGAAGAAGTAATGCGCAGAGCAGGACCGGGCGCTGCCCGCCCGGGCAAAATCATAAGGAGGAAAAAGTTATGCTGGAAGCGGAGCTGAAGGCGTCTCTGGGATGCCTGACAGCGGAGGAGCTGGCGGACAGGGCGGCGGCCCTGGGCTTCCTGCCGGAGGAGCTGGTACGGGAGACGGATGTATATTTTAACGGTACGGACCGGGATTTCCGGCGCACGGACGAGGCCCTGCGCCTGCGCAGCGTCCGGCGCCTTCCGGACGGTCCCCGAAAGAGCCTGATGACCTATAAGGGACCCAAGGTGGACCGGGTGTCCAATGCCCGGACCGAGTACGAGACGGCGGTATCCGACAGCGATACGGCGCAGAAGCTGCTGGAGGCCCTGGGCTACCGCCCCCTTGCCGTGGTGGATAAGGTCCGCCGGACCTATCGCCTGGGCGAGGTCACCCTTTGCCTGGACGAGGTGACGGATCTGGGCAGCTTTCTGGAGCTGGAGCTGCTGGTCCCCGGAGAGGCGCAGCGGGCGGCGGCAGTGGCCCGGCTGCTGGCGCTGCTGGAGGCCCTGGGGGTCTCACGGGAGCGGCTGTCCCGGCGGTCCTATCTGGAGCTGCTGGCGGAGAAGCGGCAGGGCGGCTGGAGATAAAGGGGGCATCATACCGTGCTTACGTTTGGAGAGATTTTCACCATATTTTTGGACACGCTTACCGGACACGCCGGCCTGGCCGTTTATCTGTTCGCCATCATGGACGAGCGGCGGTGGCGGCAGCTGAAAAAGCTGCCCGCCCTGCTGCTCTCGCCCATAGCGGCGACCTGCGCGGGCGTGTTCTGGTTCTGTCTCGTTAACACTTCTTCGCTTTTTCTCTACATATTGAACAGTGGGACAATCCTGCTGATGTGTACCCTGTGGATCATGTGGGCCTGGCGGACTGGCTTCTGGCCGGCCTTTGCGGCGGCCTGTCTGGCGGGGACCTTCCAGGTAGCCGTGTCCTGCCTGTGCTGGATGCTGGGAGGCGCGCTGCCTTTTGCCACGGCGCTGGTCTCCTTTTGCGTCACCGTCATAGTCACCGGCGCGCTGCTGTATATATTCCGCTTCGGAGTCTGGTTCCGGATGCTGCTGGAGGAGTGCCCCAGCCAGCGCCGGACGGCCCTGCTCCTGTTCGGACTGGAAATAACCATGGAGACCTTCCTCCTTTTGCAGAGCGGCGTGCAGCCGGAATATCTGCCCGCCTATTATCTGGTGGCGGTGGTCGTGGTGGCGCTGATGGCGGGACTGGTGGTCTACCTGGCCAAGCGGCTGGACGCGGCCCGAAGGCTGGAGGCCCAGCAGAACGTCATCGCCCAGCAGCAGCTCTACGAGCGGGATCTGGAGGCCGTCCGCCGGGAGGTGCGCTCCTTCCGCCACGACTATAAGAACCTGCTGGCGGGTCTGTCGGAGCAGGCGGGAGAGGGGGAGCTGGACGCCCTGCGCGCCGCTCTGTCGGAGCTGGACGCGGGCTTTGACCGGCGCATCGGGGAGAAGATACAGGCGTCCGTCCAGATCGGCAACCTGCGCGTCCCCCAGGTACGGAGCCTCCTGCTGTCCAAGCTGGCGGCCATGGGGGAGCGGGGGATCGACTGCCGTCTGGAGGTCCTCTACCCCGTGGAGCGGGTATATATGGATGTGTGGGACTTTGTCCGCTGTCTGGGCGTGCTGATAGACAACGCCGCCGAGGCCGCGCTGGAGACGGAAGCGCCTTGGGTGGAGGTTGTCCTGCTGGCACAGGAGAAGGGGCTGTCTCTGCGGGTGTCCAATCCTTACGTCGGGACTATCGACCCGGACAGACTCTGGGCGGAGGGAGGCTCCACCAAAGGGTCCGGCCGGGGGCTGGGACTGTCCGGATACCAGCGGATTCTGGAGGAATATCCCAACGCTGCCAGCTCTACCAACTGGGCGGAGGGCGTGTTCGTGCAGGAGCTGAGTATGGGAGGCCGCCGGTGATACATATCTATCTCTGTGATGATGAGGAGGCGGTCCTCCACCAGATCCAGACAGCGCTGGAGTGGAAGATCTTCATGGAAAACTACGACATGAAGGTGGTATGCGCCGCCGGGTGCGCCCAGGCCCTTCTGGAGGCGGTGGAGGACAACCGGAGGAACGTCTATTTTCTGGACGTGGACCTGAAGGACGGGGAGTGGGACGGCTTCCGGCTGGGAAGAGAGCTGCGGAGGCGGGACCCCCATGGGACGCTGGTGTATATTACCAGCTATGGGGACCTGGCGTGGCGGACCTTTCAGTACCATCTGGAGGCCTTCGACTACATCGTCAAGGGGCAGGAGCAGACGGGACCGGCGGCGGCGCGGTGCCTGGAGGCGATCCATGGACGGCTCATGGAGGAGCGGCGGGACCCGGCGGAGGTGTTCTCCCTGCGGATGGGAGAGGAGATACGGCATGTGCCGCTGGAGGATATCCTGTTTTTTGAGACGGGAACGAAGGCCCACCATGTACTGCTCCACACCGCCCACAGCCGGATGGATTTTGTGGGCAGCCTGAATGAGCTGGAGGCGGAGCTGGGCGGACGGTTCGTCCGGGTCCACCGGGCCTTTCTGGCGGCGGCGGATAAGATCGAGGCCGTGGAGTGGAAGAAGAACCGGGTCCGGGTAGGGGGGCAGGAGTGCCTGCTGTCCCGGGCCGGGAAGGCTGAATTGAAAAAGCGACTGGGAGAGAGCCGGTAGGGCTCTCTCCCAGTCGCATCGGGGGTGATTCCGTTCTGTCTGGTTATCATTGGCATTTGCGGCCTGTTCTTACAGGTACATAACGGCACAAAGAAGTAACCGCCTGCATGGAATTTGTCAATATCCTGTTCCGTCCTTTCCCGATTCTTGCCGTTCAGGAAAGATATAGGTCGTTTAGGAAATCCCGCCCACTCCGCGGTCGTGACGTGGTATGCTCTGTCTGCAGACAGACGAAGAAGGGAGGGAAAAGAGATGGCAAAGGAGCGTTTTGTGGAGGTCTACAACCAGGGTATCGTGAACGTGGCGCGGATCATCGTTGACACGGAGACTGGCGTGAATTATCTGCTGGGGTCCCACAATAAGGCCAACGGTACCGGATTGACCGTGCTGGTGGACCGGGACGGGAAGCCTATCGTTACCCCCGTGGAGTAAAGAACCAGCGGCACGGAATGGCGCCGGTATGGACCGGGCATTACACTGGAGGAATGAAATCATGGAGAAAAAAGTTTCCCTGAAAGAACTGGTGGGGACGAAGATCATTTATGCGGGACTTATTGCCGCCTACTATTGGATGTGGGCGAGACAGGATTGGCACAACTACTATGATGCGATCCAGAATGCGGTCTTCCTGTTTACCATCCTGTTTTTCATATTGCAGGCATCCCGTATCCGCAGGTACAGCAAAGAGGAAAAGGACCGGCAGGCCATCCAGACGCTGCGCAGGATCGATGCCATTCTGCTGAAGGTCCTGGCGGCAGCGGCAGTCGCTATCGCGTTTGCCTGTGCCGTCACCTTCTTCGACGGAAGGATGGCGGGGTATGCGCTGGTCGGTACGATCTTTGCCCTGACCGTGCTGCGGACCATCCTGTTCTGCGTGATGGACGCCGGGAAGGGCTGATATGCAGCAGCGCAGCGGGCGGAAAGTCATACCTCTCCTCCATGCACCTGACCGGACCATAAAAGGACGCGAAAAGGCGGCACAGCCGGATGATTCCGGGCTGTGCCGCCTTCCGCGCTATTCAGCTCTCCATGTGCTTGCCCAGGAACGCGGCAATCGTCTGGGCCAGCTTGTACTCTGTTTCGCCGGTGACCAGGTTTTCCCCGTCCTCTACGAACAGCACCAGTCCCAGTACGTCGCCCTCGGAGATGATGGGCGCGGCCACGGCGGTCCGGTACTTGTCGCCGGACTCGGTGACGAAGACGCTGCGCTCCTCACCGGCGTGCTGATAAATGCGCCGGTCCTCCATGATCTGCTCCAGCTGGGGGCTGATCCGCTTGCCCAGCAGCTCCCGTTTGCCGCCGCCGGCCACGGCGATTACAGAGTCGCGGTCCGTCACGGCGGTGATGGCGCCGCAGCTCTTGGACAGCGTCTCGCAGAACTGGGCGGCAAAGTCATCCAGCCCGCCCATGAGGGAATACTTCTTGAAAATGACCTCCCCCTCCCGGCTGGTGTAGATTTCCAGAGGGTCGCCCTCTCGGATACGCATAGTGCGCCGGATTTCCTTAGGAATAACGACGCGCCCCAGGTCGTCGATGCGGCGCACGATTCCGGTTGCTTTCATTCTCGATTCCTCCCGTATCTGCCGCGCCGGGGCGCGGCGAGTATATTGTATCGCTTTGGAAAACATGGATAGTATCCGCAGAAGCTGGGAAGGTATGCAGATTTTTGGCTGGATTTGTTTCCCTGCCCGAGGGAGAAATTTCCATCAAAATCGACCGCCTGCCGGCTATTGCCGGCAGGCGGTCTTAGACCGTCAAAAAAGTTGCGTAGCCACTTTTTTGACATGCAGACACCGCTCCGCTCTTCAGAAGATGCTTTCGGGTAGCTTGTCCCACTTTTTCGCCGCCGGGCGGAAAGCATCTTTACTTACCCGTTTTTTCTCAGATAGTCCAGAATTTCCGCCGCGTTGGTATCCGGCTTCACCTTGGGCATGACCTTCTCGATCATCCCGTTCTCATCAATTACAAAGGTAGAGCGCACCACGCCCATGCTTGTTTTGCCGTAGTTCTTCTTTTCCTGCCATACGCCGTAGGCCTGAATGGCTGCCAGCTCCGGGTCGGAAAGCAGAATGAACGGCAGATTGTATTTCTCCGCAAACTTCTGATGGGAGGCTGCGGAGTCCTTGCTGACGCCAATGACTACGGCATTGACGGTCTGGAACTCCTCATACGCTCCGGCAAAGGCGCAGGCCTGGCGGGTGCAACCGGGGGTATTGTCCCTGGGATAAAAATACAGGACGGTCTTTTTTCCGGCAAAGTCCGACAGAGATACCAGATTCCCATCCTTATCCGGCAAGGTAAACGCCGGTGCCTTTGTTCCAATTTCCAGCATGTTGATGTCTCCTTTTATACCCGTGGCGGGCAGTTGTTCCGAGTCGTATTGTAACCGACCGCAGCCGCTCCTGTCAATATCCGCTATAGATAATAGCTTTAGTTTGGACACTCCCGGTGAGACTCACCCCTTGTAAATGATCCAGCACTTTGTTATACTACCTCCCAAAATGCCTGTTATTTGGCCTGGAAAAACTCTTAAATTACTAGAGACTGTTTTAAAACCGTCAAAGTAACCAGACAAGGATACAGGCAAGGCAGACCACAGCCCGGAAATAGAGAGCTTTCTTCTCATATCTGGTGGCAAAGCGGCGGTTGTTTTTCAGTTTGAGGAACAGATTTTCAACCAGATGTCGTTCTTTGTATGTATGCCAGTCAGTTTTTCTGGGATGTTTGGCAATGATACGGCTGGGAATTACCGCAACTCCACCTCGTTCCTCCAACCAACGTACAAACTTATCGCTGTCATAGCCTTTATCTGCCAGTATGAGTTTGCCATTTAAATCACAGGCTCATCAGCTCCCGCAGAGCGGCGAGACAGTCCTTCGTGTTTCGGGCGAAGCGGGAGACGGACTTGACCAGCACCTTGTCGATCTTGCCCTTCCGGCAGTCGGCCAGAAGACGGTTGAAGTCCTCCCGCTTGTCCGTTTTCGTGCCGCTCACCGCCTCATCGGCGTAAATGTCCACCAGCTCCCAGCCCTCATGCTGGCTGATCAGCTCGGTGTAGCTGCGGATCTGGGAGGCATAGGACGTGGCCTGATCATCGGAGTCTGTGCTTACCCGGCAGTATGCCGCCACCCGCAGAATAGCGGGCCTGTCCTCGCTGGGCGGAATGATGGTGACATTTTTGTTCATGCCTGTGGCCTCCTTTCCTCTGGGTACCGACAACACTACCACACCTTGGTGGGAATAGCTATCACTATTCCCACACAGTTGCGGGGCGGTAGCGTTCCAGCGCCAGCCGTTTGGCGGCCCACAGTTCCTCGGCGGACAAAAGGCCGGCCTCCGCCGCCTGCTCCAGCAGGCGGGTCACCAGGATATACCGCATCTCGTTCTTCACATCGATCATGCGGATGCCTCCCGGAAATAATCCGGCCCCTTCACCTGCCGGATAAACCGCGCCACGTCCCCCAGGCTGCCGGTGACGGGCATTTCTGGCAGGGCGGCCAGCACATCCTTGCTGTAACGCTTGCCCTTGGCGGCCCGCTCATCCAGAATAGCCACCACGCAGGTGTCGGTCTCGGTGCGGATGGCCCGCCCGAAGCCCTGCTTCAGCTTGATCTGCATCTCCGGCACCACCACCGCCCGGATGAACAGCCGGAGGGTGGTGTGATTCTCCCGCTCTTTTTCCTTCAGAGCGTCCGGGACGGCGAAGGGCAAACGGGGGATGATCAGCAGGGACACGCAGTCGCCGGGGAAGTCGAAGCCCTCCCAGGCGGCCCCCGCCGCCAGCAGCACACTGCCGGGGCTGGCCTTGAACTGCTCCGTGGTATGGATTGCGCTGCGGCCCATGGTGAACAGAGGGTAGCGCAGACCGTGATCCGGCAGGCGCTCCTTCACCGCCGACATGGCGCCGTAAGAGGTGAACAGCGCCAGGGCGTGGCCCTGGGCCGCGTCCAGCAGGGCGGCGATCTCCTTGGCCAGCTCGTCATAATAGGCTGGAGCCTTTTGCCTGGGCGGAACCTGCGGTAAGTACAGCAGACAGTTCTGCTGGTAATCGAAGGGCGAAAGCGCAACCGACTCGGTGACATGGCTGTCGGTCAGCAGGCCCGTTTCCTCTTTGAAGCGGCGAAAATCCTCGCCCACGGCCAGGGTGGCGGAGGTGAGGATGGCGGGCCGCTCCTGCCGCCAGAGTGTCTGGCGGAGCTGGGCGGTCAGGTCGGAGATGGTGGCGCACAGCATGGTACCGCCGTGGGTGTCCTCCTCGGTGTAGAAGACCATATCCGGGTGCCCCTGATGGAGCAGGGACACCGTGGAGGATACGCTGTCCAGCCGCCTGCGGGTGGCGGGGGTAAGCAGGCTGTGGAGCTGCCTGCGGATGACCGTCAGGCTCCGATCCGGGGCGGGCAGCGATCTTTTGTAATAGTCGAAGGGCTTACCCTCCGGCGGGCGGTCCAGCTTCCGCAGCAGAGGGGCGGCGCTATCGTTCAGTATCTCCGCCGCCAGCAGGAACCGCTCACCCCGCAGGCTGTGAGTCAGGGTGCGGATATCCTCCACCGTCAAAGTCATACCGAACATCTGGCGGGCGGTATCCGGCAGCTTGTGGGCCTCGTCCACGATCAGGGCGCTGGCGTCCGGCAGGATGGGCCTGCGCCCGCTGCCCCGGTGGATGGCGTCCGCCAGCAGCAGGTTGTGGTTGCAGATCTGGAAGAGGTACCGCCCGGAGTCACAGTCCTCCAAAAAGGCGCGATACCGGCAGCCCTCCCGTCCGCAGCCGCAGATCCGGGGGACGCAGACGCGCTCCCGGTCATAGCCGCTGAGATGGGCGGCCTCGTCCATGTCAAGCTGTCCACGCAGGGAGAGCAGGGCTGCTCCGGCTTTCCAGTTTTTCTTTTGGAGATCCAGTTGGCCCAGCCGCCGCTCCAAGCGGTCATCGCAGACATAGTGGGATTTCCCCTTGCGGATCACCGCCTGGAGGGGCTGGACGATCATGCCGTCCTCCGTCAGCACATCGGACAGCAGAGGAAGGTATTCGTCCCGCGCCGCAGTCTGGAGGGCGATGCTGGAGGTAGAGACAAGGATGGGCTTCCGCTCCAGGCCACAGGCGGCCCGGAAACGGCTGTACACCGTCCCGGCCACCAGATAGGCGTAGGTCTTGCCGATCCCCGTGCCGGCGTCACACAGGGCGATGCCGCCCTCCAGCATGGCGTCCAGCATCCGGTGGCAGAGCGCCGCCTGTTCGGGGCGCTCTGCCATGTTCCAGGTGGGGAGTAGGACTTTGAAGATCCTATCAATTTCGTTATGGGCATTCTGCCTGTTATCGTTGGTATTCATCCTAAAATCCCCTTGATTGGTTCATTTTTCATAGGTACTCATCGTATTCTCAGCTCGACCCCCGATGAGATATAGGGAACAGTAACGGATAAGGTTCGGCGGACCTTCGCGGACACATTCCAAGAGTCTCTACTGCTTTCAACCCAGAGGATGTCAGGCGGTTTTGCCAAAATCGCCCCGCACAGGCTTTATCGCGGCCCGGAGGCAGCTCGCGCTTTCTCCGGGTCATGGCGCGCACTGTGCGTCTGTCCGTGTGGTGACCCGTACTGCTGGTGTTCAATTTTCAAGGTGCAGAGGCTCTCGCCTTGGTTATATTGTAAAGGACGGTTGTCTTGCCCGTTAGAGACTAATGGGCATATTTATGACCATTGGGCATATACAATCAAATGGATGCCCTAAACTTCGCCAGCCGGTCGATCAACTCGCCTATGTCCGATTTCAGCTGTGCTGTATCCGCCGCTTTGGGCAGGGTATCGCAGTACCTGCCCAGGATCAAATAATCCAGCGACACGTCAAACAGCTCGGCAAGCTGTATGAACAAATCCACAGAACATCCTTTTTTGCCCGTTTCAATGCGGCCATAATAGCTCTGGTCGATATTCAGCGCATTTGCGGCCTTTTCTTGCGTAAGTTTATTCTTGATGCGGAGTTGACGGATACGTTCTCCGCTTTGTTTCATGTCATAAGCCATTGTGTGGCCTCCAATCTCAAATTTGGGGATACGCGGTTCGAGATCGAGGTCACGGGTATTTCGCTATGTAGGGCTGCCATTGGTACTGCTGTACCAGAAAATCCGACCAAAACCGACAAAGCAGAGCGCCAGACAGTCTTTGAGACCGTCTGGCGCTCTGCTCATGAGGGATGAACTGTGTTCTATTAAAGCATTCGCCTACGTTTGATAATGCGTTTTCGCTGCCGCAGGTATGCTGTAGATGAGCAAGGCTTTTTTTGATAAGTCATCTATAAAAATGTCCAAATAAAGGTAGCCGCCCATGACTAATCCTTTCCACGGCAGTCATGGGCGGCAATACTAATAGCCCCTGCTCATGAAGCCGTTTTTTTTAATGGCTTCCAACGGGGGCTTGTCTATTGACGCATGATAAAGCGTATCAATACGCTTGATTAGTGGCTTTGAAACGCAGCTTGCGCACGATAGAATGTAATTGAGGTGATGTAAAATGCGCAAAGCAAAAAAGCCCAAAAAGGAACCGAGCAAAGAACTCTTATACTTAGGTGAGCGTATAGAGACTGCAAGGAAGGGCAGCGGATTAACACAACAGGAATTAGCCGATCAATGCCACCGTGGGCATCGGCATATCCAGAACATTGAAGCGGGTCTTGCCAACCCATCCTTTGAGGTCCTGTCTGATATAATCCATCGGCTGGGCATTTCAGCGGATACGCTATTTTTTCCCGATATTACAGAGCAGGAGGAAGAAGCCCGGCACCTATTTAACAAACTTGCGGCCTGTGCGGAGGATGAGCGGCAAATCATCTTAAAAACGCTGGATTGTATGGTGGAACAGTTTTTAAGGCGGCGCTACGGGTCACTTGAGGAAAAGTCGGAGTGAGCCAGCAGGAGCAAGAATCTCTTGTTCCTGCTGGTTTTGTATTGTAATAGGGAAAAAGCAAATTTCAGGCAAAATACAGGCAAGATTTGAGCAAGATTATCGGGCCATTTCGACAAAAAATGAGTACCGCGGTTTACAAACTGCGGTACTCATTTTTTGTCAGTCTTTCTTGTTCAGCGCAGGAGGAATAAATCTGTAACCTACGCCTCTGATGTTTTGGATGTAGTTTTTACCTGCATCCGCTAATTTTTTGCGAAGATTTCCGATATGTGCGCGAACGGTGTTATCACCGCTTACACCAAGATCGTCCTCCCACACATAGCTGTATAGCTGGCCCCGGCTCCACACTTGACCAGGATGCTGTGCCAAACAAAAAAGCAAATCAAATTCTGTTCGTGTTAATTCTATCGGTTCGCCATCAATAAATATTTGCCGGTAAAGTGGGCTGATAATCAGCTCCGTGCCAAATGTAAGCGGACAGCATTTTTGATAATCATGGTTTGATTCACAATACAATTTCATAAGTGCTTCCGCCTGTGCCACGCACACGTTCATATTCACAGGCTTTTCCAGATAAGCGTTTGCACCGGCCTGGAGCAATGCTACCCTGTTTTCTGGTTTTAAGTTGGAGGTCAACGCCAGAATAGGTGTGTGCTTTGCCAATCTCATGGCACCAAGCATCTTTAGGCCATCTGCCTCTGACACCTGCACATCCATAATAACCAGGCAATACTCCTGTGCCATAAAAATGTCCAGGGCATCTGCTGAAGCAGGCACACAGCACACGTCCGTGTTGTCGTTTTGGAGTTGTTCTTCCATCAAACGGCAGATCGACAAATCATCCTCCACAATCAGTATTCGCTTTTTTATTATGGATCACCACCTTTATGGATTGGGCCGCACAACAGAGGTCAGTAGGAAGCGTGTCTCCTGTTCTGATCCATCGCGGCGATTCTCTGCATCTCCGCATCTGTCAGCTCAAAGTCGAAAATATCAAAGTTTTCGGCAATGTGCGCCTCATTGCTGGAACCGGGAATGGCAATATTGCCCGCCTGGAGATGCCAGCGCAGCAGAACCTGTGCAGAGGTCTTGCCGTGTGCTGCCGCGATAGAGGAAATTGTGGGGTCGTTGAACAACTCCTGCGTGTGGCCCCGCCCGCCCAAGGGGAACCAGGATTCCAGAACGGTCCCGTACTGTTTCAGATGTTCCTTCATAGCGGTACTCTGGTAATGGGGGTGCGTCTCATTCTGGAGCAGCGCCGGGGTGATCGTGGTGGCATTCACCAGCCGATCAAAATCCTCCGCCGTGTAGTAGTTGGACAGCCCGATGGAGCGGAGCTTGCCCTCGCTGACGGCCTGCTCCATGGATTTATAAGCGTCTACATCGTTGCTGGGCTGGGAATGATGCAGGATCATCAGGTCAATATAGTCCAGGTTCAGCCGCCGCAGGGAGGCATCAATCGCCGTTGCTCCGTTGCCGAAGTCGGAGGTCCACATCTTGGTCGTGACAAAAATCTCCTCACGGGTCACAAGACCTTCGTCAATGGCCCGCTGGATGCCCCGGCCCACGCCCTCCTCGTTGCCATAGATACGGGCGGTGTCGATCAGCCGGTAGCCGTCCCGCAGCGCCCAATAAACGGAGTTCTCTGCCTGCTGGTTACTGAGGGTATAGGTTCCGATGCCTAAGATGGGCATTTCAATCCCGTTGTTCAGCGTGACGGTCCCTTTTTCCAAGTCAAAATCTGTGCTGCTCGTATTCTGGCTGGGTGTATTCGGAGTGCTGGGGGTGCGGTCAAGGATGCCGCTGTCCTTCAGCCAGGATTCCACTGCCTGCTCCGCCGCACTCCGGTCATTCTGCGCGGTCTGCCCGCGCATTGCCAGACCGTCCAGCACCGTGGCATTGGAGCATTTGGATGTAATCGTCCCCTGGGTCCCCGCCAGACCGCTGCCCTCGTTGGTAGAGAAGGGCAGAACCGTTTTGCCGGACAGGTCATAGGTTTCCAGGAAATTGTAGACGATCATGGGCATATCCCCATTCCAGATCGGATAACCCAGGAACACTACATCATAGTCCGCCATATTTGTTACGCTGTCCGCCATTTCCGGGCGGGCATTCTGGCTGCTCTCCTGACGGGCGATCTCCAGCATCTCATTATAATCGGAGGGATATGGTGTTGTGGGGCGAATTTCAAACAAATTGCCTCCGGTCTTTTCAGCAATCATTTCCGCCACAATAGCGGTGTTACCCTTTTCCACAACGCCCACGTTATAGTTTTCGCCAGCGCGTGAGAAATAAGCTATCAGGATTTTACTGCCGGATGTATCATGGCCGGGTTGTGTGGTGTCCGCCGGGGGTGTGACGGCAGTGCCACGGGTGAGATACCGATGGAGGATCACCGCCACCTGTGCGCGGGTAGCCTGTCCCTGGGGAACAAAGCGATTGCCGTCCATGCCGCTGATGATTCCCTCGGCTCTGGCCCAATCCACGGCCTGCCCCGCATAGGAGGCAATGCTGGATTCATCCGCGAAGTCCGTGCCGCGTCCGGCTGCGGGACTGCCATCATACCGCCAGAGAATCGCAGCGATCTGCTCACGGGTCACAGGATCGTTGGAGCCAAAGCGCCGGTTTCCGTAGCCGGAAATGATTCCGTTGGCAGACGCCCAATTTGCGGCACGGTTATAATACGCATTTGCCGCCACATCAGAGAAGTCCGCACTTCCAGTGACTGCCGGACTTCCGGCCGCCCGGTAAAGGACAGCGGCCAGCATCGCACGGGTCATGGTGGTATCGGGGGAGAACGCAGTACCAGATGTTCCGCTCATGATGCCGTTATCCCGGCACCAGACAGCAGCCTCGGCATACCATGCGTCTGCCGTTACATCGGAAAAGCCGGTGTCCTCCACCGCCGCCATTGCGGGGACGCACAAGCCCATAGCCAGGGCAAGCGTCAAAATGATTGCGTATAGCCTTTTGATATTTTTCACAGTTGTTCCTCACTTTCAATGTTTATTCATGTGCTACACGATAAGGTCTACGATCCATCCGGTCAGCAGCGCGAACAGAACAGTAAAAACCAGATATGCCGCAAACCGTTTGGTTCCCAACACGATCTTCACCGCGCCGAGATTAGTGATCTTTGTGGCCGGGCCGGTAATCATGAACGCTGCCGCGCTGCCCATGCTCATGCCGTCCACCAGCCACATTTGCAGGAGGGGAATGGTTCCGCCGCCGCAGGCTTTTCATGTGTTCCTTTTTCACAGAATCTGAACTCCTTATGAGTGCTGGCGTTTCAGCAGCTTGGCGGAATAATGACCAGCCATAGCGAACAACACCATAACAGCAATATAATCAGCTACAAAGAAAAGCAGCGGCTGGTTGAAATCGAAGAACACAAATTGGTTTCGCAGAAACAGATAGCTGCCGATCTCCCGCCGCAGGAAAGCGAAAATACCCCATAGCCCCAGCAGAACGGCAAATGCGCGCAGCGCCATTGTCCGGGCGGCAGATTTGTCGTTTGCCCTTTTGCGTAGCATTGCCATCACCGCCCCGCCATGCAGTCCGGCGTGAAAACTCATCAGCACCAAGCCCCAATAGGAGGCCAGCAGGTGGACCGTCCGGGCCAGCGCCATCCCGCTCCCCGCATTCAAAACGGTGAATACATGACGGGACATCATGATCCCGCTGACAGGAAGAGCGATCATGTCGGCCAGCAGGAGCAGATCAGTCACGGTTCCCAGGAGACGGACGGCGCTGTACCGTCCCTTGCACAAGCCTCCATACCATTTCCGGTTCAAAACGTGGTGTAGGATAAACAGCGCCGACATAGCGATCCCCAGCCATTCGTGGGCGATTTCTCCCAGCAGAGAGTACGCCATCAGCGGCGGTAGAAGAATCGCCATGGAACAATCCACGGCCATCCTAAAAGCCGGGCGGCTCCTCTTACTCAATAAAACCGCCCTCTCTCAGCCAATCGGTCACGGCTTCCCTGGCCTCGTCCTGCCGGTTTTGGGCAGTTTGTCCCCTGACAGCCAGCCCGCCCAGCAGCTCGGCATCCGGGATCAACTCCGCAATATCGCTCTCACTGCTTCCAAGGGCGCTGCCCTCATGGGTGCAGAATGGAATCACTGTTTTTCCAGAAAAATCATAGCTTTCCAAAAAGGTGAACATAGTCATGGGCATGGTCCCCCACCAGTTGGGGTAGCCAATGAAAACTGTGTCGTAGGCGTCCATATCCTCCACGGAGGACGCCAATTCCGGCCTTGCGTCATCATCTTGCTCCTGCCGGGCCTGGGCAATCAGATCGTTATATTCCTCCGGATAGACCGTAGTAGTCTCCACATAGAATAAATCTCCGCCCGTCTGCTCCGCGATCATGTTAGCAATGATCTCCGTGTTTCCGGTGTGGGAAAAGTACGCCACTAAAATATTACCCGCTTCATCCTTTGCAGGTTCAGACGGCTCATCCGCAGTCGGCGTATCACTGTCAGCCGGTGTTGAGGCCGATGTATCCGTTCCGGCGTCAGGCGTGTCCTGCGCCGGGGTTCCGCCACAGGCAGTCAGAGAAAATGCCAGCAGCAGTGTAAGCAGCAGTGCGCTCATTCGTTTCACGATTTCATTCCTCCTGTCTGATCATTCAATCATACTGCGGCAATGGCACACCGGCTTTTTCCCCGGCCTCCTTGCAGCGGAGGAACCACGCCATGTTTTTTGCCAGCATCCGCACGTTTCGGATGCCCTCTTTGTCAGCAAGAACTTCTTCCGGGCTGCTGCCATGTACCATATTCCAGTACCGGGAGGAAATGACCGGCATATGCCCCCAAAGGAAAAACTTGTTCAGTTGGTCCAGCGTGGCAGTTGTACCCGCACGTCTGGCCGATACCACCGCAGCCGCCGGTTTCAAATAGAATCTGTTTTGTCCGGAGTGCAGGTCAGCAAAAAACGCCCGGCCCATAAATGCGGTCAATGCTCCGGTGGCTCCGGCATAGTGGACCGGAGAGCCAAAGAGGAAGCCGTCATAGGCCCCGGCAACCGCCAGGAAATCATTGACACGATCCTCAAACACACAGCATCCCTTCTCAGCGCACCGCCCGCAGTCAATACAGCTTTGTATTGGCTTGGTTCCGACCCAAAACAGATCCGCGCTCATTCCCTCGCCGCGAAACACGGATGCGATCTCGGTTAAAACCGTATGTGTGCAGCCTTTTTCATGGGGACTGCCGTTGACTAAAAGTATTTTTTGATTGCTCATCCTTCCAATTCCCCCGCCACGTCCTTCAGATACTCCCGGATGAGAAGATGCTGGGGGCAATGCTGTTCACATTTGCCGCACTTGATGCACTCGGACGCTTTCCCGTGGGCCTGTGTCAGATTTCCATAGTAAGTCCGGGCCACCATCCCCTGGGGACCGCCGAACCGCTTCAAATTATTGTAGATGGCGAAATAGTCTGGAATGGCGATCTTCTTGGGGCAGTCGTCCACGCAGTACCGGCAGGCGGTGCAGGGAATGGTGATGCTGGCCTTGATGATTTCAGCGGCCTGGGCCACGATCTCCTGCTCATCCTCATTCAAGGGCTGGAACTTTGCCATATAGCTGATGTTGTCCTCCATCTGTGCCTCATCGCTCATGCCGGAGAGGACCATCATCACATTGGCGGGACTGGCGGCAAAGCGGATGGCCCAGGAAGCGTCCGAGCGGTCGGGAGCATAGCCGTGGAACAGCCGGTGAGCTTCTTCCGGGATGTTCACCAGACTTCCGCCTTTAACGGGTTCCATGACGATCACCGGCTTGCGGTGCTTGTAGGCCACCTCGTAGCACTTCCGCGCTTCCACGGTAGCGTCCTCCCAATCCAGGTAATTGAGTTGTAGCTGCACATACTCCATTTCCGGGTGACGGGTCAGAATCTCATCCAGCAGTGCCGCCTTGTCGTGGAAGGACATCCCGATGTGCTTGACTTTCCCCGCCGCTTTCAGATTCTGAACAAACTGGAACGCGCCCCATTCCTCCGCCTGCCGGTAGGACGGCCCGCCCAGGCCGTGAAGCCAGTAGTAGTCTACATAGTCCACGCCCAACCGCTCCAACTGACTGTCGAAGAAGGCCGGGAAATCCGATCTATCCCGGATCATGAACAGGGACAGCTTATCCGTAATGGTATAGGCCATGCGGGGATACCGCTTGACCACAGCCTCACGGAATGCCACCTCGCTGTTGCCCTGGTGGTAGGGGGCGGCGGTGTCAAAGTAGGTAAAGCCGTTTTCCATGAACTGATCCACCATTTTCTTGACCCGCTCCACATCGACGCTGCTGTAATCGTTCTTATCCAGCAGAGGCAGGCGCATCAAACCAAAGCCCAACTTTTTCATAGAGAAATCTCCCTTTCTTTTTTTGATTATAACAACATTATAAAAGATTTTCGCTTGCGGGAGAAGTATGGATATGTTACAATAGTATAAAGCCTACACTTGGAACTGGAGGATTTGCCCATGTATAACCATCAATTAGACGCCTTTGTCAAAACCGCAGAGCTGGGCAGCTTCAACAAGGCGGCGGAGGCTATGTCCATTTCATCCACGGCGATCATCCAGCAAATCAATCTGCTGGAGGCAAGCTGCGGCTTTGCGCTGTTCACCCGTTCCCATCGCGGCGCGAAGCTGACCACGGCGGGGACGTCTCTGTTTGAAGATGCCAAGGCCATTATTCGCTTGTCAGAGGACGCATTGGGGAAAGCCCGCCAACTGGCCGATTCTGCTGAGACAACCGTGCGGGTGGGTACGGCCCTTCTGTTCAAATGCCGGATGATCCCCGAACTTTGGGCAAAAATCTCGGAAATGCACCCGGAGTTAAAAATCGAGCTGGTATCTATCAAAGAAAAATTGGGCGGCGAGGCCAGTATTGCGGAGGTTGGACTGAAGTATGACATCAAAGAGGGCATTTTCTGTACCATCAGCCAAAAAGGGCGCTGCGGATTCCTGGAGCTGATGCGGACGCCCATCTGCTGCGCAGTATCCAAAAATCACCGCCTGGCCCACGCACGATCTCTGACGTTGGACGATCTGAATGGGGAGTATCTGGTCATGCCGATCACCAATGTATCTCAGGAATTGGACGATTTCCGGGCTGCGGTGAAAAGACGCTATCCCACCGTACAGATCACTGATTCTAACTACTACGGCGTGGACACCTTTACCATGTGTGAATTGAATCCCTATGTGCTGATTACGCAGCCTGTGTATGCTGACATTCATACGAATCTGGTGAGCATCCCGCTGGAAACGGACTATACCCTGCCCTATGGACTGATCTATTCCCTGACGCCCTCCCCGGCGGTTAAAAAGTTTATCCAGGCGGCGGAAAGAATACTGTGATCCCATCCAATCCTTACATTGACAGCGCCCTTGCCGCATTTGAAAAGCTGCTCTATTCTACCGACAGAGTTTCCCCTATGTCCAAAATCAGCCGATTCTCTACATCAAACTGCTCCGCCAGCGTCCGGTCAAAGAAAACATCGTTCCTGGCCGTCACATGGTAGGGGATGTTGTGCTTGGCCCCTACCAGCTTGGCGGCTTCCGCCGCTTCCTCCAGGCCCATGTTGAATACACCGTCACAGCAGAAAAAGGCGTAGTCTATCCCCATTTCCGCCATATCCGCCATCTGCTCCGTAGTGGAAGTGTCCCCGGTCACATAGATGGATTTGCCGTTGCTGAACGTCAGCACATAGCCTACACACTCAGAAACATCATGCCAGCGGTTATATCCGGCTTCCACCGCCTCCACGGTAACGTAGCCCAGGTCAAACACCTGATGTTCCCCGTTCTGGATGGCGTCCTTCCAGGTAATGATCTGACAGTTCGGGTTCCGGTTCTCAATTCGGTCCACGCCGTTATGGTCGTAGTGGGCGTGTGTGACCAGAATCAAATCGGCGGGCAGATTATAGCCCTCGCCCACATAGGGATCAATATAGATCACCTTGCCCTCGTCCGTCATGATGCGCATACTGGCCTGCCCCTGGTAAAGCAGTACGGCAGGTCCTGGCTCCGTGCCAGAGGGGGAATCCGCGCCATCCGTCATGTAGTGGTACAGAATAGCCGCGACCCGTGCGCGGGTAATCGTGTCCTTGGGGGCAAAGAGATTTCCAGGCTTTCCGTTGATGACTCCCTGACCCTTTGCCCAATCAACCGCAGTCTGTGCGTAGGGGGCGATCTGGGCTTCATCCGAAAAACCAGCTTTTGCGTCCGCTGCGGGGCTTCCGGCATAACGCCAGAAAATCGTTGCCAACTGCTCCCTTGTTACAGGATCCCCCGCGCCGAATGTCCCGCCGCCGTAGCCTGACATAATGCCTTGTTCCGCCGTCCAAGATACCGCGTTAAAATAGTTTGCGCTGGCATTCACATCGGAAAAACGGCTAATATGCGTCACCGCAGGCCGCTTCGCTGCCCGGTATAGCGCCTCCGCCGTGGACGCACGGGTCATGGCGCTGTCCGGCGCGAAGGATGCCGCCGTGATACCGCTCATAATATCGTTCTCAATGCACCAGTTTACCGCCTCCGCATACCAAGCGGTATCCGGGACATCGGAAAAACCTCTGGTTTCCACCGCCTGACCGCTGGGAACCAGCGCACCGGCCAGGGCGAATACCATCAGGACGGCAATGATCTGTTTTCTCCAATCCTTCATTTATGAATCCATCCTCCAATTTCCGCATACGCCGCTTCTCTCGTATTACCTTGTGTTTAGAGGGCCTGATATACCTCGTCCGCGACAGGCTCACACCATTCGCTGGAGGTATCGGTTCCCGGAACCTCCAGCGCGATATGACTGAACCATGTGTTCGCTTTGGCCCCGTGCCAGTGCTTCACGTTGGGGGGAATGACAACGACATCACCGGGGCCAAGGCTCTGCGCTGGCTGTCCTTCCTCCTGATACCAGCCGCTCCCTGCTGCACAGATGAGAATTTGACCGCCGCCGCTGCTGGCACGGTGGATGTGCCAGTTGTTACGGCACCCTGGCTCAAAGGTGACATTTGCCAGAAACACGGGGCTTTTACCGGGTTCGACCAGCGGTTTGAGATAGGACTTCCCGATAAAATATTGGGCAAAGGCAGTATTTTCCGGGCCAAGACCGAAAATGTTCTGTTTTTCAAATTCCGTATTCATTGTTTACAAACCTCCACACCAAACGTAAAAATTAACGCTTCTCCTGTCAATTTCGCTATGCTTTATTCCTGCGGCTTCAACGGTCCATAAAAGTAACTGGACGTAGCTCCGCCATCTATAAGAATGGTGGAACCAGTTATAAACGAACCTTTCTCACTCATCAGCAGTTCCGCTGCATTTGCAACTTCGTCCGCTGTCCCAGGGCGACCGGCAGGGCATTTGGCAAACATATTCTTATAAAAATCTCCACGAGGGCCGTTAAATTCATCCAGCGCCAATGGTGTGACAATAATGCCAGGAGCAATCGCGTTGAGCCGTGCGCCCCGCATACCCCATTTCACAGCTTCCGCCATGGCCCTTTTTTCGTTGCATCGCTTCGCAATCTGGTAGGCATGAAGCGTATCCCGAATACGCTCCGGCTGAAGAATGTCCAGGGACAGCAATTCCTCCGCAGGTGTGGTTGCCAGCAGTTCATCCTCCTGAGCGGTCAGTGCAGGCATCCGCCAGCCGGATTGGCTGGAGATGGTCACGCCAACTCCGCCCGGGGAAATCACCTTGCCCACTTCCTCTAACAGAACGGCGGTGCCATAGAGGTCTACTTTCAAAATAGTCTCAATAGGCGCTTGGCTGGGAGATACACCGGCAGCGTTTATCAACATGGTAATACTGCCATATTTCTGCCCCTCTGCGATCAAATTCAAAATGGATTCGCGGGAAGAAATATCCGTTTCCACCGGTACAACATCAAAACCAGCCCCATTCATCAAATCCGCAGTTGCCTGGGCATTTTGAAAATACCGGTCCCCAACGATGATCTTCTTTCCATAACCAATTCTTCTTGCGATAGCCATTCCGATCTGACCAGCCCCTGTCCAAAGGACGACTTTTCTTATTCGATCCATTTGCGACACCTCCACATTTTAGGATAGACGCATGATATACCTTAAAGCAAACTCTAAGTCAAGCGGCTTTTGAGAAAACCTTACCGTGCAAATCCCCTGTGTCCATACACCCTGCACTGGTTCAACGCGTCCTCCAGTGAACAGAATTCTTCATCCGACAGCTCCACCAGAGAGGCATCCAGATTTTCAAGAATGCGCTCTTTGTTCTTGGAGCCGGGGATGGGAACCACATTGGGATACTTATGCAGCATCCAGGCCAGGGAAATCTGCGCAGGTGTGGCGTGTTTCAAGTCCGCATACCGTTTCAAAAGGTCAATAATGGGCTGATTCCCAGCGATATTGGCGCGGCTAAGCTGAGGCACCCAATTCCGCACGTCATCGTTCCGTTCAAACTTCGTTTCCGTGGTAATCTTCCCGGACAGCAGGCCGCTGGCAATGGGAGAGAAGGGAACAAACCCGATGCTGTGTTCCATGCAGTAGGGGATCACGGCCTTCTCTACGTCCCGCTCTACCATAGAGTAGATATTCTGAATGGCAGTCAGTGGCGTAACCTTCTGCGCCCGGTCAATCACAGCTACGTCTACCTGGGATAGTCCCCAGCCTTGGATCAGGCCCTCGTCGATGAGTCGTCCCATGGCCTCTGCCACCTTTTCGACCGGGACACCAAAGCTGGTCCGGTGAAGGTAGTATAAATCCACCATATCCGTCTGGAGCCGTTCCATGGAGGCTTCCAGGTGGCGGCGAACGGCATCGTAGACGGAGCCTCGGTTCAGGACGTTTAGGAACAGCTTGGTGGCCAGCACCACATCGCTGCGCACATCCCGCAGGGCTTTTCCTACAATACGCTCGTTGTGTCCGGTGCCGGACAGGTTCGGGCTGTAGATTTCTGCCGTGTCGAAGAAGGTGCAGCCATGCCGGTAAGCGTTCTGAATGGCCTCAATGCTGTATTTCTCCGGAGGAATCTGACCATAGCCGTGAGAAAAAGCCATGCAGCCCATACCGACCTCTGAAACGGTCAGTGTTCCGATTTTTCTTGTTTTCATATCCGAGTTTCCTTTTCGCAAATTTTTAACTTTGAACTGTTCCCACAGACTGATGAAACAGGGACAGCCGCAGTTCCGGCTGTCCCCGTTTTCAGACTACGCTGCCTGGGGCCGCAGCACAGCCAGCTTGCTGGTATAGGTCCGGCTGACAAAGAACACGGCAAGGATAAACCGCAGCAGTTCCATGATGGGGAAGGACAGCCAGACAAGCGCCGTCTGTCCGGTCAGAGACAGCAGCCACGCACTTGCCAGCAGAAAGACCGCCTGCCCGATGGCGATGACAAAGCTGGCCGTCCCTTGACCCAGCGCC
>Ga0224746_10005_pt1 | contig 29761 bp, 26 predicted proteins | sample LIM_F_Water_Bulk_FD_183000 | JGI IMG/M metagenome (GOLD analysis project Ga0224746, IMG submission 183000) | Enriched cells from gastrointestinal tract of the lab mouse from Pacific Northwest National Laboratory (PNNL), Richland, Washington... | ecosystem: Host-associated > Mammals > Digestive... | reverse complement strand
TACTCCTTTTCCCTGATAATTCTCTTTTTCTGAAATTCTGCCTGTTCATACCTGTTTCCCTTTTCTGACTCCTATTATTGCAAATTTTACGGTATACCGCAAGCAGTTTTAAAAAGAATCGTGAGGAAATATGTGCCATGCTGTTACTGTTCACTCTGTGACCAGTAACCTTCACAAATCCATCTTAAATTCGCTTCACGAATGGGATTTGCTCACTTCGGAATCACTTTCTTACGGACTTTGCAGTAAATGCCCCTGGGGCAGACCCTGCAAAGTCCTGTGTGAACAGTAACACCATGCTGCCCGCAGCAGAAAAAAGCACAGCCGGAAACCTGTTTTCCAGATTCCCGGCTTATAAGTCCCTGCGATGCACTGCATCTGTCATCCCACCATATTTCCAATAGCTTCCTCAACAGCAGCATTCAGGCTTTTCCCATGTTCCATTGCATATACGGCAATATTCCGGTGCAGTTCCGGACTGATTCTGACATGAAATGTCCCTTCATAAGGCTGTTCAGGCTCTGCATTGCGTTCCCTGCAATCAGCCAGATACTCATCAGTCACATTTTTGAAGCCCTGTTCTAATTCGTACACGGAGTCCCCTTCATAAGATAACAGAGACTTTATCCCAATGACTTTTCCATATAAACAGCTGTCTTCCTTAGAATATTCCATCGTTCCATTATAATCCTTATAAGACAATAAACTGCTCATAATAAACCATCCTTTCCCAATTTATCGATAACCTGAACCAGCATATATCGTTTTAAAATTCCATCTGGATGTGGCTTATGAAAATTTATTACTTCACTGCTCCCGTTTTTTATAAATTTGACTCCTGAACCAGTTCCGCCCTGCTTTAACTCATATCCAAAATATAGCAGCAGAGATTTCAATTCATCAAATGTAGTTTCCTGTTTATTCCTTCCCGCAATACTGCGCAATCTCCCGAATCAGTTCCAGCGGAACATTTCCATATGGAAACTGGATGGCACCTTTGCTGTATTTATAGCCGCGCTCTTTCAGCACCGGCGCAAAATGCTCTACGGCTTCCGGCCCCGGGTACAGTCCCAGGTGCTTTTTGTGTGCTGCAAAATGAATCAGATTATGCCCTTTCCAGAAGGTCGGCATCTGCCAGCTCATCCGCTCCTGTGCGTCAGGCAGTTCTTCCCGTATAATCCCGCGCACCTGATGCAGCAGCGGCTGAATGGAACTGTCCTGATTTAAAATATATTCGTCCATGTTACCCCTTCCCTTCTCCCGTCCGGATGCCTGTCTCCGAAAATATCCGGCCCAGCCAGTAAATCTTTTTCCTGATTTATATGATAATCACGATATCCTATTCTGTCAATTGCTTTTGCATTTATGCACCATTGCCAGTCCGGGCTGCCGGAAGCTTCCCGGTACGAACCGGGCTGCTCCATGCCGAATAAATATTCCTGCTTTTCCCGCCGGATGCAGCGGATTTGTATGCCCGCACCCGCACATAATAGGTTCTGCCTTCTTTTAAATTCCGCACTGTTTTGCGCGTAACGGAAGGTTTTTTCACAAATGCACTGTGTGTACTGCTGCCCTGAAATCCTGCATCCATGGAATACTGCACCTGGTAGCCGTCCGCCTGTGCTGTTTTTTTCCATGCTGCCGTAAATGCTCCTGCCGCCGGCACTGCTTTCTTCAGAACCGGCTTTGCCGGACGTATCGTAAAATCCAGCTCCACCGTGCCGCAGGACTGGTATGCACCACGGAAAACAACCCGTGCAGACGCGGTTCCGGCTTTTTTGTTCTTCCGGTATGTCACTTTGTAGTACTTTGAAGCAATGCGCCTGCCCGCTGCATCTGTGGCAATGACGGAAGGCTTTTTCGCGTGTCCGGTGTATGTAAAAACCGTTTTGGAAAGCTTTATTGTCTTTATATTCCTCTCCTCGTCCCCGTCTGCACTTTCAGAAGCGCCTGCACTGCCTAATTCGGTTTCGTTTTCCGTAATCTCCGTCCCGGAAACATCCCCGCTGCCGTCCGGTTCCAGGCCGCTGCCCGCTGCATCCGCACCGCTGTCCGGCTTCTGCCAGCCTTCTGCTGGCTGTGCGGTCAGGATGACAGCATAGCGCGAACCGTGCGTAAAGGCAAGGTGCACAGTCCCGTCCTGTGCAATCTGTCCCGCTCCCTCAAATTCCAGCGTGCCTTCTGTCTGGTCATACAAATACAGATTTGCATACAGCCCGGCATATTTCGCTTTTCCTGGCATGCTGCTTCCATATCCGGCTGTACCTGGCGCCGTTCCGCTGCCCGCTGCACCGCCTGTCCCTGCATCTGCCACAGCCCAGCTGACATTTCCGGTCTGCATGACAAGCACGGCTTCCGGCCCGAATGCGCCTTCCTGGGCAAGCCGCAGCTGTGCGCATGGATTTTTCCTGGCTTTTTCACGCAGCAGTTCTTCCGGTACCGTTCCCGGCCCGCGCCGGATGGCAAAATCCATATCTGTCAGCATTCCGGCCGGAGCGCCCTTTCCGCTGATGCTCCACGAAAATGCACTGCCCATGTCCAGAACAGCTGTCTGGCTGCGGTCACGCAGGATTTCCGCCATTTTTCCCGGCATGGCAGAAGTCCCGTTCATATTGAAGCGCAAAAAGTCAACTGACACATTCCGTCAGGCAGATTTTTATTCCATTTTAAAATATTTCGTGTTATACTATACCAGTCGCGTCTATTTAACAATGCACCAGACGAAAGCGTGGCACAGGCAGAATGCTTTGTGCCAGTTCCTGCCTGCAGCCGCCTGGCCATCGGCGCTGCAAACATGGAGCGGTGCAAAAACACGCCTTTACGGCAGATAGGAGTTTTACTTATGAATACAGCATCCATATTAATTATGGCCGCGATTTTATGCTATCTCGGCCTTATGATTGTAATCGGATTCCGTTTTTCCAAAACAAACACTTCCACCGATGATTTCTATCTCGGCGGGCGAAGGCTCGGGCCGCTTGTTACTGCCATGAGCGCGGAAGCAAGCGATATGTCCAGCTGGCTGTTAATGGGGCTTCCGGGCATTGCCTACCTTTCCGGTATCTGCGATGCCGCATGGACTGCCATCGGCCTTGCGCTCGGCACCTGGCTGAACTGGTTTTTTGTTTCCAAAAAAATACGCCGCTACAGCCAGCAGATTGGAGCCATTACGATTCCTGATTTCTTTTCCAAACGGTATCATGATAAAAACATGCTCAACTGCATCGCTGCCCTTGTGATTGTCATCTTTTTTATCCCGTATACAGCAAGCGGATTTGCTGCCTGCGGAAAGCTGTTCTCCACGCTGTTTGGCGTTGATTACCTGGCAGCCATGATTATCTGTGCCGTCATTATCGTAGCGTATACGGCACTGGGCGGGTTTCTGGCCGCTTCGACAACAGACCTGATACAGAGTGTGGTTATGACAGCCGCGCTGATTACCGTAGTGCTGTTCAGCGGACATATGGCCGGCGGATTTGATGTCGTTATGGAAAACGCAAAAGCGCTCCCGGGCTATTTGTCCATGACCAATACATATGACCCTGCTTCCCAGTCTGCAAAGCCTTATGGCATCATTACGATATTTTCCATGCTTGCCTGGGGGCTTGGATATTTTGGAATGCCGCATGTACTGCTGCGCTTTATGGCCATTGAGGACGAAGACAAGCTTACCATGTCCAGGCGCATCGCTTCCGTATGGGTTGTCATTTCCATGGCAGTTGCTATTTTTATCGGCGTGTGCGGGCTGGCTGTCAGCCAGGCTGGAAAGATTGACACGCTTTCCGGCAGCGATTCCGAGACTATTATTGTAAAAATTGCAGGCCTTTTAAGCGCCCAGGGTACCGGCGCTGCCCTTCTGGCGGGCATTATCCTTGCAGGCATCCTTGCCGCAACCATGTCCACCGCAGACAGCCAGCTGCTGGCAGCATCCTCGAGCGTATCGCAGAACCTGCTGCGCGATACTTTCGGCATCAGCATGAACAAAAAAACCTCGCTCGCGGCTGCCCGGATTACCGTGCTGCTTATCAGCATCATTGCCATTTTTCTGGCAAGAGACCCTTCCAGCAGCGTGTTTGGAATTGTCAGTTTTGCGTGGGCCGGTTTTGGTGCTGCTTTCGGGCCGGTTATTCTGTGCGCGCTGTTCTGGAAACGCAGCAACCGTTACGGCGCCTTTGCCAGCATGCTCAGCGGCGGCATTATGATTTTTGTATGGAAATACCTTGTACGCCCGATGGGCGGTGCATGGGATATTTATGAGCTGATGCCAGCATTTCTCGTGGCCATGCTCGTAAATGTAACAGTTTCCCTGCTTACAGAAAAACCGGACGCATCGATTGAAGCAGAATTTGAAAGGGCCATGAACCGATAGCCTGTTTCAGAATACAGAAAGCAAAATTGATAACAGCCATAAACAATCCGGGCAGTTTATCCGATAGATACTATAAATAAAATACTATAAATCAGATATTATAAACTGAAACACATGATTCTATCGGAAGGAGGAAATAACCATGGCAATCGCAATCACCGGCAGTTACAGCGGCTATGCCTATCCAGCCGGTTATCCGTCTGCCACGGATGAACGCGGCCAGAACTGTGCTGTGGCAGGCACGCCGGACAGCACCGCAGAATCTGCCCGGGAAAAACCATTTGCAAAGCCTATGGGCCCCGTTCCAGCAGGCCAGCTGGAACAGATGCTCCAGGCCGGCAGGGAAAGCAATGCCGAACGCATCCGAAAATATGCTAAAGAACTGGCAAAGCTTGTTCCGAATGCAGACTTTAAACTTGGAACAGGCTTTGCGAAGGGAGCCGGCAAAACTTTAACCGTCAATCCCGGCCTGCTTGTAAAAATGATGCATGACCCGCAGCAGGCAAAAGATACGATAGAAATGCTCAAAGGCGTGGAATTTATCACAAGAAGCATGGACAGCCTTTACAAAGCCACCGGCAAAAAGCTTGTATACCGCCACTGCTATATCGACAGCGACGGAAAATACCGTACCGCTTCCAGGGTCATCGATGAACGCGGCCAGAAAATGAGCGCCGCCATGCGCAAAGAGCGGCAGCTCAATACCGCAAAACTTATCCGGAAAACAAAAGAAAATGCTGCAAAGCGGAAAAAAGCATTTCAGAAAAAGACAGGCGCAAAAGCCCGGCATGCAGCCGGCAGCGTGCTGGATTTGCGGCTGTAAACTAAGGCAATCTGCTTTTTGCAGCAGTTCATGCAGTGATGGCATAATCATTCTTCCTTTCCAGATTACAGGATATAGTCGTTTGACAGAGAACCGGAAACCCGCAGAAGCTGCCGTATTTCCGGTTCTTATTTTTATGTGTATGTGCATGATTCTGCATGCCGTCTGCCACAGCCATGCAAAGGCTACATCTGGCAGTACAAAAGGTTTTCTTTCAGCTCCTCTGTAATCTCCCCGCCAGCCTTCTGGTACTTGTCATACAGTGCCGTCAGTCTCTGGGCCTTCTTTGCATTATCACGCTCAAATTTTGGAATCGAAGTCTGGTACATCGGATTTACCTTTAATGCCGCGCGGATGTCTTTTGCAAACGGACAGTAAACAATCAGAATCTCCCTGGCTACTTTGTTCAGGCGGAAGCTTCCTTTGGACTCGTAATTAATCCATCCCTGGTAATCCTTGACAAATACTTCGCGGTAATTGTTTTTCGCACGCTGGATGGCTGTTTTCAGCTTATCCTTTGCATCTGTGGACAGGTCACGGTTCTTGCGGTAGAACTGCAGGTAATCGCAGTATTCCGAAGTCAGCGATTTTTCGCGGATATCGTTCCAGCGGACACCCTGAATCTTGCGGCACATCTCCCAGCGGTACCTGGCAACGGTTTCCACCATCATATCCTCCAAGCTTGCAGCCGTAAATATCGGGAACAGGAAGCGGGCCGGCGTGTCCCTGCGCTTGTCAGCCGTCTCCTGCCACATCATCGCCCTTGTTCCGGCATTCGGCATCAGGATAATATCCGGCAGTACTTCTGACATCAAAAGCTCATGATTCAGGATGTCTTTTCCGTCACCGGAGAAATTGACCTCGCGGAAAAATGCCGAGAAATCCACCTTGCGCACCTTGTTCAGCTCATCTTCCAGTTTTTCCACGGTTACAGCCATTTTGTCAATGGTATTAATCAGGTCATACTCACCGAGTATCGGACAGAAGGTTGTGACTTTTCCGTAAGTAACCCGGTTTGCCGAGCTGAACATGTTCTGGATTTCAAAGCGTACCTTTTCCTTCTGGTCTTTCTGCATTTTTTTGACCTGTTCGTCCGTCAGGTCGCCGTTTTTACGCTGTTCCAGCAGATAGGCCAGGTAATCCAGCTCAAACTCATTTTTCGACGGCTCATTTTTGCCCCGGTAAATGCTTCTGAGCCATTCATAAACGGTATAAACCCGCTCCGAATGAAACTGGCGCAGCCGCCCGGTCAGGTCATAGAGCGCTTTTGTATTTTCTTCCCCTGCCAGCTGCGTGTCCATAAACCCGAAATTCAAAAACATCTCGAGAATCGGGGAAAGCGTGCTTTCGTCTTCCTGCACCTGCATAAATACCTTAAAGTAAATATCGTAAAACAGCGGCGTAATCTGCTTGCGCAGCTTATATGCTTCCGAATCCGTAGAGGTCATATCCGGAAGACTGCGGTATGCTTCCACATGCTCTTTAAAAGCCTTCATTTCTTCTGCGGTAAGCTGCGCAAATTCCATAATGTACTTCATGCAGTCTTCGGACAGCACATCCGTTTTCTTTGTAAACTGTGCAGAAGATGCATTTTTAAAATCATAATCCTGATACTGCTTTACCCGCTTCTCAGTCAGGGCCGCATCGTACAGCTGGGATTTGCGGATAAATCCGGTCAGGAACTCGACTTCCTTTTCCACTGGGGCCAGCTCCAGCTGCCTTTTGCCGCACCGCACGGCGAGGTCAAAATACAGGTGGAAAATATCATTTTCTGTTTCAGACAGTAAAATCTCTTTGTGGGACGACAGGTACGTGACCATTTCCTTAATGCCGAGCATCGCCCGGTGCATCTGCGCGGATGCTTCCATAATAACACCGACGCAGAGGTTATCGTCCTTTACCATCAGCTGGATATAATCTTTTAAAATATTTTTTATCAGGCTCACACTGTTATTCAGTTCCCACTGCTCTGCCTTATGCTTCATTTCCAGCATGTTAAAATAATCTATCTGAGGAAATGCCTGCACATCCAGCTGGTATTTGCTGCAAATCGTCTGATAATCATTAAATATGGTCTGCACAAACGCATGGAACTGCCCGGTGCGCTTATGCAGCTGGGAATACAGCACAAACATGCGGTGTCTCTGCTCAATTGCTGTACGCAGGAACACAACCCGGTAACGCTCATTCGCTGCCAGCATGCCTTTTAAATCATCCGCTCCTGCACATGGTATCACGACAAGCACGCAGTCCTCCTGCGCTGCATAATCACAGATAAACCAGTCCTGTTCCAGCAATCCGATAATTGAATTTTTGCCAAGCGTAATTTCTGCAAATCCCAGCCTCTGGGTAACGGAGCCTTCCTGTATCAGGTACCACTCCTTGACCTTGTCCTTACGCTTTGCAATCTGCCTGCCCTTTTGTACTTTTATAACTTCCATTCTTAATACCTGCTGCTTTCTATCCTGATAATAATCCTCTTTATAAAATACGCTGTTTATATATTAACGGTGATTTGCATTTATTGCAAGTAATTTTATCAGGTTTTCAAATTTACACATGGCAGCAGAAGCAGGCATCCGGGCACACACAGCCCAAAACGGCTACATTTTCACTTCCTGCCTGTACAGCATTCCCCAGGATGCGGCTATCATCACCACAGAGGCAATGACAATCCCAGCCAGAATGCCGCTTTCCGTAAATCCACGCACCATATCCAAAACCGCCGCGCACAATTTCCCAAATGCCGTTTCCTGCATTGATTCTGCCAGACGCGCCAGCCCCGGGCCGCCCACCGCGCAGGCCATCCACAGCAGCCATAAAACAGTCCATGCTATTTTTCCGAGTCTCATAAGCAGCATGCCAAAAAATACATGCAGTGCTGCAAGGCCCAGACAGGCTGTCAGAATATATTTCCACTGAAACACATACCCGGTAAACGATTCCAGCTTTACTCCGGCATATACCGCACGCAGCACCCACGTTTCCGGAAACGAAAATAAAAATGCCACTCCTGCAGCTGCCAGGTTTTCCGCAAACGATACAAGCAGAAAGACCGGAATAAAACGATTTCTTGTAATGCCCATGCTGACTGCCATATTAAAATGAACCGGCAGGACTCCGATTCCCATAAATACCGCAATTGTAACCGCTGCCATCAGCGCGCACAGAGTCCCAATCGGAATCACAGAACCGTCCAGTCCCTGCGTTTTTGCAACGAGTGTAAACATCAGCTCGCCGACGGCAAAAAATACCAGCTCTGCTCCCAGCATCAGCATTATTTCGTCCAGCCTTGCATAAAGGTGCCCCTTCCATACTCTCATCATAGCTCCCTCCTGCCGTGTTATCATACCCTGACCTCAAAATTTCTGAACATATAAAATCCTGTGATATTTGCCGCTGCATAGATAAGCACCCCGCCGCACAGAATGGCCCATTTCCAGTCTCCGCCCAGCATTGCGGCAAACGGTATGACAGAACCGTTTTCTACGGCATATCCTGCCCACACGCCGAAAAACATGCTGGCAATGATAAGCACTCCTGCCGTCATAAGATAGGCCCCTTTTTTCCACCTGGCTGAAACAATTCCCAAAAGCCTGGAAACGCTTTCCAGAACCAGCAAAACGGCAAGTACAATCCATGCATCCAGATAGAAGGCGTTCATTTGCAAAACATGCACAAATACCAGGTACAGGATAAGGCTCTGTGCAATAAACAGCTGGTTTGCAGCCAGATTTGCGGCATATGCATCTTTGCGGCGGCATCCGAACGATACCGGAATGGTATAATTCTGCTGAAACGACATTCCGCCCACAAACAGCACAATCATGCTTAAATAAACAAGCGCGCTCGGAACATTTGCAAACATATGTCCCGTTTCAAACATACTGGTATTTATAAACCAGATATATGCTGCCATTGCAAAGCTTCCTGCTGCTATGCCCAGCACACTTAACTGCATCCTGCTCACAAAATACCGCAGCGGACGGCTCCATCCTGATTCTTTCATAGCACATCCCCCTCTCCGCAAAGCGCTAAAAACAGCTCCTGCAGGCTGACCGGCTGCACCGTCAGGCCATGGCCTTCTGCCAGCTTCTGCCCGTCCTTTAACAGCACCGTTACGCCCTTGCTGCGTCCCATTTTTTTCTCATGAAAGGCCTGAAGCCCTGCGCATGCCGCGTCCACATCCTGAGCATTCCCGCTTACATGCACGCTGCGTTCCAGAAGCTCCTGCGTGTTTTCCTTGCACAAAATCCGGCCGTCTTTTAAAATAATGACTTCCTCAAAGATATCCGCAGCTTCCTCAATGATATGCGTGGAAATCACAAAGGTCCGTCCGGTTTTGGTGTATTCATCCAGCACCAGCCGGTAAAACTGTTCCCTTGCCACAACATCCAGCCCCGCCACAGGCTCATCCATCATCGTTATTTCAGCCTTGCTTGCCATTGCGACAATAATCGTTACCATGCTCATCATGCCTTTGGACACTTTCGAAATCCTTTTCTTTACATCCAGATGAAACAGCTTTACCAGCTCATCTGCCATCGCCTTATCCCAGTGCGGGAAAAATATGGATGCAATCTTTAAATATTCCTTAATCTTCATGGTGTTTGCCCCGGATGGCGTCATGGGATTTAACTCCCTGGAAAAGCAGAGGCAGTCCAGCACTTCCTGATTTTCCCATACCGGACTGCCATTGCAGCATACCGTTCCGCCCGAAGCCGGATTCTGCGCTGTCAGGACAGACAGCAGTGTCGTTTTCCCGGCCCCGTTCCTGCCAATCAGCCCGTAAATTTTCCCCTTTTCGATTTCCAGGTCTATATTTTTTAACACTTCTGTTTTATGATAGGTCTTCGTAAGATTTTTACATACCAGGCTCATATATCCCTCCATTTTCTGTGCTGTGAATTCCAGCACGCTGTGCCTGCAGATACCGCATTATGCTTTCTGTATCTGTCCGCTGCTTTGTATCTGGCTTCCGCTTTCTTCCGGCTTTTTGTACCAGCCTTCTGTTTCCTGCATCTGTCCTCAGCTTTCTGCACCACCTGACCTCAGGCTTCTGCATCTGTCCTCAGCTTTCTGCACCACCTGACCTCAGGCTTCTGCATCTGCCTTTTGAATCATGTCTGCCAGTTCCTGCCTGCTGATACCCAGGCTGGCTGCTTCCACGAGCAGCGTTTTGATGTAGTTTTCATAAAATGCATCCCTGCGTTTCTTTTTGACTGCTTCTTTAGCGCCCTGTGCTACAAACATGCCAATCCCCCTTTTCTTATACAGCATGCCCTCTGCCGCAAGCAGGTTAATCCCTTTTGCGGCAGTTGCCGGATTTATTTTGAAAAATTTTGCCAGCTCATTCGTGCTGGGTACTTTTTCTTCTTCCAGCAGAATGTCACGCAGGATATCATTTTCAATCATTTCGCTGATTTGAAGATAAATCGATTTTTCCTGAGTTAAGATTTCATTCAATCATTTCACCTCGCTTCTGTGGCTTGTTAGTAATTTAGTTCATTACTTGTGTAATTAACCATACCACCAATGAGGGGGATTGTCAAGGATTTTTTAATTCTTACAGATAAACAGACATCCATTCTGCGCGGACAACTATTGGACAAAATATCAAGTATTCTTTTTCTAGAAAAACCGCCACCGCATCCTGTACGGACAGATACCGGACAGAATTTACAGGCATAAAAAAACAGCACCAGAAGCCAGATATAGCCCCGATGCTGTCCCGTATATATTTTTCAGAAGCTCACGCTTCCCTGCTTTTTTGATACTCAAACGCTTCCCTGCAGGCTTTTGCCAGCTGGTCGCCGCAGGATGTCCCCTTGCTGCCGCAGGTAATGCCGGAAAGCTTTCCTTCTATTTCGTCCACTGTCAGTCCGTTTACAAGCGCCGGTATCGCTTTCAGGTTGCCATTGCATCCCCCGGTAAAAGAAACATCCGTAATAATATTTCCTTCGATATTCAGTTTTATCTGGCTGGAACAGGTGCCTTTTGTTTTGTAAAGATATTCCATGGTATGCTTTTCTCCTTCCATCTTTTCTGTGATTCTCTGTTCTGTTTATCAGATTCATTTTAATGTACCATACCAGCCAGGGCAGGTCAAGAATATGGTATTCCCATTTCATTCAATTTTCTATTGTGTATCGCATAAATATGGTATACTATAAATACAAATACAACACAAAGGCAGGAAAAAATATGTTTTTCAGACACAAAAGCCGTGATACTGCTTCTATACAGCTGGAAGCACAGATTCAGGCACTGGCCGATGCCGTAGCTGCACAGTCCAGCCGCCTGGAAAGCCTGCAGCTGGCTGTAGAACAGCAGATTCACGAACGGAACCAGTCCATGCACCAGACTCTGGCAGAGCCGGACATCCATACCGCACAGGTACCTGCAAAGCCGGATAATTCCATGCAGAAGCCTGATGAACCGGATAGCTCCGCGAAGCAGAAGCCTGGCCAGCCGGATAGCTCCATAAAACAAGAGCCTGGCCAGCCGGATAGCTCCATAAAGCAGGAACCTTGCCAGCCGGATAGCTCCATAAAACAAGAGCCTGGTCAGCCGGATAGCTCCATAAAGCAGGAACTTTCACGGCTGGATGATTCTATTTCACACAGGTTCTCTGAACTGGGGGACTCCGCCGGGCAAAAGCTCTCGCAGCTGGATAATTCTATTTCACAGAAATTCTCTGAACTGGGTAATTCCACTGAGCATAAGCTTTCCAAGCTGGAGGATTCCTTTTCACACAGGTTCTCTGAACTGGAGGACTCCGCCGGGCAAAAGCTTTCGCAGCTGGATGATTCTATTTCACAGAGGTTTTCTGAACTGGAGGACTCCACGGAACAAAAGTTTTCCAGACTGGAGGATTCCTTTTCGCACAGGCTCTCTGAACTGGACAGCCCTGCGCAGACAGATAACGGGGTCATGCACGGGTTTGCGCATTCCCTGAACCAGGCCCTTGCAGAACTGGACTGCTCCCTGAAAGACAGCCTGAACAGCCTGCATGCGGATATCCAGAAGCACGATATGGCAATCGAAGACCTTTTGGACGAGCTGGAAGAAAACAGCTCCGGCAAAGCAGAACACGCAGAATGCATCCGGCAGTCAGAACACACGGAATCACAGCTGCTGGGCCTGTTTGAAGCCTATCTGGAACAGTTCTGGAGCCTCAGGCATTTTGCGGCATCCAGGGATGACAGCTGGGCTGCCCAGATAAACCTGATGGAAGAAGCTTTAGAACCGTACCGGCGCTCCTGCCAGATAAGCGTCATTGAAGACTGCGGCGCAAAAGTCAGTTATGAACTGCATGAAGTCATAGACACCGCAGAGACTTCTGACCCGGCCCTGGATAAAACCATTGCCGATATTTACTGCTGCGGCTATCTTTATAAAGGAACGGTACGCAAAAAGGCGAAGGTATCTGCTTACCGCCTGAAAAATGATAAACAAAAACAGGAGAATTTATGAATACAATTATTGGAATCGATTTAGGCACATCCACAACCGAAGCAGCTGTTATCCAGAACGGAAAACCGTTCATGATTTTTAACCTGGAAAACGAAATCATCACGCCGTCTGCCATCGGCATTGACGAAAGCGGCCGTTTTCTCATCGGGGAAAAAGCACGGGCCCAGTACCTGCTTTCACCGGAAAACACGGCCATCGAGGTCAAGCGCAAAATCGGCACAAATGAAAAAATCCCGCTTGGAACGCATTCCTATACTCCAATCGAGCTGTCTGCAAAGCTGCTGGAATATGTCAAAACATACGCCGCAGAATATCTGAAAACAGACATTGCCCGTGCCGTCATCTCAGTACCCGCTTATTTCGATGACCTGCAAAGGCAGGCTGTGGCAGAAGCCGGGCGCAGGGCCGGGCTGGATGTCGTGCGCATCTTAAATGAACCGACAGCAGCAGCCTTAAGCTACGGCCTGGAGCATATGGAAGAAGAAAGCCATATCCTTGTTTACGACCTCGGCGGCGGCACATTCGATGTCACGCTGCTGGAAATGTTTGACGGCGTGCTGGAAGTAAAAGCCAGCAGCGGCGACAACCGTCTTGGCGGAAAAGATTTTGACGAAGCGCTGATGAACTGGCTATCCAAACGCTTTCAGGAAAAACACGGCATCTCCCTGGCCGGAAATAAATCTGCCATGGCCCGGTTAAAGGAAGCAGCCGAACGGTGCAAGAAGGCACTCAGCACCGACAGTTCTTATCACGTCATCCTTCCAATGATTGCAGAAAATTCCAGCGGGCCGCTAGCCCTGGATGAAACCGTGACCGCCGAAGCATTTGAAGACATTACCAGAGACCTGATTGCGCGGACGCATCCCCCGATTGATGTCGTGCTGGCGGACAGCGGCATACTTCCGTCCGAAATCGACCGCATTATTTTAGTCGGCGGTTCCACAAAAATGCCGCTGGTCTCCAAAGATATCCAAAACTATCTCCAAATGGAGCCATCCCAGGCAGTCAACCCGGATTTTGCCGTTGCAGAAGGCACCGCCATCCAGGCCGGCATTATGGAAGGAAGCATCCAGCAGGAAAACAGCCTGATTATGACGGACGTAAATCCCTATACACTCGGCGTGCGCGTCACAGACAATTTTTCCGATGACCGCATGAGCGTTGTCATTCCGAGAAATGTCACGATTCCGGTTACCCGCAGCGACACCTATTTTACAAGCAGCGATTACCAGACCTGCGCGCATATCCAGATATATCAGGGTGAAAGCAGCACCGCAAGCCGCAACCATTTCCTCGGGGATTTTGAAATCCGCGGCATTCCGCCGAAAAAAGCCCATGCCGAGCGCGTGCTCGTAGAATTTTCCTACAACCTGAACGGCATGCTGAACGTAAAAGCATCGATTCCAAGTACCGGTGAAGATGCGTCGATTTCCATTAACCTGATGCAGGAGTCCGAATGCATGGAAGCGCAGACCCCGGCGGAACCTGTCAGGGAAAAAATGGACGTGGAAAACTGGAAAGAATCGCCAGATGCAAGGCCCTTCCGCACAATCGTGCGCCGTACCGAGCGCGCACTCAAAGACCCGCTCGTGCAGTGCAGCCCGCAGTTAAAAACAGACCTGGAAGAAGCCCTGTACGATTTAAAAGCATCCCTGATTCTGGGAGATGCCGAATCTGCAAAAATATGCGAGGAAGACCTGCTGGAAATGCTGAAAGAACTGCTTCCCATATAATTAAAGGAGAAACTTTATGGACACCTCTTACGAAATACTGGGACTGGCACCGGATGCATCCCAGGAAGAAATTAAAAAAGCTTATTTTAAAATGGTGCGCAGGTATTCCCCGGAATCTGACCCGCAGCAGTTCCAGATAATACGAAGGGCATACGAGCAGCTGAAAAAAGGCCCGCAGGACAAGCCGGAGCTTCCGGTATTCCCGGCACTGACAGACCCGCTGGCCATCGAGATGATGCAGCAGGTCCAGGCTTTCCGCAAAGAGAAAAACCTTCCGATGTATCTGGAATCCTGTGAAGAAGCATGGCGCCGTTTCCCGGAGCATGTGCAGTTTTTATACCTGCTCGTCATGGCACAGCGCAAGAGCCAGAAAACCGGAAAAGCGGTAAAAAATGCAGAGCTTTTAGCCAGCAAAGACCCGGAAAACAAATGGTTTCAAAAGGAGCTTGCCTGCTGTTACATGGAACGCGGATTTAAAAACAAAGCCTATGCCGCTTTTGAGCGGGCTTATGAGCTCGGAAACCGCGATAATGAATTTCTGATTGCCTATGCCGGCAGCTGCGACCAGAATTCCAGGTATGAAAAAGGCGTGTCCGTCCTTCTGGAAATCATCCGCAAAGATACGCGCTGGACGCGGGATGATATCCGCCAGCTGGCCGAAGCATACTCCGGCCTTTTGTGCATGGATAATTACGGCAGCCGCGAATACCTGTCCGAAATACTCGGGCAGCTTCTCAGGCACCTGGGACTGTACAGCATTTACCTGAAAGAATCTATCCCGCCGCTGCTTCTGGTTATCGCCCGTTCGTGCACATATCCCGCATCCTCATCCACGGAATTCAGACAGCTTCAGGACATATTTTCTGCTGTGCGCAGGCTGTTTCAGGCAGAACCGGAACGGGAAACAATTGAAGCCATCATTGACTCTTACTATTATCAGCGTGCAGATGAGTCTGAGCTTATCGGCAATACCCTGAAACGTTATCTGGAAATTTTCCATGTACTCAAAGACGCGGATGCTTCGTATATCCGCTTTGCCATGACCGATACACAGCTGTGTATGATTGAGGAGCGGGAAGAAATTCTGGAACAGGCCGGGATTATCCGCCTGGAATCCCCGCCGGATTATGAACGCATTGCGCCTTTTATCCAAAAGCTTGCACAGGATGAAACACTCCCCCTGCTGAAAAGCAGCCTGCAAAAAACATACCGGCGTCTGGAACCCCGGTTCCCGGGCGGGTATTATTATCGTGCTTATCCAGATGAAAAAAGGGCGGTGATGGGCGCCGCGCCGCATGAAGGAAATGAGCATGAGCCTTCTGTACAAAACGAGCATAAAACCGACAGAAATGCCCTCTGTCCCTGCGGTTCCGGGAAGAAGTATAAGCATTGCTGCATGAAAAAATAATAAAAAGATGCATGGAAAATGATGATTATCTGCAATCCATGCATTTTTTTGTTTTGAAAATATCATCCTGCGCATCCCGGACAGCACTTTTCCCATCCGGAAAAGTGTTCCTGCATTACAATCAGTACTTTTCATGATTCATAGTCATGAAGAAAGAATCTGCATATTTTCTGGAAGTAACAGTAATGACTGCCAGGTTATTTAATTCAGAAAACACGGATTCCCTGCTGATTCTGGCAATTCCGGTCATGATGCCGCGTTTTAAACAGGCATTTGTCTTAACACGACTTTACAACTTTTATAAATGATACCCTTGCTGTTGAATTAGCTGTTTTAAGGCATTCATGATACTGGTTGATTTTATGCTTGTTTCGATATTTTTCACGAAAATGGCATAAAATACCTGTCGGGGCGGATCTGTTCGCTAAGTGCAAACCGAAACTCCTGCACACTTACTGATTGATATCCATAAAACAGCTCATCAATGTATGGAAGTAGTTTCATTGCGCAGTATGAAATATTGATCAGATTAACCAGCATTTCAATGCCTTTGCGGCTTCTGACCATATGCGCAGAATATCTGGAGCTGTTCTGGAAAAATGGTGCTGAAAAACAGGTGTCTGCTGCCGGATTCCTTTTCCGGGGACGTCACAAATGCCATCACTGTCCTTTTGCCGAAAATATTTGTAAGGACACGGCGCACAGCTGTGTAATAATCACTAAAAGGCATTCAGTGATTTTTGGGTAATCCCTGACAGGAAATGCCTGTACAGGGAGCGGATGGAATCCGCAGGCTCCATAGCCAGGATGGACGGTGCCAGCAGAAACAATGTTTCAATAGTCGGCATGGAAAAAGTTTTAAAATAAATATAAAAATAACAGTACAGTCTGCCAATTAGATTGTTTTTGTTATATAATAAGTCTGACGTACAAGGTCACTCTCTTTCGTATTTTATTGTGTGCAAACTTATTATACATTAGAAAGTGCCTTGTGCGTTATTTTATTTTTAAAAAGTTGTAAAGTGGTGCATGAGAAGGTAATGCAAAATAAATTAGCAGTTTAATTTTTGTATTGATGTTGTGAATCAGATGTGCTGTACTTGATATTTCAATGGATTTATGATACGCTATGGTAAAATAGATTGTAGGTGGCAGCCTGTCTGGAGATAAATGGATGGAACACTCCATGTATAAGACGGAGGTAATATGATATGGGCGAAACAGAGGAGAATGTGCAGGAATTGCTTTCTCAGGAAGAAGTGAATTATACCCATGTGGATATTACAGATGATTTCATGTTTGCATACGTCATGCAACGCCCGGATATTTGTATTGAGCTGTTGGAATATCTGTTTCCCGGACACGAAATCCAAAGAGTTGTCTATCTTGCGGCTGACGAGAAATCGGAAGCAGACATAACGATTGTAGTGGAAAATGGGGCAGCTAAAACCTATCCTGTTACGCAGAAAACATTGGCAGTCGCATTTGGCAAGAAAGGTATCCGTATGGATGTCTATTTGGATGATGGAAATGTTGTTTATAATGTCGAAATGCAAACCACAAGGTCAAGGCATCTTCCAAAGCGGTCACGTTATTACGCTGGACAGGTGGATATAAATCAGTTGAGCCGGGGACAGGAATATGACCAGTTGAAACCCACGTACATTATTTTCATTTGTAAATTTGATCCATTTGGCAAAGGCTTATACCAATATACATTTTGTAATCAATGTGATGAAGTGGATGGACTGGAGCTGGGAGACGAATCATATAAATTATTCCTTAACACTGCAGGGACAAACGACCGCCTTGACAGTGAGGATAGTCCTGATACGGCAGAGGGAGGCAGCAGCAAAATCAGCGATGGCCTGAAAGAGCTGCTCAAGTATATGAACAATACAAAGGATTATCCAGTGGAATCCACACAGTATGATTTAATAAAAAAGATTGACGAGGCGGTTGCCCATGCAAAACGGGATGAAGAATGGAGGCTGGCATATATGACTTATCAGGCAAATCAGAGAGATGCTGAATTACGAGGAGAAGCCAGAGGAGATGAAAGACGGGCGAAAGAATCTGCACTTAGTATGTATAGCGATGGACTGACAGTGGAAAAAATTGCTAAATATGTAGGATACGCTGTTGATGTCGTAAAAAAGTGGGTGGGTGTATCTGTATAGACCATTGCCTTCGAGGAAGATTGAAAAATTGGTTCTCTAGTCGGTATAGGGATAGAACCAGAGCGGTTCTAAAATGGTTCTAAAAATTTTAAAACTACACAAAATGAGATGGACAGACAATGAAGAAATCCTTGAAAAACGTCTTATAAGGATATAAAAACAGGTGGTTTACATCTGTTGGATATGAGTTCGAGTGATGAAATGGTCTTTAAGAACTGTAGTGGTCAAGCTTTTTTGTAACATTTGTGGCTAAAAAAATCTACCTGCTTTTCTTCCCCCCGGCTCGGAATCTTGGAACAGGCTGTGGTGCCATGTACCTGTCACTAGGCGCACCGTGCTTCGAAGGGGGTCTTGTACCCGTTGCAGGAATGGGGGCGCACATGGTTATAAGCGGCATAGGCGAATTCCTCCACTGTCTGGTACATCTGCTCCTCCGTCCTGAATTCATGCAGATTGGTGCATTCGTTCTTCAGAGTGTTGAAGTACCGTTCCATCGGTGCGTTGTCGTATGGGTATCCAGCCTTGCTCATGCTCTGAGTCACACCAGATGATTCACAGAATTCCACAAATGCTTTTGATGTGTACCGGGAGCCCTGATTGCTGTGCAGGATCAGCCCTTCTTTGGGCCCTGGCTGTGATTCCAGGGCTTTCCGCAGGGTACGGACTGCAGGGTCGCTGGTAATCCGCCGGTCCGTAATGCTGGCCGCCACGCTGCGGTCATGGAGGTCTATGATGGTGCAGTTATAGCGCACATCTCCGTTTTTCAGAAACAAGCAAGTGAAATCCGTACACCATTTTTTGTTGATTTCCTTCGCCGTGAAGTCCTGCTTCAGCTTATTTTCAAATATCTTGTGAGGCTTCCCGGGCTTTGCGCCTGGCTTTTTGGGGCGGACGATGGAGTGCAGCCCCAGTTCCCTGTTCATATATTTATGGACAGTCGTGCGGCTGTAGCGGCATCCCATGCGTTCCAGATAAGCTGTCATGCTGCGGTAACCGTCCACGCCGTTATGGTTGTGGCAGATATCCCTGATTTGCTCCTGGATCTCTGCTTTTTGGGCATGATAATCCGCCTTCCGGTGTTTCCGGTAGTTGTAATAAGCATTCGGGCAGATTCCCAGCCGCTTCAGCAGCCAGCGGACACCGTATTCCTTATGGTATCGGTCAATGAACCGATAAGCCTCTAATCGATTTCCTCCGCAAAGAATGCCGCCGCTTTTTTTAGGAAGAGATTCTCCTTTTTGGCCTCTTCCAGTTCCTTTCGCAGACGGAGGTTCTCTTTCATAAGTTCCATTTCATTTGGGGCATCAGGATTGGCTTGGGCTTTCATCTGGCATTCTTTGCTGAATTCGCTGCACCACTTGGAGATGCTGGCCTTGGACACTCCATACTCGGCAGTGATGCTTTTATAGGTGCGGCCTTCCTCCTCATGGAGACGGACGATTTTCTTTTTAAATTCGGGTGTGTAGCTTTGCGGCATAATGAGTACCTCTTTTCTTGTGATTTTTATTATACTTCATTAGCCACTCCCGTTACAACTTTATTATAGCACTTCAGATAATCTCACTGAAATTTTGTTCCCCGATTGCTATGATTCTTGCCACTGTTTTTCTCCGGCTATTTCCCTCCGCAGCTCCTCTACACGGTCCTGAGAGTAACTGGTTACGATAGAAACAATTTCTTCTGAAGAATAATTTTTCTTTATCATGCGGATAACGGTCTTTTTCTCTGATTCGGCCATTTTCTGTTTTTCTTTCTCTTTCTGAATCAGGGCTTCTTGTTTTTCTTTCTCTTTCTGTGCCAGCGCTTCCTGTTTTTCTTCTATTATACGGGCTATTTCCAGCTGTTTTTCTTTTATCTCCTGGACAAGCGTCTGCTTTTCTTTCTCTATCCGTGCCAGCGCTTCCTGTTTTTCTTCCTCAAATATCATTGCTACCTGGGTCATTTCTATCGCCCTCCTTATTTTCCCTGTTGTTTCCCGGTCAATCACCTTATCTGTAAACGCCAGTATTCCCGCCAGTGTAAACACCTGCTGCTTCCTGTCCTGTATTCTTACAGCCAGTTCCACGGCCATGCGCACCTGCTGTTCCTTATCTTCTTTCCTGCGATAGGACAGCGGCAGAATCATAAATTCCATCAGCTCCTCATCCGCCAGCAGCTCCTCTTTTCGTATATGCCTGGTTTACCGGGTTTATAAAATTCCAGTCTTGTCTTTGCATATACTATATCATCTGGATGGAAGATTTTCAACTGTTTGTAAATATACCTATTTGTCTCCGATATCTAAAAATGCAAAAAAAGACGGCTGCAGACTGCCAGGTCGGTTCTTTCTGAACTCTGGGTATCGTATATTCTCATAATTTGCCGAAAGCCTTTATATTTGCTTGGCAAAGCAAAATGAAATAAACGGAATTACCCAAACATCAGAAAGAACCGCCAGGTCTGCAAACCGTCTTTTTCTATTATTGAATCAATATATCCCTGACACTACGCCTTATCAGCTGCCTCATTATGTTCCGACTGCTGCAATATATATTTCACCGTTTCTAAAAATACAGCTCCTGCACCTCCAGAAATAACAGTACTGCTGTCATTCTCCTTTTTTAATACTTCTGTGCCCTCGGCATGAATTTCCACACAGGCAGATACCGTTTTACAGGATTTTACAAGCTCACTCTGGATATTCTGTTTCCCACTGTCAATAATCCAGCATTCGTCCATCTGTAAATGATAATCACGGGTTATTTTCTCAAATGCATGCGGGCCTTCACAAAAAGCATCCAGCCATGCGCCATTTCTGCCGAGCAGCGTTTCTATTTTGTTACGAATGCTGTCAGGCTCATTCACCGCATCTTCCTTCTGGTTTTCAGCAGCTATCGCAAAATAACCGGAATTATTGAGAAGCTTTACAGCCTCTGCCGCTTCTTCTGTCATCTCATACTGAGCAAGATTACAGGCATTCCAAGAACGGCTGTCTGTCAGCAGGGCAGCATCAAAAAAGACAGCCTTCTGTCTGCTTCGAAGGCTGCCTGCTGCAACGCGTCCAGATTCCATGTCAGCCGAAACCTGATAAAAACGCTCCGGTGTCCCCATATCTTTTACATACTCAGGAGAATCATAAGCATAAACACAGCGCGATGATATCAAAGGCATAATTATATCACGGTCTAAGTCTGCCTTGTTCCCGGCTCCGGCAAAATCAGGACAGATTCCCGGCAACCGGAATATTTCCGGAGATAATATATGAATCCCGGCATTTACCCGGTTCTTATAATACTGCGGCCTTTTATCCTCCCTGCCCAGCCAGCCGGTAACAAGCTTGCTTTTCTCATCAGCAATGACCAGCCCGCTGTCATATGGATGGCTGTTCGGATGTGTAAACACCGTTGCTAATGCGCGGCAAGAGAAATGAAAATCCGCAAACCGCTTCAAATCAATATGAAACACAGCATCCGCAATTAACAGCAGAAAATCATCTTCCAGCACTCCATTCTGCCACAATTTGAACACAGCTCCCGCATTTCCCAGCGGCTCATCTTCTACATAATAAGCAATATGAACACCAAACCGGCTGCCATCCTGAAAATAATCCATAATTACATGCGCAAGATGCGACACCGTAATGATAATATCACAAAATCCCTGTTCTTTCAGGCATGCGATTTCCCATTCAAGCACGGGCTTGTTATTTATTTTTATCATTGGCTTTGGTATGTCCTGCGCAATGGATTGTATTCTGGTTCCTTTTCCTCCAGCCATTATAATCGTTTTCATCGATATACAGACACCTTTCCCCCATATCACCTTGTTTTTCTATACGGAATTTCTTCGTCATGCAGATTAAAACTAATTTTTCAGCACGCCCTCTATACCCGGCCTTAAAATGCTGTCATACAATCTCTGAATCAGATGGCTTACGATAAAAATAACAGGCAAAGCTCCGGCATATGCGGCCAGAATGCTTAATTTTCCACAAAATATCATAATAATCTGTAATATCGGCCTGTGAAAAAGATACGCACACATGCTTGCATAGCTGATTTCACGCACCAGCCCATAGATGCGGAAGCTCTTTCCGGACAGCATGCTGCCGAAAGAATACATGCATATCAGAAAAAACAGGCTGCATATAATTGTATAAAAATTAAATTCCGTGCCTGCATTGCCGGCAAGTAAAATATATAATGGAAAGCTGATCCATATCAGATATCCTTTTATCCAGATAAAAAACCGGCTTATTTTTACCCCCCCCCGCTCCGCTGCAGCCTGAAGAAGGAAAGAAATATCAATTCCTGAACATGCCATGCCTGATACAAAAAACGGCCAGTAATAAAACAGTCTGATATCGGCATCCAGCATTTTATGCACCATAAAAAATACTGTTTCAATAAAAACGGACAAAATTCCCAAAACCATATATGACTTTTTGCCTGCCTGATATGCCAGAAACGGCGCAAAAAAATAAAATACCAGGAGCATGCATACAAACCAGAGCGTCAGCGGATATGGATATTTGAGGAAACCAAATCCCGATAAAAGATAAGGTACTGTGTTTTTAGGATTAATCGATAAAACCGCAAATGCAAGACATGCAGCAGCAAATAATGGATAAATCCGAATAAGCCTCTTTTTATAATACCGGAAAGCATCCCCGGCCCCGGAAATCTTATTCCTGCAGGAAAAATATCCTGATAAATATGTAAAAACTGCCAGCACGCTGAATGTAATCTGTGAAGGAAGCGGCCCCGTTAATTTTACGCAGAATCCAGAAGATTCCATATAATCTGGCAGATGCCAGAGGGCTATAATCCAGACTGTGCAAACCGCCCTTATATAATCTGCTTCCTGTTTTCGCTGGTTCATAAAATAATCCTTCCCCATCCCTGTTATCCATTCCATGGCTTTCTGTAAAAAACAAAATCTTCCCCTGTTTTCTCAAATACAAAACCCAGGTGTTTCATCCTTCGCATAACCGCTGCTTCACATCCCGGAATTTTCCTGTCATGTGTTTCAATGATTAATACTTTTACAAGAGGAAGCCATTCCAGGCATTTTTTATCCTTAAAAATTTCATATTCAGAGCCTTCGATATCCATTTTCAAAATATCAATATATGGAAACCCGTATTTTTTCATAATGCCAGGAATACTGAATGCCCGGACATCCGCATCTTCCCTGCTGCATTCCGACACGGTAAATCCCCATTCCCCGGTCCTGCTTTCATGTACGTTCAAATAACAGTTCCTGCTCCATACCCCCCCCCCTTAAAAATTTAACCCCATTCAGGTTTTTGATATTTTTTAACAGCATGCAGGAATTTTCCTGTTCCGGCTCAACTGCTATAATGCTGGCCTGGCTGAATTTCCTGGCATATAATACAGAAAACAGGCCAATGTTGGCCCCGGCATCTATAATATACCTGACAGGTCCTTTTATTTTCCGGGAAAAATCAATATCATACTGAAACCTGCTGCTTTCATCCGCAGCCCCATTGAGAAAAAACTCAGCTATCAGGCAGTAATCCGTTGTATGGGGCCTGATATACACATCATAATCAATAGAATTAATATGAATGCGCCAGAGTCCTTTGTATTTTCCGTTTATCCGGTGCTGTATTTTATTCCAGACAGAGAACCTGATTCCATTTAAAAGTCCCAGTTCCCGGAACAGATTAATATAATACGGCTTGTTCATTTTCCTCATCCCCCGCTCTTTCTTTTATCCAAATTCCACGCCTGCAAAATGACTGTTTTATTCTTTTCTGCCGCTTCTTTTATGCCGGTCTGTAAATTTGCATAAAAACTCCTTAAAAAAAATAAATTCCGTGCTTTTGTAAAACGGTATGATGCAGCCAGCCAGTGCAGCAGATACCGCAGCCGAAAGCCGGATTATAAACGCAGATGCCAGGCTGACATTGCTGGCAGCACCTGCAGACAAACAGACAGGCACCGTCATCAGGATAAAAACTGCTGCCATTTTAAAAACCATCCGCAGATATCCGGCTTCCTTTTTTTCAAACCTGTTACGGTATAAAACCTTTGCTTTCAAAATCATTTGTACTGTTCTTGAAGCAATTGTCCCCATAAAAATTCCTGCCATTCCGTACTGCCATCCTAAAGCGGCAGAAACTGCAAGGTTCAGGCAGCTTCCAGCAATTCCTATATTCCTGTCTTTGTCGAACAGCCCGGAAACCTCCATAAACTGCCATAATGGTTCAAAGCACATTTCCATAAAAATATTCAATACCGCAATATACACCGCTGCTTTATCCATTACAAAGCCCTGTCCCAGCCATACCATAATAAATAAATCAGTCATGCCCAGCAGCAGTACTGATACTGCAGACGAAATGAAAAAAAATATATAGGTGAGATTTCTTAAAACACGCTCTGAATAAACCCCGTCCTTATCTGCACACAAATCACCAATGCCTGCCGTAATTCCGGCCGCCAGCTGCGTTTTAAGCATCCTGACAGGCATAAAAATCATTGCATAATTATTGTAAAAACCCACCTGTATGGTACTTACCATTCTGGATATCAGGATATTATCCGTAGAATTTGTAATAACACCGGAAACCTTCTTGATAAAAATATTTTTAATATTATCAAATACAGCATTCCTGTCCTCTTTTTTCATCTTTGAACCAGACACGAGATAAGGATACTGCCTGTCTGTATATTTCGATATCATTATATTTGCACAAAGATTTTGAATAATCAGAATAAGCAAATACAGTATATAATTTTCAGACAGCAGCAATACTGTAACGCAAAAAATGGCTGCAGCAAATTTTACTGCCATCTGAATAAACACAACTGCATACTGTTTCTGGTCAGCATTAAGCAGGGATGCTTTGTATGAAAACAAATAGGAGCTGGAAGTTCTTATAACAAACAGCAGAAAAATGCATCTGATATATCCGTCAGAAAAATCAACCTGTGTAACCAGTTTATCAATCACAGGCATCAATGCCATTCCTGCAAGAAAAGTTATAAAGGCAACCAGCCTGTATGCGGTTTTATACAGGCCAAGCAGCTGGCATATTCTTTCCTGATTCCGGTTATGCAGCGGTTCATACAGGTTATATACAATTGCTGTCCCAATGCCAAGTTCTGCTAATGAGAGCATGGAAATTACTTCTGTAAGCAGTCCGTCAATTCCAAGATAATCAATTCCAAGCGTTTTTATAAATACTGTCCTTGTAACAAAAGAAACAAGCGTACTGGCTGCTGTTGCAAGAAATCCATAAGATATGTTTTTTATGCTGTTGTAAGTTCTTGATTTACTATTCATTTCCGGCACTTTCATGCTTCCTGATACTGAAACCCACAAAACCTGTTTTGCAGATAATAGCATATCTGCTATCCCTTAAATATAAAATAAAATAACGCATAAACCATATTGTCAGGCCGAAACAGCGACAACGCATACGTATTTACAAAATACATCCATGTTATGCTGCCATTTTTCCGTCTCCATAGTTTCCATCCCCGCTGCCACCATAGCATAAGCAGTTCTTTCTGTAATACTGTTCTGTTCAAATACCTGTTATTTTTCTCTATTTTTTTTATGGCATTGATATTTTCAGATAAACTGCCTGTCATTCTGAATGCAGTCATGGAATAAAAAATTTCCCATTCTTTTTTATCCAGACATGAACCGCATACCTGATCCACATACTCTCTTTGAATTTTTCTTGAACAGAGAAGCTGCCTGTCTCTGGTTTTATTCGTAATTTGATTATTATGAATCCTGTACCTTACCAATACCTTCGGCATTGTCCTGATGATGCCACCTTTGAATACAATATCCGTCCACAATGCATAATCCTGTGCATAGCGATATTTTTCATTATACCTGATGTTATGTTTTTTCAGAAAATCCATCCGTATCATAGCCGTCGGATGCACGACACCGGCATTGCGAAACAAAAACCTGACAGCTGTGACCTGACTGAAATGCTGCTCCCCCATAATACGAAGCTGTTTTCCACTGACTGCTTCACAGATTCTTGTTCCAGCAACAGTTACAGATGTATATTTCTCAAGATAATTCACTCCTTCCTCAATCCTGTTTTTTTCTGAAATATCATCCGAATCCATCCTTGCCAGATACTTTCCCTTTGCCATCTCTAATCCAGCATTCAGTGATTTTGTTAATCCGGCGTTTTCCTGATTATGAACCACTGTTACTCTTGCATCCATTCTCCGTGCCTTATCCAGGACCTCCAGACATGCTCTGTCATTACTGCCATCATCAATTATGATTATTTCCAGATTTCGGTAGGTTTGCTCTAGTACACTTCTTATCGCTTCTTTCAGATATAACGGATTTTCATTATATACCGATATCACTACAGAGACCAGAGGCCCGTTCTTCCTGTCTTTTATCATGATTCATGCTCCATCATTAATAAGTGCTGTAAACTGTTTCAAAAATACTTCCGGACTGTTGTTATCATAAAAACTCTGTTTCTGTTTCCTGCATATCAGTATTTTCTGCTCCTCATCCATTTTTTCAATATAACGGATAACCCTGATAATATCCTGCTTCCTGTTTACATCAAATAAAAGATTCCTGTCAGCCACAAGTTCTGGAATCCCGCCCCTACTGCTGCCACAGACAACACATTCCGTCAGAAACCCTTCAAGTGCCACATTCGGATAATTGTCCATGCAAGCCGATGGAATAATAACAGAAAATACCGTTTCCAATTCATGGATAACCTGTCCATAATCCAGATATCCGGCATATTCAGCAGCACATTCTTTTACAAGACTGAAAAATTCCTGCTTTATTTCATCATCCGCTTTTCCGGCTATGCGCAGGATAAGTCCGTCAGGTTCTGCATCCTTAAATGCTTCCAAAAGCTCCAGAATTCCTTTATCTTTTCTTACAGCCCCATAGTAAAATAACACTTTTGGGGAACTGCCGCGTTTTTTAAACGACTGGAATTCCTGGATATCCAGCATATTATGAATCACAGCTGCACGGTATCCTTCCCGCAAAAGATATTTCTGCAGCCTGCTGCTTGGGGAAATAAGAAGATTTATGCATTGTTTTCGAAACATTCGGCTTATCCCCCTGATAACACTCCGGTACATCAGCTTTACCCTGTCACGGCTATGCCCGGAAAAACACAGCTGCATACATTTTGCAAAATGCCTCCCCTTGCAGGCCTTTCCATTCGGAAGAACACATCGTCCGCCATCCGGGCATACAACCGAATAATCATGTATGGTCTGCACCGCATAATATCCCTTGCATGCCAGTGCAATAGTATTAAAAGCATAGGTGATATTATGCAAGTGAATCATGTCCGGCCTTTCATAATCCAGATATTTTTTCAGCCTGCCATACAGCCGCCAGTCTATGATGCTGTTTCGGATAATCCGGCTGCAGCCGGAATACCTGCCAGCAAAATTTTTATGTCCGTTTTCTTTCGTTTCTCCACTATCCAATTCCGGGTCAAACGTCAGGTATTTCACTTCAATGCCACTGCTGGTTAATACATTCTTTTCAAATCCGGCCTGGAGTTCTGCCCCGCCTTTTTTATAAAAAGTACTCATTATAATTATTTTCATGCTTCCATCCTTCGAGCATCAAAAAACCTAAAACCGGAAAAGATTCACATCCGTATTAAAGAAATTCTGCCTGAAAAAAATAAGGCTGTTTATCATTACAGCTGCTGCTATTATGAGAAACCTGCTGCTCCGCTTTTTCTGATTTTCAGCAAACTGCGGAACTGCAATTACCAGTATCGAAAACAGCAAGTTGCTTGCCCTGGAAAAAACATGAATCTGCTCAAGTGCAATAATACAGGCCATGGCAGCTGTCACATAATACAGTATGACAGAATCCAGCCTTGCAGGATTTTGTATTGTACCGCTATGTGCCGGCATTAACGGCACATTTCCAAGACTTATTCTGTATTTCTGGCAAAACAGCCTGCTGCCTGCTCCTTGTTTCTTCTTTTGGAAGCATCCAGCTCCCAGCAATGCAAGACCATAATATGGCAGATATATAAGTATTCTCCTACAGCTTCCCCCGCTGTAATGCAGATAAAGGCCGAACAGCTTGTTTATTTTGGGCTGCAGGAACGGCAGAAGCATTCCCGCAAGCTTCGCTAATTCAAAAACAGAAATAAACCGCATCATCACAGATATCCATATAGTACCGATGCTTATCAGCCGGACAATTTCTTTTCTCTCATGTTCCATTCCATACATCAAAAGCGGTAAAATTCCTACGATTGCAATGGAATGGAAAGACATTGCAATAAGTACTGTAATAACAGCCCTTACATACTTCTTTTCCACTATGCTGCATATATTAAATAAAATAATGGCACCGGCTATCCCTGACCGTATAATTACAATTTCATTTAGGAAATAAAAACAGGATATATATGTAAACAATGAAAGAAACCTGTATTTTGAATATTTCAATATAACGTGACGGTATAACAGCACAGATATGGCGGCCACTATAAAAAACAGCATATGGTAATCCATTCTGAAATATTTCACAGCACTGTTTAAAAATACATATCCTGACTCAAAAAAATAATTGGTTCTCAGTATATTCAGGGATAACGGCGGCGTTTCCCGGTAAAAAAAGTCCACATATGCTTCTGTGTCAGGTGAAACCGACGGATTCTTCATTGCTGCAAGAAAAACAAGCAGCAGACAAAAAGCATCAAATATCATCCGTTTATGTATTTCTTTCACATGACTGGAAAAATCCAGACACACAAGAAACATACCCGCCACATAAATTCCTAATACAAAATAACCAGTTATCATAATGCCCTCAAAAGTCCAGAAGGTCTTTTGCAAACTGCTTCATATCCATTTCGCCTTCTTTTTTTACCATTTCTATTTTTTCATAAAACGCTGCATCCGGCTGGCAGTTTTTTTCCATCCATACAAGGGCATTTTTCATGCTCTCTACACTGTAAGGATTGACATATGTTTCAAAACACCCCATTACTTCAGGAATGGATGATACATAAGAAGCCACCGCTTTCTTTCCATAAAGCGCAGCTTCTAATACCGGCAGTCCAAACCCCTCATTTTTTGACGGATAAAACAAAAACCTGCACTGCCTGTATAAATCTGATAATGTCCTGTAATCTACATACGGAAAAACTTTTACCCATTTTTTTACAAGTTCTGCATCTGTTTTCGGATTGCGGCACAGCCGTTTTAGAATATCAGACGTTATTCCCGTTACAAACAAATACATCTGATTCTGCGTTTCTTTTTTATATCTGCAGAATGCTTCCAAAGCCCTGGCAAAGTTCTTTTCTTTCCTTCCCCCGCTTACAAACAGGATATATTCCTGATAAAACCTTTTCTGAACAGGATTTGTCTCGATAAATGCCATCTCATAGTAATAGTTAATATTCACAACAGGAATAATCCTGACCAGCTTTTGTAACGCATCATTAGAAACCGTGAATATTTTGTCTGCATGTTTTAAATATTTTTTTATACATACAGAATATAACTGTTTCAGGACAATGTATTTTGCCAGTTCCAATGCATAGCTATACTTCACTGCATAAAATGCATCATACTTGTCAGGAACTATGTCTATCCACCTTACATCATGGTTCGTAAGACATATTTTTGCAGAAGGCCAGTATTGTTTCACTTTTTCCAATATTGGAAATCTGCGTGTACGAAGCAAAGGAAAAAAGAAAACCGAATTTTCCTGTACATGAATGCTTTTATTAATTTCATCTGCCTGCATAATCATGCATCTTTT
>Ga0224746_10004_pt1 | contig 30549 bp, 25 predicted proteins | sample LIM_F_Water_Bulk_FD_183000 | JGI IMG/M metagenome (GOLD analysis project Ga0224746, IMG submission 183000) | Enriched cells from gastrointestinal tract of the lab mouse from Pacific Northwest National Laboratory (PNNL), Richland, Washington... | ecosystem: Host-associated > Mammals > Digestive... | reverse complement strand
CAAACATCAGCTATAGACGCAGTAAGTCTTTGGTTGCGGATACGCTCAACGGTTTGGCAGGGAGTGTAGAATATCTGACCGATGTGGATGGAGATTTCAGCCGCGGAAGCGCTTTTATTGGCTATATCTCCGATGGGAGCGAAACCCAACACACCATTCTTCTGGAGATCACGGAAACGGATGAATTGGAGAATATTGTCCGTATCACGTGCAAGGGGGAAACGACAGTTTTAATCTACTCTGAGAATCCCGACAATGACAGCCACTATTTGAGAAGCGTGCCATATGCAATCACTGCCTACGTGGAGGATGAAACACTTTACCGTATGGTCTATTGCAATGATGCGCTCTGGGAAGATTAATCAAAAAAAGCAAACCGAAGGAGGCATGAAATTATGTTGGAATGGATCATCTCTTCCAGTCTCTTGATCCTGATCGTGCTGTTCCTGCGAGCCGTTCTGGGGAAGCGGATCAGCGCGGGACTGCAATACGGCCTGTGGTCGGTTGTGCTGGCACGGCTGCTGGTGCCTGTGACTCTATTCAGCCTTGCAATAATGGCTCTGCCCGCCGCAGAACCCCCGGAGGCCCTGCGGCAGGAGAGTATCTACGTCCTGCCGGTGGAGTCCAGACCGGCAGAGGAGTCCGGCGTCCGGTTTGCGGAGGACGGACGGATCGAGGCCCCCGATTCCTTCGGCTACGCCCGCCTGGAGGATGAGGGCAGGACCATCATCCGCTACACGGAAAAGGTCAGTCTCATGGAGCTGCTGGGGTGGATCTGGGCCGCCGGGGCGGCGGTTATGGCGGTGGTCCTCATCATCGCCAATGTACGCTTTACCATCCGCCTGCGCCGGGTGCGCCGTCCTCTGGAGGGCACCAGCGCCCCGGTGCCTGTGTACACAGCCATGGGCCTGCCCTCGCCCTGCCTTGTGGGCCTGTTCTGCCCCGCCGTTTATGTTACAGAGGAAGCGGCAGCAAATCCCGCCACACTGCGGCACGTACTGGCCCATGAGCTGACCCACTACAACCACCGTGACCACCTGTGGAGTGTCCTTCGGGGCGCGGCACTGGCGGTCCATTGGTGGAACCCGCTGGTATGGCTGGCAGTGGTGTGCAGCCGCCGGGACGGCGAGCTGGCCTGTGACGAGGGTGCGTTGAAGCGCCTTGGCGGCGGGGAGCGCACGGCCTACGGCGAGACCCTGCTGGCCCTGGTCACCGCCAAGTCGAAACCCGCCGATCTTCTGAGCTTCGCCACCACCATGACCGGCGGCAAGCGGAGCCTGAAGGAGCGCATCCGGCGCATCGCCGTCCAGCCCAGGCGGCTGGCCAGTGCAGTGGTGGCCGTGGTAGTGATCCTCTCTCTGGCGGCTGTCTGCGCTTTTGGACGCGCGGAGGCAAAAGAGGCTGACCCGCTGTTCCAGCCTCCGGGCCTCTGCTGGAACGACAGCATGGCGACCGTGATCGAAAAGCTTGGCATCACGGAGGAGCAGATACTTTATAACGAACAGGACGAGCTATCAGATCCCAATACCGCGAAGGAACAGAGCCTGGCCGTCAAGGACGTGTCCTTCCTTGGGTACAATACCACAGTCGGCTTCAACTTTATCCACTATGTGGGTGCGGCTGACGGCTATGGTCTGAATAATGTGACCGTTGCTTTTCCGGAAGAAGCGGACATGGCGGCGGTCAAAGCGGAGCTGATCGAGCGGTACGGTGAGGGCGAGGCCGGAAAGTCGGACCCCAATTATGCGTACCTCGCGTTATGGCCAGACCTGCCGGATCCCCAGCCCGACAAGGAGAACCATCACATGTATTGGACGGCGGACCGGGCGGCGCTGCCGGAGGGTTACGAGGACCGCGTGCGGGATTGGCTGCTGAACGTCAGATATAAGTCCGCTGCCCCGGAGAAGATCGAGGAATATCTGGCGGAAGCGCCGATGGCAACGCTGCACTGGACAGACGACTGGCTGCTTCTTACCGATATCCTCACCGCCAACCGTGTCTCCTTCGATGCCAAACAGCTGGTGGAATTTCTGCAAAACGTCCCGTTGGATGAAACGGAGCCTTTCAGTACCTACGTCAGGCCCTATGACGTCAACCGTGACGGGGTACAGGAGGGAACGGCGTTCTACAACTCGGGGCGCAGCAGCGAGCGGGTGGAACTTACCCAGGGCAGTACGGAGGACCGGACGGTGATATGGTCTAAAACTCTGGATGAATCCGCCGGGAGTTGGGATATGTATTTCTGCTGCCGGATAGACGGACTTGATTATCTGCTGGAATACAGTCCGAAAATCGAAGATGGCTTCTGTGACTATTCATACCGGTTTTTCCACCTGGAAGATGGGGAGGAGGTCACGGACCGGAAGGATCAGATCACTTTCGATATCCGTTTTGACAGTCCGGACCACCGTTTTGACCCATCTGAGATCGCCGCCTTTATGTGTGAGATCAACGAATATATCGCGGCAGGGAAGGTAATCCTGGGGGGCGGCCTTGATTCGCTGAATCTGGAGAGGGAGGAGTATACGGAACGCTTACTGCGGGACAACATTCTGGTCACGCTGGGAGCCTCCAACACGGAGTACACTACGGAGGAGGAGCTGCGTGATGCTCTGACGGACTTCGCCGCCTACGCCCAGGACCACCCGGACGATACCTGGTCCCCGCTGGCGGACCTGCTGATGGAGCTGACAATGGAGGACATCGCGGGACTGCATATGAATACAGACGAGTTGGAACAGCTTGTGCGGTACTTGAAGGAGGCGGAGCGGGGGAGCCGGTTCTATACCTGGAGCAGCTTTGAGGACGCCTGCGGCGGCCACAACGTATGGGAACATCCCGGCGCGCTTTTGGAGGTTCCTCTGGCAGATGAGTCCACACTTTATCTGTTTGCCAGCGCGGAGAATGACAATGTCCTCATTATGCTGGAAAATTCTGATGATACCGTTACAGCTTTTTACGATGCTCCGGATCTGAAACAGTTTGTCTATAAGACGCCAACTGCTGAGATGCCAGTAGAGATAGAATCGCTATGAATTGAACAAAACTAAAGTTTTGTTCAATTTTATGAAGCAAACAGTTCAGCCGGTCCCCGGGGAAGGGGACCGGCTGCTCATTATTCAGGAAAAGGGGGATTTACTTTGCCAGGACCTTCTTCAGCCTGGCGAACCGGGGCAGACCGTTCTCCTTCTTCATCTTGGTCTCGCCCTGGATGAGGGGGAGGGCGTAGTCAACGAAAGCCTGGGTGACGCCGTTGTGTTCGGCGTTGATCCACTCGATAGGCACTTTCTTCTCGGTGTTGGCCACATCGGTGAGGTTGAACAGCTTGGTCTTGCAGACATACTTGCCGCCCTCGATGCACCGCTCAAAGCCCACCATCTTGTCGGTAAGGCCCGCCACGGCGTTCTCCACGGCAGCCTTGCCGGCCATGAAGGACTCGTCAATATCGGTCTGGGATGCCAGATGCGCGCCGCAGCGCTGGAGCAAGCTCAGCTCGATGCCCCGGACCTTGGCGCCGGTCTCCTTCTTTACGATGTCGGCCAGCATGGCAGCCAGACCGCCCAGTTGGGCGTGGCCGAAGCCGTCGGTAGCGGAGGTCTTGGCTTCGGAGACGAAGGAACCATCGGCATAGTGGATGCCCTCAGACACGGCCACCATACAGTTGCCCTTCTCGGCGTAGACCTTCTTCACCTCGGCGATGAACTTGTCCATATCGAAGTCAGTCTCGGGCATATAGATGAGGTCGGGACCGGCGCCCATGGCGGTAGCCAGACCGGCGGCGGCGGTGAGCCATCCGGCGTGGCGGCCCATGATCTCAATAACGCAGATCATACCGGTGTCGTATACCCGTGCATCGTGGTAGACCTCCATGCAGGAAGTAGCGATATATTTGGCAGCAGAGGAGAAGCCGGGGCAGTGGTCCGTACCGAACAGGTCGTTGTCGATGGTCTTGGGCACGCCCATGACGCGGCACTCGTAGCCCACCTTCTGCATATACTTGCTGATCTTGTTGCAGGTGTCCATGGAGTCGTTGCCGCCGTTATAGAAGAAGTAGCGGACATCATACTTCTTGAAGATCTCCAGGATGCGCTTGTAGTCGGTATCATCCACATCAGGATCGGCGATCTTGTACCGGCAGGAGCCCAGAGCGGAGGAGGGGGTGTAGAGCAGATTCTCCAACTCAGCAGGATCCTCCTGGGTCATGTCCAGGAGCCGGTCGTTGAGTACGCCCTTGATGCCGTGTTCCGCTCCGTAAACCTTAGTGATGGCCTCACTGTCCAGAGCGGTGCGGATGACGCCGTACGCGCTGGCGTTGATAACGGAAGTGGGGCCGCCGGACTGACCGATGATGCATGCGCCTTTTAACATAGTTTGTATTCCTCCAATTTTTCAGCATATAACTTTTTCTTGAAACAGTACATGCGCTTTTTCTATAGTATACCAAGATTTCCCTGGCTTGTAAACAGATTTTTTGCATGGAACCTCTGGAATTTTGCAGGGAAGGCGTGGGCGAAATGTAAAAGTGGAACGCAAATGACGATCTAAGCTGCAAAACAAGCGAAAATAGTTGCACTTTCTCTAAAGCTATTATATTATATGGTGGCTATGAAAGTTAAAATAGTGAATGAAAGGATGTTAGGCGGCTGTGTATTTTATTGCTTGTGCGTTACCGGACGAGCAAATAATGAAATTATTGGAAGAGAAATTGGATAAAAAGCAATTCTGCAACTGATAGTTGCGCAACCGTAAAATGAAGTTGGTTGATTCTGCTGGAAGCTTTTAGTACAATAAATAAAAATAAAGGAGAATCCCATGGAGTGCCGCGAAAAATTGATCCGCCTGCGAAAGAGGCAGGGACTGACCCAGCAGGAGCTGGCCGAGACGGTGAACGTATCCCGTCAGTCTATTTCAAAATGGGAACTGGGCGCTGCCCAGCCTTCCATTGAAAATTTCCACAGCCTGAGTACGTTTTACGGTGTGCCAGTAGACCTGCTGCTGAATGACGTGCTGGACCTTCCGGAGGCGGGGTGCGTTCTGTCGGAAATGCCGGTACAGAAGAACGGGTCAGACCCGGCGGGAGATTGCGTTCAAGGCGATGAACTCAAAAAAGAGATATCAGCCTTGAAAAAATGGATGATAGCGCTTGTTGCCGTGGTCACTGCTCTTGTTTTGACGGCGGCGGTCTACGTAGTGGGAAATCTCTGGAAAGGAAGTGATGCGATCCCAATCGATGAGTTGGAGCAGGAATATATAGGAGACTCTTTTGATGGCGAATTCGACCATGGCTGGTAGGAAGGAGGTGAAGCGAATGAAGAAGATTTTATCGGTTGTCTTGGCGTGCATACTTTCTATCAGTTGTTGTACAGTTAATGGCCAGGCAATTTATGCAGATACGGAACCGCCCGCAGTGGGCGTACTGGTTACACATGCTTCTGGTTCATTCAACATGACCGTACCGGCTAATTCCATAGTAAGAGACCGAACGGCACTAACCATTGGAGTTATTTGCACAGCTGGTTTGCATAATTCCGAAACATTCTATTAATAAAAAGGGGAGTGGCTTTATAATGAAGCGGAGAATAGCTCTTTTTGGTATATTTGCTCTAATTGCTGCAAGTTGTGCGTTGCATGCGGTTGCGTTTGCCTCGCCGGAAAAAGCAGACGATGTGACGGTCTGTAGTCAGGAATGCCCGTATCTTGAATCAAGCCCGTTAACTTCAGAAAGTAACGCACACTTTTTTATTCCTTGGGAGAACAGCCGACCCGTTTCAAGCTCCTCCACAAAAGAGCTAGAATCATTATATACGATTTTGACTACATTATCTCAGGCATGCGATTCTGGGCATACGCATTCGTTTGTGTTTCGTGCCAGCCATGGGTGTAGTGACGGTCTATGCACGAGGCACAACCATACGCATTATTGCTCATTGGAATGCTCGGATACGGCACACTGCCATTAAAGCCGGATAATGGGCTTACTGGCACCGTAAAGGAATCCGCCAAACTTGATTTTTCCGAAAGCAATACCACGGGCTTGGTTCAAATATGGGTGTCCTTTGATGAGATAGGAGTAGCAGATTATACAACCACATCTCCGATGCGCTGCCCACATTTTTTTGATTTCCCTGTTGCAATCTTCTGAAACTGTGGTAAAATATACCTAACTTCACCATAAGGAGGATACTACCCATGCCCCTCGTAACCACTACCGAAATGTTCAAGAAGGCCTATAACGGCGGCTACGCCATCGGAGCCTTCAATGTCAACAACATGGAGATCGTCCAGGGCATCACCGAGGCCGCCAAGGAAGTCAGCGCTCCCCTGATTCTCCAGGTTTCCAAGGGTGCCCGCGCCTATGCCAACCACACCTACCTGGTCAAGCTGGTAGAGGCCGCCATCATTGAGACCGGCCTGCCCATCTGCCTGCATCTGGACCACGGCGACAGCTTTGAGACCTGCAAGAGCTGCATTGACGGCGGCTTCACCTCTGTCATGATCGACGCCTCCAGCAAGCCCTTTGCCGAGAACATCGAGATCACTAAGAAGGTCGTTGAGTATGCCCATGACCATGGCGTCGTTGTCGAGGCCGAGCTGGGCAGCCTGGCCGGCGTGGAGGACGAGGTGCAGGTTTCCGCCGAGGATTCCTCCTACACCCGTCCCGAGGAGGTCGAGGAGTTCGTCAACAAGACCGGCTGCGACTCCCTGGCCATCGCCATCGGCACCAGCCACGGCGCTTACAAATTCACTGCCGCCCAGTGTACCCGCAACGAGAAGGGCGAGCTGGTTCCCCCGCCCCTGCGCTTTGATATCCTGGACGAGGTCGTCAAGCGTCTGCCCGGCTTCCCCATTGTCCTCCACGGCTCTTCCTCCGTTCCCCAGGAGTTCGTGAAGATGGTCAACGCCAACGGCGGCAAGATGCCCGATGCCGTGGGCATTCCCGAGGAGCAGCTCCGTCAGGCCGCACGCAGCGCCGTGTGCAAGATCAACATTGACTCTGACCTGCGTCTGGCCATGACCGGCACCATCCGTCAGTTCTTCTGCGAGCATCCCGACAAGTTCGATCCCCGTGAGTACCTGAAGCCCGCCCGCGCCGCCATCAAGGAGCTGGTCAAGCACAAGCTGATCGACGTTCTGGGCTGCGACGGCAAGGCGTTTTAAGTTCGAAACAGAACCAACTGCGATTCCCCCGATTTCTGCCCGGTAAAATGACTGTCCGTTTATGAGCGGGCAGCATAAGAACCTGTATTCATTATTGGGGGATGCCGGAAGGACGAGGATTTTTCTCGTCAGACAAGGAGATTTCCCTTGCCGTACTGACTGACGCAGTATGGCGGGAAAAAAGACCGGCATAAAACCGAACATTTCATATGCAAGGCTCCCCGGCTGCCATGCAGGCGGCCCGGGAGTTTCTATCAGAAGGAGGGCAGGCCCATGGAAAAATGTCTGTACGTCATGTTTATTGAGAAAACCAAAACATACAACCGGCTCACAAAAGCTGCGGTAGAGCGGCACGTTGCCAATCTGAAAAGTCTGGATGAAGCGGGCCATATTGAGCTTGCCGGAGTATTCAAGGGCTACCCCGGCGTTGCCGGCATGTATATCCTGCGGGCGGAAAGCTACGAGGAAGCTGAGGCGCTCTGTAAAATGGAGCCCCTTGTGGTGGAAGGCTTTGCAGCCTATAAGCTGAAAGCGCTGCAGCCGGCGAACAAAGAAAATAACTACCTCCTTTAACGGCCGCACAATACCGGCAGTCCCCGCGGGGACTGCCGCTAATTTTTTCTCCATCAATTTTTCACATTTCTCTTGACAAATCCTTCGTTCTGTGTATAATCTAAAACATGAACAATTGCTCATATATTCATTTGTTTGTTCGAGGATGTCGCGGGGAGGTTAACGATATGAACCGAGAACCTATTGAAACCTGTGAGGTCAGCGTCATTCATGAGGACGTGCTGGCCCGGGTCAAGGCCAAGATGCCGGATGAGGAACCGGTCTATGAGGTATCCGAGCTGTTCAAGGTCTTCGGGGACAGCACCCGGGCCAGGATCATCTGTGCGCTGAATATCGAGGAGATGTGCGTGTGCGATCTGGCGGTTTTGCTGGGCATGACCCAGAGCGCCATCAGCCACCAGCTGCGGCTGCTGAAGGTTGCCCGGATTGTCAGGAGCCGCAAGCAGGGGAGGGTGGTCTATTACGCTTTGGATGACGCTCATATCGGACAAATTTTTGCGATGGCCTTCGATCACGTGATGGAAGAAATGGAGGGATAACCAATGGAAGAGAAAGAAAAGCAGGCTGTGCATGACCATGGTCATGAGTGCTGCCGCGGACACGAAGAACACGACCACGCCCATGAACACGAGCATCATCATGACCACGTCCACGGTCATTGCGGTTGCCACGGACACGACCACGGACACGAGCATCACCACGAGCATTGCAGCGGCCACAGTCATGACCATCACCACGAACATGGAGACGGCTGCAATTGCGGCCATGACCACAACCACGAGCAGGACCCTGCCGAGGCGAAGAAGGAGCTTCTGACTCTCGCGGCAGGCGCGGTACTGCTGGCTGCCGGCGTGCTGCTGAAAATACTCCAGCATGTGCCGGACGGGATCTCTACGGCAGTTCTCCTGATCGCATTCCTTGTTGTAGCGGCGGAAATCATACTCCAGGCCGTCAACAATATCCGTCACGGCGATATTTTCGGCGAGAGCTTTCTGATGGCTATTGCCGGTATCGGCGCGGTGTGCATCGGAGAAATCCCTGAGGGTGTTATGGTGTTTCTGCTGTACCGTCTGGGTGAGTATTTGCAGACAAAGGCCGTGTCCTCCTCCCGCAAATCCATTTCCGCCCTGCTGGATGTCCGGCCCGATCACGCCAATTTGCTGGAGAATGGTCAGAGCAGGGAAGTGGAGGCCGCCCAGGTGCAGGTGGGGCAGATTATCCTGGTGCGCCCCGGTGAAAAAATCCCCCTGGACGGCACTGTGCTGGAAGGAGCGTCCCAGCTGGATACGGCAGCTCTTACTGGTGAATCCATGCCTCGGGACATCGTCCCCGGCCAGCCGGTGATGGCGGGCTGTATCAATCTCAGCGGAGCACTGGAAATCCGGGTAGAGAAATCCTTCGGCGAGTCCACCGCCAGCAAAATTCTGGAGATGGTGGAACACGCATCCGAAAAGAAGGCCGCCAGTGAAAAGTTCATTACCCGCTTCGCCCGGGTCTATACGCCTATCGTCTGTCTGGCGGCGGCCATTGTGGCGGTGATTCCGCCCCTGTTCGGTCTGATGTCCTGGAGCCGGTCCATATACAGCGCCCTGTGCTTCCTGGTCATCTCCTGTCCATGCGCCTTGGTGATCTCTGTGCCCCTCAGCTTTTTCGCCGGTATCGGCCGCGCCTCCCGGGAGGGTGTCCTGGTCAAGGGAGGCAATCACCTGGAGACCCTGGCGGAGGCCCAAATTGTGGCTTTCGATAAAACCGGTACCCTCACCGAGGGCCGCTTCTCCGTGTCTAATTGCCTTCTGACGGATGACGTTTCCCGGGAAACGCTGCTGGAGTTGGCCGCCCAGGCGGAGTGCCGCTCCACCCATCCCATTGCCCAGTCCATTCTTGCCGCCTATGGCAAGCCTCTGGATGAGGCGGCCTTGGAGGACTACCAGGAGGCTTCCGGCCACGGTGTCGCTGTAACGGTCAACGGCCGGCGCGTCCTGGCCGGGAAGCGGGACTATCTGCTTGAGGCGGGTGTCTCCCTTCCGGAAATCCCCTCTGCCGCCGCCACAGCGGTATACGTAGCGGCTGACGGCGTTTATCAGGGGGCCATTCTGCTGCGGGACGCGCCGAAGCGGGACGCGAAAGCGGCTATATCGGCCCTCCGTTCCCTGGGGATCCGAAAGACCGCTATGCTCTCTGGAGACAGCAAGCCGGTGGTGGAGGAGATTGCCCGGGAAATCGGCCTGGACCAGGCTGCCGGAGAACTCCTGCCCCAGGATAAGCTGAAAGAGCTTACCCAGCTGCGGAACCAGCTGACCGGCAAGGGCCGTCTGCTCTACGCCGGAGACGGCATCAACGATACGCCGGTTCTGGCATCTGCGGATATCGGTATCGCTATGGGCGGCCTGGGCGCTGACGCTGCCATCGAGACAGCGGATGTCATCATCATGGGTGATGAGCCCAGCAGGATCGCTTCCGGTATCCGCATTGCCCGCCGTACCAGCCGCATTGCCACTGAGAACATCATTTTCGCTATTGCGGTGAAGGTTCTTGTGATGATTCTCTCTGTTATGGGTTACGTAGATCTGTGGGCCGGTGTGTTTGCCGATGTGGGTGTGTGTATGCTGTGTGTCCTGAACACACTGCGGATCAACCGGAAAAATATTTGACCTCCAGTAGCCAAGATCACCTCTCCCGCATATACTGTGCGGAAGGGGTGATCTTTTTATGGACGAAACCTATGGCCGGGGCCTGTTTCCTTATGACCGGGCTGCGGCGGTGCGGTACGCACGCCGGTGGGCCTATGGCCGGAACCCAGCATTTTACGACTATGAACAAATCGGGGGAGACTGCACCAACTTTGCCTCTCAATGCGTCTATGCCGGCAGCGGCGTCATGAATTTTGAGAAGGATTTCGGCTGGTATTACGTCGATGCCAACAACAAGGCGCCCGCCTGGACGGGGGTAGAGTATTTCTACCGCTTCATGACTCGGGAGGCGCAGAACCCGGGCCCTGTCGCCATAAACGCCTCCATCAGCCAGCTGGAGCTGGGGGATGTGGTACAGCTGTCCTTTGACGGGGAAAGCTGGAATCACTCTCCGGTGGTCGTGCGCCTCCTGCGGCGTCCCGCTCTGCGTCCGGCGGATGTGTTGATCGCAGCCCACAGCTACGATGCCTATAACCGGCCTCTGAGTACCTACGATTACCAGGGAATCCGATTTCTCCACTTCATTGGCGTGCGCCGGTGACCACGTCCGGCGTAGCAGGGGATACCGCCGTTTTCCTGCGGCGGTATCCGTTATTTTTTCGGCTTGACGCGCCCCAGAGGATTGGCCCTGGCAGCTACCCGCAGCGCCTCATTGTCAATATGCGTATAAATTTCCGTAGTGTTCAGATGTTCATGTCCCAGCACCTCCTGAACCGCCTTTACATCCACACCGTTTTGCAGCATCAGCGTAGCTGCAGTGTGGCGGAGCTTGTGAGAGGAATACTGGGTGCTGTCCAGACCCGCCTGGGACAGGTGTTTTTTCACTAGGGCATGAACATTGGAACGGCTGATCCGCTGGTCCCGGGAGGAGAGAAACAAGGCGTTCTGATCCCGGCCGGCGATGGGCCGCCGTACATCCAGATAGCGCTCCAGCGCGATTTTACAGGCATCGTTGAGGTAGACAATACGCACCTTGTTGCCTTTACCAAGTACCCTCAGGGCGTCCCCCTGGATGTCTGAAAGATTGAGCCCGATCAGCTCGGAAATACGCAGTCCGCAGTTGAGAAAGAGCGTTAGGATGCAGTAGTCCCGCTCCTGATAGGCTCCCGTTACGCTTTCCAGCAGATCCAAACTCTCATCCAGCGTCAGATATTTCGGCAACGTTTTTTTCAGCTTCGGTGAGTCCAGATCTTTGATCGGATTATCGTTCAGCAAATGTGCTTTCTGGGTGAGGTAATTAAAAAAAGAGCGCAGGGTAGCAATTTTTCTGGCTCTGGTAGCGGCAGTCAGACCGTATTTCGTTTTATCACTGTTGGGCTGCTGAGCCCGGTCACGGCTGAGGTAGGTCAGATATCCATAGACATCTGTCAGTGTGATCGATTGGATCAAAGAAATATCCACATCCATAATAGAGATAGCATCCCAGTCCAAATCCCGCAGGGACCTGTCCCGGGATTGCTTGATGTAGCGAAAGAAGTTCCGGAGATCCAGAAAATACTCATCAACTGTTTTCTGGGAATGGGCCTTGATGTTCTCATGATAGGACAGAAAGTCACAGAGGATCTGCGGGGCTTCGTCGCGGTAATCTGTCATGTTAGTGCCTTGCAGACCTTGCAACGGGTTTTGCCCTCCCCTCGATTGAACAAAATTTTTATTTTGTTCAATTGTATCTATACCAGTTTCCGCCCCTGCCCCCCGGGCCCGGAGCGTCTGCCGGCGCGGGCATGTCTGTGCCTGCAAGGCTTCCTCCTTTCCGTGTTCCATGTTTTCAAGATTATACCATACCCGTTACAAATCCACAAGCTCCAACAGAGCCGTTACCAGCCCATGAAACCGCCGGTCTGTCTCCGAGACCTTCTGTATCTTATTCTTCAGCTGTCCCAGCTCCTGCCGCTTGTCCTGAATCTCCGCGCTCAGACGCTCCCAATCCAGTACCAGCTGTTCCCGGCGCTCCTCCGTGTCCAGGACATAGTTCTCCAGCTTCTGCGAAAAATTCTCGCCACGGTAATTCTCTATGTATTTCGCTACCCTGTCGGAAAGCCGCACACATTTCTGGTTTGTTTTTGCCATAATATCAATCCTCCTTTGCATATATTTTTCCCATGGCATCTGTCCCCCCATCAAAAAGACGATCGCATTTCTGGCTCTTTCTCGTCATATTCCAATGCCATCCTTTTGGGATTTTTCCCTGTCCATTCATCAATCAATTCCCGCTGCCTAATATTTAACCGTTCTTCGTGGTGCTTCATTTCCCTCAACTGATTCCAAAATTTTGCCCAGCCAAGACATTTTATGTACGTATAAATGCTTGCCCCTGCTTGTCCAAAAACATACGCTTCCAAATTACTGATATTGTATTCCACACCGGGCTTATCAAATAACCGAATCCGTTCTGCACCATCCATAAATGTCTCCCAATACGATTTCATAGGCCACCGCCAGCGGTTACTGTCGGTACCAGGATCATCTACATAACGAAGATAATTACGCAGCACACCCAAGAAATTATCCCGGAGTGACCCGGGCGTATTCAAGAAAGCAGCTGCCCGTTCATCACGCATTTGCAGTTCAACCCGTGTCCAATGCCGGTCAAAAAAGCCCCTCTCCCTGGCCTTATCATAGATACGCAATAAGAAATCAGACGAGGGCGAACCATGGTAGACTGTACGTCCGCCGGTCTCCTTTGGCAATCCATGGCGCACCTCTCCTTTCCGCCATTTAGAAACAAACTCACCCTCAAACGCATCACGCCACAAAATATCCATATCCAGAAAATTAGTATCAACGTCATCAAAAGCAACATCCATCCGTGTAAGATGAGTTGTATCCTGATGATTAAGGAAGTAGGCAATCAGACCATCCCAATCCCCGCTGCCATAAGATTCAAAGACCCGGCATCCCTGGCCGCAGAGTTCCAACCAGGAAACCCAGCCATCTCCCCTGTCACCAAAGTTAATATTCACACCATCATAGTACAGCCGGTTTGGGAATCCATGCACGCCCCGAATCTCTTTTAATCCCAGCCCATGAAAACCGAGCAAATTAACCCAATCATCCGGAGAAAGTATCTTGGAAGTTAATGAAAACCAATCTATCAAATATCTTGATTCCATCACTTCTTACCCCCCTTATTGTAGGTAGTACCCCCCTGTCAGCCCCGGGGGGTTGAGGAAAGCCGCAACTTTCCCCGTGTAATACACTGCTTCCCGGCGCCGGCGCAGATCACCGCCGCAGCGGGCAGAAGTTGTATTACAAGATGCCCACCGCATCCATGAGCCAGCGGTCCGCACCTTCCGCAATCCGCACCAGATCATCCTCGCTCAACCCCGGGACCTCCTCCCTGCCGGGCACAAAAAATCTCTGAAAGACATCATCCCAAAGAATGTCATACATATCAGCCCTCTCCTTTCCACAAATCAACAAGCTGTATCCGGCAGCAGCGGGACCCCGCCGCGGCTGAAGCCTTGGCGGCGGGGCCTCCCCTGCTGCCCCTGCCATGTATTACAAAGGAACCGGCTGCAGCCAGGTTCCGGACCTGGATTTGTAATACAGACGATAGCGCGCGGGAGATCGAAAGCCTGGCGCGGGGGCGCATCGGTCAACAAAACGGCGAAACCTGTTTGCGCCGGTCGAAAACATCATCAGACGCGCCATGCGGTCCACGCTCTGAGTGCCATCCATCCTGTTTGCGGCACTCGAGATCTGGTGGTTTTCGGCAGTCTCTTCTCGCCTGTATCCATGCTTCGCATCGCTATGCTGAAAGTCCCTGCTATTTCCTTTGCTGCCGTCTGAGCTTCAGCCAGCGCCGGGACGGCCTGGCTACGCCATCCATGCCGCTCTGCTGGGAGTTCTGCTGGAGCTTCAGGATACCCATTACAAATCCACAAGCTCCAACAGAGCTGTTACCAGCCCATGAAACCGCCGGTCTGTCTCCGAGACCTTCTGTATCTTATTCTTCTGTGAGCAGCCGGAAGATGGACTTGAATGAGAAAGCAACGGTGCGGTTTGAGACGATGCCAGGAAAGCAAGGGCAGATGGACTGGGGATTCTTCGAGGATCACCTGGTGTACGAGGACGGGAAGTGGAAGAAGCTGTACTGCTTTCTCATGATTCTGGGATATTCGCGGATGCGGTACATCGAATTTGTCACAGATACCCATTACAAATCCACAAGCTCCAACAGAGCCATTACCAGCCCATGAAACCGCCGGTCTGTCTCCGAGACCTTCTGAACTCCTGAAACTCCGCTCCGCAGATGATTCAACATCCACAATGCATCCTGGATATACCGCATCGCATCAAAGTTTCAATTGATCTATATATCCGCAATCTGCTGTACACCCGTACCAAATCCTGCCCATCAAGCCACGGCTGCCTCCGCTTGCCAGAGTCTGACTCTCCCCCATCCGGCCCCTTGCCAAATTTCTGTGCAAATTTCAAAATAAGGTTTGAAATATGGAAAATTTTTTGTATAATGTAGAAGTGGACTGGCATTCCCTGAAAACTCAGCGAAGAGCCAGCCAAACGAAAGGAAGGAAAGGTGAGCAAATGAAAACAAGAAACAAACTCCTGGCACTGCTGCTGGCGATGGTCATGGCCCTCGGGCTGATGATCCCCGCCGCCGCAGCGGAGGGAACCGCTCCGGCGGACACCTCCGGAAAGATCGTGATCCTGCACACCAACGACGTCCACTGCGGTATCGACCAGACCACGAAGGACGACGCCATCACCGGCATCGGCTACGCCGGTGTCGCCGCTTACAAGGCGGAGATGGAGGCGGCGTACGGCGCCTCCAGCGTCACCTTGGTTGACGCTGGCGATGCCATCCAGGGCGGTCCCATCGGCACCCTGACCAAGGGCTCCGCCATCGTGGAGATCATGAACAAGGTGGGCTACGACCTGGCGATCCCCGGCAACCATGAGTTCGACTATGGCATGGACAACTTCCTGTCCCTGGCCACGGAGAAGGCGGAGTATTCCTACATCTGCTCCAACTTCACCGACCTGGACGGTAAGGCCGTGTTCGAGCCCTACAAGATGCTGACCTACGGCGACGTGAAGGTTGCCTATGTGGGCATCGACACCCCCGAGACCTTTGTCAAGTCTACCCCGACCTACTTCCAGAACGACAAGGGCGAGTACATCTACAGCTTCCAGCAGGGCAACGACGGCAAGGACCTCTATGCCGCCGTGCAGAAGTCCGTTGACGCCGCCAAGGCTGAAGGTGCGAACTATGTGGTCGCCCTGGGCCACCTGGGCGACGCCGGCTCCACCGATGTCTGGAAGGCCCAGACCGTCATTGCCAACACCACTGGTATCAACGTCTTCATCGATGGCCACTCCCATGAGCAGATCGAGAAGACCGTGCCCAACAAGGACGGCGAGAACGTGGTGTGGGCGCAGACCGGCACCAAGCTGGCCGCCATCGGCAAGCTGGTCATCGACACTAAGACTGGCGAGATTACCAACGAGCTGGTCACCGGCTATGACAAGCAGGATGAGACCGTTGCCGCTTTCGTGAAGGAGAAGAACGACGCTTTCGAGGCCGAGCTGAAGAAGGTCGTCGCCAAGTCCGAGGTCGAGCTGACCACCAAGGACGCCGAGGGCAACCGTCTGGTTCGCAGCGGTGAGACCAACCTGGGCGACCTGTGCGCCGATGCCTACCGCGTGATGCTGGGCGCTGACGTGGCCTTTGTCAACGGCGGCGGTGTCCGCGCTGATATCGCCGCAGGCGACATCACCTATGAGAGCATTATCAACGTCCATCCCTTCGGCAACGAGGCCTGCCTGGTGGAGACCACCGGCCAGAAGATCCTGGATGCTCTGGAGTTCAGCGCCAGCAAGTACCCCGATGAGAACGGCGGCTTCCTCCAGGTTTCCGGCCTGACCTATACCATCAATGCCGGGACGCCCTCCTCTGTCACCACCAATGACGAGAATGAGTTTACCGGCGTGACCGGCGACTACCGCGTCACCAACGTCATGGTCGGCGAGGAGCCTCTGGATGTGAACAAGACCTACACTCTGGCTTCCCACAACTACATGCTCAAGAGCGGCGGCGACGGCTTTGTGATGTTCAAGACCGACAAGCTGCTCAAGGACAGCGTGATGATCGACAACGCCGTCCTCATCAACTACATCGTTGACGAGCTGGGCGGTAATGTCACCGCTGAGCAGTACGGCGAGCCCGCCGGCCGCATCAAGATCGTGGCGGCTCCCGCTGTCGAGCAGCCCGAAGAGCCCGCCCCCGAGGAGAAGCCTGAGGAACCCGCTCCCACCGAGCCCGCTCCTGAGGAGAAGCCCGAGGAGCCCGCTCCCGCCGAAAAGCCTGCCGAGCCCGCACCCGAAGAGAAACCCGCCGGTTCCGCCAATACCTATGAGGTCGTCAAGGGTGACTCCCTGTGGAAGATTGCCCAGAACTTCTATGGCAGCGGTGCCGAATGGACGGTTATCTATGAGGCCAACAAGGACACCGTGAAGAACCCCGACCAGATTTGGGTCGGTCAGCTCCTGGTGATCCCCGCCAACTAAACGTTCGTCTTTTGACGACAACCCCCTAAGCAATAGAATAGAGGGGCTGCAAATTGCAGCCCCTCTATTCTGTTTTTTTCCCCTTAATGCCCGTGGGGAAGCTGATCCAGCTTCTCCCGTTCCTTTCCCAGGTCCGCACGCAGCAGATCCGCCAGAGCTAATCCCAGCGGGATTTCCGCAAACCAGATGGCCCGTCCAAGAAATTGGCCGCATAAGAATGCAGAGACTGCGCCGCCTGCAATAAATGCCCCCAGCATCCCAAGATGCGCTCCCAGCCTCCGGGCCCGGTCCTCTCCCCTGCCTGCCAGCAGTTCGTACAGGGATACGCCCACCTGCCGGATATGGTTCGTGCAAAAGGTGGTGGCCATCGGAATACCTTGCGCCTGTCGGAAGGTGTTGTACTGCATGGAACACATAAAGTTAATCAGCACCTGCGTGATCTGGACCGGCGCAGTTTCCGGCAAAGCGCCCAGAAGCAGCACTCCCAGCATCTCGAACAGCACCAATGCCGTCTCCCACCGGATCAGATGGAGCTTCCCTATTCTGTTCCCGGCGGCCTCGGACACAAAAGCGCCCAGACAGTAGGCTGTGATGGGAATCAGAAAGCAGCTCGCACGGACCCACTCTCCCCTGCCCAGCGCCATCGCCAGCAGAACAAAGTTCCCTGTCTGCGCGTTACAGAACACGCCGCCCCGGATGGTATAAGTGAACGCGCCGAAATACCCGCCTGTCAGCATCATTAAGGCAAATACCGGCCATCTTTCACACACCAGATAGCCGCCGGTGCCTGCGGATTCAGATTTCATACTGCCATTTTCCGCTCCCGTCTCTTACCGGGGCTGTGCCTCCTTTGTCCGCATAATGCACCGGTCCATGCTGCACTCCTTGGTATATCCATCGTCCACGTACTGCCGGTAGGATGTCCCCGTTCCCAGCAGCTCCACATCCATGAGATCCAGCTCCGCCGTATTCGCGGCTGCCCTGCCGACGGGGACCAGCCTTCCCTGCCGGATGTAGAACACAACCTGGCTGAGGGGTACCATAACTGTTCGCTCTCCAGCGCCCACCTCCATACAGGTGAAACTTTTGCCGTCATAGCGAACCTCCGTCATCCTCTCCGGCAGATAAACGATGCGCCCCTTGGCACCCTTCTCCAGGACCGGTGCGATCATAATGCTCTCGCCTACCAGCAGCTGATCCTCGATGGAACGCGATTTCCCATCCTCCGGGAAGTCGAAAGCCAGAGGCCGGATCAGCATATCCCGCTCCAGCGCGGCTTTCATGAATTCGGAGTACAGATACGGCAGCAGCCGGTAGCGCAGGGTGATGACAGCCTTGAAATCCTCCGGGCCTCGGAACCGGTAACATTCCTGATTCTTTGTAAAAAGGGCCGTGTGATTACGCATCAGCGGCGTAAAAACAGACACCGCCAGCCACCGCAGCAGCAGCTCCCTGGTACAGTTTCCGCCAAATCCTCCGGTGTCCGCGCCGCTGAACAAAAAGCCGCACATGTGGAGGCTGGGCATGTGGTACACATTCTGCCGCAGCATCTCCCAGGTGGAGGCGTTATCTCCCGTCCAGATGCCGCCATAGCGGTGCGCACCGATATAGGACGCCCGGGAGAACAGCAGATACCGCCTGTCCAGCAGCCGGTCCAGCCCCTCACCGGAAGCACGTGTCATCATGGCGCCAAAGAGGTTGTGGACCTCATAGTTGCTCTTCTCCCTTCCGTCGTCCAGCCGGTGAAAGAAGTCCTTGAAGTCCGCCACGTGCCGCTCCGGTTGGTCCGGATCGCCGTGTTCCAGATCAGGCTTCGTTCCCTTGGCCCGATACTCCGAGGAGAAGATTGCGGGCTCATTCATGTCGTTCCAAAAGCCCTCCAGCCCCCTGTCGGTGTAAAACCGATACTGATCCCCGAACCAATGCCGGACCTCCTCCCGCAGGAAATCCGGGAAATGGGTCATCCCCGGCCACACCTCCGCCCGGTAATAGGTTCCCTCATGATTCAGACAGAAATACCCCTTTTCCGCGCCCTCGTCATAGACCGGGTTGCCCGGCTCAATTTTGACGCCCGCGTCTACAATGGGAACCAGATGAAGCCCTTGCTCCCTCAGCCGGGCGGCGTACCCCGCCATGTCCGGGAAGCGCCGTTTGTTGACTGTGAAGTCAATATACCGGTCCATGTAGTCGATATCCATGCAGATATAGTCCAGTGGAATCCCCAGCGCCTGATACCGGGACGCCACCCTGGTGATATCCCGCTCCGTTCGGTACCCCCACCGGCTCTGCCCGTATCCGAAAGCCCACAGCGGCGGAAGAAAGCTCTGCCCGATGGCCCCCAGAAACTCCCGGACCACCCCGTAGGCGCTGTCCCCTTCTACGATATACAACCGCAGATCGGCGGACGCACAGATCACGGAAAGCACGCCGCTCCCCTTGGAATCCATATCAAAGGTCACCTTGGCGGGGGTATCGAAGAACGCACCGAAGACCTCCTCCCCATCTACCACAAAGAAGTTGTGGGCTCCGTACATGGAGGGCATATCGTCCCTGTGGTTGGGATCATCGTAATTGAAGCTGATATACCGGAAGCCCCGCTTGTTGATCCCCCGCATGGTTTCCCCCAGGCCATAGATCACGTCGTCCTCCCCCAGCATACAGCTGAAAATCTGAGGAGATCCCTTCTTCCTGGCAAATCTCCGGAGCGCCTCATGACCGCTGACAGGGATATCCTGGATCACCGCGAAGGTCTCCACCGGCGTCCCATAGGTAAACTGCGTTATCATCGCTCGATTCCTCCCTCTTCTATTGTATCACCACGTTCTCCTTGCCCAGCACATCCGTCAGCTCCTCCACCAGGGATTTTCCCAGCAGGCACTGGGTTCCCGCGCGCTTGCCGGAGTCCGTGAAGAAGATCCGCGCCGGCGTACTGCCGGGGAACATGGCAAAAACCCGGTTGATATGCGCCATCACCGGCGCACCGGCGCTGGGAAGGCGCAGCCACAGCGTCTTCCCCTCCAGGACCTGCACGCCGGCGGAGGCTTTGGCGGCTGCGGCCGTCTCTGGAGGGGCCTCTCCCCCACCCCGGAGAGCGTACACCTCATCACACATCATCTGGGGCGGCTTCTCGTCCCGGACGGACAGCTTGCCGCGGACCAGCACCGCACTGTCCGGACTGAGCAGCCGCCCGAACCGCTCCAGTGTCTTGGAGAAGCACAGCATCTCTATGGACCCTGTGTCGTCCTCAATGGTAGCATAGGCCATCAAGCTGCCGCTGCGGGTCGTACGGGTGCGGTAGGCGGTGACGATCCCCGCCAGAGAGACGGTCTGCCCATCCTGGTATACCACGGGCCCTCCCTCCTGGGAAAAGTCCTCGTTGACAGAACCGATATGGACCGCTCCCGCCTTTCGCACCATATTCCGAAAGGCGTTCATAGGATGCCCGGAGAGATAGAGCCCTGTGACCTCCCTCTCCTGGCGCATCCGCTCGTCCAGATCATACTCCGGAATGTCCGGAAGCTGCAGCGCGGCGGGACTGCGGGCAGCTGCTGCACTGGACATTCCGAAAAAGTCCATCTGCCCCTCCAGATTCTGCCTGCGGCTTCCGGCGATGGAGTCCAGCAGCTTATCGCTGACGGAAGCCAGCTGACTGCGGTAGGCTCCGAAGCTGTCGAAGGCCCCCGCCCGGATCAGGTTCTCCACTGCCCGCTTGTTCATATCTCCGCCGTACATCCGCTGGCAGAAGTCCTGGAAGCCGGTGAAAGGTCCTCCGGCCTTCCGCTCCTTCACCACCCCCTGAATGAAGCCTCTCCCGATGTTCTTGATGGCAACCAGTCCGAACCGGATGCCCTCCTCCTCCACTGTAAAGCGGTCATAGGAGCGGTTCACATCCGGGGGCAGCAGGGCAATGCCCATATCCCGGCATTCGTTGATATATTCCGCCACCTTTTCCGACCAGTCCAGCACGGAGGTCAGCAGCGCCGCCATGTACTCCTTGGGGTAATGCAGCTTGAACCATGCCGTCTGATAAGCCACTACCGCGTAACAGACCGCGTGGGCTTTGTTGAAAGCGTAGTTGGCAAAGTCATAAATCTCATTGTAAATTGCCTGGGCGATATCCTCCGGGATTCCGTTGGCTACGCATCCGGCGATATGCCGTTCCTGGTCTCCGTGGAGGAACGCCTGCTGCTCCTTGGCGATGTCCTTGGCCTTCTTCTTGCTCATGGCCCGGCGCACCATATCCGCCTGCCCCAGAGAGTAGCCCGCCAGCTGCTGAAAAATCTGCATGACCTGCTCCTGATAGACAATACATCCGTACGTAATGGACAGAATGGGCTTCAGCGCCGGGTGCTTGTACGTCACCAGCTTCGGGTCGTGTTTGCAGGCGATAAACCGCGGAATCGATTCCATGGGTCCCGGCCGGTAGAGGGCCACAATAGCCGTCAGGTCTTCAACAGACTGCGGCTTCAGGCCCACGCATACCCCGGTCATACCAGCGGATTCCATTTGAAACACACCGCTGGTTTTCCCCTGGGTGAGCATATCATATACCGCCTGATCGTCTTCCGGTACGTCCGCCAAGGAGAAGTCCGGCTTTTCACGGCGCACCATCTTCACCGCGTCGTCCAGCACCGTCAGGTTGCGGAGGCCCAAAAAGTCCATTTTCAGCAGGCCCAGCTCCTCCAGGGTCACCATGGTGTACTGGCAGACGATGGTTTCATCATTTTTCGCCAGAGGGACGTAGGTGTATACCGGGTCCTTGGTGATAACAACTCCGGCGGCATGGGTAGATGCGTGGCGGGGCATTCCCTCCAGCGCCTTGGCGGTGTCGATGAGCTTTTTGATCTTTTCGTCCTGGTCGTACATGTCCTTCAAGGGCTTGCTGAGCCGCAGGGCATCGTCCAAAGTGATGTGCAGTGCGCCGGGTCCGCTGGGCACCTGCTTGGCCACCACATCCACCTCGGCGTAGGGCATGTTCAGCACCCGGCCCACGTCCCGGATAGCGCCCCGGGCGGCCATAGTACCAAAGGTGACAATCTGTGCCACCCGGTCGTCGCCATACTTCCGGCGGACATAATCCACCACCTCGTCCCGACGGGTGTCCCCGAAATCCATGTCAATATCCGGCATACTGACCCGCTCCGGGTTCAGAAAGCGCTCAAAATACAGCCCATACTTCATCGGCTCCACATCGGTGATGTCCAAGCAGTAGGACACCATGCTTCCCGCAGCGGAACCCCGCCCCGGCCCCACGGGAATTCCCGCCTGCCGGGCAAAGCGCACAAAATCCGATACAATGAGAAAGTAGTCCGTAAAGCCCATTTTCTCAATCATATTCAACTCATAGTCCAGCTGCTGGTGATACTCCGGATGTTGTCCCCTGTATTTTGCCTGAAATCCCTCCTCGCACAGTCTTCGGATGTAGCTCTGAGAGGTTTCACCCTCCGGCACCCGAAATTCCGGCAGATGGTACTTGCCGAAGGTAAATTCCAGATTGCAGAGTTGGGCGATCCGGCCGGTGTTTTCAATGGCCTCCGGATACTTTGTGAACAATTTCTCCATTTCTTCTGTGGAGCGGACATAGAAGTTCCGGGGCTCATAGCGCATCCGCTTCTCGTCCTCCACCAGCTTGCCGGTCTGGATGCACAGCAGTACATCATGGCTCTCCGCATCCTCGGGAGCCAGATAGTGACAGTCGTTGGTACACACCAGCGGGATTCCGGTCTCCTCATGGAGCCGCAGCAGGCCCTGGTTTACCACTGCTTGATTCCGGATGCCGTGGTCCTGTAATTCCAGGTAGAATCCGTCCTCCCCGAAGAGATCCCGCATCTCCAGAGCGTAGGCCTTTGCGTTCTCGTACTCCCCGTTTACCAGCCGCTTTGGAATTTCTCCCGCCAGGCAGGCGGACAGGGCGATCAGTCCGCCGCAGTGCTTCCGCAGCAGCGCCATGTCAATACGCGGCTTGATGTAAAATCCTTCTACAAAGCCCTTGCTGACCATGTAGCTGAGATTTTTGTACCCCTCCTCGTTCCGGCACAGCAGCACCAGATGGCGGCTCTCCGCATCCAACTCATGAACCCGGTCAAACCTGGTCCGGTCCTGGGGAGTTACGTAGACCTCACAGCCGATGATCGGCTTGATGCCCTCCGCCTTGCAGGCCCGGTAGAAATCAATGGCCCCGTACATCACGCCATGGTCGGTGATTGCCACAGCGGTCTGGCCAAGCTCCTTTACTCTTTTTGCCAGACCGTTTATTTTGCAGAAGCCGTCCAGGAGGCTGTACTCCGTATGGACGTGGAGGTGGACAAAAGACATGATGCCTCCTTCTCTGACCGCCCTTCCGGGGTGGTCACGATATTGGTTTCTCTATGCAGTCCCGAGGGCTTCCTGCCCCCTGACGTCTTCCCTGCTTCTTATGTGAATTGCAAGCAGGGAAAAATTACTTAAAACCTGTATTCACAGGCGTTGAACGCCGTCTGGCCGGTGCTTTTGCCGCCCTGCCGCGTTAAATAATCCTGAAATACGTCAAGTATTCCCGCGATTTTTTGCCTTGCAGGACGGCCCCCCTTGTCCATCCAGCATCCCTCGCCTATGAATACGGTTAATAAAGTCCTCTATCAGACGGATATCTTTTTGATCCTTTTCCCGCCCTAGCTTTTCTTTCATCATAATCATTCCCTCCAATGAAATAACCGGCAGTCCGTTCAATAAAATGGCTTTATCCTCTATCCAGTTTTCAAATATCTCAATCGCTTCAGAAAAGACAATCTTTCTGCTGCCATCACGAAGGATTTCCACGGGATATCCTGTAGATTCGAGTCTATCAGCCATTTGAGAGGTGCAGCCCAGATCGATATCCCGCGTCGTATCCCTGATCCCATATAATACCATAGCCGCGCCTGACGTTACCCAATATTCATCGATACCAAACGCAGCTTCTTTCAGTAAACAGACGATTTCCTCTTTATCCAGCATGAAATCCCTCCCCGCATACAGCAAGCTGTGATATTGCGCCTGTCCCACAAAAGGCAACTCCGGTTGCTGTTCCGAAACAAATGTTTCACGTGAAACATTTTCAGACAGTGAGTGTATCTCCGCAGGCAAAGTAGTACATTCTCTTCACCCGCTCCGCCAGATATTTGAACGCCGCCTCACCAGTGCAGTGGCAGGTGTAAAAATCCATATCATATCCAGCAAGCTCCCCGGCGATCCCTGCCAGGATATCCTCCGGTACGGTCTTTTTTGTTGCCGGAATGCTGAGGTGATATCCTCCAATGCAGATTTTGGGATCATACTGCTTTGCCTGCTCCAGAATATTCACCACACCGCAGTGCCCACACCCCATGACCAGCACGTTCCTCTCTCCGAAGATCATTAGGTCCTGCTCATGAGCAAACCCGTCCTTACCCGCCTCGTCGTACAGCGTATCATTGGCTGTGGAGTGAAACCGTGAAGTGTCCGCCACCGTAAACAGCAGCAGCTCCTCATCAATGCAAAATTCTCCGTCCACCAGCACCATCTGCGGATGGTCCATCAGTTTCCTGTCCAAGCCAATAGGGACCTTGACAATTCCCAGCGACTTGGTAAAGTGCTTCTCAAAGGCCCGGCGCTGAATAAAGATCCTCGCCGTATGGTTGATTTTCAAAAAGGCCGCCAAAGCTCCTCCGTGATCAAAGTGGCCGTGGGAAATGACAACCGTGTCCACCTGGCTCAAGTCGATGCCGCGTTTTTCCGCGTTCTTCAGCAGCGTATGGTCCGGCCCCAGATCAAAAAGGAGTTTGTGCCGCTCCGTTTCAATGTATAATGACAGGCCGTGGACCGGCGTCAGATCACAGCTGGATTTATTTTCTACCAGCGCGGTAATTTTCATGATGCTGTTCTCCTTTCAGGCTCTGCTCAGCTCCACCAGCTTTCGCAGCCGGTGGTTCAGGCAGCTTTTGGTGATGGGCGGCTCGAACTCCTCTGCCAGCTGGTTGAGCGTCAGTTCCGGGTAGGTCTCCCGAAGAACGATGGTTTCCTTCAGCGCGGCGCTCAGGGATTCCACCCGGTCCAGGGCGTACAGCCGCCGGATGGCCTCCAGCTGCTCCTGGGCGGCGTTGACCGCCTTGTCCAGATTGGCGGCCTCACAGTTCACCTGGCGGTTGACTCCGTTGCGCAGCTCCTTCTCCGCCCTGGCAGTTGACAGCTCTCCGGCGGAATCCGGCGCACCTATGAAGGCGAGCAGCTCCGCAATTTGTTCGCCGCTTTTGAAGTAGGTTACCTGGCTGCCGTTTCTGGCGGTCTGCCCGGGCTGGCGGCCCATGTCGGTAAGCAGAGCCAGCAGTTCGCGGCTGGCCTGGGTGTGGCTGGTCACCAGCTCCAGATGGTAGCGTTTGCTGGGCTCTGTTACACTCCCTCCCGCCAGAAAGGCTCCCCGAAGGAAAGCCGCCCGGCAGCACTCTTCTTCCAGCAGGCCGAAATTGATGTGCAGCACCGGGCTTTGCCGGGAATCAAAGCCGAAAGCGTCAATCACCTGATGGATCTTTTTTGCATCGGTGAGCTGGAAAATGTACTTCCGATCCCCCTCTCCCGGCAGCCGGTCAAACCTCAGGCCGAAGGCCCGGTCCAGCAGGACGGGAAGCCGGTTGGCAAAGCTCCCGTTCTCTGTAATGATACGTACCTCCCGGGAGGTGAAGGTGTTGCCATAGAGCAGCACGCCATAGGCTTCCGCCCTGGCACAGCAGAGCCGGTCCATCCCTGACTGGCACAATTCGGTTTTCACTTCGCTGGAAAAGGACATAGATACGTCTCCCCCGCAGGAAAAGTTTTTTCTTAGTATACCATTTGCAGGGGGGTAAATCAACGCTGTTGTGGAAATTTTAGGAGAATCCATTTTCTGTTCCGGCCATGTGGTACCCCATAGCTGCATCCGCAGCTGCGAATATCAGGTCTCAAGTCCCTCTGTAAGGGCCGGCAGACGGCAACAGCGTAAATAACGCAGAAGGACGAACGGCGCCGCGTACAGGACGGCAAAAAAATATCCCCCCACCCGGCTTGCGCGGTGAAAATCCATCAACTATAATAAGCAGTAGTCAATCAATTTCATGGGACCCTGAGGAGGACAATCACAAATGAAGAAAAAAATCATTTCCCTGCTGCTGGCAGCAGGACTGCTGCTGGGTCTGACAGCCTGCGGCGGGAACAGTGTTCAGAGCGGCGGCAGTACGCTGGTTTACGGCAGCGGCGACTATACGCGCATCAACCCCGCTATGGACGAGCATGGGGAGATCAATATTCTGCTCTTCAATGGCCTTACCGCTCACGACGGGGACAACCAGGTTGTCCCCTGCCTGGCTGAAAGGTGGGCTTTCGACGAAGCCAGCTGCACCTACACTTTTTATCTGGAGGAAGATGTCAGATGGCACGATGGAGAGCCTTTTACCGCCGGGGATGTGAAGTTTACCATTGAGGAAATCATGGACCCGGAAAATGGCTCCGAAAATGCGCCTAACTATGAGGACGTGGAGGAAATTACGGTGGTCGACGAACACACCATCGCCTTCCGTCTCTCCGCACCCAATGCGGCTTTTCTGGATTATATGACGATGGCGGTACTGCCCAGGCACCTGCTGGAGGGAGAAGACATGCAGGAATCCGACTTCTTCCGCTCTCCGGTCGGTACCGGGCCCTACCGGCTGGCAGGCTGGGACAAGGGGCAGGCCATTACCCTGGTCCGGAATGAGGACTACTTCAAGGGTCCCGCTCAGATTGAAACCATCATTTTCAAGATTGTTCCCGATGACAACGCCAAAGCCCTGCAGATGCAGGCCGGAGAGCTGACGCTGGCCCATCTGACGCCTAAGGATACAGAGAACTTCCTGGGAAAAGAGGGGTATGCGGTGTATGAGATGAAGACCTCCGACTACCGGGGAATTCTCTTCAATTTTTGGAACTCCTATTGGACGGAGAACCGGGATTTGATTCCCGCTGTGTGCTGCGCAATCGACCGGCAGGCGATTCTTGACGCGGTTGTACTGGGGCGCGGAACAACGGCCTACAGCCCTCTCCAGCGGAACGTTTACAACAACGAGGATGTAGAGCGCTATGACTACGACCCCGAGCGCTCCAGGAGCATCTTGGAGGACGCCGGATGTGTCATGGGCAGCAGCGGCTTCTATGAACGGAATGGTCAGGAGGTGGGCTTTGTCCTCAGTGTGGGTGCGGGGGATCAGGTCCGGCTGGATATGGCGCAGGCTGCCGCCCAGCAGCTGCGGGAGGTGGGAATCAACTGCACCGTAGAGGTTCCAGCCAAGGTAGACTGGAGCGGACAGATGGCCTACCTCATCGGCTGGGGCAGTCCCTTTGATGCCGACGATCACACCTACAAGGTTTTCGGTACCGGCAAGGGCGCCAACTACTCCGGATACTCCAACGCTCTGGTGGATCAGTATCTTACAGAGGCGCGTCAGTCTGACGATCCCGCCGTCCGGAAGGAGGCTTACGCAAAGTTCCAGACAGCTCTGGCCGATGACCCGGCGTTTGCGTTTATCTGCTATGTGGATGCGGACTATGTGGCGTCCTCCACTTTGAAAGGGATTGTGCCGGACACCGTCCTGGGTCATCACGGCGTAGGGATCTTCTGGAATGTTACGGAGTGGACCATTGATAAATAAGCGGTTAAAATAAGGGAAAAAGGGGCTGATAGGTCAGCCCCTTCTTCCCCGTTTAGAAGGAAGCACTATGTCAGAATTGTTGGAAGTTAAAAATCTGTCTGTCTCCTTCCATACGCCCCAGGGAGAGGTGGAGGCAGTCCGGGACGTGTCCCTCTCTCTCCATCCCGGCGAGGTGCTGGCGATTGTGGGAGAATCCGGCTGCGGCAAGAGCGTACTGTGCAAATCCGTCATGAAGCTCCTGCCCAGAAATGCCTGGATCAAGGCGGGAACCATCCTGGCGGATGGGACGGATGTCACCCGCTGTTCCCAGCGGGATATGGAGCGCCTGCGGGGCAGGCTGTTCTCTATGGTCCTTCAGGACCCTATGACCGCGCTGCATCCGGCCATGACCATTGGGGCGCAGATCGCGGAGGCAGTGCGGGCTCATCAGCCCCGGATGACAAAAACGGCTGTCCGACGCCGGGTATTGGAGCTGATGGAGCTTGTGGGCATCGATATGGCGGAAGAGCGCTATGGGCACTGCCCCTTCGAATTTTCCGGCGGAATGCGGCAGAGAACCGTCATGGCCATCGCCCTGGCTTCCAGCTCGAAGATTCTTCTGGCCGATGAGCCTACCACTGCTCTGGATGTTACCATTCAGGCGCAGATCCTGGACCTTCTCCGGGATATTCAGGCCAGGCTGGGTACCTCCGCCATTCTGGTCACCCACGATCTCGGTGTGGTGGCCCGGGCGGCAGACAGGGCGGCAGTGATGTACGCCGGAAAAATTGTGGAGATTGGTACCGTAGAGGACATCTTCTATGATCCCAGACATCCCTATACCTGGGGCCTGCTGCGGGCGCTGCCCGCTTGGGCGGAGGAGGGGCAGCCGCTCTATACCATCCCCGGTATGCCCCCTTCCCTGCTCCATCCTCCGAAGGGAGACGCCTTTGCCTGCCGGAACGAGTACGCGCTGGCAATCGATTATCAGGAGGCTCCGCCAATGTTTCAGTTGAGCGATACCCATTTTGCGGCCACATGGCTGCTGGACGAACGGGCGCCCCAAATTACACCGCCTTGGAGAGGTGCTTCGTATGAGTGAGATTTTGCTGGATGTGCAGGAGTTGACCCACTGCTTCCGGCTGGGGAGAAATACCGTCATCCGGGCAGTGGATCATGTCTCCTTCCAGCTGCGCCGGGGAGAAATTTTCGGATTGGTGGGTGAATCCGGATCCGGAAAGTCCACGGTGGCGCGGTGCATCATGAGCCTTATCCGGCCTGCTGCCGGAAAAATCCGTTATCTTGGCGTCAACATCTGTGACCCGGGGCAGTTCCGTGCCCATCGGAAGCTTTTGCAGACCTCCCGGCAGCTGATTTTTCAGGATTCCGCTGCCAGCCTCAATCCGCGAATGAAGGTGGCGGATATCATCACTGAACCTATGGCCATCCACCACATCCGTCCACCCAGAGGCTCCCTGCGTCAGGAGGCCGCCTTCCAGCTCAAGTGTGTGGGAATGGACCCAAGCTCTCTGGACCGGCGTCCCGGGGAGCTGTCCGGCGGACAGAGGCAGCGGGTTGCCATTGCCCGGGCGCTGAGTATGGGGCCGGAGCTGCTGGTGGCGGACGAGCCCATCGCTTCCCTGGATGTGTCCATCCAGGCCCAAATCATCAATCTCTTCCAGCACCTGCAGCGGGAACACGGGTTTACCTTCTTGTTTATTGCTCACGATCTTGCGGTGGTGCGGCATCTCTGTGACCGGACCGGCGTCATGTTCCAGGGGAGGCTGGTGGAAATTGCTCCGTCCAAGGAGCTGTTTGACAACCCGCTGCATCCGTATACCCGGGCGCTGCTCTCCGCCATCCCCATTCCGGACCCCAGGTTGGAGCGGGCAAGGGTACCACAGCGGTTTGACCCGGCGCAGTTCTGCCGGGAGGGACTGCTGCGGGAGGTATCCCCCGGGCATATGGTTTTGCGTGAGGAGGCAGTCAGATGAGACGAAAAAATCCATTTATTTACTATGGTGGGAAACTGGCGGGCTTCGCCGTCAGCGTGTTTGTTCTCTCGCTTGCCGTCTTTTATATAGCACGGCTGGCGCCGGGAGATCCGCTGGTGTCCTACTATGGGGACAGGGCGGAAAAAATGACCGCTGAAGAGCGGGCCCAGGCAGAGGAGCGGCTGGGGCTGGATGAGCCGGTTCACATCCAGTATATCCGCTGGCTGGGGCGGGCCCTTCAGGGGGATTTCGGCATCTCCTATAAGTACAAAACCGATGTGACGCAGATCATTGCAGACCGGCTTCCCAATACGCTGCTGCTGGGCGGAGCCGGTTTTGCGGTGATTTTCGCTGGGGCGCTGGCGGTGGGGGCGCTGTGTGCATGGAATGAAGGAAATCTATTGGACCGCATTATCTGTAAAGTTGGAACGGTTGTCAGCTGTATTCCGGAATTCTGGCTGTCATTGGTGCTGATTCTGGTGTTTGCTGTCCAGCTGCGGTGGCTTCCCAGCAGCGGCGCGTATACCCTGGGCGGAGGCGGCGGAGCGGACCGGGCGGTCCATCTGATCCTGCCCTTGACGGTGACGGCGGCGGGACATCTGTGGTACTACGCATACATGATCCGCAACAGGCTTCTGGAGGAGCTGCGCTCGGATTATGTGCTGCTGGCTAAATCCAAGGGCCTGCGCCGCCGGGATGTTCTGCTGCGCCACTGTCTGCGGAGCATCTTGCCCGGATATCTGAGCTTGATGGCCATCTCTGTTCCGCATATTCTGGGGGGGACCTACATTGTGGAGACTGTGTTTTCCTACCCTGGCATCGGGACCCTGTCCTATGAGAGCGCCCGGTATCAGGATTACAACCTGCTGATGCTGCTGTGTATTCTCTCCGGCAGCGTGGTCATTCTGAGCAACATGCTGGCCCAGATCATCAGTGAGCGGATCGACCCCAGAATGCGCGGAGAAATGCCGG
>Ga0224746_10003_pt1 | contig 32212 bp, 27 predicted proteins | sample LIM_F_Water_Bulk_FD_183000 | JGI IMG/M metagenome (GOLD analysis project Ga0224746, IMG submission 183000) | Enriched cells from gastrointestinal tract of the lab mouse from Pacific Northwest National Laboratory (PNNL), Richland, Washington... | ecosystem: Host-associated > Mammals > Digestive... | reverse complement strand
CGTTCCATGCAACTATGGGCAAGCATATTGGGCAATAAAGTTACTGTAATTATCTGAAAACTGTTCCTGTCCGTTCATTTTGGACAGCGAGTAACACGGTCTCGGTTTTCACTGGATAAAATCTTGCTGAAAAATAATCTGGGAAGTTTTTGCTGGAGACCTTGATTTTACTGGATTTTCGCTTCACTTCTCGGATTATTTTTCTTCTCGGATAATGCGCCTTATCTGAGATCTCAGATAAGGCGCACTTCGATACACGGCCTGCGTCATGTATCGTGCGCCCTGCAAGGCCCGGCCCTAACTTGTATAAGTCAGGGCCATTTCATTTACATCGTTCCACTCCGTGCAAAGGGAAACAGCGCGGCCGAAGCCACGCCGTCTCTTAAAAGCACAAATGTTTTAGATTTTTGCCGAACACTGTTTTGTGGCCACCCAGCAAACTGGCAAGGCTTGTTTTTTGCAGTTATCCGGCGGCGCTGACGTAGTCGCTGCGCACGTAACCGGTCGTGATCGCGCCTCCCGACGCCCGGAAGGTGATCTGAATCCAGCCGTTCCCGGCGTCGGACTGGAAGGTGAGCGTATTTCCATTCACCACCGTGGCGATAGCCGAATAGGTGGTGCCGGGGCCGGAGCGGACGTTCAGGCCATTTCCGGCATTGATAACGGTCAGCTGTGCCCCCTGGCGGTAGGAGGAGCTGGTGGAGGGCGGTGTGGTCGTGGTGTTATCCGGGGTCGTGGTGCCGGACGGCTTATTGTCCGGAGACGCAGTCCCGGTGCCGCTTCCGGTGGGACCGCTGGAGTAGACCACAAAGTCCTTGGAGACGTAGCCGGTCTGCTGCTTGCCGCCGCCTGTGGAGAAGGTGACCTTATAGAAGTTGTTGCCCGCGTCCTCTACCACGGTGAGCTTGTTTCCGTTGTTCACGCTGGCCACCGGGCTGTAGTTGGTGCCGGGGCCGGAGCGGATGTTCAAGCCGCCGTTCGCGCCGGTGACCTGCACCACGCTGCCGGGGCCGATCTGCCCGCCGGAGGGCGAGGTGGTGCCGCCGGGGGTCGTGCCGTTTCCGGGGAAGTCCGGCAGGGCGGGCACCTGGATGGGGAACTTCTTGCTGACGCCGGAGCTGCTGTCAGGCTTGGTCTGGCTGCCGCTGGGCGTGGAGCTGCCGGTGCTGCTGGAGGTGGAGACGGAACCGCCGGAGCTGGCGCTGCCGGGCTGGCGGGGCCGGAGCAGAGGCTCCACGGCCCGGAACACGATGACCATAGCGGCAATAATCAAAATCAGGGAGATGACCAGGCCGGCCATCTGGAGGGGGTTCACACCGCCGCGACGGCCTCCATTCGCCACCCGGCGTCCGCTGGGGACTGGACGGCTGCCCCGGCCGGGCCGCTCGTCGCAGAAGGGGCAGCGCTTATAGGTAACAGAATAATCTTCACCGCAGTTTTCACAGCGGATTACTTCGTTTCTTCTGGGGGGCGCTTGCTTGGAAGCCATACATATTATCCTCCGTTTTTTCACAGTATGCCCTATATTGTAACCCGATTTTCAAGTCCCGTCAACGGAAATTAGCGAAATAATTGTTTTTCGGCGATTTTTATGTATACTCCCCCTATTGTTTGCTCTTAGTTGGGCAACCAGGTCTCTTTGGGGGTGACACCCACGTTCATCTTGTCCTCCCCCTCATCCGTCACCGCCTGCGGCGGCGCCTCCCTACCCCCTCTGGCCTGCGGCCATCTCCCCCTGACAGGGGGAGTCGGCCTTCCCCCTCGACGGAGGAAGGTGGCACGCGAAGCGTGACGGATGAGGGTGAAATCCTCCCCTTACGCAAATTTCTTGACCTGTCCGGATTTTTCTTCTATAATGGAACTGGATAGAATGGAGAAAATCTGCGAAATGATTCAGACCGGAGGCGAGTCCTATGGCAACCACCATCACGGCGGCGGAGGTCCACAAGCAGTACAACGAGATCGTCACCGCCTTCCGCAAGCTCATTCCTGACCCCACCTTGCGTATGGAGTTCAGCCGCCAGATCGACGGCTATATGCGTCAGTGCGCCCTGGGCGTGTGGCAGGCGGACAACGCCAGCGCCATCACCCCCGCCCACGTGGAATTTTACAACGCCATCTACTCCAAGGGCGCGCCCCACCCCAGCGTCCTGTACTGGGAGCTGGCCAGCGGCGTGGCGGACTTCGACTTGTTCCAGGCTCCGGTCTTTTTCCCGTCCCTGGTCCAGTACGACCAGCGTAAGGGCACCAGCCTGGCCCGCCGGTTCGTGGACCAGCTCACCCTGATCCTGCTGCTGTTCGCGGCGGTGGACGGGGTGGTCAGCGAGACGGAGGCCGGGTTCGTCAACGCCTGCGGCGACCTGCTGCTGGAGCGCTGTCCCAAGGAGGGACCGGACCGCAGCCGCCCGCCGGTGAAGGCCAGCGAATTTATCACCAAAACAGACCAAAAGCCGGAAAAACCCGCCCCCCAGGAGGAGCCTGCGCCGGAAAAGCCCAACCTGGAGGAGGTCTTGCAGGAGCTGGACAGCCTGTGCGGGCTGGAGCGCGTGAAAAAAGACGTAAAGAGTTTAATCAATCTGGTCAAGGTCCAAAAGCTCCGGGAGGAGCAGGGTCTTCCAGTGGCGCCGATGTCCCTGCACCTGGTATTTCTGGGCAATCCAGGCACCGGCAAAACCACCGTCGCCCGGCTGCTGGCGAAAATCTACCATGCCATCGGCGTGCTGTCCAAGGGCCAGCTTGTGGAGGTGGACCGTTCGGGGCTGGTGGCGGGCTTCGTGGGACAGACCGCCATCAAAACCGGAGAGGTCATCCAAAAAGCCCTGGGGGGCGTGCTGTTCATCGACGAGGCCTACTCCCTGACCGGCCAGGACAGCCCCAACGACTTCGGCCGGGAGGCCATTGAAGTGCTGCTCAAGGGCATGGAGGACCACCGGAAGGACCTGATTGTCATCGTCGCGGGCTACGACGAGTTGATGGAGCAGTTTATTCACGCCAACCCCGGTCTGGAGTCCCGGTTCAACAAATATTTCTATTTCGAGGACTACGACAGCCCGCAGCTTCTGGAGATTTTCCGGAGCATGTGCAAAAAACACGGCTACGTCCTCTCCGAGGAGGGCGTGCAGTGGGCCAAAGGGGAGTTCGAGACGCTCTACCAGGAGCGCGACGAGAACTTCGGCAACGCCCGCGACGTGCGCAACCTGTTCGAGAAGGCGGTGGCCCGGCAGGCGGACCGGGTGGCCCAGCTGGAAAGCGTCACCAAGGAGCAGCTTATGGCGCTGCTTCCGGAGGATTTAAAGGAGGAAACAGAACATGCTGATTCAGTTTGACCAGCTTCAGGAAAACATCATTCCCCAGTTCCGGGGCGGCGAGGGAAACACCGTCAACCGGATGTACGCCGACCCCAACAATAAAATCATGCGGGGTTTTCTGGCCCCCGGCTGCACCATCGGCCTGCACACCCACGACACCAGCAGTGAAATCATCTACATCCTGTCCGGCAAGGGCAAGGTGCTCTGCGACGGCGAATACGAGCCTCTGGAGGCGGGCAGCTGCCACTACTGCCCCAAGGGCCACGCCCACAGCCTCATCAACGACCAGGAGGAGGGCAATCTGGAATTTTTCGCGGTCGTCCCGGAGCACGGCGCATGAGAATCGCTTTCTATACCCTGGGCTGTAAGGTCAACCAGTACGAGACCCAAGCCCTGGAACAGCTCTTCACCCAGCGGGGCCACACCCTCGTTCCCTTCGACGGCGAGGCGGACGCTTACGTCATCAACACCTGCACCGTCACCGCAATCAGCGACAAAAAATCCCGCCAGACAGTCCGGCAGGCCCGGAAGCGCGCCCCGGCGGCCCTCGTGGCCGTGTGCGGCTGCTACCCCCAGACCCACCCCCAGGATATGGACGGCCTGTCCGTGGACCTGGTGGCCGGCACCGGGGACCGGCTGAAGTTCGTGGAGTTGCTGGAGCAGACCTGGACAGACCGCCGGCCTGTGACCGCCCTGGACGATGCGTTTTCCCGGCGGGAGTTCGAGATCCTTCCCCCCGGAGGCCTGGAGGGCCGGACCCGCGCCATGCTGAAGGTGGAGGACGGCTGCGTCAATTTCTGTTCCTACTGCGCCATCCCCTACGCCCGCGGGCCGGTGCGGTCCCTGCCCCTGGAGGAGGCCGTCCGTCAGGCGCGGGAGATTCAGGCAAAGGGCTACCGGGAGCTGGTCCTCACGGGCATCGAGCTGTCCTCCTGGGGAAATCTGCCCGATTTGATCGAGGCTGTGTGCGCCGCCGCGCCGGACTGCCGGGTGCGGCTTGGCTCCCTGGAACCCCGGACCATCACCGAGGCGTTCTGCGCCCGGACCGCCAGACTGCCCAACCTGTGCCCCCACTTCCATCTGTCCCTCCAGTCCGGGTGCGACACGGTGCTGGCCCGGATGCGCCGGAAATATGATTCCGCACGGTATTATGAGAGCGTAACATTACTGCGGGACCGGTTTGATACCCCCGCCATCACCACGGACTTGATCGTGGGCTTCCCTGGAGAGACGGAGGAGGAATTTCAGCAAACCCTGGATTTTATCCGGAAATGCGGCTTTTCCGCCATGCATGTGTTCCCCTACTCCAAGCGCCCCGGCACCCCGGCGGCCGACATGCCCGGCCAGCTCGTAAAGGCCGAGAAAGAACGCCGGGCGGCTCTGGCCGGGGAACTGGCCCGCGAGATGGAGCAGGCGTATTTGTCGTCCTTTTGTGGAACGATAGAGGACGTCTTATTCGAGGAGCAGAAGGACGGCCTCTGGCGGGGCCATACCACCCGCTATCTGGCCGTGGAGACCGCCGCCGGGGACCTGCACAACCAAATACTGCCCGTCCGCCTGGAGGAGGTCCGGGGGGATTTTCTCACCGGAACCCTTATCAAAAGGCCCGAATCAGCCGATGTATAAGAAAAGGCCGATAGAAAGGGGGCATTTTGGATGGCAGTCAAGCTGATTGGAAATCTGAACCAGTATGGAAAGCTCCTGAAAATGCAGCAGCAGTGGAGCGCTAAGAAATCTGACCCCAAGCTCATTACCAGCAAAGCGGACCTGAACACCTCCCTGATTGAGGCGATGAAGCCTAAGGAACAGGAATACACCCAGGAAGAAATTCAAAAAAAGGTGGAGGACATGAAAAGCAAGCTGCGCTCCGGCGGCAGGCTGTCCCCCAAGGAAAAGGAATTTTTGGCCAAAAACGCCCCGGAGGTATACCGCGATGTGGTCGAGGTGGAAAAAGAGCGGGAGGCCTTCACCGCCCGGTTGCGCGCCTGTAAAACCAAGCAGGAGGCCGAGAGCGTGAAAACCAGCCAGGTCACCCAGATACTGGCTTCCACCACCAGGGACACCGCGGACCTTGGTGTGATCCGTATCGCCCAGATGGACGCGGCTGTCGCGGAGCTGGGCAGTTTTTTGAAGGAGCTGCCGGAGCAGCTGGAGCAAAACACAAGACAGGAGGACGCTATGGAGTCTGCAAAGACGGAACGCCGGGACGGGGCTATGCCGGACGACATCCCCACCGCAGAGGAGATCGCCCAGGAGCTGGCCGCACAGCTGGGCGGCATTCAGTTCACCCCCCAGCTGATCGAAAAAATCGCCTCTTACGTGAGCGTGCCCGTCCAGGAGAACGCCTCGACCAATAATTCCGTCATTTTCTCCAGCGGACGGGCGGCGTACTGTGCCGCGGCAGAGACTCCCGCCGTGGAGGATTTACCCGAGCCGTCCCACTTCCATCGAAAGGCATGAAAAACAGCCCGCCGGCTTCTGCCAAGCCAGCGGGCCGTTTTTACAGCTTCTGCAATTCCTGAAGGGTCTCCTGAATGTTTTTCTTGGGAATGTAGACTGCCGCCATCTCCGCCAGCTGGGCCAGGCTGAGGCTGCGGGCCGCACCCACCATGGGATGCTTGAGGTAGCGGCCGAACCGCCGCTGGAACACCGCCCTGGACTTGGGATTGTCCAGCAGCTCCCCTACCGTGATGTTGTTGTTTCGCAGGTCCATCAAATCACCTCCGTCCCTATCCTATGCCGTCCGGCTCCGTTTTGACTATGTTGGGAGGATTTTATGAAAAAAAATGTCCGCAGCCGCAGGAGAGCCTTACGCCAGGCCCTGCGCAGCAAAAAAACCGTGACGGTAATCTATCTGGTCCTGCGGGCCCTGGTGATTGCCACTCTGGTGCTGCAATTTCTGAACGGCAACTTTGAAAACGTGTTTCTGTGCGGCCTCACCCTGGTCCTGTTCACCCTCCCCACGGTCATTGAGCGCCGCATCAAAATCGACCTGCCGGACACGTTAGAGATCATTATTTTACTGTTCATCTTCGCGGCGGAGATTTTGGGGGAGATCCAGGCCTATTACACCATCTTCAAGGGCTGGGACACCATGCTCCACACCCTCAACGGCTTTCTGTGCGCCGCCATCGGCTTCTCCCTGGTGGACCTGCTCAACCGGAACGAGCGGTTTTCCCTCTCCCTGTCCCCGGCCTTTATGTCCATCGTGGCCTTCTGCTTCTCCATGACCATCGGCGTGCTGTGGGAGTTCTTCGAGTGCGGCATGGACCAGCTTTTGCTGCTGGATATGCAGAAGGACGCGGTGGTCCATGAAATTTCGTCCGTGATGCTGGACCCCGCCGGGCGCAATACGCCCACTGTGATCCGGGGCATCACCGACGTGATCGTGGTAGCCAACGGGGAGGAAATCTCCCTGGGGCTGGGGGGCTATCTGGACATCGGCTTGCTGGATACGATGAAGGATTTATTTGTCAATTTTATTGGCGCGGTCGTTTTTTCCTGGATTGGCTATTTTTATGTGAAGAGCCGGGGACAGGGCCGGTTTGCCAGCCGATTTATTCCAAAGGTTTTGGACAAAAACAAGGAATGATTCCCGCCGGAGCGGCCATACTAGAACCATCCCAAACAAAGGAGGTTTTCCAGTATGGACCACAGTAAATGCAATTCCAGCATCAAATGCACCGTCAGCAGCTGCGCGTACCACGCGCCCCAGAACTGCTGCTCTCTGAATCAGATCCAGGTGGGCTGCACCGACCACAAGCCTTGCAGCTGCCAGGGGACTGAGTGCGACTCCTTCCAGCAGAAGACCTGCTGAACAAAACCGCCGCTTCCGGAACCGGAAACGGCGGTTTTTTATAGGCTCAACAGGACGGCGGCAGTCCCCCAGCTGCGGAGCAGCATTGATTAGCCGGCTTCCCCATTGCCACTATGTTACAAATATGTGACAAATTTCACGCAATTTGCAGTCCATAAAAGCCCACCAAAGCCAGGGCCATCAATCCCGCTGTAATCAGCGCAATCGGCGCACCCTGGAACGCCTTGGGACAGCTCTCAAAGCCGACCTCCTCCCGCAAACCCGCGTAGCTCATTAAAACGATGGTAGCTCCCACGCCGCCGCACAGGGCGTACAGCATCGCCGCCCCCAGGGAATAGCCCCGCTGGGACACCAGCAATGCCGCGCCTAATACTGCGCAGTTGGACGAAACGCCGGGCAAAATCTCCTCCAGCCGCCGGTGCAGCTCCGGGATGAACAGCCGCAGGCCGTGCTTCAACAGAAACAGGCTCAGCAGCGACAACAGCGTAAAGGTCAAGGTGCGCAGGAAGGTCCAGCCGAAGGGTATGAGCAGCAGGTTATCCGCCAGCCAGCACAAAAACGTGGTCAGCACCATGCCCAGAGTCAGGGCAAGACCCGTGCGCCGGGCCTGGACCGGGTCCTCAAAGGCCTTGGTGTGGGTGCCGATGCCCATGCAGTTGACCAGGATGAAATTTTCCGAGAGCAGCGCAATCAGCGCTACGCCCGCCAGATGTACCGATGTCATAAAAATTCCTCCTTACGTCTTACGCCTCGCTGTCGGTGTAGCTCAAATCGTCCTTTTCCGGTGCGGCAGTCTCTAAATCTGCCGCCACCGCCAGAGCGCGGTTCACACCGATGGTGATGGCCCGTGAGGTCATCGTCGCCCCGGACACCGCCTGGATGGTGTTGCTGTGCCCGGTGATGTGCAGGGTGCCCGACCGGCCGATAAATTGATTCAGGAACGTCCCGTCCAGCGCGCGGGTCCCCATGCCGGAGGTCTCCTTGTGGTCCAGAATGGCTACGCCCGTGACCTCACCGTTCAGGTCCACCCCGACCACCATGGTTATCATGCCGCCAAAGCCGCTGACCTGTACCTCAATGTAATGGCCGATCAGCTCCATTTCCCGGTAGCCCGCGCCGATGCTCACCGCACGGGAGTCACGGTAGGGGGTCTCCGCGCCTAAGTCGGCCTGGGGCATCACCTGGGCCAACAGCGCCTGCTGTTCCCGGTCCGCCTGCTGGGCAATGGGCAGGTCCGTGAACCGGTGGACGGCAAAGCTGGCAATAACCAGCACCACAATGATCCAGGCCATGGACAGTATGGACCAGCACCAGACCCAGAACTGGTCCAGGATGGATTCACCGGGCAGCTCGCCCTCGCCCCGCCGGCGGCCGGGCCGGACCAGCTTGATTTCAGACAGATTGCCCAAGGTCCGCTCCAGACCGGCCCGCATCCCCTCCAGACGGCGCACGCCGAACCGCCGGGGCAGTCCCGCCCGGTCCAGGAGCCACACCATGCAATTCATGGTCAGGATGGCCCAGCCGACCCCGTCAGGGTAGGAGCCGAAATAGCGCAAAAGTACCGTCAGTACGCCGCAGCCTGTGCCGAACATAAGCTGGCCGCGGGGGGTGACCGGAGAGGTGGCGCAGTCTGTCGCCATGAAGAAGGCACCCAGCATCAGTCCGCCGCTGCAAAGCTGGGCAATCATCCACTCCAGCCGGGGGACCTCCGCCGCCGGGAACAGGAAGGTCAAAAGAGCCACGCTCCCTACAAAGCTCAGGGGTATCCTGGCGGAAATCACCCGGCGCATGACCAGATAGCCGCCCCCCAGCAGGACCATGAAAATGGACACCTCGCCAAAGCTGCCGCCGTGCTGGCCCAGGAGCATCTGGCCGTGGTCCAGGGGAGGCAGAAGCCCCAGCTGGAGGTAGGACAGAGGGGTGGCGGCGGTCACCGCGTCCGTGGTGTTCTGGATGGACAGGCCCTGGAGCGCAGGCGCCCAGTTGGTCATCATCATGGGAAAGGCGCATAACAGCATCCGCCCCGTGAGGGCTGGGTTCATGAAGTTGCGGCCCAGCCCGCCGTAAAACTGCTTGACCACCACGATGGCAAACACGCCGCCGACCACAGGGGCCCAGTAGGGGGCGGTGCTGGGCAGGCTCATTGCCAGCAGCACTCCGGTGACACAGGCGGACAGGTCCCCCACGGTCTGCTCCTTGCCCATCAGCCGGCGGTACAGAAACTCCGCCAGCACGCAGGCGGCAATGGAAATAGCTGTTAAAAGCAGCACCCGAACGCCGAACAAAAACGCGGACATGATCAGATTGGGGGTGAGGGCCACCAGAACGTCCGCCATCAATCCCCTTGTGCTTCCCCCCAGCCGAAGCATGGGGTCCACGCGGCGGGGAGCATGTACCGGATTCACGAGGCCTCGCCTCCCTTCTCAAGCTGCTTTTGCATGGTCCGCACCAGCAGCGCCAGGGGGATGCGGGCCGGACACACGGCGGTACAGCAGCCGCACTGGATGCAGTCCTGGGGGTGCAGGGCGGGCAGGCGGCTCCAGTCCTGCTTGCGGGCCGCCTGGTAGAGCAGCACCGGGGCCAGGTGCATGGGGCAGGAGGCCACGCATTTGCCGCAGCGGATACACACCGTCTCCGGCACTGGCTTGGGCAGCTCCCACTCCGCCAGACACACCAGCGCGTCCGTGGTCTTTAGGACGGGGGCGTTCAGGTCGTCCTGGGGCACCCCGCGCAGCGGACCGCCCATCAGGATTTTGGCTGCCGGCTCCTTCAGGCCGTCGCAGGCCTTGAGCAGGTCGTTGAACGGCGTGCCAATGGGCACCCACAGATTCCGGGGCCGGGATACCGCGCCGCCGGATACGGTCACCGCCCGGCGCACCAGCGGCAGGCCCTTCAGCAGGGACTGCCCAATGGCGTACACCGTGGCTACGTTCAGCACCAGACAGCCCACGTCCACCGGCACGCCCTCCGGAGGGACCTCCCGGCCGGTGACCGCCTGGACAACCTGCTTTTCGCTGTCCAGGGGATACCGGGCTGCCATCGTCCGCAGCTCCACCCGGCCCTTCTCCTGCATGGCAAGACGGCGCTCCATGGCCTCCACCGCGTTGAGCTTGTCTCCGGCAATGACCATCACCGCCCGCTCCGGACCCAGGGTACGGGTAAGGACCCGGACCGTCTGCATCAGCGCACGGCCCTTGTCCAGCATGAGCCGGTGGTCCGCGGACAGATACGGCTCGCACTCCATGGCGTCGATAATCAGAGTGTCCGCCCGGCCCACAGCCCCCTCCAGACGGTTCCAGATGGGCAGTCCGCTGCCGCCCATGTCCACGATGCCGGATTCCCGGACCCGCTCGATCAGCTCGGCGCGGGTGACCGTGTCTAGAGCCAGAGGGCCGGGGAGCTTGCTGGAGAGAGTATTACGGCCGTCGTTTTGCAGCACGATCGCGGGGAAATGGTCTCCCCAGGGGTGGGGCTGGTCCTCCACCGCCGCCACCCGCCCGGAGACGCTGGCGTGGATGGGAACGCCGTCCCCCTCCCCCTGGGCCACGGGCTGGCCCACCAGGACCCGGTCGCCGGGACGGACCAGCGCTTCGGCGGTCCCGCCGCCGCCCTGGTCCAGGGGCAAAATGACCCACTCCGGCTCCTTCTCCATCCGGGCCAGGGCTTTCCGGCGGGTGCTTTCTTTACGGGCGGCGGGGTGGATGCCGCCAAACATCTTATGGCGCATGAGATACCTCCTGCGAAAAAATCGTAAACAGAAACGATTATATCATACCTCTAAACACGCGGACTTGTCCAGTAAAAACAAAAAATTTAACATTTGTTTCATGTTCTGCCCAAAAATTTTCCAGCCGGTCCGGGGAAGATATGCCGTTTTGGGTAATTTTCACCGCTCCGCATTTCATTCCGCAGGATTACCGGCCGCTTTCGTCCCGGCCTCTGCGCCGCTTGGGATAGGGCCGCTTTTCGTCCGTCACCTCCAGGATATAATCCGTGGAGGTCTGAAAAAATTCCGCCAGCCGGATCAGCACATCAATGGGCAGCTGGCGCTGGCCGTTTTCGTACTGGGAATAGGTGTTCTGCCGGATATTGAGCAGCTGGGCAAGATGGCTCTGGGTGTAGTCGCCGTCCTCCCGGAGATCGCGCAGGCGCATGGGGTCACCTCCTAATTACATATACACCTCAATTATTGCCATCTCAAATTGAGATATTGACTTATATCTCATTTTGTGATAAAAATAGAGCGTGGGCGATTGCAATTCCACCCCCATCCGGCTATAATAGAAAGCGAAATCCAAAACAAAAGGAGAACCCCCTATGGAACACACCAAAATCCCCGCCGGCTACCGGTCCCTGCTGGGCGTGTACGACACCCAGAAGGCCATCGGCCTGCTGCACCACCTCTTTGAGGACAGCCTCAGCGGCGCCCTCCGGCTGCGCCGGGTGTCCGCCCCCCTGTTCGTCTCCGTCTCCTCCGGCCTCAACGACGACCTGAACGGCGTGGAACGCCCCGTTTCCTTTGAAATCCGAAACGTGGACCAGACCGCCGCCGTGGTCCACTCCCTGGCCAAGTGGAAGCGCCTGGCCCTGCACCGCTACCGCTTCCAGCCCGGCGAGGGACTGTATACCGATATGAACGCCATCCGCCGGGACGAGGACCTGGACAACCTCCACTCCGCTTACGTGGACCAGTGGGACTGGGAAAAGGTCATCACCGCCGGGGACCGCAATCTGGATACGCTGAAAAGCACCGTCTCCTCCATCGTCCACGCCCTGGCCTCCACCCAGCGGGTCCTGAAAAGCACCTTCCCTCAGCTGGAGGTCCTGCCTGACATCGACCAGGCTGTGGCTTTCATCACCTCCCAGGAGCTGGAGGACCTGTTCCCCGATAAAACCCCGAAAGAGCGGGAGCACTTGTTCGTCAAGGACCACCCCACCACTTTCCTGATGGGCATCGGCGGCAAGCTGCGCTCCGGTGCGCCCCACGACGGCCGCGCCCCCGACTACGACGACTGGGACCTGAACGGCGACCTGCTGGTCTGGGACAGCATCAACGGTGGCGCCCTGGAGCTGTCCTCTATGGGCATCCGGGTCAGCCCCGAATCCCTGGACCGCCAGCTTACCCTGGCTGGGTGCGACAGCCGCCGGGAGCTGCCCTTCCACAAGGCCCTGCTGGCCGGAGAGCTGCCTTTGACCATGGGCGGCGGCATCGGCCAGTCCCGCGTGTCCATGATCCTGCTGGGCAAGGCCCACGTGGGCGAGGTCCAGGTGTCCCTGTGGGACGACGAAACCATGAAAATCTGTGAAGAAGTTGGTGTCATGCTGTTATGAAAAAACTGCAAAGCAAATGTCTGATCTTTTGTCTGATCGCTGCGCTGCTCCTCCCCACGGCCTACGCCCAGGAATCCTCCCTGGAGACCTCCGCCCAGGCGGCGGCCCAGACCGCTATGGCCTACAGTGAGGCAGTCAGCGTCCAGTACGCCCTGTGGCAGGATGGGGAAGCCGTCCTCAGCGGCCACGTGGGAGTTTATTCCAAAACCGAAAACACCGCCCTGACAGACGACCATCTGTACGGCATCGGCTCCATCAGCAAGGTGTACACCGCCGCCGCTATGTCCGAGCTGGTGACCCAGGGAAAAGTAGACCTGGATAAGCCGGTGACCACCTATCTGCCCGACTTCAAAATGGCCGACCCGCGCTATAAGGACATCACCGTCCGGATGCTGCTCAACCACTCCTCCGGCCTGATGGGCAGCGCCGGCGGAAACTCCTTCCAGTTCAACGGCCAGGTCCTGGACTACCCCCTGGACCACCTGCTGGAGCGGCTGTCCACCCAGACCCTCCAGGCCGCGCCGGGGGCCTACAGTGTCTATTCCAACGACAGCTTTTCCCTGGCCCAGCTGGTCATCGAGCGGGTGTCCGGCATGGATTTTACCCAGGTTCTCCACAAATATTTTACCGAGCCTATGGAGCTGGAAAACACGCTGACTCCCTGGGACAGCTTTGACCGTGACCGGCTGGCCCGGACCTATCTCGGCGCAGAGACCCGCCACACCCCCGCGGAGACCTTGGCGGTGCTGGGCACCGGCGGCATATACGCCAACGCCAACGATCTGGCGCAGTTCGGCATCCATCTGTCCTGCATCGACCGGCTCATGGGCGACGAGTACGCCAGCGGCATGTGGCCTGAGGACTCCGAGGGCGACGCGCTGGCCTACGGCCTGGGCTGGGACAGCGTGCATATGTTCCCCTTCAGCCAGAACGGCATCCAGGCCCTGGTCAAGGGCGGCGATACCCTGGCCTACCACGCGGGGCTGGTGGTCCTGCCGGAGTACAATATGTCCTGCGCGGTGCTGTCCTCCGGGGGCAACAGCATTATGAACGAGCTGGCCGCCGCCCGTATCCTGATCGACGCGCTGAAAGAGCAGGGCGTGGAAATCAAAGAGGACGCGGCCCTGGACAAGGCTGAATTTGCCGCCATGCCGGAGGAGCTGACCAAGCTCAGCGGCATGTACGGCACCTCTACCCTGGTCTATCAGGTGGGCGTGGAGAAGGACGGCAGCTTCTCGCTGGAAATCTTCGGCTCCGGAAAACCCCTCACCGCCAAATACTGCGCCGACGGCTCCTTCCGGGACGAGGAAAATTCCATGCTCTTCCGGCTGATTCCCGAAGAAAACGGTCAGGTCTATCTGTACCAGAAGGTTTACTCGCCCCTGCCCGGCCTGACTACCATGTGCAACGCCAGCTATGTGGCCCAGCGGCTTCCGGAGTACACCCCCGACGCGGCCACTCAGGCCGCTTGGACCGCCCGCGAGGGTAAGAGCTATGTCCAGATTGACGAGCACTACTCCTCCGCCCTCTACGGCCTGAGCGGCGTGTATGCCGGCGTCAGCTTTGCCACCAGTCCGTCAGGCTATATGATTTCCAATCAGCTCACCGGACCCGACGAGGCCACGCCCTTCGTCCAGATTCCCGGCGTGGGAAGCCGGGACAGCAGCGTGATCGAGTGCTATGACAAGGACGGCGTGGAATATCTGCGCATCAACGGCTGCAACTACATGGACGCAGAGTATGTGAACGATATCTACCCCGGCAGCGCCTCCCGCTGCACCATTCAGCCCGGTGAATCCGCCCATTGGTACTGGACCGGAGACGCTGCCGGCAAGACCATGACGGTCCAGGTGCCGGAGAAGGGCGGGTTTTACGTGTACGACGCGGCCATGCAGCTGGTAGCCAGCTCCTGGCTCTACGGCGATACCAGCGTGGTCCTGCCCCAGGACGGTGCAGTCGTCTTTGCCGGAGACGTGGGCCAGGCCTTCCACATTACACTGAAATGATGCGCTACGAGATCGTTCCCATGGACCGCAGCCACCTGGAGAGCATTGCCGCCTTGGAGCGGCAATGCTTCTCCGCGCCTTGGAGCATTCCCATGCTGGAGGAGGAGTTATTTAACCCCCAGGCAAGCTTTCTGGTGGCGGAGGGGGAAAACGGGCAGGTTTTGGGCTATGCGGGCTTGCAGGTGGTGCTGGACGAGGGCTACATTGCCAACATCGCCGTGGACCCCAAATGGCGGCGGCAGGGCCTGGCCGGTGAGCTGCTGGAGGTCTACTGCCGGTTTGCCCAGGCCCATCTGGCCTTTCTGACCCTGGAGGTCCGGGCCTCCAACGAGGCGGCCATTGCCCTGTATGTCAAGCACGGCTTTGTCCAGGCGGGTGTTCGGAAGAACTACTATCAGGACCCGAAAGAAGACGCGCTTATCATGACCCGCGAATTTCACCGGGAGGGAGAGGCATGAACAAAATCGAGCTGCTTGCCCCCGCCGGGGATATGGAGCGTCTGCAAATGGCCGCGGCCTACGGAGCGGACGCGGTGTATCTGGCCGGAACATTATTCGGAATGCGGTCCTTTGCGGGGAATTTCTCCCCGGAGGAGCTGAAAACGGCTGTGGAGTTCTGTCACAGGCGCGGGGTGCGGGTCCATGTGACCTGCAACACCATGCCCCGCAACGAGGAGGTTGCCCGCCTGCCGGACTGGCTGTCCTATCTGGACGGGCTGGGGGTGGACGCGGTCATTCTGGCGGATGTGGGGGTGCTGTCCCTGGCGGCAAAGCACGCCCCCCATGTGCCCCGGCACATCTCCACCCAGGCCAGCATCGTCAACTACCAGTCCGCCAGGGCGTGGTACGAGCTGGGCGCACAGCGGGTGATCCTGGCCCGTGAACTGACCCTGGAGGAGATCCGGGAGATCCGGGCCAAAACGCCGAAGGAGCTGGAGATGGAGGTCTTTGCCCACGGAGCCATGTGCGTGAGCTATTCGGGGCGGTGCCTGCTGTCCAACTACATGACCGGCCGGGACTCCAACCGGGGTGCCTGCGCCCAGCCCTGCCGGTATCAGTACGCCCTGATGGAGGAAAAGCGTCCCGGCGAATATTTTCCCGTCTATGAGGAAAACGGGGAGACTTATATTATGAACTCCCGCGATATGTGCATGATCGACCACGTGGGAGAGCTGATGGACGCGGGGCTGGACTCCCTGAAGCTGGAGGGCCGGGCCAAATCGGCCTACTACGCCGCCATCGTCACAGGGGCCTACCGCCACGCCATCGACGCGGCGGCGGCTGGGGTCCCGCTGGACCCTGTGTGGCGGGACGAGGTGGAGCATATCAGCCACCGGCACTACTCCACCGGCTTTTTCTACGGCCAGCCGGGGCAGTTCACCGAGGACTCCCGCTATGTGCGGGACTGGCAGATCGTGGCAAAAGTTCTCTCCTGCGGGGAGGACGGACGGGCGCTGCTGACCCTCAACAACAAATTCGCCGTGGGGGACGCGCTGGAGCTGGTCGGTCCCGACGTGCGGCCCCAGGCGCTGTGCGCAGAGCGGCTGTGGGACACGGACGGCACTCCCCTGCCGGAGGTCCGCAAGCCGCAGATGCAGTTTTATATGGACCTGCCTCAGCAGGTCCCGCCGCTTTCGCTTTTGAGGCGGTGCAGTGTATAAAAAAACACGGAGGGCATAGCCAAACGGCCATGTCCTCCGTGTTTTTTCGGTATTACAGACAAGTATCCCGCACGTAAAATTCGGTGTTTTCCTCCCCCTGGGGGACGATCTCGAACCGGTCCAAGGCCCGGATGAGCTTGGACAGCTTGGAAAAGCCGTAGTTCCGGGGGTCGAAGTCCGGCTTCTTTTTCAGCAGCAGATTGCCCAGCTTGCCCATGTGGGCCAGGCCGTCCTCCTCGCACAGGTCCTCCACGGAACTGGCAATCAGCTCCACGATGTCCACCGGCGCGGGGCTGGAGGCCTGGGCACTTTTTTTGCTCTCCTTCTTGCAGGAGGATTTTTTAGCGGCCTGCTCCGCCCGCTTCTCCGCCTCGGCGGCCTGCTTGGCCGCGGCCCGGATGATCTCGATGTACACGAACTTGTCACAGGCCACGATAAAGGGCTGAGGAGTCTTTTTCTCCCCCATGCCGTACACCTTCATGCCCGCCTCCCGCAGGCGGGTGGCCAGACGGGTGAAATCCGAGTCGCTGGACACCAGCACAAAGCCGTCGCAGTTGCCGGAATAGAGAATGTCCATTGCGTCGATAATCATGGCGGAGTCGGTGGCGTTTTTGCCGGTGGTGTAGCTGTACTGCTGGACGGGCGTAATGGCGGTTTCCAGCAGGATGGACTTCCAGGAGTTCATGTTGGGGGCGGTCCAGTCGCCGTAGATGCGCTTGATGGTTGGGGTCCCGTAGACGGCCACCTCGGCCATCACGTCCTTCATTGCGGTGCGGGAGGCGTTGTCTGCGTCGATCAGAACCGCCAAACGCAAATCGCGCTCGTTGTCAGGCATGGTGTTCACGCTCCTCAATCAAAAAATACGTTCCAGTGTTCCGCGCGGCGGGCGTCAAAGCACATTTTGATCTGCTCCGCATTGTTTTTTTCCTCCGCCAGCTTCGGCAGCTCGTCCAGGCTGAAGAAGCCGCTGGCTACGGTCTCGATATTGGGGGTAAACTCCCCGCCCAAAACAGAGCACATGACAAAAATCTTGCAGACCTTGTAGGCGTGGACAGGCCGGTTGTGCTTCTCCCGGTCCTGGACGGCGATCACCCAATCGGCGCTCACCTCCAGGCCCGCCTCCTCCTTGACCTCCTTGACGGTGTTCTCCTTTGCGGAGATGTTCACGTCACACCAGCCTCCGGGCAGGGACCACTTGCCGTCGTTCTCCTGGACCAGCAGGATTTTGCCGTCCTGAAAGACCGCCGCCCGCGTCTCCAGCTTGGGGGTCTGGTAGCCGATTTCGCAGCAGAACAGGTCCTTGACCTTGTCCAGAGGGATTTCGCTTTTGTGCGCAATCATTTCGGCCGCGATTTCCCGGATGCGCTCGAAGCGCTCCTCATCGTAGGGGTCCTTGGTGTAGTGTATGCCCGCCTGGGCCAGGCTTTGCAGCTCCACCGCCCATTGCAGCCATTTTTCGTTTTGTTCCATGGTTATGGCCCTTCTTCTTTCCGATTATATCTTTGATTCGTAACGTAGAGCAGCCCTTCGGCTTCACCCTCATCCGTCTGGCCTTCGGCCAGGTCCCCTACCCCCTCTGTCTCGCTGCGCTCGACATCTCCCCCTGACAGGGGGAGTCGGCCTTCCCCCGTGAGGGGGAAGGCTCGAACATTGGCACTTACTGGACTGCACAGTAGTCTCGATAGTCGCACCGATAAGCCTTCCCCCATTAGGGGGAAGGTGGCACCGCCGCAGGCGGTGACGGATGAGGGTGAAACTCACAGTTTCCTCTACTTTACGAATTGAAAATCTGAATTCGTTCCTCTTGACTTATTGTTTTTGCTTGGAGTATAATAAAAGCAAGAGGGGCTGACCTGGTGGCACAGGTCACACGGCTTTTCCTCACAAGATTTATAATCCGTAGAAATGCCGGTTTCCTATGCGGGGGGGCCGGTTATTTCTTTTTCGTGACATAACTTGCACTAATTATACCACATTCTGAAAGGATTACAAGCCCATGGATACGCTTCTGGCCCAGCTCCCCATCCCCCTGCTGGTGTGGTATCGGGAAAACGCCCGGACCCTGCCCTGGCGAAGCAACCCCACCCCCTATCATGTATGGGTATCCGAAATCATGCTCCAGCAGACCCGCGTGGCGGCGGTCCTGGACTACTACCGGCGGTTTCTGGACGCGCTCCCCACGGTGCAGGCCCTGGCAAACTGCCCGGAGGACCAGCTCATGAAGCTGTGGCAGGGCCTGGGCTACTACAGCCGCGCCCGCAACCTGCAAAAAGCCGCCCGGCAGGTCATGGCCCTGCACCAGGGAGAATTTCCCAGCCGTTACGAGGACATCCGCGCCCTCACCGGCGTCGGGGACTACACCGCAGGGGCCGTCGCCTCCATCGCGTTCGGACTGCCCGTCCCGGCGGTAGACGGCAACGTGCTGCGGGTAGCGGCGCGTATTACCGGAGACAGCTCCGATATCGCCTCCCCGGCCTTCAAAAAGCAGACCGCAAAAGCCCTCGCCCAAATCATCCCCACAAAGTCTCCCGGCGACTTCAATCAGGCTATGATGGAGCTGGGTGCCGTAGTCTGTCTGCCCAACGGCGCGCCCCTCTGTGAGAAATGCCCCGCCGCCCCCTTCTGCCGGGCGCACCTGGAGGACCGCACAGGCGAACTGCCCTGCAAGGCCCCCAAAAAGCCCCGCAAAATCGAAAAGAGGACGGTTTTCCTCCTCTTTTACGAAAACCAGGTGGCTCTGCGCCGGCGGCCGGGCCGGGGCCTGCTGGCGGGACTGTGGGAGTACCCCAACGAGCTTGCAGGGGCCGGGCTGGATGAATTTGGCGTCTCCCCCGCCGAGACCTGGGCCGCAGGCACCGGAAAGCACATCTTCAGCCACATCGAATGGCACATGACCGGACTGGGGGCGCGGCTGGACTCCCCCGCCCTGCCGGAGGGTTGGGTGTGGGCAAATCGGGAGGAGCTGTCCCAAACCTACGCCCTGCCCAGCGCCTTTCGGGCCTTCCAGGCCCACGTGGAGGAGCGGCTATGATCTGCAATCTCTGTCCCCGCCGGTGCGGCGCGGTGCGCACAGAAGCCCAGGGCGAGGGCCGCTGCGGAATGCCGGCGCTTCCAGTGGCGGCGCGGGCCGGCCTCCACCACTGGGAGGAGCCTCCCATCTCCGGGACGCGCGGGTCCGGGACCATCTTTTTTTCGGGCTGTTCTCTGGGGTGCGTGTTCTGTCAAAACGAGGAGATCAGCCACAAAAACTACGGCAAGGTTTTGGGGGAGGAGACGCTGTGGGCCATCATGGACCGGCTCGTCGGCCAGGGTGCGCATAACATCAATCTGGTCAACCCCACCCACTTTGCCCACATCGTCCAAAAGCTGCCCCCGCTCCCGGTCCCGGTGGTGTGGAACTCCGGGGGCTACGACCGGGTGGAGACTCTGCGGACCCTGGAGGGCAAAATTTCTGTCTATCTGCCGGATTTGAAGTACCTGGACCCCCGCCCGGCCCAGCGCTACTCCGACGCGCCGGACTACCCGGAAATTGCAAAAACCGCCATCCGGGAGATGGTCCGTCAGACCGGCCCCTGTGTCCTGGACAAAAACGGTCTGTTGGTCCGGGGGACTATCCTCCGCCATCTGCTCCTGCCGGGACAGCTGGAGGGGGCAAAGCAGGTGATGGACTGGGTCGCAGGCGAATTTCCCCCCAAAACGGTGCTGTTTTCCCTTATGGGCCAGTACACTCCCTGGGGACGGGCGGACCAGTTCCCCGAAATCAACCGGAAGCTGCGCCGGGGAGAGCTTCGGGCCGCCCAGTCGTACATGGACAACCTGGGTCTGGAGGGCTTTACCCAGGACCTGGAGAGCGCCCAGCGGGCGTTCACACCGGATTTTGATTTGACAGGCTTATGAAAATGGCGGACGCCGGAGCGTCCGCCATCTTTTCTTTTATTCTTCCGCCATTGCTTTGGCTTCTTCGATGGCCTTCTGCTGGGCGGCAGGGGGGCAGTCCTCGTAGCGGATGAAGTGGAAGGTGAAGGAACCGCGGGACTGGGTCATCGCCCGCAGGTCGATGGCGTAGGTGGTCATCTCCGCCATGGGCACCTCGGCCTCCACGATCTGCTCGCCGTTGTCGGTGGGGTTCATGCCCATGACACGGCCCCGGCGCTTGTTCAAATCGCCGATCACGTCGCCCATGTAGCTGTCCGGGATGGTGACCTTCAGTTCACCGATTGGCTCCAGGAGCACGGGGCTGGCCTCAGGCAGAGCGGCCTTGTACGCCAGCTGCGCGGCGGTCTTGAAGGCGATTTCCGAGGAGTCCACCGGATGGTAGCTTCCGTCGTACAGCACGGCCTTCAGGTTCACCACAGGGTAGCCCGCCAGCACGCCATGCACGCAGGCCTCCCGTAAGCCCTTTTCTACCGCCGGGAAAAAGTTCTTCGGCACGGAGCCGCCGAACACTTCCTCGGCAAAGACCATCTCTTCGGCATCGGGGTTCGGCTCAAAGCGGATCCACACGTCGCCGAACTGGCCGGAGCCGCCGGTCTGCTTCTTATGACGGCCCTGCTTCTGGACGGTCTTGCGGATTTTTTCACGATAGGCCACGCGGGGCTCCTTCAATGTGGCCTCCACGTTGAAGCGGGATTTCAGCTTGGCTACCAGCACATCGATCTGGATGTCGCCCGCGCCGGTCACCACCATCTGGTGGGTCTCGCCGTTATTGACCAGGGTAAAGGACGGGTCCTCCTCGTTGAGGCGGTTCAGGCCGGCGGCAATCTTGTCCTCCTGGCCGCGGGTCTTGGGCAGGATGGCTACGGAGTAGCAGGGTTCGGCGAAGGGGATGGGGGCCAGGGTGACCACCTTACGGTTGTCGCACAGGGTATCGCCGGTCTTGACCTTATCCATCTTGCCGATGGCGCCGATATCGCCGCAGGACAGTTCTTTGACCTCCTCGGCCTTCTTGCCGCGCATCACGTACAGACGGCCCAGCTTCTCGGTGGAGCCGGTGCGGGCGTTCACCAGAGTCAGGTCGGAGGTGATCGCGCCGGACAGGACTTTGATGAAGGAGTACTTGCCGTACTGGTCGGCCATGGTCTTAAAGACCAGCGCGCAGGGCACACCGCCGGGAGAGACCGCGAACTCCTCCTTGACGCCGTCCGCGTTGACGCCCTTGCGCAGGTTGCCCTCCGTGGGGTTGGGGAGCAGGTCCACGATATGGTCCATCAGCATCAGGGAACCCAGCAGGTTGATGGCGGAGCCGCACACCACCGGGAACAGGGACAGCTCCCGCACGCCCTGGCGCAGGCCCTGGATCATTTCCACATAGGTAAAATCCTCGCCGGAGAAGAATTTGTCCATGAACTCCTCGCTGGTCTCGGCCACGGACTCCTTCAGCGCGTCGTTGAACTCGGTGATGACGTCCTCCTTGCCCTCCGGCACGTCGATCTCCACCCGCTTGCCGTTCTGCATCTCGAAGGCACGCTTATTCAGTACGTCAATGATGCCGGTGACCCGCTTGTTCTCGTCCCAGATGGGGATGACCAGGGGGGCGATCTTGTTGCCGAAGCGCTCCCGAAGCGCGTCGAAGGTAGCGTTATAGTCGGAGTTCTCCTCGTCGGTTTTGGAGATGTAGAGGAACCGGGGCATATCCCGCTCCTCGCAGTATTTCCAGGCCTTCTCCAGGCCCACGGAGATACCGTCCTTGGCGGAGCAGACGATGATGGCCGCGTCCGCCACCTGAAGGGCCTCCATCACCTCGCCGGCGAAGTCGAAGCCGCCGGGGCAGTCCAGGACATTGATCTTGGTGCCCTTGTACTCCAGGGGGGCGACTGCCATAGAGATGGAGATCTGACGGCGGACCTCCTCAGGGTCGAAATCGCAGGTGGTGTTTCCATCTACGGACCGGCCCATACGGTCGATTGCACCGGTCATATACAACAGGCTCTCCGCCAGGGCGGTTTTGCCGCTGCCGCCATGGCCCAGCAGACAGACGTTGCGAATGTTTTGCACAGAATAGCTCATGATCGTTTCCACTCCTTATATGTTGGGATAGCGCGGGTGAATTAGCTATTGGCTATTATACCTCAAAATCCAAGGGATGACAACCTAAATTTTTTGCAATTTCGCAATTTCCATCTCTTTCTGGACGAAATACTCCGGCAGAGGGCACTCCAGCTCCACCAGCGCCCCGGTGGAGGGGTGGCGGAACCGCAGCCGCCGGGCATGGAGGCACTGTCCCGCCAGACCGGGAACCGGCTTTTTGGCTCCGTAGACCGTGTCCCCCAGCAGAGGGTGGCCGATGGAGGCCAGGTGGACCCGTATCTGGTGGGTGCGGCCCGTCTCCAGGCGGCATTCGATGTGGGTGAAGCCGGGGTAGCGGGCCAGCACAGTGTAGTGGGTGACCGCCGCCCGGCCCCGCTGGCGGTCCACCGCCATTTTTTTCCGGTCCGTGGGGTGGCGGCCGATGGGGGCGGAGATCGTCCCCTGGTCCTCCCGCAGCCCCCCGACGGCAATGGCCTCGTAGACCCGCGCCAGGGAGTGGTCCTGGAGCTGCTCCGCCAGGGCCAGATGGGCCTGGTCGTGCTTGGCGGCGATCAGCAGGCCGCTGGTGTCCCGGTCGATCCGGTGGACGATGCCTGGGCGCAGCTCCCCGTTGATGCCGGACAGGGAATCCCCGCAGTGGAAGAGCAGGGCGTTGACCAGGGTACCGTCCGGGTGGCCGGGGGCCGGGTGGACCACTAACCCCACCGGCTTGTTGACCACGATCACGTCTGCGTCCTCGTAGATAATATCCAGGGGGATATTCTGGGGCTTCAGGTCCAGGACCGGCTCCGGGTCGGGGATTTCTACCAAAAACTGGTCCCCCGCTGCGGTCAGATAGCTTTTCTTCACCCGCTTTCCGTTGACCGTCACCGCCCCTGTCTCCAGCAGGCGCTGGGCGGCGGAACGGGTCAGCCCGGAAATGCAGCGGGGGAGCAGGGCATCCGCCCGCTCCCCTGACTGGTCAGCCGTTATGATCTGTTTCATGCAGTTCCTCCAGCTTGGACGCGAACAGCACGTAGTAGGCAAAGGCGGCGAAGCCCCCCACTACAATGCAGATATCCGCTACGTTGAATACGGCAAAATCCATAAACAGCACATTGAACATGTCTACCACATAGCCCCGGAACGCCCGGTCGATCAGGTTCCCCACCGCTCCCGCCAGCAGCAGAGTGACCGTCAGACGGCCCAGAGGCTTTTGGAATGGAATGCCCTTCCACAGGCACCAGCCCAGCAGTACGGACATAACCAGAGAAATTCCCGCCAGAATCCAGGTATGCTCCGAGAAGATGGAGAAGGCCGCGCCGGTATTCCGCACGTAGGTCAGGTCCACGAGATAGGGCAGAAACGGCACGTGCTCCCCCACGGGGATATGGGTCATTACCTGAAGCTTTACGAATTGGTCCAGGGCCACCAGGGCGGCGGCTAAGAGAAAATAGAGCATTTCAACGGCTCCTTTGTCAGTGTTTGCCGCTATTGTATCATTTTTTTACCGGAAGCGCAAGCCGGTCCAGCGCGGACAGCAGAGGGATGCCCAGGCCATAGCACACCACAAGCTCCCCGATCCCCACGCTCAGGGCGTTCAGGGCGTAGGCGGTCCAGAAGCCCGCGCCGAAGCCCACCTCGGCGTAAGCGATGGTCGCGCCCACCAGAATGGCGTTGCACAGCACCGGGGGCAGGGGGGCCAGATAGCGGCTTGGCATCCGCATGGTGAGCAGGCAGGCCAGCAGCGTGGCTCCGGAGCCGACTACCATATCCAGCAGGCCGTAGGGAGAGAGCAGGTTGGCCAGCAGACAGCCGATGAACAGGCCCGGCGCAGCGGCGGGGCACACAAAGGGCAGGACGGTGAGGGCCTCCGCCAGGCGGAACTGCACCGGGCCGTACTGCGGGATGGGCAGGAGCATGGTCAGGGCTGCGTAGACTGCGGCCAGCACGGCGGCCAGGGTCAGGTCACGGGTGGAAAATTTGGACATAAAAAAACCTCCATTTTCTTTTTTAGAGAACGGCGGGTCACAAAAGCGGCCCCCGAACGAACGCACCAGGGTGGGCTGGTACGCTTGGACGAGATGTGGGAACTCGTCAGGGGGTATCTTATCATAAATGCGGGGGCTTGTCCAGGAAAATGTGGAGGGCTGCTTCACTTCAAAAATCACAGACGATTTCAGCACAAAAAAGGCGGTCCGCAAACCGGACCGCCTTTTCCTCAGCTCCTGCAATTATTGTTATTGCAGCCGTTGCTGCTGCCGCACCCACTGGTGTTACAGTTATTGCTGCAGCCGTTATTGCACGAACAGCCGCAGTTGCTGCCCGCCAGACTGTTCGGCGGGAAAAATTCGTCCACCGGGAAGTCCACGTGGCGGAACATATCGCAGGGGTCCTCCTGGCAGATGTCCCCGCAGGCGCAGGTGCATTCCTTCTGGGGCAGGCAGTAGTCGTACACCGGAATCAGAAGCTGGGTGTCCCGCTCCAGACGGATGATGGAGAACTGTCCCAGGCTGACGTACAGCCGCCGGGTATCGCAGCCCAGCAGCAGCTCCTCCGGGAAGCAGGCCGCTACCGCCAAGGGGATGTCGCAGCAGCACTCGCAGGGGCCGCAGTCGCACACGTCCACCAGCTTCATCCCCAAAATCAGCGGGTCCACCGACTCCACCACCGCCTGGGGCACACTGGTGGCCGGCAGGTTCTGTACGTCGGGACCGTTGGGGTTGTACTGGGACGAAAATACCTTTGCGCTGGACTCGCTGCCGTACAGGATGGCTCGCTTGTCAAAGACTGCCAGGCCGTAGACCTCCACCGGGCGGACCGCGCCGATGAACGCGTCTGCGGTGATCCGGTAGTAGTACCGGACGTCCACGGTATAAAAGCCCTTGTTGAACGTGATAGGCTCCACGTCGATGTAGGCGGTGAGCAGCTCGGCGCTGCCGCCGCGGACGGACTGCGCACGCTCCACGATCTCCTGGGAGCTGCGGGTGAGGTACACGCGTAAATCTTCAATGCAGTCCTTATCCTTGCACGAATCGAAAATCTTTTTGGTGTGTATGCACACGGCCTCCTGGAAGCTGTTGCAGCTCCCGCTGACCGGACCGGGTGTGACCCTTTCAGGCATAATGGATTCCCTCCTATGTTGGTTCATGGAACGGCGGACCGTTCCGGGTAGGTTTTCGCTACACACCATACTATGCTTGCACCGCAATTTGGTGACCCCCTTGCTCTTCCCGCCGGTTCATTGTATAATAGACCGATACCACACCTATTTTACGTCTACACAGGAGGTCCGCTATGCCAAGAATCGGTTTTATCCAAAACGATCTCGACCTGAAAATGATGATCCTATACCTGATGGACCGGGTCGCCGCGCCCATTTCCTTCTTGCAGCTGCTGGACCTTGCCATGTGCGACTCCGGCGTGGACTATTTCTCTCTCTCCCAGGCCGTTGGCCATATGGTGGAGACGGAGCATCTGTCCCTGGAGGAGGGCCGCTACGCCATTACGGAAAAGGGCCGGCGCAACAGCAAGATCTGTGAGGACAGCCTGCCCTTTTCGGTCCGGCGGCGGTGCGACGCGAATCTATCCGCCCTCAACCAGACCCTCCGGCGGCAGGAGCAGGTGCAGTCCGACATCCTGCCGAACCAGGACGGCTCGTGCATGGTGCGGCTGTTCCTGGCCGACGGGGGCGGGGTGCTGATGGAGGCCAAGCTCTACGCCCCGACCCAGGAAATGGGAGAAAAAATGGCCCAGCGCTACCAGCAGGAGCCGGAAAGGCTGTATCAGCTTATCGCCGGTTTTTTGAATGAGGACTGAGGTTTTGCAGCATTCCGTCCGCCGGATTATGGCGGGCGGAAATTTTTTTATCTTTTTTCCACGTTAGGTGTACGCAAACGTACACCTTTTGCCGGTTTTCCGGCATTTATGCGGGGGGGGCGCATGAGCCTTCACCCTTTTCCCCCCCTCATCTCACTATATTTCAAGGAGGAACACAACATGTCAACCAATCACACACCGATCTATGATTTCTGCCTCTGGCAGCCGGAGGACCGTGTCCTGCGAGTCGATTTCAACGAGAACAACCTGAAAATCGAATCCGAGCTGGCGGGGCTGTCCAGACGCACCTTTGCCCTGGAGCAAAAGACCTCCAGTCTGGAGGGCACCGCGTTCACCACGAAAAATCCCCAGGTCCATTTCGGGTCCTACGTGGGGGACAGCATGGAGAAACAAACCATCACGCTCGGGTTCCGGCCCAAGCTGGTGCTGGCTCTGCGCAGCACGTTCCAGACCGGGACCGGCACGTACTACCACAGCGGCATGGCCCTGGACGGAGTCCTCTCGTCCGCCGGCGTGGGCATCCTGGACAACGGCTTCGAGGTCTACAACCGCGACAACGGCGATATCCGCTACCGCACCAACGAATACGGTCATACGTACATTTACTTGGCGGTAAAGTGACGAACAGGGGAAGCCTCCGGGCCCTTGCGGACCCGGAGGCTTTCCTGAGGATGTCTGTTTTCGCACTTAGGGGGTTGGAAAATTACGTTGTAGGAGTAGCTTCCTTCAGCTCGCCGGTCAAGCCGTTGAAGTAGAAGGTGAAGGTGGCATCCGGTGTCTTCTCCGTACTTTCGGTCGCACCAGTAGTCTCACTTCCAGTGAATTCGACCTTCAGCGCGCAGGGTTTTGTACCTACAGCACAAACAACGTATTCCCCGCCGTTGGTGTAATTTATATTCTTCTTCTCCGCCTCTGTTACAGCGTTCCCGTTGGAGTCATACCAAGTCATTTTCACGGTTCCACTCTGAGGCGTCACTCCACCCATCTCGACGGTGTAAAGCTGGATCGAATCCTGAGCCGCACCCTTCCGCTGGGCCTCCTTCGTAATGGACAAACCACTGTTGAAGGGAGTCAAATTGCCCTCGCCGGTCAGAACGATAGTATCGGCCGCGCTTACGTGAACCTCTACACTCTTTTCTGTCTCCTTCACAGTCTGCTTCAGGACATCGGTGCAGTTAAGGCCGCCAACCAGGCTCTTCTTCCAGGCGTCGTTGCTGCTTGTGTCTGCGCTATCCGCAGTCTCAATCTTGCAATTTTTAGCAACATTAATCGTGCCACTGCCGCTGACAGTCAGACCGTTAGTGCCGCCCTTGACTTCCCACTTAGAGATGTTGACAACGACTTCCGCGCCGGACTGAATCTCGATGTTGCCATTGCCAGTGATGTTGGCGCTATTCGTACTGCCCGCGCTCATCTCAGCCGTTGTGGCTGCAGCGCCGATGTACAGCTTGGTTCCATCATAAACGGTGATATTCTCGCCGTTCAGGGTAATGCCACTGGCCACAGTAATCTCGCCCTTACCGACACTGTTGGCATTCTCCAGCCAGGTCTTCAGGTCTGTCACATTCGCAACACTCTTGGTGGCAACCTCAGCGGGGACATTCTTAGTCGCAACAGTGCTGTCCACGATAAGCTGGAACTTGAAGGTCACGCCGGTGTTGGTGGTCAGGGAGATGGGCTCAGTTACCGTTTTCGGGTCGCTTCCCAGTTTCGGATACTCTGTACTAAAGTAGGTATGCACCGCCGCGATGATGCTTGTATCACCTTTGTTGAACTGCCCAGAAACAGCGGCTCTGCCACCGCTATTGCTGTTTTCATCCTTCCACGCATACTTTTCACCATTGAAGGTAATTTCAGTAACCGCACTCTCGGTATTCTCAGTCTCATCGTGCAACGCCTTCAGGAACACACCCAAATCTTGCAGGACAGTCCCCGTAACGCCGCCCTGTTCCGCAAAGCCATATTCCACAGCACCGACATAGCGGCGGTTGCCGGTGGCAACAATGGTGTTTCCGTCCAGGGTGATCTTGCCGTTATCCTTGTCCTTTACCTTCTCGCGGACCTGCTGAATCAGGTTGTCGGTCGTTTCCGCAACTTCCATGTTCACGACCTTCAGTTCCACAGTACCGACAGTAAAGGTGCCCTTACCAGCAGTTCCAGTCACAGTGACCTCACTGTTGTCACTGCCGGTTACACTTACTCGACCCTTACCAGTGGCAGTTTCCACATAGATTTCGGTGCCGTTCTGAATGTAAGAGGCGCCTGTACTCTTATCCCACTCAGCGTTAACCTTGTCGGTTCCTTCCACAACCTTAACCGCGGTCATACCACTGAAAACGACCTTAGTTGCAGGAATCAGGTTCAGGTCCTTGCTGATGGTCTGCTTGCCAGTGTAAGCAACGGCATCAGTCATCGCCAGGGTGTTCTCGTTGTTGGCAACCGCGTCAGTACCCATCGCAGAGTCCACAGCGATGTTCACCTCAGTGCCCTTGGCAACCAGGCTGCCGGACTTGATGCTCTCGGAGCCGGCAGTGGCGGTCACGCCGCTAGCCAGGGTCACCTTGTAGCCGCCGGCGATTTCGATGGCGGCAGCGGTGCCGGACAGAGCGCTAACCTTAGTCTTACCGGTGCTGGTAGCCTTGTCAGCCATCACCTCGGTGGTCGCGCCGTTCTTCACCAGGAAACCGGTGAACTTTTCGCCACTCTTGCCAGACAGAACCAGCTCCTCACCGATGGCGATGTAGGTGCCTTTCGCATTAACAGCAGTCCCCTCTGTGCCCGCAGTCACATTGTACTTCACGTCGGTGTTTGCGTCACCCTTCACCAGATTGGCGGAGGACAGAACCAGTCCATCAGTGCCAGAAACGGTGATTTCGCTTCCGGCCTCATACACGCCGGTAGGCAGGGTACCCACAGTCGCCACGTCGACAGCCTTTGTATCCTTTCCAACCAGCACGTACTTGCCAGTGCCGGTGGATTTCACAGTAACTTTCTTCACATCACTGGGGATGGAATCAGTAACCGTGTGGGTCACATTGTCCGTGCCGGTGTACTCAATGACCACGCCGCCGTTCAGGGTCACGCCCATGGTGTTGGTGCCGCTCTCGCCATTGACCGTGATATTCTCGCTATCGTCGGTGCCCAGACGGGTCTGGGTCGCAGGCATGGTAAAGGTCAAGGTGTTGCCAGCTACCTCGATGGTCAGGCCAGAGAATGTCAGGTTGCCGTTTTTGACTGTGACGTCAGTCTGGTCGTTCTTGAGGGTAACCACAACAGTCTCACCCTCGTAAACGTTGGGGATTTCGATCGCGCTGGTCTTCGCAGTCCAGGCCAGCACGCCCCGGGTCTCGTTAGCGTCCTTCGCATAAGTCACCACTTTGCTGTTGGGGCCCTGCACGGTCACCTGAGTAACCACACCATCTTTACTCAGGCCGCCAACCAGCTGCACGGCGTTCTTAGCAGCGATTTTCTCGATCTTGAAGTTCACGGTGGTATCCTTGTCGGACTTGACCGTGTACACGGTTCCGGTGTCTTCAACAGGAGTCTTCGCCGTCACGGTTTCGGGCATACCGGTCACCTTGTAGCCGCGGGGCAGGGTGATCTTCAGCTCAGCGCCATCCTTATCCACAGCGTAGCGGTTGAAGGTAGCATCCACGTCGTTGCCGTCCAGGCTCACGTCAATGATGCCCTCTTCCACGGTGCCCTCCCAGGTGACAGTCACGAAGACCTTGTCGGCTCCGGCGTCATCCATGGTGGTGATGGAGACCTCAGCGCTCTCGGTGACGTTGCTGAGGGTATAAGTGTCCACGCTCTCGTCGTAGTCCAGGGCCTTATCGCCGCACATGACCTTGTCGACCTTCTTGCCGTCCTTGGTCTGCACGGTGAGTACCACGTTGTCGCCGGCCTTAGCGACCTCATAGCCGCTGGCCAGTACGTTTTCGCCGTTCACCTTCACAGCGGACACGCCAGCGTCGCCCTTGAAAGTCACCATGATCTTAACCACGGTGATGTCGGCGCTGCCGTCCTTGTCAACCGTGATGCTGTCGCCGGGCTTCACGTTGTTGACGGTCGCAGTTTCGGTCTTGATGGTGCCGTCACTCTGGAGAACGTCCTTCTTGACGGTCACGGACTCAGCAAAGGAAACGTTGCTGCCCTCGGTGGGCTGCATGTTCTTGACTGCGTAGGTGTAGCCGGTCTTGGCCTTGGCATAAGCGGGGGTCTCAGTGACTTTATCGCCATTGTAGTACCACTCAACCTCGACCTCAACGCCGTCGATCACCAGGGTCTTGGGCAGCAGAGCGCCCTCGGCCTTGGGCTGCGCGTCGGGCAGGATAACCTCGGTCACCTTGCCGTTCTCAGCTGTAGCCTCGAACTTTTCGGTATTGGTGATGGTTTCCTTCTCAACAGCCAGATTAAGGTCAACCAAGCCAGTGCTGGGATTAGGCTCAGCATTGTTGATTGCGTCAACAACCTGTTGGGCTTCATCCTCGGTCACTTTCAGAACAATATCGCCATTTGTCTTCACGACAAAGTAGAACACATTGCCGTCGATATCCATAGCGATAATCGAACCCGGAGCAAATGCGGCAGGGGCGTCCGGGTCCTCAGCTGCGCGGCTCTGAACAACCGTCGCAGTCAGGTCATTGTAGGGAACCAGCTTGATCTGTCCATTCTCAACAACCATCTCGGCGGGCAAGTCAGTACCACTGATGGTAGTGAGTTTCTTGGAAATAGCGGTGATGGTCAGGCCGTTGTCAATGTCATCCGCAGTAGGAGCGAACTTGAATACCAGCTTGCCATCCGCGCTGGCCCGGACAGCGTTCTTGCCGTCGGACAGGCTGCCGCCCTCGACCTTATACCAGCCGTTGGGAGTAATAGCAATCGTTCCGTCGCTTTCGACGGCAAACACAACTTCCTCGCCAGCCTTAAAGCTGCTCAGGTCGATCTTCTCGCCAGTCTTACCAGTCACATCAACTGTATCCGCAGGCTTGTCAGCCACAAAGGTGGCGGTGATGGTCACATTGCCAGCAGGCATTACGAAAGTGTTGTTGCTTACGGTCACAGGACCGTTAGGACCGGTAACAGTCACGTCACCGTCCAGCTTATAACCATTGTTGGGGGTAACCATCAGAGTAACAGTGCTGCCCTCGCGGACCTTGATGGGACTCGTGCCAACCTGCTCACTGCCAATCAGCACAGTACCATTCGCGCCGATGTTACCAGTGACATTGTACTCTTTGCCAGTATTGGTGGCAGAGACAAAGTTCACGGTGTCGCCAGCCACGATGTTGTGACCAGACAGGGAGTACACAATGACCTTGCTGGCGCCGACTGCGATATTGCTGTCGATCTGCACGAACTCCCATTTGTTGTTGGTGCCCTGAACCTTCTTCTGCACGTTGTACAGGTTGCCGGCTTCCACGCTGCTGTTGGAGCCGCCGAAGGTATCAGCCTGAGGCACATAGTAGTTGTCCAGACCACCGTTGATGAGAACGCGCACGGTCTCCTTGGTGATCTTCACATAGTAGTTCCAGCCGTTCACGCCGGAACCCAGACCGCTTTCGCCATTGGTGAAGTAGTACTTGGTTCCGTTGAGAGTGGCCTCCATGGTCCAGCAGATGTTGTTGTTCACGTCTCTGCTGTAGGGCTGGAGGTTGGTCACGGTGTAACCGGCCTTCTCCATAGCGGCCTTGGCGCTGTTGGCCACGTCAATGTAGTTCTCGCCGTTGGCCACATCGTTAAAGACGTACAGCCAGCCGCTGCGGTACTCGCTCCACAGGTCAGCGCCGGAGCTGGCGCTGCTGCCGCCTTCCTTGCTGTAGCTGGTGATGAACACGGTCTTGACCTTGTAGTCATCGGTGGAGTAGCAGTAGGAGATCTTCACCAGAGCGCCGTTGTCACAGGCACGGGCGATCTCGTTGATGGTATCGAAGTCGCAGTTGCTCACGGTGCTGATGACCTTAGCGGTGCTGGGAATGATGCCGCCCACGTCCTCGATCTTGGTGTACAGGTTGTCAACATAGCTGTCGTGATAGGCGGTAGCGTCGATCACATAGACGTTCTTCGCGCCCGCGGCAACACCATTCACATGGGTCACCTTGCTGATCTCGCCGTTGACCTTGCCGCTCTTCACATACCAGATGGTGTTGTCACCCTGGCTGTACCAATGCTCGTCGATATCGCTGGTGCCAAGGGTGTAGTAGCCGGTAGGCTTGTTCTGCACGGTCTCCTTGGCAGTTTCCAT
>Ga0224746_10002_pt1 | contig 33364 bp, 33 predicted proteins | sample LIM_F_Water_Bulk_FD_183000 | JGI IMG/M metagenome (GOLD analysis project Ga0224746, IMG submission 183000) | Enriched cells from gastrointestinal tract of the lab mouse from Pacific Northwest National Laboratory (PNNL), Richland, Washington... | ecosystem: Host-associated > Mammals > Digestive... | reverse complement strand
GTTAAGGAGCCGCTGGTCAAGGGCCAGCTTGCGCCCGTCGTTGGTAATGAGAAGCATATTGTCCTCGGTGCTGTCCACCATCTTATTTCGGACGCGCTCGGCCCGCGTCCCCAGCGCCGCCACCATCTCCTTTTGCTGTTCCGAGGGTTTCAGCACGATATTGTGATAGTTGGCCTTGGGGACTGGCAGTTTCAGCATATCCGCCGTCTGGATGTCCGCCACTTCTTTGAACATGGCCATAAGCTCCGGCAGATTATAGAACCGTGAGAACCGGGTCTTGGCCCGGTAGCCGGTGCCCTCCGGGGCCAGTTCTATGGCGGTGACAGTTTCCCCAAAGGTGGACGCCCAGGCGTCAAAGTGCAGCAGTTCCTTTTCTCCTAATAGCCCATACTGCAAATATTTCTGCATGGTATACATCTCCACCATTGTGTTGGAGATCGGTGTCCCTGTGGCGAAAATAACGCCCCGGCCCCCGGTCAGCTCGTCCAGATACCGGCACTTCATATAGAGGTCGCTGGACTTCTGCGCTTCCGTCTGACTAATGCCGCCCACGTTCCGCATTTTGGAAAAGGCGGCGAATGGTGATAGGTAACACTTTGAAGTAATCTCCGCGTTTTCCCCCACCTCACGCCGGGCGTGCAGCTTTCACCGCACCCGGCCTACCATCAAGTTGACTTACTTTCTACTGATTTCAATACTGCCGTACCCTCGCGGAATACAGCGCACTTACAAATTTCACATTTTTAATTTCTTGCGGTAATTCTCGATTTTGCGTACCGTCTTGGCGTTCATGCCAGACGGAATGGGACTGTTGTGTACCATGCGGTGGCACGATTCACATAGCCATGCCAAATTAGGAACTTTGTTGATTCGTTCGATTGGAAGTTTATTGTTTACGTGATGACAACGCTTAGGAACATCTTCCGAAAAAGTCCTGCTGCAACACTTGCATTTGCCCTTATCCCGACTGTAGGCGTACTCACGGTTCATAAAATACTCAAAATTGTACTTCCCTTTTGCATACACAGACAGTGCAATATCTTCCGGGGTATTGATGGATGGGCGGTCACACGGTAAAGGCTTGTGCTTGGAACGATAGTTTACATACCGTTTCCGCCCGTCTGCTGTGTAAGGGGTCATTTTCTGGTCAAATGGCCGGCTTTCATAATTGCTGTGTGTTATGAATGCCATTGTGATTCCAAACCATTTGCCCTCGATTTCAACTGCAAAGGTTGTACTGTCATACCCCTCATGCCGGTGGGGGAGGTTGCAAAGTGTTTTTAGCGGGACCTGCATCTGGTTGTATTGCTTGGGAAACATCTTTTTCCAGACTGCCAACGCCGTATTATTTACCCTGCGGTCGATTGCGTGAAAGGCGCTGGAACAAATGGAAGGCTGGACATACTGCGCGATTCCCATGATAACCGAGTTCACATATTGGATTTGCGCCGCTTGGGTATTGCTTTTCTCGCACATCCCGATTTTCCGCACTTCTTTTGCAAGTTTACGGATTTTCCCTCCAAGGCGTTCCATATCTGGAAATGGTTTGCCCACCAGAAACGGCGTCCAGGTTTTTGGGTCCGGGGTTTTGCGTTTACGCTCTGCTTTGACAACAAATCCAAGAAAGTGTATTCCTTCCTTGCGCAAATCGGTGACATGGGTTTTCTCTTGTGACAGTTCCAGCTTCATCTTGTATCGGAAGTACTTTGTCAGTTCACGTTTTAGGCGAAGGGCCTCGCGCTGTGTAGAAGTCAGAATCACCCAATCATCCGCAAAGCGGAAATTATACTTTGGTGTAACTCCGGCCCACTTCAAGCGCCGGGTATCATTACATTTGTGTTTGCATTGGCGGTGCGGTTCCATATAGGTACGTCCCACATACCAGTCAAAATCATTCAAATACACGTTGGACAGCAGGGGTGATAGAATGCCGCCCTGCGGCGTGCCTGCTTTCGTCGTGTAAAACAGGTCGCTCTCAATATATCCGGCTTTCAGCATCTGGCTGATGAGCTTCAAAACTCTTTTGTCATGAATGCCTATGCGCCACAGCTTCTGAAGCAGTACCCGGTGGTTGATGTTGTCGAAACACCCTTTGATGTCACCTTCTACCGCCCAGACAGCTTGGTCTGATGATTTGCAGCCTGTATTGATAACATTGATAATATCCCGGATTGCGTGTTTTTGCGCCCGATAAGGCCGGAATCCGTAGCTATGGGGATAAAACCTGGCCTCACATATCGGTTCTAAAATGATTCGCACACATTCCTGGACAATTCGGTCTAACATTGTGGGGATTCCCAGCGGCCTCCGCTTGCCATTGCTTTTGGGGATATAGACCCTCCGCGCTGGTTTTGGCCTATAGTTTGCTGCGGTCGATTGAATCAACGTAATCAGTTCATCTCTTGGCATTTGCAGGTATCTGTCCATTGACATCCCATCTACTCCGGCGGTTTTATTGCCTTTGTTCGACTTGATGTTATGAACAGCGGTGACAATGGTCACTTCATTGACCATTGCTTCCAACAGTCCTGTGAAGGAAATTCCCTGACTTGATTTTTCATATAGCAGGTCTTGGAATTCCTTTAATCCTGTTTCTGTTGAAAACCTGACGTTCAAATACACAAGGCTCTCACCTCGCAGTTCGTCACCCATCTTTCAGGGAGTTGTTTGGTTCTCTTTTTGTGAAATTTGTAAATCAACTTGACTCGTACCCTTCGCCGTGGGGCATTTCAGCCCCGTGTAATTGGCTTTCCCAATCTCAGACTACTATGGTACGGCTGACTTCCTATAAGTTCATCGCACTGCAATGCTCCCATTATAGGCTCTCAAACGTTCCCAAATCTCTATCCTTATGGCCATTTCTGACCGTTGAAGCCCTTAGGCCGCTACCTTACACCGGGAAAATCCAATCATGCTTTGAATCATAGTTTTTGCATGATTCCAGATGGATATTTCATTCCACCGGGCATATGCGGAAAAACCAGCCGCACACACCTTTTCCAATTCTCACTCTTTCGAGTGCCTCGCTCTTACGATGCTGCATAGCTTACACTTACGGATAGCCATAGGCTTACGGAGGCCCGCTCCATTATTATCCATGCCCCCCTTGCGGGAGGTTTAGGTTTTCAGGCTACGACTTCACCACGCTCTTGTACCCCGCCCATTTGCAGATGGTCAGCGCACAGTGGAGTATCAGCCCGCATACTGCCTGCGGTTTGACAGACCGCTCCGGCATTGATTCTGTATGGCAGGGGAATTCCACCCCTGATTTTGAGATTTGAGTTCTCTATGGTCTTTTCTTGATTTACAAGTGCAACCACATGGCACTTTTCGCCGTTGTTGTCAGCAACGACTTGTAGCGCAACGTTTCGCACGGTTTTTGTAGTAATGGGCTTCGTCGATGAAAATACGGTCAACGCCCAATTCCTCGAACGTGACCACATCATCCTCCCGGCTTTGGTCGTTCAGCTTTTCCAGCTTGGCGTCAATGGTCTTTTTCGCCCGTTCCATCTGCTTGACGGAAAAGCGGTCACCCCTGGCTGCCTTTAGCTCCGCAATACCCTCCAAAATGTCCCGCCGCTGCTGTTCCAGAATATACCGCTGGCGATCCACGCTCATGGGTATCTTTTCAAACTGGCTGTGCCCGATGATGATGGCGTCATAGTCCCCGGTGGCAATTCGGCCACAAAACCGTTTTCGATTTTTCGTTTCAAAGTCCTTTTTGGTTGCAACCAGGATATTGGCGGAAGGATAGAGCTGCAAATACTCCGACGCCCACTGTTCCGTCAGGTGGTTGGGGACGACAAACAGGCTCTTTTGGCACAGGCCTAGGCGCTTGCTCTCCTGTGCTGCCGCCACCATTTCAAAGGTCTTGCCCGCCCCCACCACATGGGCCAGCAGGGTATTCCCGCCATAAAGGATATGGGCGATGGCGTTCACCTGATGGGGCCGCAGGGTGATTTCCGGGTTGATGCCCACAAAGTTCAGGTGGCTCCCGTCATACTCACGGGGTGTCAGCGCCGATGCGATTTTGTAGTTTTTCGCCGAACAGGATATGTCGAAAAATGGCGGGTAATGGTGTACGGCCTTTGCATAATTATACTTGCCGTTTTCGTCCGTCAAGCCTGAAACAAGCTGATAAATCAGGGCTTGACGGACTTCAAACCGGCAAGTCGGATAGTGGTTAAGGCTGTATAACACCTGTATGCTGTCCTGTTAAAAACGACACTCCCTTCCGGCGAAAATCGACATTTTCAAATGGCGCTGACAGTCTGGATGGTTGGGGTAGGTTTCCCGAAGCAGCATGGAATGGCTGTTTGTCAGGTCGTTCAGGGACACGTCCACATGGAGCCACTGGCCGTCCACATAGACCATATTCCAGGTGTGGTTGTCGGTGCTGATGGTAAAACAGGGGATGTCAGCCGCCCCGCACAGGAACTTGAACGCTCTGGCATAGGAGCCGCAGGCCGCTTGCAGTTCCCCGCTGTGCTGGGCAAAGGTGCGGGTCACGCCCGCCGTCTTGCCCTTTTTGTAGGCCAGCAGGGTACACAGGTAGTCGTTCAGGTACTCCACCTTTTCGCTGTCCGTGTCCATCTGCTCAACCTCCGCGATGACGGGCTGGATGAAGTCAAAGGGCGCTTGGTAGTTCTCCGGCATGGCGGCGGACACGGCGAAGTAGTCCAGGTATTGCCAGTAGTTGGTGAAGTTCTCCGGGACATGATGCTCATACCGCACAACGCCCTCCATCCGGCCCAGCAGATTCTTCACGGCGCTGTACTCGCTGTCGCCCACCATCGTGTAGGCGGGGGCGGTATCGCTGGTGCCGTCCACCAACGTCTGCCGGATGGCGTTGTAGAGCGCCCGGTCATAGGTGGCGGTGAACACACTGGAATTGGCCTGCTGTGAGAAGTCCTCCCGGCTCCATTGGGCGGCGCTGATGGCGTAGGGTTCCGGCTGGGCTTCTGCGGCGTGGGCCGGAACGCTCAAACCGGCGATAAGGGCGGTGCAGGCGATCCCGGCAAACAAGCGGTTCAGACTGTTTTTCATTATGAATGACCTCCTATGTGATATGTTGGGGGCTTTGCTGTCCCAACAGTACCACAAAGGGGGAAAACAGTCCAAGGTGCGAATTTCTTTTCAGCAGGTCAGACCTCCACGGCCCGGACAGCCCAGCGGTAGGCCCGCTGGTTGCGGACGCAGGTAAACAGGGTGACGCAGTTCTCGGCGGTGGGGGCCAGCAGGGAGTTGTCCGTGTCGCTGATCTTGTTCACGCTGGTGACGGCGTAGGTGCGGGTGCCCAGCCGGGTGGTCAGGGTGATGGTGTCGCCCACGTTCAGATTGTGGATTTCCCCAAAATAGCAGTTGGCCCCACGGTTGTGTCCAGCGATGGCGCAGTTGCCGTCCCAAATGCTGGTGTCCTCAAAATGGCCCGCGCCTTTTGCGAGGGTCTTATCATCGGTGCCCTGGTAGACCTTCACGCTTACCTTCAGGCTGGGGATTTTCAGGGTCGCCAGATAGCCGCCGCTATAATAGAGGTCGGAAGTGACCTCGGTATAGCCGGTGGAGGGGGTGGGGGTGGCCGTGTTCCCGGTGTTGGTGCCGTTGCCGGACACGATGCCGCTGGGGATGGTATTGAAGTCGGGCGGGGCGACGGTGACGCTGCCCCCGCCGTTGATGACGGCCCCCTCGCCCAGCATATAGTCGGGGGCCAGATTGGGGGTCAGGGGGTTGCCGGTGTTCAGGGTATAGGCGCTGGGAGAGCCAAAACCGGGCGGGATCAGGGCCGCGTTCTTGCTCACGTCCACGTTGGGCAGCTCGCCCCGGTCAGCCGTCGCCACCGGCTCGATGGAGGTGGACTTGCCATACTCCGGGTCGCCGGGGCCGTCGATGTTGTAGTCCAGGGCGCTGGCGGGGACGGTCAGGGCCAGGGTCAGACACAGAACGGAAAAAAGAGTGGTCAGTTTCTTCATGGCACATTACCTCCTGCGTTTGATGAAGTAGAACGCTCCGCCGCCCAGCAGCACCACCACGACAACCGCCACCACGGGCAGGACGCTGTTCTTTTCGCCGGTGGGGGCGTCAGTGGGGTCGGACGGGTCAACGGGAGCGGTGGGGTCGGCGGGGTCGGTCAGGCTGGGGTCGGCAGTGTTGCCGGGTTCCTCCGTGGGGGTGGGTTCCAGGGCCGTGCCCTCGAAGATCGCCACATAGCGGATTTTGTTCAGGTTGATACGGCTCACGGTGCCAGCGTAGTCGGCGGTTACGGTGTAGCCCTTCACATAGGAGCTGGTGGCGGAGCCGGAGTAGGAAGCCACGGCGGTAAAATGGCCGTCGCCCTCCGTCTGCCAGTTGACGGTCTGGAGGGTCAGGGAATGGCCGTTGTCGCTGATGGACTTGGGGATATACTGCGTGTCCTGGTCGGCAAGACCGGGATAGGTGCGGGTGGCGGTGACGCTCTTGGTGGCGCTGCCGTACCCGGCCACCTCCACCTTCACGGTGTCCAGCTTCAGGGCCAGCGTCCCGGCAAGGCCGTCCTCGGTGACAAACTCCTTTGTCTGCGGGAGAAGGGCCAGCACCGCGCCCATGTCCTTACTCTGGCTGGGCACGGACACGGTTTCGGTGTGCTGACGGCTCTCGTTGGCGGGAAGCTCCTGTTTCAGCAGGTCGGTGAGGGTGTAGTGGTAGCCCTCCTGTTCAAAGTCGGAACGGGGGATGCCAGCGGGGTCGTCCTCCGGCCCCAGGTCGTACATCTTTCTGATCTCGCCGCCGTCCTCGCTCCGGGTGACGGCGGTAGGGTAGCAGGGGGACGGCTGGGCGGGTTCAGGCGGGTCGGCGGCAAAGGCGGCGGTGGTCAGGCTCATGGCGAGGGCCAGGACACACAGCAGCCGAGCCGCATGGGTGATGGTTTTCCGCTTCATAGAAAAAATACCTCCATTTTGTTGATTTTGGGCGTAAAAAAAGCCCGTGGCGCTCCACGGGGTCAAACGCTGCCCGGTGTTTGATAGTTCGTGCGCTGGTGCGCTTTTCGCCAAAGGGTTTTACCGGCTGAAAAAGGATGGGCAGGGTCTTTCTTTTCAGCAGGTACAGCAGGTTTTGAGGGGGAGAGTGTGAGAGGGGGAGGGCGTGGAAAGTGCCAGGGCCGCAAAAGGGCAGAATATCCCCCAGGCGTGATGTTCATCGTTCCATCGCCCTTTCCCGCCTGCGGTACATCTCCAAAGCCTTCACGATGGTGTCCTCGATCTTCTGTGCGGGCGTCCCCGCAGGGAAAAACTTGTCGATACGGTTCCGGGGTATCTTGAATTGCTCCACCTGATTGGGCTTTTCCTCCTGCATGATGGAGAGGATCACGTCGGGGTTCAGCTTACCTTTCTCGGAAAACTCCCGCATTTTGATGGCCTGGGCATGGGACGGAGTGCAATCCTCACCCTCCATGACCTCCAACAAGGCGTTCTGCTCGTCCTTTGACAGATAGGACAGCTCCACGGCGGGTCGTAGGGCCATTTGCAGCTTATCTTTTTCTTTCAGCACAGAATTGTCCACCATGTCCAGAAGTTCGGGGGCAAGGTTCGTCAGGCGAATATAGCGTTGAATTTGGGTGTTGCTGTCAGGAGAATTGTCCGCCAGTAGCTCTCTTGAGGTCTTTCCTAACTTCTGTCCCGGTGGGACAGAAGTTAAATCTGTGCGCTCTCCTTGCTGCCGTCGCATGGCGTCCAGCTTCATTTTATAAGCGAACGCCTTTTCTGACGGTAAGACCTGCTCCCGCTGGAGGTTGCTGTCCACCATGATAATGATGGCTTCATCGTCGGTCAGTTCCCGGACGATACATGGCACCGTGGGCAGTTCCGCCAGCTCTGCCGCCCGCTTACGCCGGTGGCCGGACACCATTTGATAGCTGCCGTCCGGCATGGGGCGTACCAGCACGGGGGAGAGGACACCCCGCTCCCTGACGCTCTCCACCAGTTGTTCCATTTCCTCGTCCATCCGCACCTTAAACGGATGGTCGGGGAAGTCGCTGATCTCAGCGGCGGGCAGGTCGATCACATAGCTGCGCTGGGCGTTGTCCCGTTCCTCCTGGGTGGTAAACATACTATCTACTGAGGTCAGAAGTCCGGCTGCGCTCTTTGCTGCCAATGTCCAGCACCTCCTTTGTCAGTTTGCGGTAGGCGTCCGCCGCCCGTCCCCTGGGTTCGTGCTGGAATATGCTCTTGTCCGCTGTGCTGACCTCCGCCAGCCGTACCGTCGCCGGGATCACCGTGTCCATCACAGGCAGGTGCCGCCCAAAGTTAGATTTGACGCTGTTCACGATGTCCTTGCGGAACGTGGTTTCATTCGCCATCGTCAGGAACACGCCGCCGATCTTCAGCCGAGGGTTGATCTGACGCTGGATGCTCCGCACGGTGCCTACCAGCTCCGTCATGTCCTCCGCCGCCAGATAGTCCGCCTGAACGGGGACAAGCACATAATCCGACGCTGACAGGGCGTTGATGACCAGCATACCCAGCGAGGGGCGGCAATCCAGCAGAACATAGTCATAGTCCCGCTTTATGCTGTCCACATACTGCCGCAGCACCGTTTCCCGGCTCATCACGTTTACCAGCCCCACCTCTACGGCGGACAGACTGCGGTTTCCCGGAACAAAGTCAAAGCCCTCATGGTGGCGCATGATCTCCGGGTGGTCGCGGGGCATTGTCCCGGCTACAACGTCGTTCATGGCGTTGGCAAGGGTCAGGGACAGGTCGTGGGGCTTGCGCTGGCCCAGCATTTTGGTCAGATCACCCTGGGGGTCTACGTCCAGCAGGAGGACTTTCTTTCCTTCCAGCGCAAGACCGGCCCCCAGGTTATAGACCGTTGTGCTTTTGCCAACTCCGCCCTTTTGATTTGCTACGCTTATCACTTTCGGTTTCGCCATTTTGGGGTTCCCTCCTTTCATAGATTTAGCCGCCTGCGGCGAAACAGACGGCTATGTATGGGCATAGAAAAAGCCGTCTTTCCTATGCAGAAAAGACGGCCCATTCAGTCGGACGATATGTGATTGTATAGGGTAATTCAAAGGGCGGCACAAAACCGTATGTCCGAATTTCCCGGTGTTTTGTCGTATCAAAGTTCATCCTCCGAATAGCAAATTCGTAATAATTGGGTTGTCTATTGTCAAATGATGTATGGGAATTTACTTCTAAAAGGGTTATACAGCTACTTGGCAAAAACTCTCATAAATTGCTTGCCAACAGTAGATAATTGCGATATAATGCTATAAAGTCATCTATTTTTCTCAGCCTGAAACTTCTTACAACTAACCGGGGTCGATACCCCAGCCACATAAACAAACTATGTTAGAGAAAAAGCATATTTTGATAGCGAAGTGAGCCCTTTCAAGATAAGGACAATTTGTTGTGGCACAACGGGTCGTGTTTAACTGAACTAAATGGATGACCGTATAATATTGTAACACACTTGATAATAGGCAGTGGACATGTGCGTATAAGCGCATTATCGGCAATAGGGGATGGAAGGTTATATGGAAAACATGGATAGAATTCATTACCTGGTTGAACAACTTAATCTTGCATCAGATGCATATTATGGTGGTTTAGATGAGGTAATGTCCAATTATGAATGGGATAGTATGTTTGATGAACTGCTTGAACTGGAAAGTCAAACGGGATATATTTTACCGAACAGTCCTACTCGTCATGTTAGTCAATCCAGCATAGATGACAGCAACAACAAAGAACTACACGAATTTCCAGCTCTGTCGCTTGCTAAAACAAAGGAAATTGATGCTTTACAAAAATGGGCGGGTGACTTTGACATCTGGATCAGTTGGAAACTTGATGGTCTAACGCTTGTTCTAACTTACGATAACGGAAAACTAACGAAGATTCTTACCCGTGGAGATGGACGCATTGGAACTAATATAACTTTTATGAAGCATGCGATTAAAGGGGTTCCATTGAGAATTTCATATACTGGACATTTGGTTGTACGAGGAGAAGCTGTAATATCGTACTCTGATTTTAAAAATGTTAACAATATGCTGAGCGGTAATGAGGATAAATATGCTAACCCACGGAACTTGGCGGCTGGAACTCTTGGATTAGATGTTTCAAAGCTCGATCTCGTTAAAGAACGACAAATTACTTTTATTGCATTCTCTTTGGTTTCAATTATTAAAGCAATGCCATCTTGGGGAGAAAGGTTAACCTTTCTCGATAAGTTGGGGTTTTATACTGTGGAACGCGAGTTAACAACTGCAGATAATTTGCCCGACATTATAAAAGTATGGACAAGTAAGGTGGAGTCAAAGAAAATAGATCTCCCTGTTGATGGCCTTGTGATTTCATACGATGACACCGATTATGCTGCAACTGGAAGTATTACAGGACATCATGCAACCAGAGCCGGTTTGGCATTTAAATGGCAGGACACTGTTGCAGTAACTACGTTAGATCATATTGAGTGGTCTTGTGCTGCGACAAGCATTACACCAGTTGCAGTATTTGATCCAGTGCAATTGGAAGGGACTACTGTATCTCGAGCATCATTATGTAACATAAGTGAAATAGAACGTTTAGGAATTGGGGCAAATCGAGATACCATTATAAAAGTTATCAAATCCAATAAGATTATTCCAAAATGTGTTGGAGTAGTTCAAGCCACAGGGACTTTTAGCATTCCCTCGGTTTGTCCTGTTTGTGGTGCAGATACAACAATTAAAATAAATACATGCAGTAATACAAAAACTCTCCAATGTATAAACGTAAACTGCCCAGCAAAGCATTTGCGTCGTTTTGCTCGATTCGTTAGCAAGCAAGGAGTTGATATTGATGGACTCTCTGTACAGTCCCTATTTCTTTTTATAAATAACGGATTAATAAAATGTTATTCCGATATTTTTCATCTTTCAGAACACAAAGAGAAGATAGTGAATTTAGAGGGTTTTGGCGAAAAATCTTGCCAAAAATTATTTGTTGCCATTGAGCATTCTCGGAAAACCAATCCAATAAATTTTATTTACGCTTTAAATATTCCTTTAGTTGGGATAGATGCATCAAAGAAAATCATTGAAAAAATCGGCTTTTCAGGTTTTATAGAAAGACTTAATTCGCAAGTTGGATTTGAAGATGTAAACGGTATAGGTTCAGAACGTTCAAACTCAATTCTCACATGGTTTGCTCTACCGGAAAACCGCAATTCATTTATGAGTCTTTTGAACGAAATTAAAATTGATAATTACGAACCCCTCAATAATCCTAATGGAATATGCAGTGGAATGGTATTTGTAATTACTGGTAATGTAGTGATATTTGAGAATCGGTCAAAATTAATCCAATATATCGAAAACCGAGGAGGAAAAGTTACGAGTGCAATATCAACTAAAACCGACTATTTGATAAACAACGACGTAAATTCGATCTCAACAAAAAACGAGAAGGCGAAAAAGCTTGGAATTTCAATCATTTCTGAGAATGAGTTTCTCTCTCTTTTTGGAGACTAAGAAGCACAAATATATTACAGACGTAAGTGAAGCGCTTAATAGTATCAACTTTATGAACTATCTAACAGTTTTTCTATAGGAGGTATTATGGATAATAATTTTAGAAATCATCAGCAAATTTATGAATTGATTAAAAGAAGGCGTAATCAGATCTTGGTTCATTCCTATATTTATTTTCGACTATTTGACAATATCATTTCTGATGAAACTTTTGATAAGTGGGCAAATGAACTTATTGACTTACAAAAACAATATCCAGATATTAGCTCCCAAGTTGAATTATATGAAACTTTTAAATCCTTTACTTCAGTTGGCTGCTCATCAATGCTTCCTTTAGATAATGAAAAGCTGGCAACTCGCGCATACCAACTCCTCGACGAGCACCATAAGAGGAATTCAAACTAAAGATAAAATAACGAATTGGGGATATTTTATGAAAAAGAAAAAAGGATATCCATATATTGTTGTATTTATCATAGCGTTGCTTGTACTTGTTATTGCTTATTTTATGCGTCCAGAGGGAATCACAACAGAAAGTTTCTTGTATAATGCAATATTAAATTTCGGCTTTATAATTGTTACCATAGTTATTGTAAATGGTTTATGGTTTGTTTTAGGTGGAAATCCTTTGGAAAATTCCATTCAGGATGTTACAGATAGTGTTCGTTTACTCTCTGATGGAGTAAGTACTGGCATACAGCGATATTTTTTCTCTAATGCTCATTTTTCAAAGCAATACACATGGATAGAGATTCTTGAACACGCTAAAAAAAATATCGATATGATGGGATATTCGTTACATGCATGGACAAAGAATAGCGACGTAAAGCGTGCATTAGTTGATTTAGCAATGAAAGATGTCCAAATTCGCATAATGGTTATGGATAAAGACAATCCGTTTTTTGAAGCAGGCTTTAACTATGATTTAAATTCATTTACCAAACAATCTATGACAGATGAAGTTAATTTTTGTTTACCCTTTTACTCAAGCATTTGCAGCGATCTTCCACCCGAAAAACAAAAGAATATTCAACTGGTAACAATTACAAAAGGTTTTGTGGAGGCTCAAATCATTCGCATTGATGAAACAATGTATATAACTCCATATTTGTATTCGCTAAATACTGACGACTGTCCATTATTTGAACTGAAAAATGGAGGTACTGAACGTGTTTTCAGAAAATATATTGAGGAATTTAATACGTTGTGGAAGAAGAACAGCGTTGGTACACTCACAGAGAGTTCAGTACCCACAAGAACAAGTTAGCAAATTTAAAATGGTGATTATCTTTCCCTAACTTAGCTGAAGCGAAGAACTAACAGCAAACTCTACATGCTTCAGTAGAGCATATCCAAAAGAACCGTAGTAAAAGCGGAAGGAATACTCATCCAGATAGGAATATAGTTTTATCTTGGGCAATTCATGATGGGCGATTGGGATGAAAACCTATGTATTACTAATGATGATATGCAACTAAAGAACCAGTCTAACCATCATTAATAGCAGAAAGTGGAAAGTGACTATCGATGGCTAATAATAATATATCAGAATACCTACAAATTTTTGATAAGAGAATTTTCTTTGATGTTTCATCGAACGGCTGTGGAAGCAACTGTATTTATTGTTTTACGAAAAATCCAGGAATGCCACAAGAATTATTGTCAACGGAGGTAATTCATGAATTATGCACACAGATAAAAAAACTTCGAGAATGCTCCGAAAGCATTATTTCGCTCTGTCCTAATACTGAACCATTAAAATCTAATGACAGTAGGTTACTTGTATTTCAAATAATTCAAGAGTTATCTCCATATGTAAAATTTATACAAATATCCACAAAAGAATATATTCCAATAGATTTCTTGGAGAGATTAGATTACTTGGCCGACAAACCGAGGAAAATTAGGATTAGCGTTTCATTGCCATATTTAAATTTCACTGATAGAATTGAACCTGGAGCCGCCCCCATAAGAGAACGGCTTCAAAATTTTGAAAATATAAAGAGATTTCCAGGAATCTCATCTATTTTATATTTGCGGCCATTTAATCAACAGATGATCAGCGATAGAGAATTATACATTGATGTAATAAGAAAATGTCAACCCGATGACATATGCCTTGGGGCGGAATTTGTACCGAAAGTTAATGACGACCAACTCTGCACATTCATGTACAATAACAACTTGGCTGTAGATATTTTTAAATGCGCAAATATTGATGATATTTTTTCATTTGCTGAATATTTACGTCAAAAGGTTAAGCGCAAAGTGTTTTTTTCGTCAGTGTGTAATATCGCAAATTGCAGCGATTATGGTTGCATTTTAAAACTGTATAACTATGATAAAAGATATTGTTTAGATTGTTGTATTGACCACCCTTGCTGATACTCTTAAACAGGTTATGCCATTTATGGACAGAAAACTTTTGTTTTATTTATATTTGGGTACGAAAAAAGTGCCTGTCGTTATACTGACGCTCTTATCAGATATCTTCAAGTAGTGAAATGTGTTTGCCTGTTGCCCAAAAGCCTTGATTTCATACGGGTTTGCGGGAGTGTCGTTATGAACACTCGTACCATGCGGAGTGTCCTTATAGGATTTGAGTATCCTTTGAGGACACTCCGCATTATTTTTGCTCAAAATCCTATACGGCGATCCGCTCTGGGGAGTAGCTGACGGCTACTCCCTTTCTCGTCCCCATCGTGATCTCCGCAGCCGGGATTTTCCGGCGGTCAGGGACGGAGAAAGTGCCGATACAGTTGTAATAGATGGTGATGTGCTGGGTGGTAACGCCGTCCTGCTTTTCCGCATGGTATACGTCGATATGGTCAATCAGCTCTGCCACCATACGCTGGGTAATCTCGGTGGCGTTGGTGTACCGCCGGACCGTTTCAAGAAACGTGTCAATGTCCATCCGCTGGCCCTCGCTCTTTTTCAGTTCCAGCCGCAACGCCTTGATCCGCTTGGCGTTCTCCCCCTGCTCCTGCTCGTACCGCTGGGACATTTTCGCAAACCGGGCGTCGCTGATTTTCTGGCTCACGTTGTCCTCGTAAAGCCTCTCGAAAAGCCCGTCAAGCTCTTTGTCCCTCGCCAGCAGCCCATCCAACTCCCGCTGCTTCCTGGCCCGCTCATTCTCCGTCACCTTTGCGGAACAGCCCATCATCGCCTTGATGAAATCGTCCTCGTACTCGTTGGCAAAACAGGCCAGCCGGTTCACCTCGTACAGCACCACCCGCTCCAGAAATTCCAGCCGGATATAGTGGGTTTTAGAGCACTTGCGGAGGCCGGAATTATGGTTTTGACAGCTAAAGAATTTGATGTCGTGGTTGCCCTGGTTGAAGTGGAAATTGAGATTGCCGCCGCACTCCGGGCATTTCAAATAGCCGGAAAACACGCTGGGTTCCTGGGTGACGGTGGGCCGCCTCCGGCGGGTCCCCTTTTTCATGCTCTGCACCTTTTCCCAGGTGGGCCGGTCAATGATGGCCTCGTGGACGTTGAGAAAGATCGCCCGGTTCTCCTCCGGGTTCTCGATCCGCTTCTTCACCTTGTAGGACTTGGAGTAGGATTTGAAGTTGATCACGTCGCCGCAATATTCCTGCAAGGTGAGAATTTTCTTGATGGTGGTATGTCCCCATTTGGTGGGCTCCACGGTGCTTTTGGAACCGCCCCGGCTGGTCCCCTTGCTCCGCCAGTAGTAGGTAGGATTGAACACCCCATCCTGCTCCAGCGCGGCGGCGGTTTCCGCCAGCCCATAGCCGTCCAGGGCCATTTGATAGATACGCCGCACAACCTCGGCGGCCTCCGGGTCGATCACCCAAAAGCGGGGGTCCTCCGGGTTCTTGATGTAGCCATAGGGGGGCGGGGACAGCGGTACGCCGGAATTGCCTTTCATTTTGTTCACGATCCGGCGCTTCTTGGAAATATCGCGGGCGTAGTATTCGTTCATGATATTTTTGAACGGGGTAAACTCGTTCTCGCCCTCGTCGCTGTCCACTCCGTCGGAGACGGCCACCAGCCGGACATCGTGGGCCGGGAAAAATTCTTCTGTCAGACGGCCAACCTCGATATAATTCCGGCCCAGCCTGGAAAGGTCCTTTACGAACACCGCCGAAATGTATCCGTTCTCTATGGCCTGGATCATCTTCTGGAAGCCGGGCCGCTTCATGGTCGTGCCCGTGATCCCGTCGTCCACGAAAAACAAGGTGTCCGTATAGCCTTTTTCTTTTGCGGCCTTTTGGAGAATTTTCTTTTGATTGCTGATACTGTTTGACTCGGTGTCCATGTTATCGTCACGGCTCAAACGGCAGTACAGGGCTGCCGTTCCTAACTCGTTGTTCTTGCTTGACAGCTTCATAATTTCCTCCTTTCCAGCCGCCAAACAAGAGGTTTTATCCTACCTATATTATACCTCATTTGGCCGCCCATGTTAAGGATGTCTCGGAAATTGTCAGGCTGGGTCCAGCTCAGCCAGCATCAGCTTTAAGAGAATATCCCCCATCGTCTCGCCCTCCTCCTTGTAAACGGGCGTAACGATAAACTTGATTTTGTCCACCTGATAGGTGTACTCCTCGTTCGTGGCAGTATCGGCCATAGCGCCCTCCTCTCCAGAATGATGTTGATTGCCTCTCGCTCCCGCTGTCTTGTGGGGAAACGCAGAAAGGCAGCACCCGGAAGTGCTGCCTTTCAACCTTGCTCCACGTCTGGACACGGTGTCCAGAGGCCAGCAGGTTTTCCATTTCGATCCACGAACGGGGCCGCCACGCCGGGAGAAGTTTGGGCTGCCGCAAGACAGACAGGCCCCAGGCGGGCGGCCCCCTATGGTTTGTTGTACGCTGTATTTGCCACGCACCCCCAGCGCGGGGAGTATTCCAGGCCGCCGTTGGCTCCGGCTGTCATAGCTCCACAGCACCGCCGTTCCCGTGGAGAGGGCTGGCGTGTGCCGCAGGGCTCCCCCGCAAGTCCGTGGGAGGGCGTGAGCAAGTTTCATTATCCCCCGCGCTGTCGTCGCGCCCGGCCTGCCAAAGCCGGGTCAAAGGTTCGCGTTGATCGCTCGGTTCGCTCCCTGTTCACCTCCTTGGAGCTCCCATCCTGGCGGCGCGCCTTTTGCCGCTATTCACGCGGGTTTTGTGCCTGGAATACTGTGTATTCAGTTGTCGGCGGGAGGCTTGTCCCTCCTCACCTATCAGGCGGGTTTTGGGCGTTTTCGGGTACACTTTAGCAAAAATAATTCAAATATTTTTTCAGCCCTGCCAGTCCCTTTTGGATAGACTTTCGGACGTTGCTCTCGTCTGCCTTTTCCGCCTTGGCAATCTGTCCCACGCTCCGCCCCAGGATGAAACGGGCGTAGACGCGCCGGGCCTGGACGGGCGGGAGGCGGTCAAGGGCGGCATAGAGGGCGGCGTGGCCCTCGGCCTGCTCCATGATCTCCTCCGGGGTCAACGGGGGATAGGTCACGTCGGCCTCAAAGCCAGGGGTCCCGTCCAGGGAGCACTCGTCATGCTCCCGCTTGCGCCGCTTGTAGCTGTCACACTGGCGGCCTCCAATGGAGAGGGTCACGGCGATCTCCTCCGACACTTCCAGGGTGATACACTCGGTCAGGTGGGGGTAGTAGTTATTCAATTTGATGGTCGTCATATGTAACCTCCATTTCGATACAGGGCGGAAAGGGACAGATCGAAATGGCGGGGTGGGGAACGGCAGCGGGCCTCTGGACACCGTGTCCAGAAGCACCGCCTGGATAGAAAAACGCCCGCATAGCGCAAGGCTACACGGACGTACCGGGGCGACTGAATATTACAATTTTCGCAGTTTTGGCCAGGGCTCCCCGTTAGACGGGGAGGGCTTTTTTTGACAGGTCAGGGGGGCGGACAATATAGAAAGACACGGCGATACCTCCTTGCGGTCGCCGTATCTCAAAGAGAAAGAGCCAATAACCGCATCTTTAGTCTGCGTGTTATCGGCTCTGCGTCTGTGCGTCTGGCTCTTTGATAACTGTAGTATGAAGTTGCTTTATATTGATTAGCGTTTCATGCTTGCACTTTGGACAGTACAATGGAAAATTTTCCAGCACTGTATCAGGGCGTATTTTAATCCGCGTTTTGCATTTACAAGCAGGGCATAATACCCATTCGTCCATGTAAAATCTCCTAATCTGAATTATTTGCTATTTTTAGTGATAGAAAAGGAAACCACATTATTTATTGCATTGTCTCCAATAAATTTTGGCACCAGATATTTGGATGTCTGTATTCTTAGGCAATTTAAGCAAATGTATGATGTTCAAGTAATCTGCGTAACCTCCACCCAAATGCAATAAGCTAAAAACACAAAGTACCGTACTCGTAAAAGCGTAGGTACATGGAATCACCAGAAACAGAATCAATGAAATACCCCCTAAAATCATTGACGGAAATAGGTTTACAAAAATATATCTGTTTCTTGTCATGGGGGTGGTGCAAGTTATTCCAAGTCCCTGCCTGGTGTAGAACATAAACACCTGGCTCCCCGCTGGAAAACATATTGCATGGAGAAATTCGTGAACGGGAAAGAACAACAGCCCAATCACAATGCCTGTCATCCAGGCAGGGCGGGAAAATGAAACTCCTCCCAGATATACACCCTTACAATAGACGAAAAGAGCAAATATAAGGAGAATCGGTATCAGCATAAAGACAGATTTTGCTGTAACCTCTGGCAAAGATTTTGCGCCAGCTTCTACATCAGCAGTAGGCAGATTGTTCCCATTATATTTGCCAATCCATTTAATTTTCATCACAATCACCGTCCTTTGGTGCAGAGAATAAACTCTCAACGATCATTTTAGCTTCTTGCAAGTAAGAGTACGGTACATAGATCCTAACACTTTCACGCATGGGGCCAACTTTCAAGGCCATTCCTATTCCCAGTGCTTTTTTTGTAAGAAAAGGAATATTATTTTGCCTTAATACATCTTCAAGCATCTCACTCCACAAAAGTTCCTTTTCCGCCAAAAAGCACATATCGTTAGGTTGTGGTGTACAAACATTTGTGTTCCCGCACTTAGGGCAATAATTTGCCCCAAAGCAGATGCCACATTTATCACAGCACATAGCACTATCTCCCATTATCATCATCAATATCTTCCAACTTGTCGTGCCTTTTTTTATATACTAAACGTAAGACCTCTAAAATCACAAAACATCCCACATATACTGAAAACATTATTGCAAAGATTTGAAGAATAAGAACAGTACTTACTTCCTTTTTTAAGATGAAAAATACACGAATAATATTAAAAATCCCAATAGCGAGTGATGGTATAATACTTGTTATCGCATTAGTTTTCAGTGTTGGTACACAATTTCGTGTCCACAAACCGCTTTTGACAGTCGAACACACTATATAAATACTCGCTACAAATAATATTATTATTTCACCCGCAATTTCCTTTAGACTTGCTCCGGCCAACACCTGTACTACAATCACAACAAATGACACCCAAAAAGATAGCCAGAATCCCAATTCTTCTATTTTTAGCAAATTGTGATCCTGCATTTCATCAAGAGAGTGCTTTGATTTCTTATGTTTCATTTTCGTCCTCCTCTCTAAACAAAACCGTTACAATGCTACTTCTGAATCACATAGGGTTTTCCCTTTTAATGTTTAACTATCCTCTTCTCCAAACAGTTCATCCAGCGTTTTCCCCAGCACCCTGCAAATTGCACGACATAGTTTTATTGTTGGATTATAGTCACCCTGTTCTATCGCGTTCATTGTTTGTCTTGAAATTCCTACAGCCTCCGCAAGTGCTTTTTGGGTCATATCCAACTCTGCCCTTGCAACTTTTATTCTGATATTGCGAGCGATGTAAATCACCCCCTGCTATTAGATTAGCATATATCTTAATAGAAGTCAACTATATACGACTTTTCGACGAAAATGAAAGACTGTACCTTTCACGACGTTTCCGGGGGACGCGCTAAACGGCAAGCAGGGCGAGTGTCAATACACTCGCCATTTTCGCCTTGCGAAAATGCTTGTTGGGGTTGCACCCCAAACCCGCCGGAAGCCTCTGGACACCGTGTCCAGAGGCTTCCCTGTCTGCGGCCCCGTCGCTAACGCTCCTGGGCCTTATTCTCCCGCCCGCCGGGCAGGCCGAGGAGATGATCGACGTTGGCCTTGACCGCCACCGCCTCCCGCATTTCCTGTTGCGCCGCCCTGTATTGGGCATAGAGTTTTTTCTTCCGCTCCGCCAGCTCCCGGCGCTCCTTTTTCAGCGCGTCCATTTTGGGGAGCTTGGCCCCGTCCAGAATGTCGTTGATCGTAGCCTTTGCCGCCCGATAGGAGGCCAGGGCCTCCTCATGCTCCGCCAGATATTTCTTGCTGTACCGGGCGGCCTTGTAGCCGTCGAACACGGGCCGGGTCTTGGCGTAGTCCACCACGGCCCCCATGAGTTTCGTGGTGGAGGCCAGCCGCTCCTCCACCCCCCGCAGCTCTCCGGCCAGGGCGTGGGCCCGGTCCACCACAGCCGCCGTCCGCTCCGCCAGGGCGTCATAGTCGGTCAGGCCGTTCTCCTGGAGAAACTGGAGCGCGGCGGCCATCTGTTTCAGATTATAGATTTTCGCCCAGCGTTCATAAGCGGGTCCCTTTCCCTGGGCCATGCGCTGCTGAATGTCGATGATCAGATTGACGCGCCGGGGAGCTGCCGGACGGGGCCGCCCCTGGGCAGGCTTGCGAACGGGGGCCCGCCCGGAGATCACCGCCTCCACGTCCTCCAGGCCGTAGCCGTCCCCCAGGGTGGAGGCCCGGAACCGGGTGGCCCGGTCCTGGCCTGGGAGCCGGAACGAGATCACCCCGCCCCGGCCCCGTTTCACCTGGACGCCCGCCGCCTCCATCCGTTTGAGGAAGTCGGCAAGGTCGGCGGGCCGGTCCGCCAGGGCCCCGTCTATGATCCCCCGTATCTGCTCCTTGTAGGAGGGAGGCCGGACCGCGCCCAGCCATTGTCCGTAGTGCTGGAATTTCCCCTTGCTGTGGAGCTTGGGTTTTTTGATCACAGACAGGTCATGCTCCAGACATATCCGGTCGGACAGCCGCCGCAGAGCGCGGGCGGAGCCTAAAAAATCCCGGTATTTCCGGGTGCAGTCCAGGGTGGTGGAGTTGTAGTAAATATGGACGTGGGGGTGGGGCCGGTCCGCGTGGGACACCACGAAAAAAGCGTGCTTGCCCTTGGTCCAGCGCATCGCCAGCTCATAGCCGATGTTCAGCGCCTCCTCCGGGTCCAGCTCCCCAGGGGGAAACGATTGACGGATCTGATAGCACAGCACGTCGGCGTCCCGCTTCTGCTCCCGGCCCGTGATGGTTTTGTACCGGGCCTTGCTCAAAAGAAACTCGCTGTCAGCGGTGAGGGGGTCGCACTCGTAGGAGCGGATCAGGGACCCGTCCAGGGTCTTTTCCGGGTTCTGGCCGTAGTCGAAGCGGTCTTTCAGACTTTGAATGGCCGTCCGCATAGCGGCCCGTTTGTGGGACTTGATGTAGGTTGTGGCGACAATTATCCCTCCTCAAAAAATAGAATAATTTTGTATTTCCTCTTTCGATATTGTTGATTTTCTGATATACTGACTTCGATACTTTTACGGGGTGAATTTTAATGAAAGATAGGCTATTGGAATTGATAGGTCAAATTGATACTGTCAAATCCCATTTCAAAACATCTGGAGCCAGTACCAAAGGATTTCCAGCAACAAGCACCATTTACGACACTCCAGAATTTGCAGAATGGAGCCAGGCACTACAATTTGAGCTTCAAGAAATTCATGATCGCACCCATGATAAATTTATTTGGAGTACCCTTGTTATTATTAAACAAGGGTTTAACGGCTGGAAAGACAAAAAATCGTTTGCAGATTTGTCTGGAAAACTCCATGCAATTCAGGAAAATATCGGCAAATACTATCCTGTTAAAACCCCAGAAAATTCATACATGATGGAGGTAGAAACAACAAAAATGAAAACCCCCAAAATTTTTATAAGTCATTCATCTAAAGATGAAAAATATGTATCTTCCCTTGTTGATCTTTTATGTGATATTGGCTTAAATACAGAACATATTTTCTGTTCATCGGTTCCTGGCTATGGCATTCCTTTAGACCAGGATATTTACGATTTCCTTAAACTACAATTTCAAGAACACGATCTCCATGTGTTTTTCATTCTATCGGATAATTATTATGATAGCCCCCGCCTGCCTTAACGAGATGGGCGCCACTTGGATTTTGCAGACAAACTATACAAGTATTCTGCTTCCAAGCTTTGAATTTCGGAAAATTGACGGTGCTATAAACCCCAGGAAAATAGCTATTAAATTGGATGGGGCGCAGGATGATCTCAAAGAAAAATTGGGACAACTTAAGGATAATTTGATTGCAGAATTTGGGTTGCCTAATCTTCCAAGTACCCGTTGGGAGAAAAAGAGGGATGCGTTTATTGCTGAATTACAACCGCGCTCATTTGAGGTAAAGATTAGTTCAAAAGCGATAGAATTATTATCAGCTGCTTGTAAAAGTTCCAATGGGGAAATTATAAAGTCCAGGTATCTCAGTGGGACTTCAATTTCTGCTGGTAGAACAGAATTTATTCATTCTCAAGATCGCCAAGAAGTAGCTGAATGGGAAGCAGCACTTAAAGAGTTACGAGCATTAGGGCTTGTAGAAGCTATGGGTGCAAAGGGAGAAATTTACGAAGTTACAAAGGCGGGCTATGACTTTATCGAAAACTATAATGCTGTGAGCGATACTTAATAAATGCGTTGCTTCTGGACACCGTGTCCAGAGTTGAGGACAGCCGGGGAGCGGCCAGGGCCGCTCCCACGGGTCACAGGGCCACCACCTGGGCCAGCTTCTCCAACAGCTCGGAGAGAGGCCCCCACAAATCGGCGTAGTCCTTTTGGAGCGCCTGGAGCTCGTTGGGGTAGAGGCCGCCGTAGGTGTTCACATGGAGCGCGGCCTGATTGAGATTGTTGGCGCACCGCCGCTGGAGGGACACCAGCTCCCGCACCGGGGAGAGGTCCACCTGGAGCACATAGCCGTTGAGTGCCATTTTTCGGACATAGGCGCTCATATTGTGTATGCCCGTCTGCTCCATGCGGTCCTTGATCGCTTGCAGCTCCTCCGGGCTCACCCAAACATAGAGCGGCACATTCCGTCGGCGCTTCTTTCCCGCCACGGCTACCTCTCGCCCCGGTCCGGGGCCTCCCGTTTGGGAGCGGGCGGGGCCTGCCGCTCCTGGGCCTGCCTGCCCGCCTCCTCCATCTGCCGGGAGATAGGGGCCTTGACCTCCCGAACATGAAAGCGGCGCTGATAGTCGGCGGCGCGGTCCGCATAGTCCTTTTCCGCAGCGGCCCCATCGTCATAATAGTGGCCCCAATAGTAGTCACGGCGGCTGCCCTCCTGGGTAAACTGCCACGTCACGAAGCCCTCCCTGGGGTGCTCCCCCAGAGCGAAGCCCCGGCCGTTATCGAACAGGACGGATTGCCGAATCACATAGCCTTGATTTTCTTCCATGATAACCTCCTTTCAAAACCTGAAATGTGGAAAGTATCAGCGGAAAACAGGGGCAGGACGTGAAATGATACGGCCCGCCCCTGTTTGGCGTCTGGAAAGCCTTGAAAACACTGGATTTTTCGGGGCCTAATTTTCCACACATCAACCCCGTTTTTTTCGCATATAAGAACGCTTTTGCGCTCGGAGCGCGGCCTGGGCGCAGGCGGGGGAACAGTAGCGCCGCCGCCCGCCCAGGAGGGCGGGCCGTCCGCAGAGGGGACAGGTCCGCGTCTCCACGGGTCCGGGGGCGGTGAGGGCGGCCTCCAGCAACGGGTCCAGAGGGAGAACCGCCGCCCGGAAGTAGCGGCATAGGGGCCCCGTCCAGGTTTTCCCCAGCATATAGCACTCGCAGTCCAAAGGCAAGCATCCCACGGCCCGGTCATAATTGGCGCACCACTTCACCACCAGGGCCCGGATCGCCGCCCGCTCCTCGCGGGTGAGCTCCCGCTGCTCCATGCCGTCACCTCCCCCCGCCGGGTCCGGCCCGGCTCCGCAGATAGGCCCGGAAGCAGGTCACGCACCGCAGACCCCGCCAGTAGGGGCATCCCTCGCACTCCGATCCCCTGGGGGCCTGGGCAGGCTCCGGGGGGCGGTGGTAGGTGGGCTGCTTCATAAAGGGCTCGTAGGGGCTGTCAGTGAAGTTCACTCGTCCCCTCCCTCGTCCTCGTCGTCCACGTCCCAGGGGGGCGCGTCGTCGTAGTCCTCCGGCTCGTCATACTCGGAAAAATCCTCCTCCGGCTCCGCTGCTTTCTGCTGCTTGGGGCGGTAGATTTTGAAGTACCACCCGGCCCCGCCGCCCAGGGCCAGCACCGCCAGGGCCGCCAGGAGCATCCCGGCCCCGCCGGACTTTTTGGGCTCCGCCTCCGGGGCGGGGTCAGGTTCGGGCTCCGGGTCCGGCTCCGTCACAGGGGGCGGGGCCTCCGGCTCCTGCTCCAGTTCGGCCAGGGCCATCAGGTCGGACACGGTGACGGCGTTGAGAAAATACACGTTCTCCGCCCCGCGCTGCCGGTCGATCACCAGATAAAACACCGCCTCGTCCGCCGTGGTGATGGTGAAAAACTCCTTGCCGTCCTGGTCGGTGGCGTTGTCCACCACCGTCCCCGTCCCGTCCGGAGTAAAGGGCTTGGGGTCCGGGTCCTGCTCCGTGGGCGGGTCAACCGGCGTTGCCGGTTCCAGGCCCACCCAGGGGACATACTCGCTGCCCTCGCTCTCGTCGCCGCCGCCAGCGTAGGCGGGGACGGTGAGCACCCCCACCATCAGGACGGCGCAGAGCATAGCTGCCAGTATCCGGGATTTTTTCTTCATTCCGCACTCTCCTTTCCCTCGCCGGACTTCTGGACACCGTGTCCAGAAGTGCCGTCCCGGAGCTGCCGGAGGAGGGCGGGCAGCTCGTCCAGGGACACGCTCATGCCCCGCACGATGTCCACGATCTCCTCATTCTCGGCCTCCCGATGCTTCTGCTCCAGCTCTTTCAGCCGGGCCTGCTGCTCGCCGATCTTGGCCTTGACCTTCTCCATCTCGGCCCAAATTTTCGCGCTCTTGCTGATCGCCATTAAAAACCTCCTTCATCATGGCAGACGCCCCCAGGCGTAAAAATGGGACTGCCAGTAGCTTGTATTCAGACTTGTAAATTGCACCGGGTCCCCACAATGCAGCATCATCCCATCCCCCACATAGATACCACAATGGGTCACACCATCCGGGTTGGGGGCGTTGTAGGTGTAGCGGAAAAACACAAGGTCGCCGGGGCGCGGGGAGCGGACGGGGGTGCAGTAGTTGTAAAGCCCCTGGGCCCCCAGGCGTCCCACGTTCCAGCCGCATTGGTTCAGCACATAGGACAGATAGCCGGAACAGTCAAAGGACGTGGCTGGACTGGAGCCGCCCCAAACATAGGGATAGCCCAGGTACTTCTCCGCCTCGTTGAGCATAGCGGCAAACCGTTCATCAGACAGATATTCTTCCGGTACGTCGTAGGGCTGGGGCGGGTCGGTGATGTACTTGTCCACATAGCCGGAATTGGGGAACAGGTCGGGCCGGTTGCCCAGGGTCCCCATGTAAACCGAATACCGGGAAAGCTGCTCCTGGCCCATCATGTAAACGGGCAGGTGGGACATATCCTCGTTTTTCAGCGTCACGGTGCAGATGTAGTAATTGTAGGGGACCTGGACGGTATAGGAGCCGTTGGGGCCCCTCCGTGTCTCGGTCCGGTAGCGCACCTCCCGCACCACATTCTCCGTGAGGGTGTACTGCCGGTCAAAAATGGCCTGGAGCGTTCCCTGTACCTCCTCCAGCGTCCACTCCCCCTCATGGAACGCGGAGAGCATGGAGATCAGCACATAGGGGTCATGCTCGATGTCGTCCAGGTCGAAGTGGTATTCGTCATAGCTGTGGGTGCTGGTGTAGGTGTCAAGGTACTGTTGCAGCTCCGCCTCCAACGCGCAGTAGTCGGCCTCGGCCCCCAGCATATCCTCGTCCTGGGCGGGGTAGGTGCTGGCCCCCATGCCGCCCATGATCCCGTTTCCTATCGCCACCAGAGAGGAGGCGCAGGACTGGACGGTGAACAGGAGGAGGACACAGGCCAGGGCGATCACCACCCCGCCGGGGTGCCGTTTGACAAAGCTCGCCACCTTTTCCGCCAGCTTCTCCGTGGAGGAGGCGGCTTTCCCGGCGGCTTTAGCCCCCTGCTTGGCGGCCTCCTGGGCCTGCTTGGCGTACTGCCGCTTTTGGCGCTGCTTTTGGGCGAAACGGGCCAGGGCATTTTTGCCCAGGTCCGGGTGCTTCTCCAGCTCCACTTGAAAGCGGTGCTCCGCCGTGGCCTTGACATACCGGCTCTCGGCGCGGGCGGCGGCCCTGGCCGGGCGGTCCCGGATGGCCTGCCGCGCCGTCCGCGCCGCTTTCCGCCCCGCCGTCTCGCCCACCAGCTCGGCATGGTGGGCCCCTTCGGTGCCCACGTTCTCATGCTCCACCTCGTAAATTTTGCCGTGGATGAAGCCGTGGACGCTCCAGCCCAGGGCCCCAGCCCCGCGCTTCACAGGGCCGGGAGGCTTGGCCGGGGCCTGGGCCGCCAGCTTCTCCTGGGCCTTGTCCATGCGCAGCTTGGCCTTTTCCGCCTTGACCGCGCTCTGCTCCGCCCGCGTCTGCCCCTGGACGCTCCGCTTCTTCCCCTCCTGCCGCAGCCGTTCGGAGGGCCGGGCCCGTTCGCTCTCCTGATGCAATTTAGATTTGTGGCCGGACTTCTGGACACCGTGGACCTGTTGACAAAGTCCAGTTCTGAAAAATTGAGCAAATTTTTGTGTCCCGATTATGACGGTATCACAGAGAAACATCCACATTTCAAAACTTTTGTGGAGTACATTTTTAGAAAACCGACTTTGTCAACAGCTCCACCGTGTCCAGAAGTCCGCAGCTTACGCCTGCCCATTGGCCTTGTCCTCCGGCTTGGTCGTCAGCAGGGTATAGAGCTCGGTGTCCTGGGGGAAGTGGTCCACAAAGGGGATGGTGGTGTCCCCATAAAAAAGCAGCCCCTCGCCGGAGCCGGAATGGGTGACATAGGAAAGCTGGTGGGGGCTGATCCCCAGGTGGCTCGCCAGCACCTTTTGATCCCCGGCGGCCTGGGACAGCATATAGAGGAAATCGCAGTTGCCGAAAATGGACTCGATCTCGCTGCTCTCCAGCAGGCTTTTCACGTTTTGGGTGATGCCGCTGGGGATGGCCCCCCACTTGCGGAAGCGGCGGAAAATCTCCACGCTGTACGCCGCCGTCTGGGGCTCCGCCAGCAGCACATGAAACTCGTCCTGGTATACCCAGGTGGCCCGCCGCCGGTCCCGGTTCTCCGTCACCCGGCCCCATATCTGGTCGGTGAGGATGAGAAGCCCGATCTTTTTCAGCATCTTCCCCAGGGCCTTGATGTCGAAGCACAACAGCCGGGAATTGACCTGGACGTTGGTACGGTGGTTGAACAGGTTAAGGGAGCCGGTGCAGTACAGCTCCAGGGCGGACGCCACCCGCCGGGCCTCCGGCTCGGACTGTTTCAGCAGCTCGTCGTAGAGGTCCTGGAGGATGGGCATACGCTCCGGGGCCGGGTCCGCCAGATAGGGTCGGTAGATGGTCCGCACGCAGCGGTCGATCACCGTCTTTTCCACCGGGGCCAGCCCGCTCCGCCCGCCCACGATCAGCTCGCACAGGGAGAGGATGAAATCGCTTTTCAGGGAAAGCGGGTCCTCGTCGTCGGCGTAGTTGGGGTTGATGTCCATCGGGTTGATGAAAGTCCCCGCCGTGGCCGACGGCGACAGCCGCACCACCTGCCCGCCCAGGCGGTTCACAAGGGGGTAATATTCTCCCTCCGGGTCTGCTATGATGATGTCGTCGTCCGGGAGGGAGAGGAACACGTTGACGATCTCCCGCTTGGCGGCAAAGCTCTTGCCGCTGCCGGGAGTGCCCAGGAACAGGCCGTTGGGGTTTTTAAGTCGTTTGCGGTCCGCCATAATGACATTGTTGGAAAGGGCGTTCATGCCGTAGTAGAGGGCGGCCCCGTCCATGCGCAGCTCCTTTGTCATAAAGGGAATGAAAATCGCCGTGGAGCTGGTGGTCATGCCCCGCTGTATCTCGATGGCGTTGTCCCCCAGCACCAGGGAGGAGGTAAAGCCCTGTTCCTGCTGCCAGTCCAGCCGCTTTAAGGCACAGTTGTACTTTTGGGCGATGCCGGAAATGGTGAACACGTCGTTCTCCAGCTTTTGCCGGGTGGGGGCGATATTCACCACCGTGAACGTGAGGAGGAACATCCTTTCATTTCTAGACTGGAGGTCGGCCAGGAGGGCCGCCGCGTCCTTGGAGTAGGTGATGAGGTCCGGGGGCAGTATCTCCATGTCGTACCCGGACCTGACCGCCTTTTTCTGCTCCTCCACCTTCATTTTGTCGATGTCGGAGATTTTGCCCTTTGTCATTTTGATGGCCTTGAGCTGGTCCACCGTCTGGACGTGGAGGGTGACGGTCATTTCCGCGTCCAGCTCCAGAAGCTCCAGCAGCAGCTTGTCCGACAGCTCCGACGCCATGATCTGCAAGTAGGAGGCCGCGCCCCAGGACTGCCCCAGCCGAAAGGTCCGGGAGGCGGTGAAGTCGAAGCTGTCCGGGGCGATGAAGTCCTTGGTCCCCATGCCGGTTTTCACGATGTCCGGCCAGGAGAAGCGGAAGGGCTCCCGGCCTCCGGGGTGCATCTGGCCGTGCAGCACCTCCAGCCGCTCCCGCCCGTTGAGGATACGGGAATGGGCCCCCAGCTTCTTGAAGTTGCCCATAATGTCGCTGGACACACGCTCCAGCCGGGGGCGGGCCGTTTCCAGGCCGTCGGCGGGGACGCCGAAGGTGATGTACTTGGAGCGGACAATGCCGTTGTTGCTCCGGGCGATCTGCCGTTTCAGCATATCCACATACTCGCCCCGGATGCTGTCAAAGTCGTCCTGGGCCATAGGGATATTGACCTTGTACCGGCTGCCGCCCCTGGAGCGGTGGTTGATGAAGGAGAGCTGGAAGGGCAGGGCGCTGTCAAAGTAGTTGAGGAAGCCGCACCAGCCGTCGAAGATGGCAGACTGGTCCTCGCTGGAGGCCACGGAGTAGTTGATGTCCTCATAGGCGATGGTCTTGGTGTAGAAGCCCTCCCGCACCCGGCAAATGCCGTCTTTCAGCATCTCCAAATAGGGGATGGTCTGCTGCGCGGAGAGGGAGCGCCTACTGGCCCTTGCGGGCCCGGCGCTTTTGGTCCTTATGGAGCTGTTGACAAAGTGCCTGAAATAAAGAGACAAGGGAGATTTCAGGCAAGAAAAAAGATGCCTTTCGGCATCACACTGAGTGTTTAATCATTCTTTTGAGGTTCAAGGCCGCGGCGGAAAGGAGACAGTGGTCCTCCGCTGCCTCTAAACCTCGCCGCAGGAGACGCGTCAGGTTGTGTCCCCATTTCTGTGCGGCAAAAGTACCCTCACACCAGATCTGCCGCTGCTTCAGCGCCTCCCGGTAATCCGGCTCCCATCGCCTGGAGAAATGTTCTTGAACAACCGTCTTGAAATAACTGTCCTGGAGCTTTCTGGCGCCGGCCTTGTCCGTCTCATTCAAACATTTCTGCCGCAAAGGACAGCTGCCGCAGTCTTTCTTTTCCGCCCAGTATTCCCAGAACAGCCCGCTGCCACTTCGATACAGCCGCTTGCGCCGCAGTTCTTTCCCGTTAGGGCACAAGTATACGTCCCGCTGTTCGTTATAGGTGAATGCATCCCGCTTCAGTTCAGCTTTCGTGCGGTCATGGGCGGGCTGTGGCACGACAAAGAAGTCGATGCCCAGTTCTTCCAGCGCTCGGTGTGCCAGGGGGAAGTCATAGGCGGAGTCCGCCGCAGCGGCTTGCAGCGGCACAACACTCTTATGGACGTACTCCAACTGCTCCAAATAGGGCCGTGAGTCATGGACATCCCCCGGCGTCACGGTTACAGCAGTGATGATACCGTAGTCCGGGTCGGTTGTCTGGTGAGACAGATAATAAAAACCGCTGGGCTTGCCGGGCCGCTTCATGTAGCCCGACTCCGGGTCGGTACTGCTCACCTTCTTGTAGGAACGGCGCTTGTCCTTTTTCACCTGCTTTGTCCGCTTCGCCCGGCGCTGCCCTGTCTGCCGTTTCAGCTCCTCCAGTCCCTCCTCCTCATAGGCGTCCAGCCGCTCCCAATAGTTCCCCGCCTCTTCCAGCGCATCTACCTCCTGCTCCGAGGCCCTGGATGCGTTGGCCTTTACATGGGTGGAATCCGTCACCGCCAGCCGTCCGCTCACCAGACCTTTTTCCACGCACTGGCGCACCACTTCCTCAAACAGCCGCCGGAACACCTTCCGAAACGCAGGCTTCCGCCGCCGCAGCTGGCTGATCGTACTGTGGTCTGGCACTCGTTCATCCAAATCTATTCCAAGATACCAACGAAACGCGTTGCTGTCCGCACACCGCACCTCGATCTGCCGCTCCGAGGGGATGCCGTACAAAAAGCCCAGCAACAGGTATTTTACCATTACTACCGGGTCTATGGGCGCACGGCCATACCTCCGGCTGTACAAGTGCGCCGTCTCCTCATACACAAACGATAAATCCAGCGCCGCTTCCAATTTCCGCAGAAAATGATTTTCAGGTACCAAATCCTCTATCGTTACCATGTGATATTTTAACTGCATTTCCTCGCCCCCCCTGCTCTAATTATACCATATTTCGAGCGCTTTGGGGGCACTTTGTCAACAGCTCCACCGTGTCCAGAGGTCCGCTCACTTCTCCCGATCCACTTTCTTCTCACCCTTGCCCAGCTCCGGGGGCTGCTTCTCCTTCCACTCCCCCAGCAGGGCCATGATCTGGTCCTTCATCTCACGGGGCGTCTTGTCCTTGCCGAAAAACTGGGCCAATTCCGCAGAGCTGATGATCACGTCAAAATCCTCCTTTTTCTTCTCCTGGCTCAACACCGCGTCGATCACGTCCGGGTTGAGCTGGTTCTTCTCGTCCATCTCCCGCAGCTTCTTGGCCTGGGCCTTGGAGGGGGACGACTGCTGCCCCTCGATGGACACAGCGATATACTTCTGGTGCTTGGGCCGGATGCGGGAAACCTCCACAGCCGGGGTGAACGACAGCTTGCCGCCGTCCATGAGTTGTTTCAGCTCCGGCACAAGGTCATTGAGATAGATGTACCGCTGGACGGTCTTTCCGCTCATGCCGTTGCGTTCGCCCACTTTGTCCAGGGACAGCTTGCCAACGTCCGCGCCGTCCCCCCGGGCCCCCTGGTGCTTGATGGCCTCATACTGCTGCTGTAAGGCCGCCGCCTTTTCGCTGGGCAAAATCGTTTCCCGGTGGCGCAGGTTGTCGTCCGTCATAGCCAGGACGGCTTCATCATCCGTCATGTTGCGGACGATACAGGGCATATTGCGGAAGCCCGCCAGCTCGCTGGCCCTCTGCCGCCGGTGGCCCGCTATGATCTCATAGCCTCCGCCCTCGCGGGGCCGCACCAGGGCGGGCTGGTGGACGCCGCCAGCCTTGACGGACGACACAAGGCCCTCCATCTCCACATCGTCCCGGACGCCGAAGGGGTGGTTCTGGAACGGGTGAAGCTGGGAGAGGTCCAGATAGACGATCTCCTCTTTTTCAGCGCGGGAGGCGTCCCTGGGCTGGGGCGGCTGCTCCGGCGCGGGAGGGGGCGGGGACTCCTCCTTGGCCGGGGCGGGCGGTCCGGCGGCCTTGTCCTGCCTGGGGGCCCTGGCCGGTCTGCCAGCGCCGCCCCCGCCGGGGGCCTGCTTCTCGCTCTTGGGCGGACGGCCCTTGCGCTTGGGCTTCTCCCCCTGGGCCGGGGCCTCCTTGGCTTTGGGCCGACGGCCGCGCCGGGGTTTCTCCGGCTCCTCCTGGTGGCCGCCCTCCTTCTCCTGCCCAGCGCCGGGCCGGACGGACGACAGGTCGATCACCTTGTTCTCCTTGGTCGGGGGACCCTCCATGCCGGGGATCACTGCCTGCTCCGTCTGCGCCGGGGCGGGCGGGACCTCCGGCGCAGGAGGCTCCGGCTGCTGCGCCTCCGGGGCTGGGGTCGTTTTCTTTTCTTCTGCCATTCGCTTGACCTCCTAACTTTTCGGGATATGAACGGGGGCAAAACCTTATTTCAGCCCCGCCCTGGGTATGTTTTCCTCCTTTCCCTGCCACGCAAAAACGCCGCCCTTTTTACAGCCGGGCGGCGTTTTCGGTAAGGTTGACAGTCCATTTTGTTGTTGTTTATGTTGTTTCCCTTTGTCAAGCGTTGCAATCATCTGTTGATGGAATTGACAAGCATTACTGCATGAATGACTAATTTTCAAACAGTCAATCAACATAACCTCCGCAGCCTCCGATGCCAGCACAGAAACTGGGACTACCTCTACCCCTGCACAAGCGAAGGATTCCCCAAATAATTCACCAGGAATAAGGTTGGCAATCATGCTTCGATTACCAAAGAAATCCGTCCGAACAATTTGGAAACTGCCCGTTAGGACAATTCCCACATATTTTGCTGGTTCACTTTCATTCATCACGGCTTCTCCCTTTTCAAAGGAAAATACCCTGGCGTTGAGGCAATGTAGAGCCTTGGTCAGTTCCCAATGCGCAATATCCCGAAACAGCGGACACATGCACAATACTTCAAAATATTTTTCCACAGATTTGTCCCCTCTGTTGAAATTTCAACATACAAAACAAGTGAATCATACTATACTGATCCCAAGATGTCAACAGGGATTCAAAAATATAGTTGACCGGAAAGGACAATTTTATGGTTCGCAAAATAATTCATATTGATGAAGAAAAGTGTAACGGATGCGGAGCCTGTGCCGCTGCCTGTCATGAGGGAGCTATTGAGATGGTAGACGGTAAGGCGAGGCTCACTCGTGAGGACTACTGCGATGGTCTGGGTGACTGCCTGCCCGCCTGCCCCACGGAGGCGATCAGCTTTGAGATACGAGAAGCGCCCGCCTATGACCATGCGGCTGTGATGGCCGCTAAACAGAAGAGCGCGCCTCTGCCTTGCGGTTGTCCCGGAACAAACGCAAAGACGATTCACCGAGATTCTTACGTTGCCCCTGCCGCACAGACACCTGCCGCCAGCCAGCTGATCCAATGGCCGGTACAGATTAAGCTGGTGCCAGTGAACGCCCCATACTTTAGCGGTGCGAAGCTGCTCATTGCCGCAGACTGTACCGCCTATGCCTATGGCAATTTCCACGATGTGTTCATCCGCGGCCATGTGACGCTCATCGGCTGCCCCAAGCTGGACGAGGGGGACTATGCTGAAAAGCTGACGCAAATCATTTCTGGAAATGACATCAAGAGCGTAACCATAGTACGAATGGAAGTTCCCTGTTGCGGCGGAATCGAAAACGCGGTCAAACAGGCCTTGCAGGAGAGCGGGAAGTTTATTCCGTGGAATGTGGTGACTATTTCTACGGACGGAAAAATTTTAGAATAATTACAAGGTGGAAACTGTGATGGAACAGAAAATGTTTTGCTTCCAGTGTGAACAGACAGCGGGATGCAAAGGCTGTACTGGAAATTCTGGCGTATGTGGTAAGCAGGCCGGTATTGCTGAAATGCAGGATCAGCTTACTGGGAAATTGATTGGCCTCGCAAGGACTATAGACGGAAATGAGCATCTGATTAGCCATGCCGCCAATCAGGTTGTGCGGGAAGGGTTGTTTGCGACAATTACGAATGTGAATTTTGACAAGGAGGCCCTTTCTGCTCTGCTCCGGCGTGTGGATGAGGTAAAGCGGCAGATTGTTC